>Ga0209603_1000003_pt1 | contig 364649 bp, 291 predicted proteins | sample COGITO_mtgs_1206_FD_184812 | JGI IMG/M metagenome (GOLD analysis project Ga0209603, IMG submission 184812) | Pelagic marine microbial communities from North Sea - COGITO_mtgs_120607 (SPAdes) (version 2) | ecosystem: Environmental > Aquatic > Marine > Epipelagic ...
CGTGGATGTTAATAGTAATTCCTTTATTCCTTGACTTAATTGGTTTTTTTATTGGTCAGTCACATGGTTTAGCATTTGATCCTGAAAATACTGGAATGGCAAACGAAGGAATTGCACTTTTTCATACGTTATTTAATTCTGCAAACGTTTTATTATTGATAGGGTTTGTTCCTTTTCTAGTAAGATTTGCTGAAAAAACTGTTAGTTCTAAAGGGGAAGCTGATGAAGAATTTAAGCTGGATTATATTAGTGCTGCTGGAATTGCATTACCAGAAGTAGCTATTCTAGAAGCAAAAAAAGAAGTTGCAAAATTTGGTCATGTAACAACAAGAATGAATGAGTTTATAAGAACACTTCTAAATGACCAAGACAAAAAGAAAAGAAATAAAATGTTTAGTAAGCTAAAGAAATATGAAGAAATAACAGATAGGGTTGAAATTGAGGTAGCAAATTATTTAGATAAACTATCAATTCAAGAAATTAGCCAAGAAGCATCCTCTCAGATTAGGAGTATGTTGAGTATTACAAACGACTTAGAAAGAATTGGAGATATCTACTATCAAATGTCCAAGACTATTGAGAGAAAAGATGAAAATAAAATTTATTTTCTTCCAGAACAACGAGAAAATTTAAATAATATGCTAGACGTATTAGACAAAGCTTTTGGTGAAATGAATACAAATCTAAGTTCTGAATATGGTCATATTTCTTTAGAAAATGCTAAGAAATATGAAAGAGAAATTAATCAAATAAGAAATGATTTAAGAAAATCTTATTTGGAACAAGCCGAAAAAGGCGAATATAAATTTCAACCGGGGATTATGTATAATGACTTGTTTTCATCATGCGAAAAGGTTGGAGATCATATTATAAACGTAAGCGAAGCTGTGGCTGGTGAAATTTAAATCAAATGAAATTATCAGATTTTAAAGTTCATATTTCTAAAGTTGAAAAAGTTAATTTCCAACTTGAGAACGGGTCTATTATTCCTGCTCACTTTCACATCACCGAATTTGGATTTAGCAACAAAAAATTTATTGATTGTGGTGGAGTCATTAGAAATGAAAAATTAATTAGTTTTCAATTGTGGCATGCCAATGATTTCAACCATAGACTAAAAGCCAAAAATATTTTAGAAATTATATCAATAGCTGAAAATGCAATAATTTCTGAAGACCTAGAAATTGAAGTAGAGTACCAAAACTCAACCATTGGAAAATATGATCTCTCATTTAATGGTGAAAATTTTATTCTTAATTCTAAAACTACAAATTGTTTGGCTGAGGACAACTGCGGTATTCAAAATACTAAACCAAAAGTTTCATTATCCAAATTACAAGATGAAAATTGCTCACCTGGGAGTGGCTGTTGTTGATAATATTCCAAACAAGTAAATATTACTTATTGTGTTAGAAATTATTACTGTCTTTTTCAAACTCGGATGTTTTGCCTTTGGTGGACCTGCTGCGCATATTGCCATGATGGAAAAGGAAATCATTGAGAAAAGAAATTGGATGTCTCATGAAGAATTTCTAGACCTTATTGGAATTACAAATATTATACCTGGACCTAACTCTACACAAATGACTATGCAGTGTGGATACGTGAGAGGAGGAAATATTGGTTTAATATTAGCGGGTTTGTCTTTTATTCTGCCTGCTGTATTAATCACATTGTTATTTGCAGTTTTTTTCGTTAAATATGGAAGTTTGCCTAGTGTAGAGCCTTTTTTTTTAGGAATTAAACCTGCAGTAATTGGTATTATTTTAATGGCTACCATTAAATTATCTAAAAAAGCATTTAAAAATAGAACTTTAATTATTTCTGGATTTGTTGTTGCTTTTTTATCTATATGCGGAATCAATGAATTTATTTTAATAATAGGAACTGCTTTTCTGGGGCTTTCAATTCATCTTTTCAAAAACAATGACAAGAAATTAGTTTCAATTTTCCCAAGTTTTCTCTTATTTACTAAACCTGTGACTCTAGGAATTACAAGCACTTCAATATTTTGGGTATTTGTTAAAATTGCTGTTATTCTTTATGGAAGTGGTTATGTATTAATTGCCTATGTAGATTCTGAACTAGTTGAAAGATTGGCATGGTTAACCAAAGAAGAATTATTAGATGCTATTGCAGTAGGTCAATTTACACCAGGGCCAGTCTTAACAACTGCTACTTTTATTGGTTACCAATTACATGGACTTAGTGGAGCTGCTATGGCAAGTCTAGGAATGTTTTTACCCTCTTTTTTATTTGTAGCTATTTTAGTTAGAATTATTCCGTTTATCAAAAAATCAAAAGTATTGTCATTTATATTGAGTTATATAAATTCTGGAGCAGTTGGGATTATGATTGCTGTAACCCTTAAATTATCTTATAACTTTCTCTTTGACTGGAGATATTTTACTATAATGGTTTTAAGTATTGTAGTGTCATATTTTTACAAAAAAATTAGTAGTTTTTGGATAGTACTAGGAGGCTCAATAATTGGCTACTTTTTAAGTCTAGTAGTGTAAATAAAAAAAGGGTCAGAAATAATCCTTTTCTACAAGATATAAATTATTAGAATATAAAAACAATAAGATTTTTAATATTCAATAAAATAATTCATCTTTGCGTCCGAATTAACTAAAACCGGGTTTCGGACCCTTTTAAAAACAATTAATATGGCAACTAAAATAAGACTTGCAAGACACGGGAAAAAAGGTAAACCTTTTTACCATATAGTAATCGCCGATTCTAGAGCTAAAAGAGACGGAAGATATATCGAAAGAATTGGATCCTACGATCCAAATAAAAATCCAGCTATTATTGACATTAATTTTGCAAGAGCCTTGTATTGGGTTGGTGTTGGCGCTCAACCGACCGATACCGTTAGAGGAATGTTATCTTACAGAGGAGTTTTATATAAAAACCATTTACTTAAAGGAATTGTTAAAGGTGCATTAACAGAAGCCCAAGCAGAAGATAAATTTAATAAATGGCTAGAAGATAAAGAAAGTAAGATTGAGTCCAAAATATCTTCATTAGAAAATGCAGAGCAAAAAGCTATTGCAGATGCATTAAATGCAGAGAAAGAAAAAAGTGCTGCTAGAGCAAAAGCTATTGCAGAAGCACAAGCCGTTCAAATAGCAAAAGCCGAAGCAGAAGAAACTCCAGCTACAGAAGAAGATCCAAAAGCAGAAGAAACTCCAGCTACAGAGAAAACTCCATCTACAAAAGAAACTCCATCTACAAAAGAAACTCCAGCTACAGAGAAAACTCCATCTACAGAAGAAACTCCAGCTACTGAAGAAGCTCCAGCTATGGAAGAAGCTCCAAAAGCAGAAGAAACTCCAGCTACGGAAGAAACTCCAGCTGCGGAAGAAGCTCCAAAAGCAGAAGAAGCTCCAAAAGCAGAAGAAGCTCCAAAAGCAGAAGAAGCTTCAGCTACAGAAGAAATTCCAAAAGCAGAAGAAACTCCAAAAGTAGAAGAAGCTCCTAAAAAGGAAGAAGAAAAGAAATAAGTTTAATAAAAATACTTCTTAAAAGAATTTTTAAATTAGAGCCATGTATAACACATGGCTTTTTTTATGCAAGATAATTTAAAGGAAATAGGACATTTTTCAAGACTTCATGGTTACAGTGGTAAATTGATAATTTCATTTATTAAAGAAAAATCGTCGATTTTAAATAAAGAAACTACAATATGGGTAGAAGTTTCTGGAATAATTTCTCCATTCAGAATACAAGAAATTAAAGAACTTAATAAAAATAAATTAGTCGTTTCTCTTCTAAATGTCAATAAAGACAAGGCTGAAGAGTTGAAAAATAAATCTGTATTTGTCAATCCAAAAGACGTTGATTTAGGAGAATTAAAATTTGACAAAAACAATATTATTGGATACGATTTATTTAGCCAAACTGAAGAGAATTTAGGAAAGGTTAGTGCTGTTATTAAAATTAAGAATAACAATCTTATTCAGCTTTACATTAATGGCAAAGAGGTATTACTGCCTTACAATGAGAAAAATATTTTAGTTTTAGATCACTCCAAAAAACAAATGAAACTGGATATCCCAGATGGTTTAATTGAACTCTATACAGGTGAGTAAACGCATTTACAAACCATTTGATTTCAAAAAATTTTCCATTCATCAAAACAATGCAGCTATGAAAATTGGCACTGATGGAATTTTAATTGGTTCATGGGTAAATGTTTCTAAAAAATTTAGAGCACTAGATATAGGTTCTGGAACTGGAATAATTACAATAATGTTGTGTCAAAGAAATTTAAATTTAGAGTTGGATAGTATTGAACTTTCGCACAGTGCTATAATGGATGCTAAAATTAATATTGAAAACTGTAATTGGAGCGATAGAATAAAATTATTTCACCAAGATTTAAATGATTTTCATCCAGATTCTAATTATGATTTAATTGTTAGCAATCCCCCATATTTCAAAAAAAGTCTACAATCATCTAATTCAGAAAGATCAAAAGCCAGGCATCAAAATGATTTAAAATTGGAGGATATTTTAAAGTTTAGTAATCAAAATCTAACAAAAGATGGATCTTTGAACATAATTCTTCCATTTGAGCAAAAAAAAGAAGCAATAGAATTTGCAAAAAAACATGGCTTAAATGCTATAAGAGAATGTTCTGTATATCCAAAACCTAATAAAGCTCCTCATAGATTATTAATAGAACTTTCTAAAACAAAAAAAACATTGGAAAGTCAATCATTAATTATTGAAAATGATGGCAGACATAACTATACCGACAATTATAAAAAATTAACAAGAGAATTCTATACGATTTTTAACTAGTTGTATTATTTATTTAAATTTACGGCATGAGCCAAAAGCCTTTTTTAAAGTCTAGATTTTTTAAGCTGCCACAATACAAAACATTTGACTTTCCTGCGAGGTATTACGACGAGAAAAAAGAGAGGGTTGAAAAGACTAAGCAAATGCAAGAAGTTGATAATTATTCTCAAAGAATTAAAAGCTCATTTGCTAATAAAAACGAGTATAAGAAATGGAATCAAAACTGGGAAACCATTAGGCTCATTATAATTTTTACCATTTTAATATCTGGTTTTGCATTTATTTATGGTCAAATAGACGATGTTTTAGAGATTCTAACCAATACCTCCAAAAAATAAAATGATAGAATTACTTTCAGAACATGTAGCTAACCAAATTGCTGCAGGTGAGGTAATTCAAAGACCTGCATCGGCAGTAAAGGAATTGTTAGAAAATGCTATTGATGCAAATAGCACATTAATTCAACTAATAATTAAAGATGCTGGTGAAAGTTTAGTTCAAGTAATTGATAATGGTTCTGGGATGACTAAAGAAGATGCGGAAATATGTTTTAAAAAACATGCTACATCTAAAATAAAGTTAACTGAAGATTTATTTGCAATTTCTTCTAAAGGATTCAGAGGAGAAGCTCTTTCTAGTATAGCAGCTGTTTCTCAAGTAGAACTTAAAACAAAAAAAACAAATTGTGACATTGGTCATCAAATTAAAATTGAAGCATCAAAAATTACTAACTCCGAACCTTGTGCCTACACAAACGGAACTAGTATATCAATGAAAAATTTATTTTTCAATGTTCCTGCTCGAAGAAATTTTTTAAAGTCAAAAGGGGTTGAAACAAAACATATTATAGACGAATTTCATAGAGTTGCACTCACCCACCCCGAGATTCATTTTACAATGCATCACAATAAAAATTTAATTTTTGATTTACCTTCAAGTAACACAAGACAAAGAATTGTTTCAATATTTGGAAAAAAATATAATGAAAGGCTAGTTCCTGTTGAAGAGGAAACTAGCATAACAAAAATTAGTGGGTTTGTATTAAAGCCAGAATTCTCAAAAAGAACACGAGGAGAACAATTTTTATTTATTAATAATCGATTTATTAGAAACAATTCTATTAATCATGCTATTAAAGTTGTTTTTAAAGATTTAATAGGTAATGAATATTTCCCTTCATACTTTATATATTTAACATTACCCTTGGACTCTATTGATGTTAATATTCATCCAAGTAAAACCGAGATTAAGTTTGAAGACGAGAGAGCTGTTTACGAGCTTGTTAAATCAAGTATAAGAAGTTCACTAGGTAAAAATAATATTGCTCCTTCAATTGATTTTAACCAAGAAACCTCGTTTAATTTTCCAGATATTAACCCTGGAGAATCTATTAAAATACCTTCTATTAAAGTTGATACTAGTTATAACCCTTTTCAAAGAGAGGATAAAGGTCAGTTAAGTGGTAATTTTGATTTATTAAAAAGTAATTATCAAAAAGATTTAGAAATTTCTGAAAATTTTGAAGAACAAAGTGACGTTCCACAAAGTTCTAACCTATTTTTACAATTTGACAACCGTTATATACTAGCAGTCAAAAAAAATGGATTATTAATTATAGATATTTTTAGAGCTCATCAACAAGTGAAATTTGAAGAACTTAAAGAAATGTATGGAAATGGAGAAGTGTTATCGCAAAAACTACTCCATCCTATTGAAGTAGAATTAAACCCGAGTGATTTTGTTTTGTGCATGGAATTAAAAGAAGAATTAGAAAGACTAGGTATAGAAATAGATCAATTTGGGAAAAATTGTATTGTGATAAATAGTTTTCCAAATGACACGAAAAAAATAAATGGTAAAAAGTTTATTGAAGATTGTTTGGAGAATATTAAAAATAGCAACGATGAATTCAAAAACCCATTTGATAAAATTGCTTGGAATATATCAAAAAACTATGCTCATAGTAGACTAAGATCAATGAACAGTAAAGAAATGGCTCATTTAACAGATTGTTTGTTTTCTTGCAAGTCTCCAATAAGAAATACTAAAGGACTTTTTATTGTTCAAGAAATAAACCAAAAAGAAATTATTAAGAAATTCAATTAATGTTTAATAACATTTTAAAAAATATTAGTCCCGTAGTTAAAAATATTTTACTAATAAATGTTGTTTTTTATGTTGCTCAATGGTCTATTCCATCTTTTACCCAAAACTTTGAATTATATCCGTTAACATCAGATCAATTTAGACCTTGGCAGTTGGCTACACACTTTTTTATGCATAGTCCATATTCCATCGGTCATATCTTTTTCAATATGTTTGCTTTGGTAATTTTCGGATCACAACTAGAAAAAATATGGGGACCTCAAAAGTTTTTAATTTATTATATGAGTTGTGCTTTGGGAGCATCTGTTTTACATTTAGGTGTTACTTATTTTAGAATTCAAAGCATAGAAACTGGACTATCATTAGAAGATTTAGAACTATTTAGAGCTAATGCGTTTGAAGCATTTCAAAAAGGAATGAATTTCAAAGATCCTATTTTGGCTCAATTAAATATTCTACATAATTCTCCAATGTTAGGAGCTTCAGGTGCAATTTTTGGACTTTTAGCTGCCTTTGGATACTTGTTCCCAAATACAGAACTCATGTTACTTTTTCCTCCAATACCCATAAAAGCAAAATATTTTGTAATTGGATATGCTGTTTTAGAACTTTATTTAGGCATTTCTAATAATCCTAGTGATAATGTAGCACATTTTGCACATTTAGGAGGAGCATTAATAGGAATAATTATAGTTTTATATTGGAGTAAAAAAAGAAATAGTTTTTTTTAATGACAGTTATAGATAAATTAAAATATCAATTTAAGTCGGGTGTCGTTTATATTAAAATAATATATATAAACATATTAGTCTATTTGCTGTTTTTAATACTAGGTAATTTCTTTATTCTAATGAAATGGAATCCATCTGGGATTAGTAATATCAATGATTATTTTAGCTTTAACTCCTCTCCTATTGTCTTTTTAAAAAGACCATGGACAATTTTAACTTACATGTTCTTACACGGATCCTTTTGGCATATTTTTAATAATCTGCTTATTTATTTTTTTACTGCAAAAATGTACGAAGATCTCCTTGGAAAAAAATCTTCTTTAAGCACCTATATAATTGGAGGTTTTTGTGGTGCAATACTTTATCTTATTACTCATAATTTATTTCCATTATTTAAAGACATGGGTAATATTCCTATGCTGGGTGCTTCAGCTGCTGTAATGGCGGTTTTTGTAGGGCTCGCAACCTACACTCCAAATTTTGAAGTAATGTTATTTGGAGTAATTAAAATCAAAATGAAATATTTGGCTATGACTTGGGTAGCTTTTGACATTATAGGCTTATCTAATTCCGATGGAATTGCTCATTTTGCTCACTTAGGTGGAGCCTTTTGGGGATATTTTTACGTAAGTAATTTTAGAAAGGGTAAAGATATCGCATACTGGTTTGATAATTTTCTAGATAAAATAAAGGGGTTTTCAAAAAAACGTAAAATTAAAATTGTATACAAAAAGAAAAAACAAGAAAAAAAATCCACTTTTTCAAATTCAAAATCAAGACAAGAAAAAGTAGATGAGATATTAGATAAAATAAAACTGTCAGGCTACGAGAGTCTTTCGAAAAAAGAAAAAGATTATTTGTTCGATGCCAGTAAGCATATTTAACTTTGGAATTAAAAAAATGAAATGGAAAGCTAAAGTATTAGCTTACGCCACCATAGTTTTTAACTTTTTATTAATCATAAGTTATTTAGCTTTTCTATCTGATCCAGCTAAAAATACGTGGATAGCTTTAACAGGGCTTTTATATCCATCAATTTTATTTTTAAACCTGGTTTTATTTTTGATTTGGTTTTTTAAAAAGAACATTTACTTTTTACCAACTTTGATAATTATTATATTGGGGATGTACCATCACAGTAGATTCATACAACTAAACCCTAAAATATCAAGTAATATTTCTTACAAGGACAAACTAAAAGTCATGAGTTTTAACGTTCGTTTATTTGACTTATATAACTGGAAGAAAAATGAAGAGATAAAATCTAAAATAATAGCTCTTATTAAAGATCAAAAACCAGATATTGTTTGTTTACAAGAATATTTTTATGATAACAATAAAAAGTTTGTCACTAGAGAAAATATTTTAGAGGAATTAAGTTTTAAATATTATCATGAGAGTTTTACTAATGAAAGTAATAAGAATTCAATGTTTGGATTAGCAACTTTCAGTAAATACCCTATTATTAACAAAGAAAAAATAGAGTTCAAAGATGAAAAATCTAATCACTGTATGTGGTCTGATATTGTTTTTAAAAAAGATACTTTAAGAGTTTTTAATGCTCATCTAGGATCAATAAGATTTAATTACTCGGATTATAAAATCATAGGGGGAAAGGGGCGCCCTATTAGATCAAATCAAAAAAAACCAAAACAAAATATTATAAATAAACTTAAAATTGGTTTTAAAAATAGGTCAATACAACTTAAAAAATTAATTCCTTTTATAAAGGACAGTCCATTTAAAGAAATTATTTGTTGCGACTTGAACGACACTCCAATATCTTATGCGTATAATAGCTTTAATAGACTTTACGTGGACGCATTTACAAAGTCTGGATTTGGAATTGGAGGCACTTATATAGGAAAAATACCATTTTTAAGAATTGACTATATATGGCATGATAAAACATTAGAATCGTTTAATTTCCAAACTCATCAAGAATCACTTTCTGATCATAAAGCTATTTCAGCTGAATTCATTTTTTAAATAATTAAAATATATTCTTATTAATTAAATTTTGTTTACTTACGTTTAGATTTATAAATTTGAAAAAAAGTTAAACTGGTTCATCGCTTGCTTTGCAAGAGGAAAGTCCGGACAGCTTAGAGCAGCATGCTTCCTAACAGGAAGGATTTTTTAAAATACAGCTAGTGCCACAGAAAATAAACAGCCAGTAATGGCAATGGTGAAAAGGTGAGGTAAGAGCTCACCGTGACGATGGTGACATCGTTAGCAAGGTAAACCTCATGCGCTGAAAGACCAAATAAACCAAGGTTACTTTGTTGAAGAGTTGCTCGCTCAACTTGGAGGGTAGGTCGCTCGAGCTAATTAGTGATAATTAGCCTAGATAAATGATGGACCTCGACAGAATCCGGCTTATAGGTTTAACTTTTTTTTACTTTTACTTGATATATTAGTTTATCTTCGCGAAAAATTTAACAAAAAATGCAGTTTTCCGATCTTCCTCTAGATTCTAACATACTAAAAGGTGTTGAAGCTCTTGGCTTTACTTCACCAACACCTGTTCAAGAGGAATCTATTCCATTACTTATCCAAGAAAATAGAGACTTAATAGGACTTGCCCAAACAGGAACAGGAAAAACTGCAGCTTTTGGTCTACCTATGATTCATAAAATTGACGTCAATAAAAAAATTGTTCAAGGATTGGTCATTGCTCCAACTAGAGAACTATGTGTTCAAATATCTAACGATTTTAAAGATTTTTCAAAATTTGTCAAGGGATTGTCAATAGCTACAATATATGGTGGTGCAAGTATGGATAAGCAATCTAGAGAAATAAGATCTGGGGCTCAAATTGTGGTTGCAACGCCAGGAAGATTAATGGATATGATGAAAAGGAAAATGATTAAGATAAATCATGTTTCTTACGTTGTTTTAGACGAAGCTGATGAGATGTTAAACATGGGTTTCAAAGAAGATATTGATGGCATACTAAGTCATACTCCAGATGAAAAATCAACTTGGCTTTTTTCTGCAACCATGCCTAGAGATGTTGAAAAGATATCTAAATCTTATATGAATAATCCTATGGAAATTACCGTAGGAAATAAAAATGTAGGAGCTAAAAATATTCACCATGTTTATTACAATGTTCCTGAAAGAGACAGATATAAGGCAGTTAAAAGAATTTTAGATTTCAATCCTAATATTTATGGACTAATATTTTGCAGAACCAGAAGAACTACTCAAGATGTTGCTGATAAACTTTTGAAGGAAGGTTACAATGCTGCACCTCTTCACGGAGATTTATCTCAAATGCAAAGAGATAAGGCAATGGATAAGTTTAGAGATAAAACTTTACAAATATTGGTCGCTACGGATGTCGCTGCTAGAGGAATTGATGTTAATGATATATCTCATGTGATAAATTATCATTTACCAGATGAAGTAGAAAGTTACACCCACCGAAGTGGAAGAACCGCTAGAGCTGGAAAAAAAGGGGTGTCTATTGCGATTGTTTCCAACAAGGACCAAAATAAAGTTTTTCAAATAGAGAAGAAGATTAAAATAAAATTTGATGAGGGAAAACTACCCTCAGGAAAAGAAATCTGTGAGCAACAGTTAGTTGGGTATGTGGAGAAAATTAAAAGTGTTAAAATTAACGAAGATGAAATTGCCGACCTAATTCCTTCAATAATTAATAGTTTTGAAGAATATTCAAAAGAGGAACTTATCAAAAGAATGATTGGGATTGAGTTTAATCAACTTTTAAAATATTACGAAAATTCTAGAGACATTGTTAAAGATAATGGAAGTAAAGGTCCAAGAGTTAAAAGTGATGATCACCAAAGATTCTTTATTAATCTAGGTCTTAACAAAGGCTTAAATAAAGGGGGATTATTAAGATTAATTTGTTCAAATACCAATATAGATTCTAAGAATATTGGTGCACTAGACCTTTTTAATGAATTTTCATTCTTTGAAGTAGAAAAGAAACTTTCAAATGAAATTATAGATAATTTAAAGCACAAAGAATACGATGGAAAGACTTTTTTAGTTGAGATTGCATCTAACGAAGGTTCCAAATCAAGATCTAGAGATAGATCAAGAAATAGAGATAGAGGAAACAACAGAGACAGATCAAGAAATAGGGATAGAGGAAACAACAGAGATCGAAACTCTTTTAGAGGAAATAGTGGCTCAGGAGGTGAAAGAAGAAGAAGAAGAAGATAAAAATATTTATTTAATACTTTTTATTTAATAAAACCATATGTTAAAATATAGCTTAAAGAAAACATTGAAAAAACCATACATCTAACATTGAGTTTTCAGTTCTAATCCAATTTTCTTTAACCCCGTTTTTATTAAACCCAGCTCTTTCAAAAAGCTGTATACTAGCTTTATTGGTATGTAAAATATTGACGTGTAGATTTGAAATAAAATAATCTTTAATGCAAACGGATTTTAGCAGGGATAATGCTTTGGTGGCAATTCCCATATTTCTAAATTTTTCGTCTATAAAAATTCCTACCCCAGCTCTTGAGTTAACCATGTCATATTTGAATAAATCAATACAGCCTACTGGAAAACCACTACTATCAATAATAAATCTTATCTGCCGATCTAAGAATAGATCTTGATCGGAATTTAAAAATTCTTTAATCTGCTCTGTAGTATAAAAAATAGGATTATCAGAAAAAAGCGAATTGTCTAAATTATTTTCCCATAAAAGAAGTTGGTCTAAATCCAATAATTTTGGCCTTCTTAAAGTAACATTTTTTGTCATTTTAATAGATTTTTAAAAATAGATATTACAAATCATAATCTCCACTGAAAACAAACTTTGCTGGGCCTGTAAGAAATACTTTTTCAAAGTTGTTTTCTCTTCTATCAAAATCAACTTTCAGCTTCCCTCCGCGTGTTTTAACAAAGAGAGAATTATCTATTTTATTTTCATAGGCAATGGCAAGTGCTGTAGCAGTTACTCCAGAACCACAGGAGAGTGTTTCGTCTTCAACTCCCCTTTCATAGGTTCTCATATCCAAAAAATCATCTTCTACTTTAACCAAATTGACATTTATCCCATTTTGAAAATATTTGTCATTATTTCTAATCAACTTACAATGCTTTTGAAAATCTATGTTATCTATACTATTTGCAATCTGAACATAGTGTGGAGAGCCTGTGTTAACTTCAAAATCTCCATTACCCAACTTATCTACTAAGACAGGACTTTTAATACTGATTTTAATATTTTCATCTTCTAAAACATGTCCTTGATGAATTCCATCGTTAGTAATAAAAGAACAATTTGACTGAACGATTCCTTGATGAAAACAGTATAAAACAGCACATCTACTTCCATTTCCACAAAAGCTAGCAGTCCCGTCAGGGTTGAAAAATTTCATTTCAAAACTAACACTATCGTGATTAGAAATTAATATTAAGCCATCGGCGCCAATCCCATAGTTTCTATCACAAATTTTTTTTATTTGATTGTCGGTAAATTTAAAATTATCCTTAGTTAAATCAATAATTATAAAATCATTACCAGTACCATGGTATTTATAAAATTTAATTGTCATTAATCAAAAGTAACTAAAATTATGCTTAACAATATTTAACACGACAATACATCTAAAAGTTAAAATCAACATTTTAAATATGTAAATTTAATTATGAAAAAAATATTATATTTTATATTAATTGGTTCATTTAGTGGTCTTTTGACTTTTTATGTTTTAAACATATCAACCAATAAATCAACATCAAAAAGTTTAGGAAATTCATCAGAAAATGATATTACTAAATTAACTCAATCTTTTAAATTAATAAAAAATAATTATCCTATATCAAACGATTTAGATTTCACAATTGCAGCTGAAAAAACTGTAAATGCTGTAGTTCATATTAAAAGTGAATATTCAAATAATTATGATTCAGACCCTTTAATGGATTACTTTTTGGGCCCTAATGGAAATTACAGCAAAAAAAGTCAAATTTCTGCAGGGTCTGGTGTTTTAATTTCAAGTGATGGATACATTGTAACTAATAATCATGTAGTGGAGGGATCTTCAAAACTCCTTGTAATATTAAATGATGGTAGAGAACTAAATGCAGAAATCATAGGTGCAGACCCAAATACAGATTTAGCACTTTTAAAAATTAAAGAAATGAATCTTTCATTTGCAAAGTTTGGAAATTCTGATGAAGTTAAATTAGGTGACTGGGTATTGGCAGTTGGCAATCCATTTAATTTAACATCAACTGTTACCGCAGGTATTGTAAGTGCTAAAGCTAGAAATATAAATATTTTACGAAGAAATAGCTCGGAAAAAAATATTTTTCCATTAGAATCTTTCATTCAGACAGATGCTGCAGTTAATCCGGGAAATAGTGGTGGTGCTTTGGTAAACCCCGAAGGCTTACTTGTTGGAATTAATACAGCGATTGCATCAAGAACTGGATCTTACAGTGGATATTCATTTGCAATACCCTCAAATATTGCTTTAAAAGTAGTTAATGATTTAAAAAATTATGGTGAAGTTCAGCGAGCTTTTATTGGTGTAATTATTCAAGATGTAACCCAATTTGTAATGGATGATCTAGACTTGGAAAACACTAACGGAGTTTTGGTAAGTGGACTTTCTATTGGAGGTGCAGCTAAAGAAGCTGGAATTGAAATTAACGACATCATATTAAAAGTTGAACAAATTAAAGTTAATGATGTCCCTGAACTTCAAGAACAAATTGCTAAATATAAACCTGGAGATGTTGTTAATTTAATTATCCAAAGAAATGGAATCAATAAGACAGTTAAAATTAAACTTAGAAATGATAAAGGAACGATTGAAATCTCCAAAAGAAAGATGTAATTTTTAAAATATTGTATTTAAATAAAATTCTTTACTTTTGTGAGGATGTTGAAAACTAAAAATATTTTTATTGTAGTATTTATATTGATAAATTCTACAATTTTATCACAACATAAAAGTTTTTACGACGACGAAGGATTTTTAAAAAACAGATTCGAATATAATTTTGGTATTGGTGCTTCTAGCTGCCTTTCTGATGTTGGTGGTTCAGATTTTACAGAACAAGAACTTAAAAAGAAATTTGGAGGCACTTTATTAAGAGGTGTTTACGATACAGATATTGCTAAGTCTAATATAGTTTTAACTGGTGCCTTTATATACCACCTACAACCAAAAGTTAATCTTAGAGGAAATTTGGCATTTGCTTTTTTATCAGGATCTGACGATCAATCATCAATAGATTATCGAGTGAATAGAAATTTAAGTTTTAGAACAGATATTGTAGAATTCACTGCATTAACTGAATATTATATATTTAAGCCATCTACAGGAAATAAGTTCAATCTTAAGGGTGTTAATGGTCATAAACTAGCAAAAGGATCCTTAGGACATATAGGTTTATATATTGTAGCGGGAGTCGGTGGTTTTCTTTACACACCAAGAGCTAAGATTAATTTTTCATATGATGTTAACGATCCAGAAAATGCTGCTTACCTAAGTAATTACAACTTAATTGACAACAATAAGTATCATAAATTAAGGCCTTTACATACCGAAGGGCAAGGTTTTATAACAAGTAATGGTCTTCCAACTGATCTCGAAGGTGCAAATCGCGGTAAAATTTTCAAAGAAAATAAAACTTACAAATTAGTTTCAATGTGCATACCAGTAGGTTTTGGAATTGAAAAAGCGTTTAATAATGATATGGGAATTAAGATTGAGTTTGCCTCTAGATTTACTTTTACAGACTATATTGATGATGTTAGCGGCACCTACTACAGCAAAGAACTGCTTGCAACAAATTCTCATTTAGGAGATAAAGCAGAACTTGCTGCAACAATGTCTGGAACAAGATCTGGTGATGAACCTACTTGGAATGCTGTTGGACAACAAAGGGGAGGATCTAGTAGTAATGATTATTATGGATTTATAACTTTCAGTATGTACAAAAAATTCGCTGGTCATTCTAAGTGGTATAAAAATGCCAACATTAACAAAACTAGAAAAATAAAAGCATCTTTTTAATCGAGAATATTTAAATCTATCTTTGCTAATCGTCTACTAATATTATTCCTGTAAAATATATTGCGTATTTCGACGTTTTAATTTTAATATTTTTAAAGCATATTATTAAATTTATGAATAATAAATTTTTATCAACTCTAATTTTATTTTTTCCATTATTTATTTTTTCACAGAAAACAGTTACTATTAGTGGATATATTGATGAATCAGAAACTGGAGAAAAGCTATTAGGAGGAACAATTTATGATCTGAACTCTGGAAAGGGGACAGTTACCAATGATTACGGGTTTTATAGTCTTACTCTTCCGATAGATTCTGTTAGAATTAGAGTAAGTTATATTGGTTTCACAACCCAGGTTTTTAAAGATTATCTCGAAAATGATATTCAGATAAATTTTTCTTTAAAAAATCAAATGTTGAATGAAGTTGAAATACTTTCTTCTAAAGAAGAATTTGTTCATCAAAAATCAGAAATGAGCAGTATCGATTTATCTATGGATAAAGTGAAAAACCTTCCTGCTTTTTTTGGTGAAAATGACATTATGAAAACCATACAGCTACTTCCAGGAGTTCAGACAGGAAGTGAAGGTACGTCGGGGATTTATGTAAGGGGCGGTGGACCAGATCAAAATTTAATTCTACTAGATGGAGTCCCAGTATACAATGCCTCTCACCTATTTGGTTTCTTTTCTGTATTTAATTCAGATGCCATCAACTCAACAAAACTAGTAAAAGGTGGATTCCCTGCTAGATATGGAGGTAGATTGTCCTCTGTTATTGATATTAAAATGAAAGAAGGAAATACGAAAAAATTTCATGGACAAGGATCTATTGGACTAATTGCATCAAAAATATCATTAGAAGGTCCAATTATTAAAGACAAAACTTCGTTTATTATATCTGCTAGAAGAACTTATTTAGACATTTTAGCTAAACCATTTATTGCAGCAAATCAAAGAAATCAAACTAGTAAAGGATCAGAAAATTCTAGTAGCTCAACCAGTGGAGGATATTATTTTTATGATTTTAATGGAAAAATAAACCATAAAATTAACGAGAAGCATAGACTTTACTTAAGTAATTATATGGGTAGAGATAAAGCATATTTAAATTCCAGTGACAGATATAATATAGATTCTTTATCAGTAACTGACAACTCACAAAGCGAGTTAAGTTGGGGTAATATAATAAGTGCCCTACGTTGGAATTATATGCTTAATAATAAAGTTTTTATAAATACTACTTTAAGATATAGTAAATATGATTTTTTAATAGCCTTTGAAAATAATAGTTCAGAAACTTCATTAAATTCTAACAACACTAGCTCTATAAATAACAATAGCTTATCCTATACTTATTTGAGCAATATAGAAGATTGGTCTGCTAAAGTAGATGTAGATTGGATGCCAAACCCAGACCATCTAGTGAAATTTGGGGTTGGTGATATTTATCACACCTTTATTCCAGGAGTTACCACAATTGGTTTTGAAATAGATGATAGTAATACTAGCTTAAATTACGGAGGACAAAACCATTATGCACATGAGGTTTCATTTTATGGGGAAGATGATTGGAAAGTAAATAATAAATTAAAAGGAAATGCAGGTATTCACTTTAGCACATTTTTTGTTGGTAGTAAAAATTACTCTTTTTTACAACCTAGGTTAAGTTTAAGGTACTTAATTAATGAAAAATCTTCTTTTAAAATGGGTTATTCTAGAATGGGACAATTTCTTCATTTACTTACAAATTCTGGAATTGGTTTACCAACAGATCTCTGGGTCCCTGCAACTGAAAAAATTAAACCTCAGTTTTCAGATCAAATTGCTATTGGATATGCTAGAACTTTTAATGATAAAATTGAACTTTCCTTGGAAGGTTACTATAAAACTATGAATAACTTAATTGAATATAAAGATGGAGCTTCATTTGGAGATGCTCAGAATGATTGGCAAGAAAAAGTTTATGTCGGCAAAGGATCTTCCTATGGAATAGAATTATTAATTGAGAAAAAAATAGGTAAAACTACAGGTTGGATAGGTTATACATTGTCTTGGACTAACAGACAATTTGATTCTATTAATTTTGGAAATACTTATCCATATAGATATGATAGAAGACACGATATTGGTATAGCCATTACTCATGAATTTAATGAAAGGATTAATTGTGGAATTGTTTGGGTTTATGGAACAGGAAATGCTGTTACATTAGGTTTAGAATCATATTCCTCTTTTAATAGTTCAATGGTGGGGGATTTACCAAGTTTTAGTCTTTCAAACCCAAGTGTAACAACTGTAGATCATATTAATAGCAGAAATAACTACAGAATGCCTTCTTATCATAGATTAGATGTTTCTGTAAATATTAAAAAAGAAATGAAATGGGGGGAAAGAACACTAAGCTTTGGAGTTTACAATGCTTACAGTAGACAAAATCCATTTTATTTAGAATTTACTAGAAATGAAAATGGAGATCCTCAACTTTCACAGTTTAGTTTATTTCCTTTAATACCTTCAATAACCTATTCGTTTAAGTTTTAATTATGAAAAAATTATTTTTTATTATCATTATTTCTTTGATTTATGTCTCATGTGAAAAAATTATTCCTTATGAGGGGGATATTACAATTCCAAAATTGGTTATTAATTCTATTTTTGAAAGCGACTCCTCATTTAAAGTACATGTAAGTAGTAGCAGAAGTGTTATTGACACTGCTTCTTTTAAAAATATTAATGATGCTGTTGTTTCTATAAAAAATGAAAATGGAAATATTATTGAAACTCTAAGTCATTCTCAAAATGGTTTTTATGTCGGTCAAAAAAAACCAGTTGAAAATCAAATTTATACCCTTGAAGTAGACCATTTAAACTATACAAATATATCCGCATCAGATTCATTGCCTATTCCAATATCTATAAATTATTTAGATACTATTACAGTTATTGAACCCAATAATGAAAATAGGCTTCAAATAAATCTAAATTTTACAGATCCTGCAAACAGTCAAAACTTTTATTTAGTGGAAACATATGTAGTTAGAGCATCATTATTAATTACAATAAATCAAGATACACTAGAATACGAATTAGATACAATTAGACAAAGAATGATATTAAGTGACGTAGTATTTCAAAACAATGGATTTAAATCAAGAGATGAGCAGGGACTATTTACTGACTTACTTTTTAATGGTCAAGATAAGAATCTTGAAATAAAAATTCCGCCACTTAAAAAAGATTATGTTTTTGAAGAGAATGGGAAATTTTACTCCGAAAAAACTCTATCTCTAACAATATATTTACACAACATTTCCAAATCCTATTATTATTATAGAACGAGTTTAGAACTTTATGTAGATGCTTCTAGAAATCCATTTTCTCAACCAGTTCAGGTGTTTAGCAATATAAATAACGGATTTGGAATTTTTGCAGGGGCACAGATAAGCTATTTTGCACTTTAAAAAAGTTCTTAACAATATATTATATCTGTTAAAAAGTAATTTTCAACATATTTTATATTTAACCTATTTAAACTTGATTTGAAAAACTGTTTGAATTACATTTGAAATAACCTTTTATTTACTTTCTATGAGACAATTAAAAATCACTAAATCTATAACCAACAGAGAAAGTCAATCCTTAGACAAATATTTACAAGAAATTGGTAGAGAAGAGTTAATCACTGCCGAAATGGAAGTTGATTTAGCTCAAAGAATAAAAAAAGGTGATCAAATTGCCCTTGAAAAATTAACAAAAGCAAATTTAAGATTTGTAGTTTCTGTATCCAAGCAATACCAAAATCAGGGATTAACCCTTCCAGATTTAATAAACGAAGGTAATTTAGGTTTAATTAAAGCGGCGCAAAGATTTGACGAAACTAGAGGGTTTAAATTTATTTCTTATGCTGTTTGGTGGATTCGTCAATCTATTTTACAAGCTTTAGCAGAACAATCAAGAATTGTTAGGTTGCCTTTAAACCAAGTTGGATCATTAAACAAAATAAATAAAGCATTTTCAAGATTAGAACAAGAATTTGAAAGACCTCCTAGTAGTGATGAATTAGCAACTGCATTAGATCTTAGTGAAGAAAAAGTTAAGGATACCATGAAAATAAGTGGTAGACATGTTTCTGTTGACGCTCCATTTGTTGACGGCGAAGATAATTCGCTTTTAGATGTAATGGTTAATAACGATAGCCCAAAAGCGGATTTAATTCTAATGCGCGAGTCATTGCAAAGAGAAATTGAAAGATCTCTATCAACTCTAAGTGATAGAGAAAAGGATGTAGTAATGTTGTTTTTTGGAATTGGCAGACAACATGGACTAACGTTAGAAGAAATAGGGACAAAATTTGATTTAACCCGTGAAAGAGTAAGACAGATTAAAGAAAAAGCAATAAGAAGGTTAAGGCATAATTCTAGAAGTAAATTATTAAAAGCATATTTAGGATAAACTTTACTTTTATGGATAATCACAAAAAATTAAATCCGTTAATTGGAAAAGATGGAGAAAACCTTAGCCCAGTACTCCCTGAAGATATAAAAAATTACTTAATAGATATTGATGGTACTATCACAGAAGATGTACCAAACGAAGAGCCAGATAGAATGTTAACTTGTAAACCTTTTCCAGATGCCCTAGAAGTTTTAGAAAAATGGTATTCTGAAGGTCATATTATTACTTTTTTCACATCAAGAACAGAAAATCATAGAAAAAATACTGAGACTTGGCTTAAGATGCATAATATAAAATATCATGGTCTATTGATGAATAAACCTAGAGGTGGTAATTATCATTGGATAGACAATCATTTGGTAAAAGCTACTAGGTTTAGAGGGAAATTTACACCACTTATTACCACTCAAAAAGAAATAGAAGTATTCAATGATGATTATATTTCTAAATAATTGCATTAATTTTTTAAATTTACACTAATCAACTATGATTATGAGAAAACTCGATATTTATTCCTTGTTATTTTTATGTCTTTTTGCAACCTGTAATATAAGTTGTGAGCCAGAAAAATCTGAAACCAAAAATGAAGTTCAAGATGATTCTTCTGATGATTTAAATCACTCGATTGAAATTGATACAATAGATGACGATTATGTATTTATGCCTCCATCACCAATTCAAATTGCTTCAATTTTAAATAAAGCAAATATGAAATATGAAGAAGGTTTAGCAAACAATATTTCAAATGCAAAATTATACTCCACGAAATTTAAACAGTCAATTAATTTTGGGGTTTATGCTTGTGATTTAGCTTATTGTGTTACGAATGACAAATATGAAGAAGCTAGCAAATATCTTAAAGTTTCAAAAGATTTAGCTGCTAAAATTGGCATGGAATCTATATTTCTTTCTGATAATTTAGTAGATAGATTTGAAGCAAATGTTGGGAATCAAGATAGTATAATGTCAATACTATTTCATGTGCAAATGTTGACAGATGATTATATTTATGACAATGATTTAACAGATTTAAGTGTTATATATTTTACTGGAGCATGGGTAGAAGGGATGAATATAGGTACTCATACAATGCTGGGTAATGATGATCACAAAATAAGTGTTCTACTTTCCGAACAAATGACAATAGCAAGATCAATTATAAGAGGATTAAGAGCAGTTAAATCACAATCTGAAGATTTAGTTGATCTTACTGACCATATTGAAGAGGTTGTAAATGCATACAACAATTTATGGTCTGTAAAACAAGAAGGTGAAAACATCGAATATCTTGATGTGGAGCTAAAACATGAAGAAGTTATTTCTATTTCTGAAATGATTTTAGAATTAAGAGAAGAAATAACACTATAATATTTATATTATGAACATTAGATATATTTTAATTTTTTTAATAATCTTTATTTTGAATCCAAACTTTGAATCTCAGAAAAAAGATAAAAAAAGAGAAGAAACTACTCCTTATCAAGAATATCTAATTCTTTTAAGAGAATATAGAAAAAATTGCAGATCAGCACTTAAGCCATTTCGATACGATGGTGCTTTAACTACTCACTTTTCATATAAAGATTATGATTATTCTAAAGAAGTTGAGATTGCAACTATTCAAGATCAAATATATCGCTTATCATTTAATGCTAATGGGATTACAGGCGATGGAATAAAAATTAAAATCTTTGATAAACCCAAAAAATTTAGAACTAGAATTTTGCTTTACGAAAAAGAGAATGTGACTGCTTCAGATTTTATAATAGAAACTGACATTATGATAGAAGAGCTTAAAAAAGCTAAAAACAAAGAACTTGAAAATAACACTGAGTTTTCAGACGAAGAACGCAACTATCAAAAATCGATAATTGAAAAGTTAAGAGTTAAAAAATTATATATTGATTACGTTATCCCTGCTACTGAAAGAGTCTTCGAAGAGGATGATGAAGGAAATGAAAAAAGAGTAATAACTAAAGCTGCTATTATTTTAGCTGTAGGTTACAGTAATATCTAACCATCAAATTTCTTCAAAAGAATTTTTTTCAACTTAAATAAATCATCTCTTAGTACAGCTGCTTGCATAAAATTTTCCTTTTTAGCTTCCTTTTCCATTTGCCTTTGAATGTTGTTAATACTTTTCTCCAGATCCACTCTAGACATGTTTTCTACTACAGGATCCTGAATTTTAATTTCATTTGAGCCAATAAGTTCATTTAGTTCATCCTCATCCTTTTCTCTGCCAATTAGAAGATTATTCTCATTTGATTTTATGATTTGACTTGGGATGATCCCGTTAATTTTATTATATTCTCTTTGCTTTTCGCGCCTTCTATTAGTTTCACTAATTGTAGTATCCATTGCTTTTGTAATTTTATCAGCATACATGATTACACGACCATTAATATTTCTTGCGGCTCTTCCTACAGTTTGCACTAATGATCTTACAGATCTCAAAAACCCTTCATTATCTGCATCAAGAATAGCTACTAAAGAAACTTCTGGCAAGTCAAGACCCTCTCTTAATAGATTAACCCCTATAAGAACATCAAAAACACCTTTTCTTAAATCTTGCAATATTTCTACACGGTCTAAAGTATCGACATCAGAATGAATATAATTGGATCTTATTCCGATTTTAGCAAAATACTTATCCAATTCTTCAGCCATTCTTTTAGTAAGTGTAGTTACAAGAACTCGGTGGTCTTCTTCAACAACTTTTCTAATTTCTTCTAACAAGTCATCAACTTGATTAAGTTTTGGTTTAATTGTTATCTCTGGATCTAATAATCCAGTAGGTCTAATTAATTGCTCTGTAACAATTCCATCACACTTCATCAATTCATACTCTGCAGGAGTTGCACTTACATAAATAATTTGATTGTGAACTTGTTCGAACTCTTCAAATTTTAAAGGTCGATTGTCTAGAGCTGCTGGTAATCTAAAACCGTAATCAACTAAATTTACTTTTCTAGAACGATCTCCTCCATACATAGCTCTTATTTGCGGCACAGTTACATGAGACTCATCTACAACCATTAGAAAATCTTCAGGAAAGTAATCCAACAAACAAAATGGTCTATCACCAGTTTTTCTATTGTCAAAATATCTTGAATAGTTTTCAATTCCTGAACAATAGCCAAGCTCTCTAATCATTTCTAAATCAAGCTCTACTCTATTTTGAATTCTTTTAGATTCTAAGTTTTTTCCAATTTCATTAAAAAAATCTATCTGTTTTACTAAATCATCTTGGATTTCAAAAATTGATCTTTTAATATCTTCCTTTGCAGTTACAAAAATATTAGCCGGGTATATTACATATTGATCTTGATTTTCTAAAACTTTATTATTTGCTAAATCTAATATTCCTATTGATTCAATTTCATCTCCCCAAAAAGAAATTCTTATTCCAAAATCAGCGTAAGCTAAATGAATATCAATGGTATCACCAATAACTCTAAAGTTTCCTCTTTTAAAATCTGTTGTTGTTCTAGAGTACAAATTATCTACTAACTGTCTAAGAAAAACATTTCTTGCTATTTTTTGACCAACTTGAATGGTAATAATACTATTACTAAAATTCACAGGGTTTCCAATTCCATAAATACAAGAAACGGATGAAACAACTATAACGTCTTTTCTTCCTGAAAGAAGAGAAGTTGTAGTACTTAATCTAAGTTTTTCTATATCATCGTTAATTGAAAGATCTTTTTCAATATAAGTATCCGAAGATGGTAAATATGCTTCAGGTTGATAATAGTCATAGTAAGACACAAAATACTCAACCGCATTATCAGGAAAAAAAGTTTTAAACTCTTGATATAATTGTGCTGCTAAAGTTTTGTTATGAGAAAGAATTAATGTTGGTCTTTCTACTTTTTCAATAACATTGGCAATAGTAAATGTTTTGCCCGAGCCAGTAACTCCTAAGAGAGTTTGAGCAGCAATTCCATCATTAATACCTTGAACCAAATCCTCAATAGCTTCAGGTTGATCACCGGTAGGAGAAAAATCAGATTTTAAGTTAAACTTCACTTTTCAATATTACTCAATATTTATGGAGGAATTCCAAATGTTCCACGATTTAAGAGCTTGATGAACTAACATTTGATAGCCATTAAGAATTTGAGCATTTTTTTCCTCGCATTTTAACAAGAAAAAAGTCTTGGAAGGATTGTATATCAAGTCAATTATTAAATGCTTAGAATTTATAAATTCATATGGGAAAATTATTTTTTCACTCTTATTAGAATACATTCCTATTGGAGTTGTATTGATAATTAAGTGGTGACTTTCAATCATATGATTATTAATATCTTCCCAGGTAAAATAATTTAATTCGTTAGGTCTTTCTTTTCTTGAAATATAATTCACATCTATATTGTAAGATTTTAAAACATAAGCCACTGCCTTAGAAGCTCCACCAGTACCAAGAATTAATGCTTTACTATGATTGGAAGTTAAATATGGTTTTATCATTTGATGAAATCCATAAACGTCTGTATTAAATCCTTTTAAGGAAATAAGTTTGTTGTTTTTATAATTTGGCAGGATAGTATTTACAGCACCAACACTTTTAGATATATTATCAAGACTATCTAAATATGGAATAATTTTCTCTTTATATGGAATGGTAACATTTAATCCACTTATATGATTTTTAATAAATAGCTCTCTTAAATATGAAATATTTTCTATTTCAAAATTTAAGTATCTAGCGGAAATATTTTCACTTAAAAATTTTTTACTAAAAAAATCTTTAGAAAAAGAATGTAATAGGCTTTGACCTGTAAGTCCATATATTTTCAAACTACTGAAATTGAGTTATTCATTTTTCCCAGAAACTCAATAAGAAATACAACTGCAATACCAGCTAAAATCAAAATAAAACAATAAATATTTTCAATAGATGCAAAATCTGGTAAAATCCAATTGTATGATATTACTTTTAAATCGCCATTTCTACCTAAAATAGTTTCTAAAGGAACTTTCCAAGGCCATATTATTAATAAAGATCCAACAATAAAGCCAGTTAATAATGAAATAGTAGAGTCATAGTGTTTTTTAAGAACATAACTAATACTATGAGATAAAGTTAGAAATCCAATAATAGATCCCAATATTACTGGAAAAAGTATATTTAAATTGGAAAAAGGATCAGACACTGAATGCAACATTATTAAATGATAGTTGCCCATTAAAATTAAAACATAAGAACCAGAAAGCCCAGGGAGTATCATACTGGCAACAGAGACAATACCACAGATAAAAAGGTAATATGATGATGAATTCTCTGAAAGTGGTTTTAAAAAAGCCAAAGATGTGGCAAAAGTAATTCCAATAAATAAAAAAACTATTGATGATATATTCCAAGAGTTTATCATTTTTGCTATGTAATATATTGAAGCTATTATTAATCCGAAAAAGAAAGACCAGACCATTTGCTCATTTTTTTTAAAAAAATATTCTAAAACCCTAGCAAGACTTATTATACTTAAAGCAGTTCCGAAAAAAACTGCAAACAAAAATTTTAAATTTACATGAGAAATAAAAGTTTTAAATTCACCCTTTAATAAAAGTTTTAAAGCTTGAATATTAAATGACTTTAAAGAATCTATTAATTCTTCATAAATGCCTGTAATTAGAGCTATAGTACCTCCAGAAACTCCGGGTATTACATTTGCTGCACCCATTGAAAAGCCTTTGAGAATTAAAATGACATATTTTTTCATTTAGAAATTGCTTTAAAACCACCTTCCAAATGGAAATAATTCTCTTTATATAATCCATTCATAATTAGAAAATTAAGAATGTTTTCTGATCGACTTCCAGAATTACAATGAAAAATAATTTGTTTATCTACAGGAAGTTCATTTAATCTATTAATAAGATCTCCCAGTGGAATGTGAATAGAACCATTTAATTTCCCATCAATTTGAATTTCATAATCTTCTCGAATATCTACCACTAATAATTGATTATTTATTTTAGAAAGTGAATTAAATTCACTTGGAAGAATTCTTTTTAAATTCATGCTTAAATACTGTTTAAATTATTTTGGTTTTCTTTCATCAATAATATTTTTTGGAAGAAAATTAAAAAAAGTATCTCCTCTTAGTCCTTGTCTTAATGTTTCAAGAGGTAACACATCATTTGTAGCAATATTTCCTAAGTTAACATTTTGGTTAAATAAATTAATAAACCATGATTGTTGCTTTTTGGATGGAGATTCCCACAAAATTTTATCGGGATTGATTTTTGAAATTATTTTATTTATAAGTATCGTATGTGGATTACCGTTTGGTCTAAAAATACCTACTGAACCACTTTCTCTTCCTTCAGCAATAACTTTCCAAGAACCAGCTTCTAATTCTTTAGACATCATTTTAATCCATTTGGCTGGACTTATTAAAATACCTTGTTCCTTAGAACCAACTTCGCTTAAAACAGTATAGTTTTTAGAATATTTATAAATCAATTCACATTTTTCATCGTGGTCCAGCACTATAGAACCATCAGAAATTTCTATAGTATCCATTCCAAGCTCATCAACAATCTTGAAGTATTCATCTTCTTGATTTCTAACGTAAAAAATTTCGAACATAGTTCCTCCAAAATAAGGTTTAATCCCCGAATTAGTAATTAAAGAAACTTTTTCTTTTATATTGTTTGAAACTAACGAAGTTCCAAAACCAAACTTTATAATATCTGTAAAATGAGAACTAGTTGACAAAAAATCTTCCATTTGTCTAGTGCTCAACCCTTTATCCATCATCATGGTAAGGCCAGTTTGTCTTGGTTTCTCGGTTCGCTTTGGAAGATGAGAAAGGCTCACGAGTTGGAATTATCTATAAAAGGCTGAAAAAATTTATTCATTTCCTCAACATTAAGAACTTCAGGATAAATATCTAGTAATTTCTTAAAAGTGTTATTATCTAAATTTTGCATTGCTGACAAGCTATTTTTAGCTTTACTAATAGAACCTGTAGATATTTGCATTGCAACAAGCCTAAGTTTTAAGTCAATTTGATTATTATTTGAAGCAATTGCTCTTTCAACCTCTTTTATAGCCTTTGATTTTGAAGTATAGTCAAACAAAAAGTTTGAGTAGTCAATCCAGGCATCTATATTGTTGGGGTCTAATTGAATTACTTTTTTAAATGCTAATTCCGCGTCAATATTTTTATTGAGTTTGGTTAGTACCTCAGCATATAAATACCAATAATCAGGATTTTCTTTATCTAATTCAATTGCTTTTTTAATGAATTTTATAGCTTGATTAGGTTGATTATTTAAGTCCCTTACTACTCCGATTCCCAGCCAAGACTCAGGAATAGAGTCATCAATTTCTAAACTTTTTTCATAAAACAACAAAGCTTTAGAATAGTCTCCAATTTTTTCATAACATTCGCCAATGCTACAATATGCATATGCATGAGGACGTTCATATATAAAAGACTCATTGAACGAATCGATGGCTTTTTTATATTCTTTTAATTGAATAAAACTATTCGCTTTTCCATAGTGAGCAGCAGTAAACTTTTCATTAATAACTAAACACATTTCATAACCAAAAATGGCATCTTCCAAGTCAAGATTAATATTATGGATAGTTGCTAGGTTAAACCACGCTATGTAATTATATGGATTTTCATCAATAGTATCTTCAAAATAAGTAATTGCCTCAGAAAACTTTTCAGAGTCGTGAAATGCAACTCCTAATTCCATCATAACAGTTTCATCATCGGGGTTTAATTTTAAAATATATTTTAATACGTTTACCGCATTTTCATATTCATTGATTTGAATAAATTCATTTGCCAGTTCTTGTAAATACTCATTGTATGAAGAGTCTAATAATATCAGTTTATAAGTGTTATTTAAAAAAATGAGTGCCTGTGAATTATCATTTAATAATGAATGTACTTTTCCTAATCCAAAAATGACATCAATATTATTTGGAAAGAAATCACTGAGTTTAGATAAACATTTTAAAGACTCTTTAAATTTATTAGCAGAATTTAAAAATTCTACTTGAAATAAAATAAGTGACAAATCAACTGGATACTGATCTAGGGCTATTTCAAGAGCCTTTTTAGCTTTTTTCTTAAAATCAAATTCTAAATAATACTCAATTATTAATTCAAAATCTTCAACATCAAAAAAAGTAAAAGATTTATCTCTTAACATAGCTTCGAAAAGAGCAACTTTATTAATAGCATCATTATTAGGGTTAGAATCTAGCAGCATAATTATTAAAAAGTTATTAATACAAATATATCTATATATATGCATTTAAAAAACAAATTGTGTAAACCTTTTATAGTTTAAATAAATATCATTTAAGTTGAAAAAAAAATAGTGTGGAAAAAAATAAAAAATAGTTAATAACTTAGAGATTCATTAATTTATCTTCGAGCTGTGAAAAATAAATTTTTATATGACATTAATTAAATCTATTTCAGGAATACGTGGAACTATTGGTGGAGATGTTGGTGAAAATCTAACCCCAGTAGATATTGTTGAGTCGATATCCGCTTATGGAACTTGGTTAAAAAGTGATTTTCCTAATAAAAAAATAAAAGTAGTAATTGGAAGAGATGCTAGAATTTCTGGTGAAATGGTTGAAAATATTTGTATTGGAACTCTTCAAGCTCTTGGGATAGATGTTGTTAATATTGGACTATCTACAACACCAACAGTAGAAATTGCTGTTCCTAAGGAAAATGCAGACGGTGGAATAATTTTAACAGCTAGTCATAATCCAAAACAATGGAATGCATTAAAACTGCTTAACAATAAAGGGGAATTTATCAGTGCTAAAGATGGTGAAGATTTATTGGGTTTTATTTCAAGGAAAGAATTTTCCTTTTCACAAGTTGATAATCTAGGGACTGTTACTTTCAAAGATCATTATATTGATGATCACATAAAAGAAATCATAAACCTCAAATATGTAGATGTTATAGCTATAAAGAAAGCAAAAATAAGTGTAGTTATTGACGCTGTTAACAGCTCTGGAGGAATTGTAATTCCTAAATTATTAGAGGCGTTAAATTGTAACGTAATAAATAAATTGTATTGTGAACCAAATGGAGAATTCCCACATAATCCGGAACCACTGCCAGAGCATCTTAAAGACTTATCTAATAAAGTGATAGAAGAAAGTGCAGATATTGGTATTGTTGTTGATCCAGATGTTGATCGTTTAGCGTTTGTTTGTGAAAATGGAGATGTATTTGGTGAAGAATATACCTTGGTTGCTGTTGCAGACCATATAACTTCTCAAAACCCCGGAAACAGTGTTTCTAATTTGTCTTCAACAAAAGCTCTTGGAGATGTAATCAGAAAAAATGGAGGAGTGCATTATTCTTCTGCTGTAGGTGAAGTAAACGTTGTGGAAATGATGAAAGATAAAAATGCAATTATTGGAGGTGAAGGAAATGGCGGAGTGATTTTACCTGATTTACACTACGGAAGAGATGCTTTAGTTGGAATAGCATTATTCTTAACTTATTTTGCGAATAAGGATTTAAAAATGAGCGAACTTAAAAAAACCTTTCCTCAGTACACAATATGTAAAAATAAATTAGCATTAAATTCTTCTGTTGATATTGATAGTTTATTACAAAAAATATCAAAAAAATATAGTGCTGTTAATCAAAACAAAATTGACGGTCTTAAACTAGAATTTGAGAATGAATGGGTTCATATGAGAAAATCAAATACCGAACCGATTATTAGAATTTATGCAGAAAGTGAAAATGAAAAATCTGCTCATGAACTTGGGGAACGGTTTGTTGAAGAATTAAAAAGTTTGATTTAGTTATATTTGAAGACAAAATGAAAGTCTATTTAGATAACGCCGCTACAACTTCAATAGCTAAAGAAGTTATTACAGAAATTGAACCTTATCTATCCACTTACTTTGGAAATCCGTCTAGCACCCACTCTTTTGGAAGAAAAACTAAAAATGCAATAGAAATAAGTCGAAAGAAAATTGCAGATTATATCAATGCCGAAAATAGTGAAATAATTTTTACATCTGGTGGAACTGAAGCTGATAATATGGCCATGAGGTGCGCTGTTTTAGACTTAAATGTAAAAAGAATTATAACTTCAAAAATTGAACACCACGCAGTTGGTCATACAGCAGAAAATCTTAAAGACTCTCACAATATTGAAGTAGTCTATTTAAAAATAGATAAATACGGAAATCCCTCAATTGATGAACTTAAAGAACTTTTAAAAAAAGACGTTAAAACATTGGTTTCGTTAATGCATGCAAATAATGAAATTGGTACATTACTTCCTATTGAAGAAGTTTCTTTGTTGTGCAATAACTATGAAAATGTATATTTTCACTCTGATACAGTTCAAACAATGTGTCATTATTTATTAGATGTTAAAAAATTAAAAATCGACTTTTTAGTTTGTTCTGCACATAAATTTCATGGTCCAAAAGGAATAGGTTTTTTATACGTGAATAAAAATCTACATCTTAATCCTATAATTACCGGCGGTGCTCAAGAAAGAAACCATAGAGGAGGAACTGAAAACCTTTATGGAATTATTGGCTTAGCAAAAGCCATGGAATTGGCTTTCTCTAATTTGGAAAATCATCAAAAGCATGTAAGAGAACTTAAGTATTACATGAAAGATGAATTGTTTGAAATAGATTCAAGAATTATTTTCCATGGAGAAACAGATCCAAATAAAAGTTTGTATACTGTTCTAAGTGTTGGATTCCCTAAAGATATCTGTAACTCAATGCTACTATTTAGTTTAGATATTTTTGGTATAGCGGCTTCAGGGGGAAGTGCTTGTTCTGCTGGATCTAATAAAGGTTCTCATGTATTAGCAGAACTTCCAGATCAAGATAAATTTCAAACTGTAAGATTTTCTTTATGTAGGTATAATTCTAAGAGAGAAGTAGACTATACATTGGATAAAATTAGAACTATCGTTTCTAATGAAAAATAATATGATAGTAACCATAACTGGTTCAGGAACCTCACAAGGAGTCCCGGTTATTGCATGTGAATGTAAAGTATGTTCATCAGAAAATTATAAAGATAAAAGATTACGTTCTTCAATACATATTTACTATAAAGGAAAATCTATAGTTATTGACACAGGTCCGGATTTTAGACAACAAATGCTAAATTTAAAAGTAAATAGTTTAGATGCAGTTTTATTTACTCATGAACATAAAGATCATGTTGCAGGACTAGATGATGTAAGGCCATTTAATTTTTCTCAAAAAAAACCAATTGATATTTATTGCAATGACCAGGTGTTTAAAGCTCTGAAAAGAGAATTTCATTATATTTTTGATCCTAAATTTCAATACCCAGGAATTCCAAAAATCAAAAGATTTAATTTAAATAAAGGTATAGATACATATATTGAAGATATCAAAATTGAACCCATTGAAGTGATGCATTATAAATTACCAGTATTAGGCTTTAAAATTGGGAAATTTGCCTACATTACAGATGCTAAGACTATTTCAGAATCTGAAAAAAATAAATTAAAAAAATTAGATGTTTTAATTATTAATTCATTAAGAATTAAAGAACATTTATCACACTTTAATCTAGAAGAAGCATTGTCATTAATTAAAGAATTAAAACCAAAAGAGGCAATTCTCACCCATATATCTCACTTTATGGGTTTACATGATGAAGTACAAAAAAAATTACCCGAAAATATCTCATTGGCATTTGATGGTCAAAAAATTAATTTATCTCAATAAGTATGAGAATTGATATAATATCTGCAGTTCCATCCCTACTAGAAAGCCCGTTTAATGACTCTATTTTAAAAAGAGCTAAAGAAAAAAAAATAGTAGAAATAAACATTCATAATTTAAGAGACTACAGTACTAATAAGCAAAAGAGTATCGATGATTATACTTTTGGTGGAGGAGCAGGAATGGTATTGAGTATAGAACCAGTTTATAATTGTATTAAAAAATTACAAGAAAAAATATCTTACGATGAGACAATATTCATGACTCCAGATGGTGAGAATCTAAATCAGCGTAATTCTAATCAACTATCGCTTAAAAAAAATATAATTATTCTTTGCGGGCATTATAAAGGAATAGACCAAAGAATAAGAGATTATTTAATTACTAAAGAAATTTCTATTGGAGATTATGTTCTTTCAGGTGGTGAATTGCCTGCTGCAGTTCTTTGCGACAGTATAATTAGACTTATTCCAGGCGTATTAAACAATGAAACATCTGCGTTAACTGACTCATTTCAAGATGATTTAATTGCACCTCCTGTATATACAAGACCAGCAAAATTTAAAAATTGGGAAGTTCCTGAAATATTAACCTCAGGAAACCTTAAAGAAATAGAGATTTGGAGAGAGGAAAAAGCAACTGAAAACACAGAAATTAGAAGGCCTAATTTATCTAAAAATAAAAAGGAATGAAATTATAAGTTTTCTTTGAATAGAATATAAAATATTCTTTGTAATATTGCACGCTTTAAAATAGGACTCATGGACATAATAAAAGAAATTTCTAGTGAAATTAACGAAACGAAGCAATGGCCTTCGTTCAGTTCAGGTGATAACATAACTGTTACTTACAAAATTAAAGAAGGTGATAAAGAAAGACTACAATCTTTTCAAGGTACAGTTATACAAAGAAGAGGTTCTGGAACAACTGAAACATTTACAATTAGAAAAATGTCTGGTGGAACTGGAGTTGAAAGAATTTTCCCATTAGGTTCTCCATTTTTAGAAGAAATAGTCGTCAATAAAGAAGGTTCAGTAAGAAGATCAAGATTATTCTATTTAAGAGAAAGAACTGGTAAGTCTGCAAGAATTAAAGAAAAGAAGAATTTTTCAACTAAAAAATAACTACATTTTTAGGGGCATTTCTATCCCTAGAATTCTCATCCCTTTTTTAATTAAATTTGATGTCATATTAGATAATTGAATTCTAAAATTTTTAGAGTTCTCTTCAGTTTCTGTAATTATTGGATAGTCCTGATAAAAAGAATTATACGATTTGACAAGAGAATATAAATAATTAGCTAGTATATAAGGTGATAATTCTGTTGCAGATTGTTCCAAAACTTCAGGGAATTTTGCTATTTGTTTTAAAACATCTAATTCTTTAGAATTAATATCTAATTGATCAATATCAAATTCATGATTTAAGTTTTCAGATTTATTTAATAAACTCTTTATTCTAACAAAAGTATACTGAATAAATGGTCCAGTATGACCAGATAAATCAATGGTTTCTTTTGGATTAAAAGACATTTTTTTCTTGGGGTCAACTTTTAAAAGAAAATATTTTAATCCCGAAATTCCAATTTTTTTACAAATATCAGTAATTTCTTCTTCAGACAGACCCTCTAAAAAACCTCTATCTGATGTTAAGTTTTTAGCTTCATTTATTACAGAATTTAACAATTCATCAGCATCAACAACAGTACCTTCTCTAGATTTCATTTTTCCATCTGGTAAATCAACCATTCCATAAGAAAGATGAAAACATTTAGATGACCATGAATAATTTAGTTTTTCTAAAATTCTAAATAACACTTTAAAATGATGATTTTGTTCATTTCCAACTGTGTATATAATACCTGAAAGCTTTGGATAATCTAAATATCTTTGGACAGCAGTTCCAATATCTTGTGTCATATAAACAGAAGTGCCATCAGAGCGGACCAGTAACTTATCATCAATTTTATCTTCTGAAAGATCACACCAAATTGAACCATCTTCTTTAGCGTAAAAAATATTATTTTTATCTCCTATTTTTACAACTTCTTTACCAAGCTGGTAGGTATCTGACTCAAAGTAAAGTTTATCAAAATTCACTCCCAAATTCCGATAGGTTTTTTCAAAACCTTTATAAACCCAACCGTTCATTTCTCGCCACAGAGCTCTAACTTCAGAATCCTCGTTTTCCCACAAAATAAGCATTTTTTTAGCTTCAATTAAAATAGGAGCTTTTACTTTTGCTTCTTTTTCTGAAACTCCATTATCTATCAAATTTTGAATTTCTTCATTGTATATTTTATCAAAAAGCACATAGTATTTACCAACTAAATGATCCCCTTTTAAATTAATTGAATCGGGTGTTTCTCCATTTCCATGAAGTTTCCAAGCTACCATAGATTTACAAATATGTATTCCTCTATCGTTAATTATTTGTGTTTTAACAACTTTATGACCAACTGCTTTTAGTAAAGAAACTACACTGTCTCCTAAAAATATATTTCTAAGATGACCTAAATGCAAAGGTTTATTTGTATTAGGTGAAGAGTATTCAACCATAAATAATTGACCAGTAGGTTTAGTTATAAAGCCGTAATTATCTTCACTCAACCATTTCTTAAAAAGAATAAGCCAATACTTTTGATTTATTTTTAAATTTAAAAATCCTTTTATAATATTATAGTTCTCAAAATAAGGTGTGTTCTTTAAAATATATTGACCTACAAAATCTGCAGTTTCCTCGGGAGATTTTTTTGAGAACTTTAAAAGAGAAAAAACCACAAGGGTTAAGTCACCTTCAAAATCTTTTTTTGTTTCTTCAACCGTAACTAAATCTCGGATATTTTTATCTTCAAATAGATTTAATACTGAAGTATAAATAGAATTTTTAATTGTTATAAAATCGACCATTAATATTAGTTTCTATTTAAAGATAAAGTTACAAGTTATTAATTGGCATCTTTTACTTCAAAAATATTTTTATACTTGTCAATCTTTGGTTGAATAACAAATTGGCAATAACCTTGACTCTTATTATTATTAAAGTAGTTGTGGTGATAATTTTCAGCAACATAAAAAACATCAATTTTTTCAATTTCTGTAACTACTGGCTTATCCCAAATTTTTTTTAAATTAAGTTCTTCCTTGAATTTTAAAATTTTCGATTTTTGAGATAATTCATTATAAAATATCGCTGACCTGTATTGTGTTCCTACATCATTTCCCTGTCTATTTAATGTTGTAGGGTCATGTGTTTTCCAAAAAACATCTAATAAATGAGATAAATTCACTGCATCTGGATCATAAACAACTTTTGCGACTTCCACATGTCCAGTTTTTCCAGAACAAACTTCATTATAAGTAGGGTTTTTAGAATCTCCGCCACAATAACCAGGTATAACTTCAATAACTCCTTTTACTTGTTGAAAAATTGCTTCAACGCACCAAAAACATCCTGCGCCAAAATATATTGTTTCTAAATTTTCATTTTTCATATTAGTAGATATAAGTTCATTATTACTGTGACCTAAGCAATTATAGAATGGTATAAATATTAACAAATATACCCATCTAAAGAATCTTGATTTCATAATTTATATATTTAAATAAAATTAACTATTCTACGACAAAGAAAACATTTTGATTAAGAAAATTGGTGTTATTTCGGATACCCATAGTTACTGGGACAGTTCATTTGAAAAATATTTTTCTATTTGTGATGAAATCTGGCATGCAGGTGATATTGGGAATTTAGAAATTACTGATCGATTAAAGAATATTGCCCCTTTAAAAGGGGTATATGGGAACATAGATAATAATGAGATTAGACAAGAGTTTCCATTAAACCAATTTATAGAATATGGAAAGCACAAAATACTTATTACGCACATAGGTGGAAAACCTTATAATTATTTTAAAAACTCTAAAAAAGAAATAGAAAAATTCAAACCAAATATTTTTATTTGCGGCCACTCTCATATTTGTAAAGTGATTTTTGACAAAAAATATGAGATGCTTTATATTAATCCAGGGGCAGCTGGAATAGTAGGTTTTCATAAAGTAAGAACAATTATAAGGTTTGATCTGCATTTGGAATCAATAAAGAATCTTCAAGTTATTGAATTAAAGAAAAGAAGTGATTTACCTAAGGCGGTCTAAAGAACTAACTAACTTCTGATCTTTTTTAATTGCTCTATTTGCTAAGAAAATTACAGGTAATGAAGAAATTAATAAATATGTACTATACAGGTACTTTATATTATATTTTAAATTTGAATTGTTTTTTAAAAGAATTTCTAAAGTATTGGAAACCTCAATTAGCATATAAACAATCGTTAGTAAAACAAAGAAATAGCTAAACATTCCATACCTCAATTGCTTTGTTCTTTTTTTGTAGTTGACTAGCATTAATATTCCAAATGACACTGCAACTAGATAACCCGAATAAAAAGGATATACTTTTAAACCATCTAAGCTTGATGTACTCTCCCATCCAGTTGGATAAAGTAAGTATAGGGACTCATTATTGATATTTAAAGATGCAAAAGGCAGTAACGAAGCGATAAACAAAATAGTGCAAAACAATAAAATGTAAAGTGTTTGTATTCTTTGTATCATTTTATAAAATTAAGATTTAAACATATTTTTTGTAAAAATAGTTATTAAGATCAATGCAAAAAATTTTTTTAAATAAGATACTTTATTATATTTGATATGTCTTTCGACAAAACTCCACTTTATTTCTTAAGAAAACAACCCTATTAAAAATAATTTCACCCTTAAAATAATCTATTATAGATGTACGATATTGAAAAATTAAATAATAAAAAAGTTTCAGAACTTAGAGAAATTGCTGAAAAGTTAAATATCTCTAAATCAGACAAACTCAAAAAACAAGAATTAGTCTATAAAATACTTGACGAGCAAGCTCTTAAACCAAATACTGAAGTTGAGAAAAAAGCACCCGTTGATACTAAACCAGTAAACACTAATCCAAATGTCAATTCAAATATAATTTCAAATGACAAGAAAATAGAAAAGGTAGTTGAAGTAAATAAAAATCCTAATCAAAATAAAGAAAACAACAATAATAAAACACCTAATAGAAACAATGTTATTAAAAACGATCGAAACATTAATAATAAAAACGATCGAAACATCAATAATAAAAATGATCGAAATAATAATAAAAATGATCGAATTTCTGAGAGAAAAGACAGGAATACAGAAAGAAACAATAAACGAGAAGATTATGAATATGATTTTAAAGGCATAGTTATAAGTGAAGGTGTACTTGAACTAATGCAAGATGGGTATGGTTTCTTAAGATCTGCAGATTATCATTATTTATCATCACCCGATGATGTTTATGTATCTCAATCTCAAGTTAAGTTTTTTGGCCTTAAAACTGGTGATACTATAAAAGGAGTTGTAAGACCCCCTAAGTTTGGAGAAAGATATTTTCCCCTTGTTGAAGTAGAAAAAATAAATGGTAGAGATCCTGAGTTCATTAGAGACAGAGTTCCCTTTGAGTCACTTACTCCATTATTCCCCTCTGAAAAATTTAATCTAACTGGACATAGTACTGAAACAAGCTCTACAAGAGTAATGGATTTATTCTCTCCAATTGGAAAAGGGCAAAGAGGAATGATTGTAGCTCAACCAAAAACTGGAAAGACTGTTCTACTTAAAGACGTTGCAAACGCAATTGCTGCTAATCATCCTGAAACGTACTTAATGGTGTTGTTAATTGATGAAAGACCTGAAGAAGTAACAGATATGCAAAGAAGTGTTAAAGCAGAAGTTATTGCCTCTACATTTGACGAACCAGCAGATAGGCACGTAAAAGTGGCAAATATTGTTCTACAAAAAGCTAAAAGATTAGTAGAATGTGGGCATGATGTATGTATTCTTTTAGACTCAATTACTAGACTTGCTAGAGCATATAACACGGTAATGCCTGCTTCAGGAAAAGTTTTGACAGGTGGTGTAGACGCAAATGCTCTACATAAACCTAAAAGATTCTTTGGAGCTGCTAGAAAAATAGAAAATGGTGGCTCATTAACTATTTTGGCAACTGCTCTTACAGAAACTGGCTCTAAAATGGATGAAGTAATATTTGAAGAATTTAAAGGAACTGGAAATATGGAACTTCAACTTGATAGAAAAATTTCTAATAGAAGAATTTTCCCAGCTATAGATATTCTTACCTCAGGAACAAGAAGAGAAGACCTACTGATGGATAAAGAAACTTTACAAAGAGTTTGGATACTGAGAAAACACTTAGCAGATATGAATCCTATTGAGGCAATGGAGTTTATGAAAGACAGAATGAGATCAACAAAATCAAATGAAGAGTTTTTAGTATCTATGAATGGGTAATTAAGATGTTTAAATACATTATAACTTCTTTAGTTGCCATTTTAGTTTCCCTGGGATTTGAATTTATAATTTATCTATCTGAAATAGAATTTACTTTAAAATTAAGCATATTAAGTTTCTTTTTTCATTCTTTGAATCTATTATTAACTATACTTTTAGTAATAAACTATCAAAATTATTCAATATCTAGATTAGATAATTTAAAAAAAGGTATTCTTATAAGCGTGGTTTTTTCATTTTTCATAAGTTTTTATTTTTTTAGTTATCATAAATGGATAAATCCAGTGATTTTAGAAAATAAAAAAAATAAACTACTTAAACTTTCTGAAATGCCTGAGACATTAGACCAAGCAAAAGAAAAAATAAGACTAAACCCAGACTTTTACAATGGAAAATCTCCCGCAGACCTTATTGAAATGCAACAGGACAACATCAATGAATTACTAACACCTAGCAAAGTTTTCCCAATAAGTTTATTTTCATTTTTATTTACCGGAATGATATTTACTTTAATTATAAGTATTTTAACCTATTTATTTAGGAAATAAATTAAATGATTTTATCTGCAATTTTATTAAAGTCAAGACCATCAAATGTTCCACTACTCATCATTAATAAATTAGAGTTAGTCCAGTCTTTGGAAAACAGATGAGATTGAAGTTCTTTAGAAGATGTGAAAACTTTCAGGTTCGAAGTTCCAAAAGCATCATAAACATCTTTTTTTTCTATCTTTTCTAATCTTTTATGTAATATAGTTTCTTCATTAAAATAGACAAAAGCTTCATCTGCATTGGACATACTTTTATGATACAATTTTAAAAAATCTAAATTTAGACTACTAAATGTATGAAGCTCCATACATGCTACTAATTTTCTATTTGGAAATTGCTGTTTCAAGGCAGATGTTGTAGCCTTAAGTTTGGAAGGAGAATGAGCAAAATCTTTATAAAATGAACTTTGGTTATTCTCTTTTACCAATTCCATTCTTTTAGATGCCCCTTTAAAGTCTTTTATTGCAGAATAAAAATCAGAGTCTTCAATACCCAATTTTCTACAAACTAATTGAGCTGCTCTTAAGTTTTGTAAATTATGTATTCCAAAAATTTCTAATGGAATCATTTGTTTATTATTATCTGTAATTAATGTGATATTATTATCTATTTCAAAACTATGGGTTTTATATGGAGTTAATTCACACACATATGAGTTAGAATTTATCATATTATTTAGCTCCTGATCTTCTTCACAATAGATGAGTGTACCTTCAAAATTAATTTTTTGAGCAAAAATATTAAATTGATCTATATAATTTTCGAATGTTGGAAATACATTAATATGATCCCAGGCTATTCCACTAATAACAGCAATGTTCGGTTGATATAAATGAAACTTTGGTCTTCTATCAATTGGTGAAGAAAGATATTCATCTCCTTCAATAATAGCAATTTTAGAATCATCAGATAATTTAACCATACAGTCAAAGCCTTCTAGTTGAGCACCAACCATATAATTATGTTTTATATTGTTTTTTGTTAAAACATGAAGAATCATACTTGTTATAGATGTCTTTCCATGACTTCCTCCTATTACAACTCTTAATTGGTCCTTAGTTTGCTGATAAATAAACTCCGGATAAGAAAAAATAGGAATTTTTAATTCTTTAGCCTTAACAAGTTCAGGATTATCAATTCTAGCATGCATTCCCAAAATAATATTGTCTATTTCTGAGTTAATATAATCGGGGTTCCAACCTATTTTAGTTGGTAAAAGACCATGACTTTCTAACCTTTCTTTAGAGGGACTAAAAATCTCATCATCAGAACCAGTTACTCTTTCCCCCTTTAAATGTAAAGCAATAGCTAAATTATGCATTGCACTACCTCCAATTGCTATAAAATGAAAATTCATACACTAATTTTAAACCAAAATTGGATTAAATAATTCTTTAAAGTTCAAATAATTGAACTATTTATAAACACTTGACCATTAAAATTGAATTATATTTATATTAAAAAGATTGAATCAACCACTAATACCTCTAGCAGAAAGAATTAGGCCTAAAGACTTTGAAAATTTCATAGGACAAAGTCATTTAATTGGCTTTAACGGGCCTATAAGAAAAGCTGTTACTAACGGTGCAATTCCTTCCATGATTTTATGGGGGCCCCCTGGAGTTGGAAAAACAACATTAGCAGAAATCATAGCAAATGAACTTGACAGACCATTTTATTCACTTTCTGCAATAAGCTCAGGTGTAAAAGACATAAGAAGTATTATTGAAACTGTTAAAAACCAAGGAATATTTGGTAAGGGAAATGCATTATTATTTATAGATGAAATACATAGGTTTAGTAAGTCTCAGCAAGATGCACTTCTGTCAGCAGTGGAAAAAGGACAAATAACTTTGATTGGAGCAACAACAGAAAACCCATCGTTTGAGGTAATTCCAGCATTAAGATCTAGAACACAAATTTTTATACTAAAAAGTCATAATAAGGATGACTTACTAAAATTTATAGACTTGGCATTGCTAGATACAACCATTAAAAATAAGAATCCAATAGTTAAAGAAACTGATGCCTTGATTAGGATCTCCGGTGGAGATGCAAGAAAACTATTAAATGCATTTGAGTTGGTTGTTTTAAACTTAGATATAAATACAACTCAAATAACCAATGAATTGGTACAGAACTCAATTCAACAAAATTTGGCTCAATATGATAAAAAAGGAGAAATGCATTATGATATTATTTCTGCTTTTATAAAATCTATACGTGGAAGTGACCCTAATGCTGCAGTTTACTGGCTTGCAAGAATGGTTGAAGGAAATGAAGACCCAAAGTTTATTGCTAGAAGAATGATAATATCTGCTAGTGAAGATATAGGATTAGCTAACCCAACAGCACTAGTTATTGCAAATAATTGTTTTGATGCAATTCAAAAAATAGGATGGCCTGAAGGAAGAATAGTTTTATCTCAATGCGCAATTTATCTTGCGCTATCGCCAAAGAGTAATTCGGCATATTTAGCAATTAATCAAGCACAATTAATTGTTAAAGAAAAAGGAGATTTGAGTGTTCCTTTACATTTAAGAAATGCACCAACAGAGCTAATGCAAAAACTAGATTACGGAAAAAATTACAAGAATAGTCATGAACATGAAAATAAATTACATTTACAGAATTTCCTACCAGATGAAATTAAAGGTGAATCTATTTATAATCCAAAAAATAATAAGAAAGAAATGGAATATCGCAATTTAATTGATGAAATATGGAAAGGAAAATACTAACCCTAAATTTAAAATCACCCAATATTAGATGTTTAGAAGAGTATATTTATTAACTACAATATTATTAATTTTGTTAAGTTGTAAAAAGTCAAGAAATTCAACTTCGTGGAACTCTTTTTTTAGTATTCCAATTTCTACAGATACACTTAATCTTAATAAAATAATATCTCAAGATAAACTTTACTTAAGTAATGATGGAACGCATGTTGTATTTAAAGATACTTTTGAATTATATAAGATTGATCAAAGTATTATTGGTGATGACATTCAAATTGAATTTACAGACACAATAATTGTTCCCAGTATTTTAGCTGGAGTTCCATTTCCTCAAGGCTTTCAACTTCCAAATCAGTTCTCAGAAAACCATATTTTCAATTTCAAAGATATCAAAATGAAAGAAATTCAATTTGATTCATTAATTTTTGATTATGAAATAGAAAGTAATGTAAATGGGAAATTGGATTTGAATTTAACTATTGATGGCGCTTTTAACGAGAATGCACAAAATTTTAATACTTTGATCACAACTGATGTTCAAAAAAAAGTAACTGGAAAATTAAATTTGAATAATTACCGATTTGATTTTACAGATAATGGAAATTCTTTTAATCACTTGTCTACTTTATTTTTGATTGGTGTATCAACTGAAAATAATGAAGAAGTAATATTTGGAAGTGATGATATTATAACAATAAAATTTAAAATTTCAAAATCTAAAATCTCCTCTGCAAAAGGATATTTAGGAAGCAATGAAATTAATGATACTGCTAAAATTAAAATTCCGTTTATGAAAAAAATAGCTTCAAATAATTTTGAGCTAAATGATCCTAAATTTGAGTTAATAATAAAAAATGGAATTGGGATAGATGCTCAGCTAAAATTAAATGAAATAGGATTTAATAAAAACAATATTAATCAAAGTTTAAATCACTCTTCAATAAATCAAAATATTAATATAAATAGAGCTTTGGACTTAGGGATTGACTTTCAATATAGCGTAAATAATTTATATTTTAATAGTGACAATTCTAATATTGATCAACTTATTGGAATATTTCCCGATGAAATTAATATTGATTACAGTATAATTTCTAACCCACTAGGTAATCAATCTGGGTATAATGACTTTATATTTAATAAGCATCCTTTATCATTAAATTTAGGAGTCAATATTCCATTAATTCAAAACTTTGATTCAATTATCTACAATGACACCTTAGATTTGAAAATACCAGAAAACCTTGAAATACAAAATGCTAACATAAAGTTAGAATTCAATAATGAGTTTCCTTGTAATTGCTGTGTTAATTTAAGATTGTCATCTGGAGATCTTATAAATTCTTCTCCAATTTGTATTAATAGTGCTCAAACAGATTTATTGGGGAATTTAATGCAATCTACTATTTCACAATATGAAATAAATATTGGTAATGATGTTTTAGAAAAATTACAAAATAGTAATAAGCTAATAATAGATTTAGTTCTTACAAGTCCTGATTCGGTAACTAATTTTCCAATTCTTGGAATTCAAAATTTATTTTATTCAATTAATATGGATTTAAATACAGATATTAAATTAAATTGAAATATTTAATTTTAATATTATTTTTTGTCCTGCAATACCTCTGCATTACTAGCCAATCTGAATCCATTAAAAAAAGAGAGTTAAATTTTGAATTATACAGCTCGTCAAATTTCTCAGTAGGATCTACACATCTACCTTTAAATTTTTTCAGAAAAAGTTATTTTGGAGGATTTATAAATGAAAAAGATAAGGGAAATACTAAATCAGTAAATAAAATTCAGAGAAATGGCTTAGAATTAGATATAAATATTGGATTAAAATTTTTCAACCCTGATAATTTAAATGGTTGGTACTTCTCATTTCAAAATTTAATAACAGCTGGGATTTCATACAGACAGGGACTATTTGACTTAATATTTCGTGGAAATAATAATATTAAAAATGATGTATTATTAAGTAAGACAAGTTTTCATTTTAGAAACCATCAATTATTACATTTTGGCAAATTTTACAAGAAATTTACTTTTGGCTTAGCTTTAGGAAATATATTACAGGAGATTAATGGGAAATTTGGAGACAATGATTTAATCGGCCTTAGTGACCCTTACAATTGGGATATCGCTTTAAGTCCAAAAATTGAACTTACAGAGAACACTTCAAATATTATAAAGAAAAATGGAAATAGTTTAGGTCTAGACATTAAATATAATGATATATCAAAGTCAAAAAAATTTAAATACAGCATAGAAATTAGAAATTTAGGATTAATTCTTCTTCATAAGAATATCAAAAAGTTGAATTATGACACTTCATTTATATACTCAGGACTATCATTAGATGAACTTTCAGACATTAGTAATTTTAGTGACGATGTAACTATCAATTTTGAACCCAAAATCATAAATAAAAATCAATGGCTGATTACTCCATTTACAATAAAAGCTGATGTATTACATCAATTAAAAAAAATTGGAGTTTTAGGTGGAGTATTTTATAGAAATAATTCTCAATATTTGCCAATGTCATATTTAGGGATTAATTATAAAAACCATACAAAAATAATATACGGAACCAAATTATATTATGGTGGATATAATCATTTACAATGGGGAATAAACGCTATCTATAATTCAAAAAAAATAAAAGGTGAAATAGATTTTCAAAATTGTTTTAGTTTAATACCTTCTCTAGGAACTTCATTTGGATTACTTTTAAAATTATCATGGAAAATTATATGAAAAATTATTTTTTAATCTTTATGTTAATCATTAATTACTTCTCATTACAAAGTCAAAATATATTTTTTCAATCTTATGGCGGAAGTGGGAACGACTACGGGGAAAACATAATCTCTACAATAGATAGTGGGTTTTTAGCTATTGGAGCTACTGAAAGTTATGGTAATGGATTAACTGATATGTATTTTGTTAAAACGGATGTCAAAGGAAATGTTTTGTGGCATAAAACATTTGGAGGCCCAAACATAGATTATGGTAAAAGTGTTGTAGAAACTCTAGACTCTGGGTTTATTGCCTGTGGATATTCAAACAGTGAAAATTTAAATTATGACATATTTCTTGTGAAGATTAATAAAAATGGAATTCTTCAATGGAGTAAAAAAATTGGAGGAACAGATTGGGATTTTGGAAATAAAATTATTAGATCAGTAGTAGATTCGAATCATTTTTATGTTGTAGGTAAGACTTTTAATTACGGAAGTATTAACGGAGATGGTTTTGTTTTAAAAATTAATTCATTAGGAGACTCTTTATGGATGAAAACTTACGGTGGAAATATGGAAGACGAATTTAAAGATATAATTCAAAGCAAAGATGGTAAGTTGTACTGTATTGGAAATAATAAAAGTGCTAAACCAGATCCTAGATTATGGATTTCTTGTCAATCTGAAAACGGGGATACTTTATGGAATTATTACACTGATAGTACTTATAGTTCTGGAAGGTCAATCACAAAAGTTGGTGAAAAAATTGTTTTTTGTGGTAGTGTTAAAAGACCAAGATTTAATATTACTACCTCTAATTCTTATTATTTAATTGGAGGAATAGATTCTTCTGGAAATGACCTATTTTACGCTGATTACGATTATTACAGTGAACTAGAGGAGTCATGTGTTAAGGTAATTAAGAAAACTAATTCTAATAATTATCATATAATTTCTAATATCACTTATCTAAATGAAAATAAAATTTTTCATGCAGAATTACGTGGTCCATGGGTTCAAGGTGGGGCTTATAATATAAATGGAAATCAAGATGATATTGTCCATGGGGCAGATACACTTATATTTGGTGATGGATTTGTAGCAATAGGTACTACTGAAGAAACTAACAATGGATTTACAGATATTTTCATTTCAAAAACTGAAAACGGAAATTGGGATAATACTTTTTCAAATAATCTATTATTGAGTAATAAGGATGTTTTAATTAATAAAATAAGTGTTTTTCCAAATCCAGTAGAAGATTATATTGAAATAAATAATGTAAGAGTTGGAAGTGAAATTAATATTTATAACCTAAGAGGAGTTTTAATAGAAAGTTTTATTTACAATAAATCTAAATATAATTTAATGCATCTTAAATCTGGGTTTTATCTAATGCAAAATCAAGATGGCATCAATAATTTATTTATAAAAATTATTAAACTTTAATCATAGCTAAAAAGTAATACTCATCATTTTTATAATAAAGATTATTGAATTGGTCTTTTAAAAGTGGAAGAGACTTTTTTAAGAAACCTTTAAGGGTGAAAATTTCATAGCGGATGTTTTCGAAAAATATAAATATATCTTCTGAGTTGGTATTATAATAATCGGAAGCACCTAACCCATGTTCAAAAATGATAACAGGATGAAACTTCTCAATAACTTTTTCAGAACCTTTTAATACTCCATATTCACCACCTTCTACATCAATTTTAACTAAATCAACCCTTTTTTCATTCAATAATTCTATGTCTAGAGTACTAGTTTTTATTTTTATTTTTTTAATTTTTTCGTTTTTTGGATATGCTCTTTTTTTAATTCCACTATATGCCGGATTTGATAAAACATGATGGAAATCTGATTCTCCACTATAATCTGACAACGCAACATTTCTAACTTCACAAATATTTTTGTATTTAAATTTTAAATCATTGTACAAACTGGGTATAGGTTCATATGCAAAATGATGCCCATTTGGAGATAATTTCAAAGCCTGATCCATCACTTCACCTACATGGCAACCTACATCGACAAAAGTTGAATTTTCGTCTAAAACAAGTTTCATTATTTGATATGTCTCCTTGTCGTAGCGAATATTTCTGGTAAAGGGGAAAATTTTCTTTAAAATATTTTTTATAAAATTAATGAGCATTAAAAGTTCTTATTTTATTTTTCTATTATAGTTAGCTCAGTTCTTCTATTCTTAGCTTTATTTAAAAAGGTGTTATTATCTTTAAGAGGTCTAGTTTCACCATAACCTTTAAAAAAAAGTCTATCAGAGGATATATTATTTTCAATTAACCAATTCACAACAGCCTTTGCTCTATTTATAGAAAGTTGTAAATTAAGTTTATTATCTCCATCACTATCTGTATGTCCGCTTATTTCAATTTTAATTTCAGGGTTAATACTCATGAGTTTTAAAACTTTATTAAGCTCTACGATTGAAGATTGTTTCAAATCTGATTCGCTTTTTTCAAAAAATATATTTTCTAATATGAATGTTCCAGATTTTATTTTTTCTAATTCAATAATTAAGAATCCATCTTCCGATAAGTTTATACTGTCAACATAAATATTTTTTGAATAAAACATATAACCCTCTTTTTCAGCATGTAATGCAAAATCTATATTATTAGGGACTGTTATTAAAAATTCTCCGTTTCCTATTTTAGACTGCATTTGAGATATTACATTTCCTTTATCTAAATTAGAAAGCTGAAAATATGCTGTTAAAGGGGTTTTAGTTTCTGCATCAATCACTTTCCCTTTTAAATAAGTAATAGGTAAAGGCTTGAATTTTTCTTCAACCTTGAAACTATACAAATCTAAACTACCATATCCTCCTTTTCTATCTGAAGAAAAGTACCCTAAATCGCCATTAGGTGAAATTAAAATTGAATTCTCGTCCATGAATGAATTTAAAGGATAGCCTAGATTTACGGGATTAGACCAAGATTCATCTTCTTGCATTCTTGACATATAAATATCTAATCCTCCCATTCCTGGGTGACCATTACTAGCAAAATAAAGTGTTTTTCCATCGGGATGGATTTGAACAGATTCTTCTCTATATGGCGTATTAATATTAGATGATATCTTTTTTGGTTTTGACCATGTTCCATCATCTAATATTGAGGAAAAATAGATGTCTTGATTATTTGGATTTCTTCTTTCTCTGTTATAAGTCATTCCTCGAACAAAATATAAAGTTTTTCCATCTGACGAAAACGATGGCTGAGTCTCCCAATGCTTTGAATTAATTGGCGGACCTAAATTAACTGGATTAGACCATTTTTGGCCATTATTTTGACTGTAAAATAAATCACAACTTCCATAACCTTTTCTTCCATTTCCATATTCATAATCCCCTTTAGCACCAGTTTCACAACCTACAAAAATTATATATTGACCATCCGAACTAAATGTTGGGGCTCCTTCATTAAAATCACTATTTATAACATCACTTATTAAAGTACTATTTGACCAGTCATTATTTTCATCTCTTTTGGAAACGAATATATCTTCCTGTCTTCCCATACTTACTGAAATATCATTTACTCTCCTAGTAAATAAGAAAGTTGAATCATCAGCTGTTATAGATGGAAAATACTCAGGCAACACAGAATTAATTGAAGGACCAAGATTTATAGGTTTAAAATTAACAGGGTTTTTAATAGCATTAAGGGCAAATAAAGAATTTTGAATCATTCTATTTATCTTTATCATAAATCGTTTGTCAGCTAAAGGCGACTGCTGGTATCTTTTGGCATTAGTTAAGCACTCTTTATAATTACCAACTGCTATTTGCATACTAGCTAAGTAATAATATTCTATTATTGGAACTGAATTTGAGGAAAACATCATTTTTTTTCTAAAAAAAATAGCAGATTTAATGTCCCCTTTTTCAATGTTTAAGTTGGACAATAAGCTATAAGCCTCCCAAAATGTAGAATCCTTTGCTAGTGATTTTATTAAAAGATTTTCTGTTCCTTCAATATCAGGTTTCCCTGTTTCAACACTTATATTATTGAAACATACAATAGCTTTTTCATAATACTTTATTGCCTTTTTATTAACAGTAGAATAGAGTACACTTTGTCCAAAAAATGAATGAAATGAAATGATTTGGATAAAAAACAATAATATTACTTTACTCATACATTAAGAAATATTTAAAAATTTATGAGATTGAATAGACAATCTCCAATGAGGATTATTTTCTAAGAAAGTCAATATAATAGGTAAATGTTTTTCCATTTTTGACCATTCTGGCTGAATATATAAATTACAATTCTTATTGATCATTTTTTTTTCATGTTCTTGAGCCCACTCCAAATCACTTTTTTGAAAAATTACAACTTTTAGTTCATCTGCTAATTCATAAATTTCATCCAATGGTTTTTTAAATTTCTTAGGGCTAAAACAAATCCAATCTAGATTTTTTGGTAAAATATTAGTTCCCGCTGTTTCTATCGCAGTATAAAAGTTATTCTCTTTAAGTTTTTTAGTAAGCTTGTTAATATTATGCAAAGTAGGTTCGCCTCCAGTAATAACTATAAACTTCGTTTTAAATTTAAGTGCTTGATTTACAATACTATCTTCAGAAATACTTGGGTGTTTATCCGAATCCCAGCTTTCCTTAACATCACACCAAATGCAACCCACATCACATCCTGCCAATCTAACAAATACTGCAGGTTTACCAGTGTGAAAACCTTCACCTTGTAAAGTATGAAACAACTCCATGACGGGTAACTTACTTTCCTTATTTTTTATCTTTTGGATTTTCACTTGTCTTTTTGCTTTTATTTTGTTTTTCTTTTTTGGCTTTTTTTCTTAGTTTTCTTCTTCCTTTTTTGGTATTGCTTGCTTCAATAGAAGACTTGTTTGCTAGCATTTCGTTAAATTTTGTTTCCTCTTCATGGTCTTTTACTATTCCAAATCTATCAAACTCTAGAATCATCCAAAGCGTTCCTTTACTAAATAAAACAAAATTTGTTTTATTCCCATTTTCTAAATAATGTTCCCACTTGCCATCTTTTAATCCTTCCTTCCAGCTACCTATATTTTTTAGCTGGCCATTTTCGTAAAAATATTCCCATCTTCCAATTTCTATTCCCTTGTCCCAGTGTTTTTCAAAAGATTTTTGACCATTTTTATGATAATAAAACTCATTTCCATCAACTACTCCGTATTTAAATGATTTAGACATTTTAAGCACACTGTCTTTGTAAAAAGTTTTATAGCTACCATTGAATGATCCTTCTTTATAATTTATTATTTTTTTAGGTTTACCATCTTCATAATAATAAGTTTGAGTACCATCTAATAAATTATTTTTGTAGTTTAAGGTTTTAGATGGTTTACCATTTTCATGAAAAAACAACCACTCTCCTACTTTCTCACCCATTTCATAAGTATTCCCCCAAGCAACATTTCCATTTTCATGCCAATATCCCCAGGTACCATTTTCTATTCCATTTTGGTAAATTGACTTAGTTTTAACATTTCCATTTTTATAATATGTAAAACATTCTCCATTCTCTTTACCTAAAATAAAATTTATTTTTCTTTCTAATTTTCGATTATCATAATAAGAAACACAAGTGCCAGTATATGGTTTCCCAGATTTTTTATGATAAATAATTGAACTTCCAGGTGTCCATTCTAAATCCTTGTTACAATCCAGAGCTTTTCTTTTAGAAACATATTCATTATTGGCAACAGTTTTTGCGCCTTTTATCGTAAACTTTAGATCATCTTGAGAGTAATTAAGTGAACATAAAAGAAATATGAAAGAAAACAATACTAGTTTCATGATTTAAAATTAGTGGTTTATATATTAAATACGATAAAAAGCAACATATATTTACAGTATGAATAAATTTTCTCTTCCTAATGAGACCGTCTGTGCAATTTCAAGTCCGCCTGGTGTTGGAGGTATTGCAGTTATTAGAACGTCTGGAAAAGATGCTCTTTTAATAGTTGACTCTATTTTTTCTAAGTCATTAAAAAAATCAAAAGGATATTCAGTTTTATATGGTACTATTTCTGAAGGAAACAAAGAAATAGATCATGTAATTGTAACTATTTTTAAAAAGCCTCACTCATTTACTGGGGAAGATGTAGTTGAGATTAGTTGCCATGGTTCGACATTTATTCAAGAGAAAATACTTGAATTACTTTGTATTAATGGTGCAAGGATTGCAAATCCTGGTGAGTTTTCCAAAAAAGCCTTTTTAAATGGGAAATTTGATCTTAGTCAAACGGAAGCAATTGCCGATCTAATAAATTCAAGATCTAATGCTGCTCATGAACTAGCTATTAAGCAAATGAGAGGAGGGTTTTCTAATGAGTTAAAAAATCTAAGAGGAAAATTAATTAATTTTGCTTCTCTTATTGAGCTAGAACTTGATTTTTCAGAAGAAGATGTAGAATTTGCTGATAGAAAAAAATTATACGAATTTGTAGATGAGTTAATTAATCATTTAAATATTTTAAAAAATTCATTCAAATTAGGAAATGCTATAAAAAATGGTGTTTCTACCGTAATTGCAGGGAGGCCCAATGCTGGCAAATCAACGCTTTTAAATAATTTACTTAACGAAGACAGATCGATAATTTCTTCTAAAGCAGGGACTACAAGAGACACAATTGAAGAAATTTTAAATATTAATGGAATAGATTTTAGGCTGGTAGATACTGCTGGAATTAGAAAAAGCAAAGATGAAATAGAACAAATTGGAGTTAAAAAAACTTTAGAAAAAATTAGTAATTCATCTATTGTTATTTATATATACGATTGTTCCATTATTTCTAAAAAGGAAGTAAATGAAGATCTTGAAAAATACTTGAAAAAGGAAATCCCTTGTTTGGTAATTGCTAATAAAATTGATTTATTAAATAACACGAAAAATATTCCAAATCAGCATTTTAAAACATCCTTAAGTCTTGATGTAAATATGGAAGGTTTTAAAAATAAAATTTACGAATTATTTACTAACCGAAATTTAGACTATCAGGGAGTAATAATTAGTAATTTAAGGCATTATGAAGCATTAGAAAACGCAAATAAGGAACTTGTAAAGGTTAAAACTGGACTGGATAATAATACTTCAGGTGATTTTTTAGCAATGGATATTAGACAAGCTCTACAGCATATAGGAACCATCACTGGAGAAATTTCTTCAGATGAATTATTGGGAAATATTTTTGCTAATTTTTGTATTGGAAAGTAACCAATACAAAACATAATTAACTTATAATTTTAAGCTATTTAGATGGTAAATTAATTAATAATTGGATTGTATTTTTTTTATGGGTTCCTAATTATAAATTTGTAACTTTAATAAAGAATAATAATTAAGGACAAAAATAACTATTATAAATTTATACAACTTTTTCTTAAAAACACAGTCATGAAATCAAAAATTAGCTTAAAAAAGATAAATATTATAGCAATAGTTGCAATTGCTTTTTTTTCTATATTAAATATAAATGCTCAAATTAATAAAGCTGCCATAATTTCTATATTTGGTAACAAGAACCTTTCAGATGATCCAATGAATACTTTGCTTTTTGAAGCTTTATTAAAAGATTCTTCTTTTGATATTTCTGGAACGGTAGTAAAATTTGAAAATATTATTGATGAAAAAATGATTCCTATTTTTAGTTTTCCATTTATGAATAAAAATGATGTTGTAAGCAATCCAGATTACAAAATGATAAAATCAACATTAATGATTACTGATGATGAAAAAGGGTCTCATCATTTATTGAATCCATATGTTTCTGGTGAAGGTTATAAAAATATTGCAGCTTTTGGTATTGTAAATGATAAAAAAGCAATTGCAAAATGTTTTGAAATTTTTCCAGATATTGATGCTGTAATGATTGCATATATTAATTATAATCTATATGACGCTGCTGGCGCAATGGGACTTTCTAGCAAAAAAGTATATGCTTACTGCAACATTAAAATGTTTAATAAATTTGGTAAGAGAATATTTAAGCTCAAAGAACGCGCTAGCTCAAATAGTGGAGTGATGGGAGTTGGAGGAATTGTTGTAGATCCAAAGAAATTAAAACCTATGGTTTATGAAGCTTCAGAACAATTACTTATTGATATGGAATCAAAAATTGAAAAGTCTGTATCCAAAATGGCAAAAAAATTAGCAAAACAAAAGTAGATTTTTTTCTAACTTAAAATGATTTTAAGCTGCAAAACAACTAGCAGCATTTTAAATAATGCTACATATAAAATTCTTTTTAAGATCCACAACCTATACAATCAAAATGAGAATCTTCTGGTTTAACTCCTTTTAGTTTCATTTCTAAATTATGGATTTGATCCCTAATCTCCATGTCCTCCATCATATTTCCAGTTAATTTAGTTTTTAAAGATTCTATTTCTGTTGATAGGTTTGAAGTTTCCATAATTATATTATTTCATTCTAAATTAATTAGAACTTCTAACTTATTAGAAATTAAATTAAGAAGTTTTTAAAAAGTTTTTCAACAATAGAATTCATAGCCTCGATTGACTCTGATTATTAACTAATTAAGTATATTCTGGTTTAATATATCTCAAAATAAAAAAATAATTAAATTATATATTTCAAATATTAACTTCTAAAATATCTCCAAACCTTGTAGTATAACAAGATGATAATTTTTCTTGTTTCAACCTCCATTTCCTATCAAAACCTTGAGCGGCTAATCTAACCTTATTCCTTCCCATTTTTTCATTGACATGATCCATAGCGCTCATTATATTCTTAGTTTTAAGAATATCTTGATTACTAAACAAACTCAACTGCCTAAATTCTTCAGAAACAATATCTCCTACAATAACTCCTGCTTTTTTATAGCTGAATCCTTCTTTATAAATTCTTTCTAAAGCTATTAAAGCTTGTTTAGTAATTTCCATACTATCGTTACTAGGAACATCTAAAATAACTTTCTGACAAGCATTGTACTGACTATTTAAATCCTTAAAAGAGTTTGTTTTAATAAAAACTAAAATGGAAGAAGTAAGACTTTTTTCTTTTCTTAATTTCATAGCGCATGTTGATGCATAGGAAGCTACCGCTTCTTCTAATTCAGAATGTTTTTTCACATCCATCCCGAATGATCTTGAAGTACAGATGTTTTTTTTTTTTTTGGTTTCGTATTCCAGTGGCAGGCAAGAAATTCCTTTTAATTCTTTAATCATTCTAAGGCCATGAATAGTCATGTTCTTTTTAATCCAAGATTCATTCGCATTAACTAAATCATAAGCAGTTTGATAACCTCTTTGGGATAAAAATTCAGAATACTTTCTACCTATTCCCCATAATTCATTAACACTGAAATTCTTAAGAACTTGGGTTATTGTACTTGGTTTTTTCATGAAGAAAACCCCTTCTTTACTGTGTTTCTTAGCTATGTGATTTGCTACTTTAGCCAAAGTCTTGGTAGGTGCAATTCCTATTGAAACTGGAATTCCAGTCCATTGCCCTACTTTTTTTCTTAACTCGGTAGAGAATTTAAAAGGTTTAGTAATTCCTTTTATGTCTAAAAAAGCTTCATCTATAGAATATATTTCAATTCCTGGAGCTTGATTAGATAATATTTGCATAACTCTGTTAGAAAGGTCACCGTACAAAGCAAAATTAGAAGAGAACACGTGAACGTTATGGTGGTCAAAAATAGACTTCATTTTAAAAGCTGGAGCTCCCATTTTTATACCTAAAGACTTAGCCTCGTTACTTCGGGCAATAACACATCCATCATTATTAGATAGAACAACAATTGGCTTGTTTTCCAGTTTCGGCTGAAAAACCCGTTCACAAGAAGCGTAAAAATTATTACAATCAACTAAAGCTATCATACTTTATGTATAATATGAGTTACTACTCCCCAAACTTTAAAGTTCATTTCCTGAGTAATTTCAATAGGTTTAAAATTATCATTCTCTGGATTTAGAAATAATAAATCTCCTTTTTTATGAATCCTCTTAACGGTAAATTCTCCATCTAGCACCGCCAAAACTATGGTCTTATTCTTAGGCTCTAGAGCTCGGTCTACCACCATTACATCGCCGCTAAAAATACCTGCATTTTGCATAGAATCACCTGTCACCTTAACACAGAAAGTAGCTGAAGGATGCTGGACTAGATATTCTTGTAAATTTAAATCTAGTTCCATAAAATCTTCTGCTGGAGATGGGAAGCCAGCAGAAACATTAGATTGATAAAAAGGAATATCTAGAGTCTTCTCTTCCATAGAATAGAAACTTAGTTCTTTGCCTGTATGTACACGTTTTAATTTTTTCAAAGGAATACTTTATTAACAAGTGGTGAATTTCTTTTTTTATTTTAAAAGAAATAAATTAATTGATCAATATTTTTTAACAAATATGATTTTACTTTTTATTGGTCATTATTTTGATTTTCAACAAACTTAATATTTGCTTGAATCTCTGGAATATCTCTTATTTGAATTTCTTTTTTTATTTGAATGGACTTTTCTTTTAAATCGTTGGTTATGATTTGTTTTTTCCGCTTCTCCATGGGCGGGTTTAGTTTTTCAGCATTTTCAAATTCAATAACACTTTCTAAAATTTCTTTAGGCAATTGCTTCGCTTTTTGTAAAGTATCTAAAAACTCTTCGGCAAAAAATTGATCAATCTGGATTCTTCTTTTAGTAGTATGTGCAAATTTTCCGATAATTCTACAAACATTATCTCTTTCTTCTGGACTTAATTTATCTGCAAATTCATATTCTTCTATTTTCTTCAAACTTAAAATGATAGGTTCTAACGAATCTTTAGTTATTATATAAACATTATAGTCTCCAATATTGTAAGTAAATTGTTTAATAACGTGTAAGGTATTTGATGGAATTACAAGAAATAAATCTTTTTTCACGTCTTCGTGCTTTGCATATTTATTTAAATTTTCTGTTTGTAACTTTATGTACTTCGGGAAATTATTTAAGTCATCATTTGCAGGGCTTTTTGCATCAAAAACAATTAGTTGATCCATTATTTCAATAGAATTATCAGGCTTATTTCGTGGGTGGGGAAAGTCTTCTTGACTTATGTACTTAATTACATGATTATGACATATTAATTGCAAATGATTTTCTACATCTTTTTCATGATCTCTCCAGGTTTGTTTTAGATTCTCTAACTCTTGTTGAGCTGCTTTCACTCTATCGTCATTGACTCTTTGTTTTTCATTTTCTAAACTTTCTTGTAAGGTGTTAGTAGATTCAATAGATTTTCTAAGAGTTGTATTTCTGTTTTCTTCCTCTTGAATTAATTTGGTGTTTTCATTTTTAAGATTATTTCTTTCAATTTCAATAAGTTTTAATCTTTCCTGAAATTGAGTTTTTTCTAGCTTAATTTGCTCAAAGGAAGTTAGTTTAGTATTTGCGATTTCAATACTTTGTTGGTGTATATTTATTTCTACTTCTTTTGCAGCTACCTTTTTTTCTAACTCAGAAATCTTATTTCTTTCTTCTTCTAGAGTATCTTGCAAGGGGCTATTATCAACTGTTTTTCTAGTAATTAGAAATACAACAGCTGCTAAAATTAAAACGAGGGTAATGACAATAATAATATCCATAAATAATATTTGTAACTAATTTAATTATTTATCAATATATAAAAGAAGAACATAAAGTATTTAAGTTCTAATTGACAAAAAATTAAATTTGGAATTAGTACATTGAAAAAAATATGCAATGGGTACTGAAAAAAAACCAATCTTAAATGAACTCTTTGAATCTAGAAATAGCTATACAGAAAAAGCAGAAAAAATTAAAAAAGAAGATTTTATAAAAACAATTAAAAGCCGTAGAAGTGTAAGAAACTACAATCAAGAACCAGTAATAGAAAAGCACATGAAAGAATGCCTGGAATTGGCTTTACTGGCGCCAAACTCATCTAATCTACAACCATGGGAATTCTTCTGGGTAAAAAGTAAAGAAAATAAAAAAAAAATTATTTCTTACTGTTTAGGTCAGCCAGCTGCATCAACAGCACAAGAGTTAGTAGTAGCAGTTGCTAGACCAGACTATTGGAAGGTAAATCAAAAACGAATGCTAAAACTAATAGATGAAATGGGAGAAAAAGCACCAAAATCAGTAAAAAAATATTACGGTGTAATAGTTCCCTTAGCATATAAACAAGGTTTGTTTTCTATAAGAGGTTATATAAAAAAACTGGCAATGGAACTAAGAGGAATTAAAAAGCCAACTCCTAGAGAACCATATAACAAAAGAGGAATGGCAATATGGGCACATAAGTCAACAGCGTTAGCTTGTGAAAACTTAATGTTATCATTAAGAGCATATGGCTACGACAGCTGTCCAATGGAAGGAATAGATTCAAAAAGAATTAAAAAACTTTTAGGGCTACGAAATCCAGCAGAAATTTCTATGGTTATTAGCGCTGGCAAAAGAGCAATTAACGGAGTGTATGGGAAACAAGTAAGATTTAACAGCAGCTATTTTATACATGAAATATAAATTATATAATCTTATAATATTAATAGTATCTATTTTTATTATTTCTCCAGTATTATCACAAAATGAATTATTAAAAAGAGAAATAATAAGCAGAGTAATAGATTCCATTGATGCTCATAATCAATTAGAATTTGAAATGTACAGAAGTGAAAGAAATGAAAATAATGAATTTATTGAAGGGAAATTTTTTGCAAAACTTATCAATCGTCCTTATAAAATTTATATAAAAAATGAAAAACCAAGAAAAGGAGCAGAAGTACTCTATGTTGATGGAGAAAATGATGGCAAGGCGTTAGTAAACCCAAATACATTTCCTTACATGAATTTATCAATTAGCCCTGAAAATAGTATTTTACTTGCTGGAGGACATCACTATATTACAGAAGCAGGATTTAACCAAATGTCTAAAACATTCAAATTTTACATGGGAAAACAAGAAGATGTATTTTTGAAAATGATTCATTATGAGGGTATATTTAAATGGGATAATAAAAAATGTTATAAACTGAGAATTGAATATGATGACTATAAGAAAATCTCTTATTATGCAAAAAGTGGCGAAACAATAAACCAAATTTGTCAAGAAAAATTAATCAATATTGCAAAAATTAAAGAGCTAAACCCAGAAATAGATATTAAAAAAAGTCTATACGAAAATCAAAAAATTATAATTACTAATCATTATTCTAAAACATCTATTCTGTATATAGACTTAGAAAATTACTTTCCAATATATCAAATGATATATGATGAAAAAGGACTTTACGAAAAATATATTTACGGTAAATTAAGTTTGAATAAAGAAATTAAAAAAGAAGAATTTAGTAAAGAATATAAAGACTACAATTTTTAACTAAAATTAAAAAAACGGAATCATAAAATTTTATATTTGCAGCATGCATATTCAAATTCTTAAGTCTAAAATTCATAGAGTTAAAGTTACAGGTGCCGACTTAAACTATATTGGAAGTATTACAATAGATAGAAATCTAATGGAAGCCTCTAATATTATAGCAGGGGAAAAAGTACAGGTAGTGAATATCAATAACGGAGAACGAATAGAAACCTACGTTATTCCAGGTAAAAGAGCAAGTGGAGAAATAACACTAAACGGACCTGCTGCAAGAAAAGTTGCAAAAGGAGATATTGTTATTATAATATCTTATGCAACTATGGATTTTGAAATGGCTAAAAGTTTTAAGCCATCTGTCATTTTTCCAAATGAAACAAATAATTCATTAACATAATCAGCACCTAATAACTACGTATTTTATTTTTTAATTTTTTCAAAAAATTAAAAAAACTAAATTCATCTAATGAAAAGAAGAGATTTTGTTAAAATAGGAACCTTAGGAACTACAGCTTTAATTATTGATGGTTGTAATCCAAATGAAACCTCTTTAAAAAATGAAATATTACCTCCACCATTGGGAATTGATAAAATCAAAGTTATTTCCACCTGGAATTCTGGAACAGAAGCTAATAAAACAGCAATTGAAATATTAAAAAATAATGGTCCTGCAATAGATGCTATTGAAAAAGGACTAAACGTAACGGAATCTGATTCTGAAAATACTAGTGTAGGACTAGGTGGGTTGCCTGATGCAAATGGAAATGTTACTCTAGATGCTTGTATTATGGATCACAATTTCAATTGTGGATCAGTTAGCTATATTTCTAATATTGAAAATCCAATTTCTGTAGCTAGAAAAGTGATGGAAGACACTCCACACGTAATGCTAAGCGGTAAAGGAGCCTATGATTTTGCTATTTCTAAAAACTTTAAGCACAAAAATTTATTAACTGAAAGCTCTAGAATAAAGTGGGAAGAATGGAAAAAGAAAAATAAAAATGTTCTTCCAGCAATAAATCATGAAAATCATGACACTATTGCAATGATTGCCATTGATCAGCTTGGAAATTTATCAACTGGATGTACTACTAGTGGATGGGCATATAAATTAGCTGGAAGAGTGGGCGATTCTCCAATTATTGGTTCCGGAGTTTATTTAGATAATAAAGTGGGTGCTGCTTGTGCAACAGGAATGGGCGAAGCAATAATTAAAATTTGTGGATCTCATGCTATTGTAGAATTAATGAGAAATGGTTCAAGTCCACAAGAGGCATGTAAAATAGCTGTACAAAGAATAAAAAATTCAAACAAAGACTTAAAAGACTTGCAAGTTGGATTTATTGCAATGAATAAAAATGGTGAAATCGGATCTTATAGCTTATATTCAGGTTTTAATTATGCCTATCAAGATGCTCAAGAATCAAAACTTATTGACAGCAAATACGATCTTGACTGGTCACCTTAGAATTACAACAAGTCTTTTAATTCTATTTTTAATAAGTTGTAATTCACCTTCTATTTCTAAAAAATTTGTAGGAAATATCTCCATTATTCCAAGGCCACGGAACGTAAAAAAAAATAGTGGTTTTTTCAAATCAAAGCATTTATCAATAAAAGAAGGTTCTATTAAAGAAATAGAATTATTTAAAAATCAAATACGTGAGTATTATCCTGAAACTAATCTGTTTTCAAATAAGAATACTTCAAACAATTTTAAAATAATTTTAGAAGATCAGTTAGACGTAGAATCTTCTTATTACGAACTAAAAATAAGTGATGATAGAATAAAAATTAAAGGCAGTAAAATGGGGATTTTTTATGGTCTACAAACATTATTTCAATTAATTACCTTAAATAATAACAATATAGATCAACAATTAACTCTACCGTGTATCGAAATTAAAGATAAAAACACATTCCAACATAGAGGCTTCTTAATGGACTGCTGCAGGCACTTTTTCTCTGTTAAAACAATTAAAAAATACCTAGACTTATTATCTATTTATAAATTGAATGTTCTTCATTGGCATCTGACCGAAGATCAAGGTTGGAGAATAGAAAGTGGTAAATATCCGAAATTGAATTCTATTGGTTCTTGGAGAAAAGACTCATTAAAAAAATATGGTGGTTATTATACAAAAAAAGAGATAAAAGAGATAGTAAAATATGCTAGTGAAAGATACATTGAGGTAATTCCAGAAATAGAACTTCCTGGTCATTCTCAAGCTGCAATAGCTTCCTATCCATACCTGTCTTGCAAAAATGAAAAAATAAATGTTTCTAACTCCTGGGGTGTTTTTAAAGATATTTACTGTGCAGGAAATGATTCTGTTTTTACTTTTCTTGAAAATGTTTTTCAGGAAATAACCGAGATTTTTCCAAGTAATAAAATTCATATAGGTGGAGATGAAGCACCAAAATTTAGATGGGAAAATTGTGAGAAATGTCAAAAAAGAATTAAAGATGAAGGAATAAAAAATGAACACGAACTACAAAATTACTTTATAGAAAGAGTAGCTAGAATTTTAGAAAGAAAAAACAAAAAAATAATTGGTTGGGATGAAATAAATGAGAGTTCCATAAAAGGTGATGTAACTATACAATCTTGGAGAGGGTTTACAGGGGGAATTAAAGCAGTCAAGGAAGGAAAAAAAGTAATTATGTCCCCTAATTCACATTGTTATTTTGATTATGAAATTAAATCAATTGACCTTGAGAAAGCTTATAGCTTCAACCCAATTCCAAAAGAATTAAATCCTTCAGAACAAAAACTAATTATAGGTGGAGAATGTAATTTATGGTCAGAAAGAATACCAAACGAAAAAGAATTAGATAGAAAAGCTTTTCCTCGGCTACTGGCAATCAGTGAGGTTCTATGGTCTAAGAATGAAAAAGATTATAAAGGTTTTCAAAATAGAGTTCAGGACCACTACAACATTCTTGATAAATTAAAAGTAAATTATGGAATTGAAGCTAACCCCGTAAATATTAAATTAAAAAATGAAGATTTTAAAAATAAAGTAGTCATTAATTCAAAAGTTAAGAATTTAAATTTCTCATATCATTGGGGTGATGGAATCTTCAAAAAACTACAAAATAAACAAACCCTAGAAATTAAAAAATCTAGAGATTTAACTGTCCAAGCATTTAAAGACGGCAACAAATATGGAGATATAGAAATTAAAAAATTTGCCATTCATTTAGCCCTCAATAAAAAAATAAAATATGAAAAATCGTATAGTGAAAGCTATCCTAGTGAGGGGAAATCTACCTTAACTAATGGAGAGCTGGGTAGTTTAGACTTTAAAGATGGTTTATGGCAAGGTTTTTCTGGGTCAGATTTTAATGTGATAATTGATTTAGACTCAATCATTAAAGTTGATAATATATCAATGAATTTTTATCAATATATTAACTCATGGATAGTTCTTCCAAAATATATATCAATAATGTCTTCGAAAGATTCCATAAATTGGGAGAATAGCAAGACTATTAAATCGTTTGGAAATATAAAAAAAAGAGGGAAATTTATAAAAAAAGCAAGTTTTAAAAATTTGGAACTAGAAGTAAGATATTTAAAAGTATTTGCAAAAAATATTAAAAGACTACCCTCTTGGCATGAAGCCGCAGGTTCAGAAAGCTGGTTATTTATTGATGAAATTATTGTAGAATGATTTTAGAAGCATGTGTATCAACTATAAGCGGATTAAAAGCAGCTCAAAAATATGGAATTCAACGTATTGAAATATGTAAAGATTTACAATTAGAAGGGTTAACACCAACAGAAGAGTTTCAATCAATTGCCAATGATGTTTTTAATGGCGAAAGTTATGTAATGATAAGACCGCATAATAATGGATTTGAGTATACTAAAAATGAACTTGAATTAATGATGCAGTCTATAAAAATAGCTAAAAACAACCAAGCTCACGGAGTTGTTTTTGGAATATTACAAAACAATAAAGTTGATTTAAAAAAAAATGAAGAGTTAGTGAAATTGGCTAAAGACTTGGACTTGAAATGTACATTTCACAAAGCTTTTGATGAGTGTAAAAATATAAAACAGAGTTTAATAGAATTATCTGAGATCGGATTTGACTGGATTCTTACTTCTGGGAAAGAAAAAAATGCGGAGCTTGGTTTACAAAATTTAAAAATGCTCTCAAAAATTAAAAATAGAAAAATAAAAATATTAGCTGGTGGTGGAATATCTGGGTTAAACTATCATAAGTTTTTAAATCTTGGATTGGATGGAATCCATTTTAGTATTGACAAGAAAAATATAATAGAAGTTGAAAAAATAATATCTATAAAAAATGGATTAAAATTATATTAATTAACGAATAGTTATTTCGTCAAAAAATAGCCAACTATTTCCACCTTTTCCAAGATGCCATTCAGGACAAAGACCATAATTCTCAGCATTAATCTTAACGTATCTTGCTTTAATTGGTTTTTTCAACTCAACTCCAAACTGGTTTATAACTGACACTGAAGTATTGTCAGAAATAGAATGTTTTACACTTGAAATAGCGTTGAAATTTTTACCATCAAGAGAGCAAGAAAAGTCTACTTTTTTAGGCAACCATATCCAAGAACGAACATCTTGAATAGCTCCAATATTTAAATAACTTATATTTTCTATTGTTCCCAAGTCAACAATAGACTCAAAATCTTCGGCCTGAAAACCCTGCCATCTGCCAGTTAAATAATTGTTTGGGCCTCTCAAACCGTCTACTAAAGCATTTTTTCCTCCAGCATCATACTGGTTACTGTACATGGTTTTTAATTTGATGGTTTTGTTATTATTAAATTTTAGAAAATAAGCTGACTCAATTTTACTCTTCTTATCATTTGATTTAGAATAACAAAAGATAGTATCTGTATTGAATAAGTAAAAAGGAGATTGGTAAATACTGTAAACAGAATCATTTAACTTTTTATAAAAAATTTCTTGTGCATCTTTAGCTTCAATTTTAATTTCTATTGAATCTTTAAAAGTATTGGAATTCGAAATAATCCTTGGAATCACCAATATATTATAATCACTACTAATTTCTGTTTTATAAAAATTTGAATAAGCCCATTTAGTAGGTTCGTTTGACTTTTCAATGGTCAAAGTTCCACCAAGTAATATTTCGTCAATATGGAGATAATTTCTATTTAGATCTTTCTCATTTAGCTTTACAGATTTTATATAAATAAAAGATTCATCGTTTCCGCCGTTACATTTAATCTTAAACTTATTTCCATTTTCTAGGTTTAGAGTTACTTCATCAAATAATGGTGTGTTAATTATATAATATGGATCTCCTGGGTTTACATCAAACAGTCCTATTGAACTTAAAACATACCAAGCTGACATTTGACCACAATCTTCATTACCCACTACTCCACCAGGTTGAGTAGAATACATTTCATTTAAAATTTTATTTACCATCATTTGGGATTGTGATGAATTACCAATCATATTGTATAAATATGACATGTGATGACTTGGTTCATTTCCATGAGCATATTGGCCAATTAAACCTGTTATATCTGCTTGTTGCCTGCCAGCCAAATCAGAATTAACAGTAAATAATTCATTTAATTTATTTTCAAAATTTTTCTTTCCTCCATGTATTTTAACCAATCCTTCAACATCGTGAGGAACGAAGAAACTATATTGCCAGGAATTGGCTTCAGTATAATTATAATTTACTTCCGAGGGAATAAACCCAGTTTTCCAATTACCATTCGTTTTTGGTTGCATTAATCCAGAATTTGAATTAAATAAATTTTTGTAGGATTGTGATCTTTCTAAGTAAGAACCCATAGCAATTGAATCATTAAATATTTGTGCCATTTTATAAATGCACCAGTCATTGTAAGAGTATTCTAGCGTTTTTGAAACTGACTCAGGTTCTTCAAATGATGAAATGTATCCTTTATTTTTATACTCGGGAATCCCTAATTTGTCTCTATTAGATATTTCCTTCATTGCAGTATATAATTTAGGGTAATTTTCAAATTCTACTGATTTAACATACGCATCTAAAATGACAGATACTACGTGATAACCTATCATACAACCAGTATAATTTGCACTAAGTTCCCAAATAGGAAGTTGTCCACCATAATTATATTGATTTAGAAAAGTATTTAGAAAAGATGATGTTTTTTTTCTTTCAATTAAATTATAAAGCGGATGGGTAGATCTAAAGGTGTCCCACAGAGAAAAAACAGTGTAGTTAGCTATGGAGTCATTATGAATTTTAAAATCTGTCCCTAAGAAATCTCCATTTACATCACTGATTAAGTTAGGGGCAATCATAGTATGATATAGGGAGGTATAAAATATTTCTTTATGGGAATCATTTTTAGATGAAATATCAATTTTTGATAATGCGCTATTCCAATCCTCTTTAGATTTCTTTAAATACTCTTCGAAATCCCAACTAGGAGCTTCTGATTTTAAATTTACTTTAGCATTTTCAGAGCTAACTGTTGATATTCCAACCTTAACCATAAGTTTATTATTTTTTAAATTTTTAAAACTTAAAAATATTTTTGTTGGTTTTTTTTCTTTATTAAAAGTAAAATCAAAATCATCTGAAACTTCCATATGAAAATAAAAATGCTGCTCGTCAGCCCAAGACTTAGAGATTCTTTTACCTTCAATTTCTTTTGAATTTAATACGTTAATCTCCCAATCTAACAGAATATCTCTATGTTCTAAATCTAAAACCATACTAGGAATTAGATTTTTATCTTTAAAATTATATTCGTGAAGACCTACTCTTTTTGTGGTAGTTAACTTACAATCAATATCATATTTATCTAATAGTACTTGATAAAATCCAGCAGAAGCAAATTCATTTTCTTTTTTAAAAATTGAACTATAATTATTTTCTTTAGAATTTAAATATCCATTGTTAAAACAAACATCTCCCATTGTTGGCATTAGAAGCAAATCACAATAATCTCCAATACCTGTACCACTTAAGTGAGTATGGCTAAACCCATAAATTATAGAATCAGAATAATGATATCCAGAACATCCATCCCAACCTTCAATTCTAGTATCGGGACTAAGCTGAACCATTCCAAAAGAAGAAGTAGCGCCAGGGAAAGTATGTCCGTGAGCTCCAGTGCCAATAAAAGGATTTATATGTTTGGCATTATCTGAATTTTTAGAACTACAACTAGCAATAATAAAACCAAAAATTAAAATTTGTAAACTCCTCATTTATGAATGCTTGTAAAAGAAATTAAAGTAACTAGTGAGCTATTTCATCACTAGAAGAAGATAAATTAACACCTTGATTTTTTAATTTTTTATTTACAGTAAATGCAAAGAAAAATAGGTATGCAAAACAAGCAACACCAACCCAATAAGAATGTTGAATTCCCAACAAATTGTTATTTGCTAACGCACCTTGAAGAGTAGAAATAAATCCCCCACCCATAATCATCATAATTAATAAACTTGAGGCCGTATTTGTTTTGTCTTTTAAACCAGCAATTCCAAGAGTGAAAATACAAGGCCAAAGAGTACTACAAAATAAACCAACAGAAATGAAAGCAAAGACACTTATTATTCCGCTAGAAAAAATTCCAATAATCATAGCAAGAGCTCCAACAGCAGAATAAATCATTATCTGATTTACCGGATTACCTTTACTTAGCTTATCAGCAATAATTAATAGGACAATTAAACCTATATAAGGAAAAAATTGTTGCATTTCATTACCAGCTATCCAGTTAACAAAAAGAAAGATTCCAAATGCTACGAATGGAAGAGTAAAACCCAATAGAGATTTTAATTTACTTGAAATATTAAAAGCACCTGCAGCAGAAGTCCACCTACCAATCATAAGACTTGCCCAAAACAATGATACAAAAGGCGCGACTCCACTTTCTGCAGTTCCTAATTCTTGTTTCATAAATTCAGGAAGATTACTCGCAGTGGAGACTTCAACTCCTACATATAGAAAAATAGCTATCATTCCTAAAACTACTTGAGGATATTTTAACGTTGCAAGAATATTTCCGCTATTACTTTCTGTTTTCTCGTTTAGACGATCTGGAACAGATGAAAACTTAAAGAAAATAGCTGCTATTACAAATGCAGCTCCAAGAAAAAGATACGGTGTTTGAACAGCTTGTAAATTTAATTCTGTTTGTCCCGAAGATAAACCACCAAAAATTGCAAACGATACTATTACAGGTCCAATTGTAGTTCCAACATTATTAATACCACCTGCTAAGCTTAAACGCATATTCCCTTTAGAGGGGTCTCCCATTTGAATTGCTAATGGATTTGCAGCAATTTGCTGCAAAGAAAATCCCAATCCAACAATAAAAAGTCCTGATATTAACAAAGGAAATGATTCATTATTTGATGCGGGAACAAAAAGAAGTGTTCCAAAAGCAGAAATAATTAGCCCTAATGAAAGGCCATTTCTGTAGCCAATTACATTTAAAATATCTCTTTTTAATATTGAAGAAATCCCAAAATACATTAATGAACCTACGGTATAGGCAATATAAAAAGCTAAAGAAATCAACTGAGATTCAAATTGACTTAGGTCTAAAGCCTTTTTAAAAACTGGAATCAATATATCGTTACTTGCTGCTACAAATCCCCAAAAGAAAAAAATCGAAATCAGTGTGGAAAATGCTCCAATATTTATTTTTTTACTCATCTTAAATTATTTTACCTAAAAAAACAATATTTAAATTAATTTATCATCATTTAATTAAGTTAAATTCAAATAGCAGGCCTTTTTTAACATTTTGTTTAATTTTAATCAAATTAAATTAGACATTTTAATAAGCTATTGTTTAGTTTATATTTGCGGAAATTATTACTAATGCAGAATAATAAAGTCATTAAAGGATTTTCAAAACTATCTAAGAAATCTAAAATTGAATGGATTGCTAAGGAATATTTGAATGGTGAAGAGAAATATGTAGATCTACTTAAAAGCTATTGGCATGAGGACGCAAAAGTTCAAAAAATTCATGATGAGTTTATTGAAAACACAATCTCTAATTTTTATATTCCTTTTGGAGTTGCTCCAAATTTTTTAATTAATGATAAAGTTTATTGTGTCCCCATGGCTATTGAAGAAAGTTCAGTAGTTGCAGCTGCCTCTAAAAATGCTTCTTTTTGGATGAAAAGAGGGGGGTTTAAATCAAAAGTTATTTCAACAACAAAAATTGGACATGTTCATTTTGCTTGGTATGGTGAGTTTGCTGTTTTAAAGAATTTTATAGGTTCTATAAAACATATGTTTTTTGACGAATCTCGTTCAGTTACTAAAAACATGAATGAAAGAGGTGGAGGTATTCTAGATATTGAATTGATTAATAGAGCAGATTTAGAACCAAACTATTACCAATTACAAGCAAAATTTGAAACCTGCGATGCTATGGGTGCAAATTTCATAAATAGCTTACTTGAAAAATTTTCTAAAATATTACAGCGTGAATTAGAAAAAAGTGCATTAAGTGAAAATGACAAAAAAATAATTATCATAATGTGTATTCTTAGTAATTACACCCCAGAATGTATTGTAAGATGTGAAGTGAATTGTGATGTCAAAGATTTATCAGATGACCCTAAAATTAACAATGAAGAATTTTCAAAAAAGTTTCAGCAAGCTATTCATGTAGCTAATATAGAACCCTACAGGGCTACGACCCATAACAAAGGAATTTTCAACGGAATTGATGCTGTAGTTATTGCAACAGGAAACGATTTTAGAGCAGTAGAAGCTTGTGGTCATACATATGCTTCAAGATCTGGACAATATAAAAGCTTAACAAGCGTAGAAATTAAAAATGGAAGATTTAAATTTTGGATTGACCTTCCAATTTCTGTTGGAACTGTTGGAGGTTTAACATCACTTCATCCAATGGTTAAATTTTCTTATAAATTACTTGGAAATCCAAATGCAAAAAACTTGATGGAAATTATAGCTGCAGTTGGATTAGCACAAAATTTTGGAGCATTGCGTTCTTTGGTTACTACAGGTATCCAAAAAGGACATATGAAAATGCACTTATTAAATATTTTAAATCAAGTTGGAGCAACAAAAGATGAAGTAAAACAAATTAAGGAATATTTTAAAGACAAAGTTGTGGAACACAGTAGTGTAATTAATGTATTTAATAAATTAAGAAAAACTAAAAAGTAATCAACTTTGAAAAAAATTCATTCAAATGGAAAACTTTTAGTCACAGGAGAATATCTAGTTTTAGATGGTGCAATTTCATTAGCATTACCGTGTAATTATGGCCAGTCTTTAAGTTTTAAATCCCATAATAAAAACATACTTAATTGGATAAGTTTGGATGTAAATAAAGAGATTTGGTTTGAAGCTTCATTTGAAGCAAATTCATTTAAAGTTCAAAAAACTAGTGATGATTATATTGTAAAATGGGTGCAAAAAATATTAAAAGCTAGCTATGAACTATCAAAATCGAAAAAAAAGTTCAAAGGAACTATAATAAATGAATTAGAATTTCCTAATAATTGGGGGTTGGGTTCAAGTTCTACACTTCTTAATAATATTAGTAACTTATATGAAATAGATCCATATGATTTACATTTTTCTACTACAAACGGAAGTGGCTATGATATTGCTTGTGCATCGTGCAATTCTGCGTTGACTTATCAAATAGTCAATGAAAAACCTATTGTTAATCCTATAGACTGGAATCCAGACTATAAAAATGAAATAATTTTTATTTATTTGAATAAAAAACAAAAAAGTAATTTAGAAATAAAGCGTTATAATAAATTGAAGAAAAATCCCGATTTAGTAAATGAAATTTCAAACATTACAAAAAAAATAATAAAGTCAAAAAATATAACTGAATTTGAAAAATTCATTGATCAACACGAATTAATTATAAGTGAATTAATGCAAACTAAAACTGTTAAAGAAAAATATTTTTCGGATTATAATGGCTCTATTAAATCTCTTGGTGCTTGGGGGGGAGATTTCATTCTAGCAACTAGAAATAATAAGAATTACTTTTTAGAAAAAGGATTTGATACGGTGTTTTCATTTTCAAAACTTATTAAAAATAAGAATTAAAAAAATCAATGATAAGTCAACTTAAATACAACCCTATCAATCCCTTTCCAGAAAGTGGGAATATTACTGTTCAAAGTCCATCAAATATAGCCCTTGTTAAATATTGGGGAAAAAAACCAATTCAAATACCAACTAATCCTTCTATAAGTTTTACTTTAAGTAAATGCCACACCAAAACAACTATTTCGTTTGAAAAATCTGATATTTTTTCATTTGAATTTAAAATTGAGGGGAAAGAAAATATTGATTTCATTCCTAAAATAGATTCGTTTTTTAAAAGAATTAAAGATTATTGCCCCTACTTAAGTAACTATAAAATTAATATAGATACAGAAAATACATTTCCTCATAGTAGTGGAATTGCATCATCAGCTTCCGGCTTTAGCGCTATAGCCTTAGCTATTGTTGAATTAGAACAAAAAATAACTGGATTTTCTGAAAATGATAAATATTTAAAAGCTTCATTTTTAAGTAGATTAGGATCTGGAAGTGCTTGCAGGTCTTTATACGGTCCGGCAGCTATTTGGGGGCTTCATGAAAAAGTACCTAATTCTAGTAATGAATTTGCAATTGAGCATAGTGAACTTCATCAAGATTTTAAAAGCTACCAAGACACTATTTTATTAATCGACAAAGGGACTAAAAAGGTTAGCTCTACAGCGGGTCATGATTTAATGAACAATCATCCATTTTCTAAGCAACGTTTTTTCCAAGCTTACCAAAATTTAGAAAGTATGATTGAAATTCTTAAAAATGGGGATTTAGAAAAATTTATTTCTCTATCCGAAAGTGAAGCACTTACACTTCATGCTATGATGATGACCTCGAATCCATACTTCCTATTAATGAAAGAGGGAACACTTTCGGCTATTGAAAAAGTATGGTCTTTTAGAAAAGAATCTGATATACCTTTGTGCTTTACTTTAGATGCTGGAGCAAACCTACATTTACTTTATCCAAAGGCTTATAAACAAAAGGTTCTTGATTTTATTGAGGGTGAATTAATTGTTTATTGTGAAAAGGAGCATTATATTTGTGATGAAGTTGGAAGCGGAGCTAAAATATTAAAAGCAAATTATGCTTAAAGAATCCTTGTATTACAGTAAAATTCTTCTTTTTGGAGAGTATGGAATAATTGAAGATTCTATGGGGTTATCAATTCCCTACTCTGATTATAATGGAAAGTTTCTTATCTCAAATGATAATAACGAAGAGTCTAGGAAATCCAATAGTCAATTAAATAGTTTTTTTCTTAATCTAAAAAAATTAGAAAAAAACAATTCCCTTCCATGTTCATTAGACTTAGAATCTTTTGAAAAGGACTTAGAAAATAATTTATATTTTGATTCTTCAATACCTCAAGGTTTTGGAATTGGAAGCTCAGGAGCAATTGTTGCTGCAACTTATGATAAGTATTGTAACAAAAATAAAATTGTTTCCAATAAAAACATATTAAACGAAAAAATATTAGAGCTTAAAGTGATTTTTAGTGCTCTTGAAAGTTTTTATCATGGAACAAGTTCTGGATTAGATCCGTTGATATGCTACTTGAATTTACCTATTTTAATTAAATCAAAAACTGACTTAGGGACTGTAGGTATTCCAAATTCTAATAATGGAAAAGGAGCTGTTTTTTTGCTAAACACTGGAGAAACTGGCAGCACCCAACCTTTAGTTCAGCATTTTCTAGAAAGATGTAAAGAAGAGGGTTTTAGAGAAATGCTAAAGAGTAAATTTAAAAAATACAATGATGCAAGTATTGATGCATTCTTAAAAAACGAAGGGAAATCATTACTTAAAAATGTAAAATCACTATCTAAAATCTTATACGAGAATTTTCAACCAATGATTCCAAAACTTTACAGAAAATTATGGAAAGAAGGTATTGATTCAAACTCTTATTATTTAAAGCTTTGTGGTTCTGGAGGCGGAGGGTATATTTTAGGTTTCACAAAGGACTTTAGTGAAGCTCAATTAAAGCTTAGTAGCTACCAACTTGATGTCATCCATAGATTCTAATTCTATATCAACGAATAATTCTAAGTCAAATCTTATTAAAATATTGGCAATTTTTTCAATTGCAAGATGGTATAATATATTTCTAATTACTTTAAGCTTATATGCAATCCAAATTTTCATTTATGAAAACTCTTTTAAATTTCTAATAACTCAAAAAGGACTAAGCCTTCATTTATATGTATTGGCTATAGATCTAATTGTTATTGCAGGTTATTTAATAAATGCATTTTATGACTTTGAAAAAGACATGATTAATAAACCAGAAAAAACTTATTTCAACAGGTTAGTAAGCAAGAAAAGTTGCCTCAATATTTATATGTTATGTAATGTAATTGGAATTTTAGTGGCTTTTTTAATATCAAAAAAGATTTTACTATTTTCTCTAATATTAATTTTAAGTTTATGGATATATTCTCATAAACTAAGAAAAAAAGTACTCCTTGGAGAAATAAGTGCCTCGCTGTTATTAGTGAGCTTATTTATCGGTATTGGAATATTAAATCAAAAAATTGACTTTACTCTTGCTATATTTAGCACTTATATTTTCACTATTGATTTGACTAGAGAAATTGTAAAAAAAATGATTTCTCTTAAAGGAGATTTGATAGTTGGCGAACAAAGTATTCCTATTTATTTTGGAATAAAAAAATGTAAATACATCATTTTTTTTATGATGATAAGTTCTATAGTCGCTATATTATCTCTTCTACCTAGTGTTATTTACAAACCTTTTTCCTATTATTTTATTATTGCTTTTTTTATAATATCGGCATCTATTTTATTATTGCAAAAAGCCAAAAATAAAAGTCATTATGAAAGAATTAATAGTGTCTATAAAGTTTTAATAGGATTAGCTATTTTTTCAATTAGTTTATACTAAATTTTTATGAGAATATACTACTTCATTGTTTTAATTACTTTTGCCAGTTGTCAATCGAATTTAAAAATGAAAAAAAACACTCCAATCTGTAAAAAAAAACCTGAATTATTATCAATTCATAATCAACAAAGAATTGATGACTACTACTGGCTTAATGATCGCGAAAACCCTGAAGTAATAAATTACTTAAATAGTGAAAATTCCTACACGGATTCTCAAATGAAAAATACTGAGAGTTTTCAGAAAACTCTTTTTAATGAATTAAAATCTAGAATTAAAGAAGAAGATCAAAGTGTTCCTTATTTATTTAATGACTATTACTATTGGAGTAAGTATGAAAAAGGATTTGAACACCCTCTTTATTTAAGAAAAAAGAAAGATAGCAATATAGATGAAGTAATACTAAATGGTCAAGATCTGTCAAAAGATTATGAGTTTTTTAATATCGGTGATTATGATATTTCAGAAAATAATCAAATAATGGCTTATAGCTATGACACATTATCTAGAAGGATTTATCAAATAAGAATTAAGAATTTAATTACTGGCAAATTATTTCCAGAAACATTAGAAAACACCACTGGATCTATTGTATTTGCCAATGACAATAAAACATTATTTTATGGAAAAAAAGATCCTATTACTTTAAGATCATTTCAAATATATGCTCATGAATTAGGCACTGATCAATCTAAAGATGTTTTAATTTTTCAAGAAGATGATGAAACCTTCTCCTGTTATGCTTATAAAACCAAATCTAATGAGTATATAGTAATAAATTCTTCAAGCACATTGAGTGATGAATATAGACTCATTCCTGCGTCTAGCCCACATGAAAAACCTAAAGTATTTCAAAAAAGAGAAAAGGGTTTAGAGTATAATATTTACCATCATGGGGACTTCTTCTATATATTAACTAATCAAAATCATCATAATTTTAGTATTAAAACATGCAGAAAGGATGGTACGAATAAAGAAAACTGGAAAGAATTTATTAGTGGTAAAGAAGAAGTTTTAATTGAGGGTTTAGATGTGTTTAATGATTTCTTAGTTATTTCTCAAAGAGACCGTGGATTAATACAGTTATTTGTGATGAATCTTAAAACTAAAACGAATCATTATATTCCTTTTAATGAACCAACTTATGTTGTTGGCACATCTTCTAACTTAATGATGAATACTTCTAAGTTAAGATATTCTTATAATTCTATGGTTAACCCTGGAACAATGTATGAATATGATATGCTAACTAAAGAAAATAAAGTTCTTAAAGTAAAAGAAATAGTTGGAGGCTATGATCAAAGTCAATATATATCTGAAAGAATATGGGCAAGTGGAAGAGACGGAACAAAAATTCCTATGTCAATGGTTTATAAAAAAGGACTTCAAAAAAATAGTGAAAACCCAACTCTTTTGTACGCTTATGGATCATACGGATATAGTATCGACCCTACTTTTAGTTCTAATAGGTTGAGTTTGCTAAATAGAGGATTTATTTTCGTTATAGCTCATGTTAGAGGAGGTGAAGATATGGGAAGAAAATGGTATGAGAATGGAAAGCTATTAAAAAAGAAAAATACTTTTTTCGATTTTATTGATTGCGGAGAACATTTAATAAAAGAAAATTTTTGTACATCAAAAAATTTGTATGCTTCAGGTGGGAGTGCTGGAGGATTGTTAATGGGAGCTGTTATTAATATGTCTCCTAATTTGTTTAATGGTGTTATTGCTCATGTTCCATTTGTTGACGTAGTTACAACTATGTTAGATGAATCTATTCCATTAACAACTGGTGAGTATGATGAATGGGGAAATCCAAATAATGAAGAATATTATAATTATATGATGAGTTATTCTCCATACGACAACATCCAAGAAATAGATTATCCAAATCTTTTAGTTACCACAGGACTTCATGATTCACAAGTTCAATACTGGGAGCCCGCAAAATGGGTTGCAAAACTTAGAGAAATGAAAACAGACGAAAAATTATTGCTTCTTAAAACAAATATGAAAGCTGGTCATGGTGGTTCTAGTGGAAGGTTTGAATACTTAAAAGAAATAGCGTTAGATTATGCATTTTTATTTAAGATGGAAAATATTATTGAATAAATGATTTTATTTCATTAACTATTTCATTTGGAGATTTATGATCTGTAGAAATTATAATATGGGCTTTGTTGTATACGTGCTCTCTTTGTTTTAAAATATTTTCAAAAGCTTTTTTATCCGTATAAATTGGTCTAGTAGAATTATTACTAATTCTAGTATTAGTAAGTTCTTTAAATGATGTTTTTAAGTAAACTATTGTTCCAATATTTATTAGTTTATCAAAATTATCATTAAAAACTGGCAAACCTCCTCCAGTTGCTAATACAAAACTTTTGTATTTAAATTTTGAGATTAGATTTTTTTCTAATTCTCTAAAGTAATTTTCTCCTTTTAAAAGAAATATATCATTGATAGATTTATCTTCTTGTTTTTCTATAAGATCATCAGAATCAATAAATTTAAAATTGATTTCGTCAGCTAAAATCTTACCCACAGTGGTTTTTCCTGAACCCATCATGCCAATTAAAATTATGGATGATTTGTTCACTAATATTATTTTTTATTGAAAATTTTCAAGTAACTTATTACGTGCTGAACGTACTGAAAATAATCTTTAGGATCTGTTTCAATCATTAAGTCATAAAAAGGTTTTCTGTCATCAGAAAAACTTCCAATTTTAAATGGAGAATTTGACTTGAATAAAACTAGCCTTAACGGAATAGATCTAAAAGAAGTTAAATCAAGTAGAATATCAAACCTTTCTGAAATGAAATTTTTGACAACAACTTTTTTTGGGAAAGCACAGTAATTTAGGTCATAAATAGTAAAGTAATCTAATCCTAACCTGCTTTTTAAAAATACTGGATCGTCTTTCAGTGGATAATAGGCTAATATTTTAATATTAGGAATTTTAAATTCAACCTTTATCATTTTTATGATTTTCACAACAGAATCATAATCAGACTTGTTTTTGATAACACATATCATACCCATAGACTTTGCATCTTCAACATTGCAAGATTTCACCTGTCTATCATTTCCTTTTTTAAGTAGCTTTTGTAATAACTTTTCACCAAAAAAAAACTTGATATTTAAAAATGTTATTTTCATTTAATATAATTCAATAATGCTAATATAAACTTACAAAAAAGCAAATTAAAAAAGCTGTCCTTGTTTATATTGATTTGAATCTGAAGATTTTTCATTGTAATTAATTAGACTTAAAAAATCATTTTCCTTCATAATAGAAATATTGAATTCTTTCGCTTTTTCTAGTTTAGATGGACCCATATTGTCCCCTGCTATTAGAATATCAGTAGCCTTGGTTACCGAACTTACATTTTTACCACCGTTAGTTTCAATTATAGATTTTAATTCTTCACGAGAAACATTCTCAAAAGTACCAGAAATAACAATTTTTTTATTCTTTAATATATTGGATTTCACCACATTTGAAGAGTGATCAGATTTCATTTGAAGTCCTTGATCTAAAAGTTCATCAATTATTTTATTATTGTAATCTAATGAGAAATATTCTACTAACGATTCTGCAATTTTTTCCCCTACCTCATCGATATTACATAATTCTTCAAATGAACTGCTTCGTAAATGATTTATATTTTTAAAATAGGAAGTTAGCTTTTTAGCAACTGTTTCACCAACATATCTAATCCCCAAACCAAAAAGCACTTTATGAAAAGGTGCAGATTTACTTGCTTGAATTCCATTAATAATATTATCTACTGATTTTTCAGCCAATCTATCAATTGGAAGTAAATCTTCTTTATTTAAAGAATATAGATCTGCTACATTTTCAATTAGCTTTTCATTGTACAATTGCTCTATGGTTTCTTGCCCTATTCCATCAATATTTAGCTGCTTTCTACCAATAAAATGAATTAATTTTCCTTTTATTTGGGGAGGACATAAATTAGAATTTAAACAATAATGATGTGCTTGGTCATCGTCTCTAACTAAAATAGAATTACACTCTGGGCAATTATTAATAAATGAATGGGCGTTACTACTAGGCGATCTTTCAGAAAAATTAACACCTGTAATTTTAGGAATTATTTCCCCTCCCTTTTCTACAAAAACAACATCATTTATTCTTAAGTCTAATTTCTTTATTTGATCTGAATTGTGAACACTAGCTCTTTTAACAATAGTTCCGCTTATCATAACTGGCTTTAAGTTAGCAACAGGTGTAATAGCTCCTGTTCTTCCCACCTGATAAACAATTTCTTCAAGAACTGTACTCACCTGAATAGCTTTATACTTGTACGCAATGGCCCATCGAGGAGATTTAGAGGTGTTTCCAATTTCTTTTTGAATATTTGTCTCATTAATTTTTACAACAATTCCATCAATTTCAAAAGGTAGATTATTTCTTTTTTCCTCCCAGTAGTTAATAAAACTCATAATTCCATCAACATTTTTAACTGTTTCTACATATCGTTTGGAAATCGATGGCGTTTTAAATCCAAAATTTCCTAAATATTTATATTGTTCAAAAACTTTATTAATTCTACCATCGTCAAAAAAAACAGAATATAAAAAACAATCTAATTTTCTTTTTGCGACAATTGAAGAATCTTGTAGTTTAAGTGTTCCTGAGGCAGAGTTTCTTGGATTTGAAAAAAGCGGAAGACCTTCATTTTCTCTATTTTGGTTTAGTTCCTTAAACGCCAATTTAGAATACATTATTTCTCCTCTTACTTCTAAATTCTTTGGATAATCGCCAGAAAGAACAAGTGGAATTGAGGAAATGGTTCTTACATTATTAGTAACATCTTCACCTTGGGTTCCATCGCCTCTAGTAATTGCTTTTAAAAGCTTACCGTCTTTATATGTTATACTTATTGCAACTCCATCATACTTAAGTTCGCATACATACGAATAAGGAACATCAATTATCTTTTTTACTCTTTGGTCAAATTCGGCAATATCATCTTTTGAATAACTATTAGAAAGTGAAAGCATTGGATACTTATGTGAAACAGTTTCAAAAGACTTAGTGATGTCTCCCCCTACTCTTTTAGTCGGTGAGTTAGGGTCGTTTGTTTCTGGATGTATTAATTCAAGTTGCTCCAACTCTTTTAAAAGCTGATCAAATTCAAAATCTGAAATCACAGAATTACTATGAATATAGTATTGAGTATTATATAAATGTATTAATCCTCTTAACTCGATTATTCTATTAATTTCTATTTTACTCATTTTTAGTTGCTACAATAAATCTGTTTTTTCTTTGAAAGTCTTTATGAACAGTACATTTAAAATGTTTATTTATAGAGAATAAATTTACAACATCATCTGCAAAATCCTCATGAATTTCAAAGTAAATTTTTCCATTTTTTTTCAAATGATGGCAACCAAAATTAGAAATTACCTTGTAATATTTAAGTGGGTCTTCGTTCTCTACAAAGAGTGCTAGTGAAGGCTCATTTTCGAGAACATTAGCATGCATATATTTTTTATTTGAAGTAGGTATATATGGAGGATTACTAACTATTAAGTCCCAAGATTTTTCTTTATTTTTATAATTAACTATGTCTTTAGTTATAAAATCAATGTCAACATTATTAAGCTCTGCATTCCTTTTTGCAATTGAAATAGCAGCTTTTGAAATGTCCAAAGCCGAGCAATTAGAATTATAAAGTGATTTTTTTAATGCTATAATAATACAACCAGAACCGGTTCCTACATCTAATACTTCTTTTGGATGATCTTCCTTATAAGATTTTAAAATTAAATGGACCAATTCTTCAGTCTCTGGTCTTGGAATTAATACTTTAGAATTAACTTGAATAAGTAAATCACAAAAAAATGTTTGCCCTGTTATATATTGAATCGGTATATTTTCAACAAGTTTATTTAAAGAATTCTCAAAAAATGAAACTTCATTTGGATTAAGCTTTTGATTTTTGTTTAATAAGTAATCTACCCTTTCCCAGTCCATTTTAAAAAAAAGCAACTCAAAAAAAATGTTTTCAATTTCTCTCGAATTTAAACTTTCTTTAAGTGTTTCTAAAAATATTTCTTTGCATTTAGTAAAGTTGGTCATAAATTAAATCAAAATGTTAAATTTTCAAAACATCCAATGCGCGCATTGGATGTTTTTGTATATTAGAAAGTAAAAATAAAGTATAATACACAATGAGCATCAAAGGTGGAGATTTTATAACCAAAAAAAATGAATCATCAGCTGTTTTTGTTCCTGAAGAGTGGAATGAGGAAGAAAAAATGTTAAAGCAAATGATTCATGATTTTCTAGATAAAGAACTTCATGTATTGGACAGTGAGCCAGAAGCATCAAAAGATCTTCCTCTAATTGTTGAAATGCTAGACAAAGCCGCTGATTTAGGTCTTTGTGGTATAGCAATTGAAGAAAAATATGGTGGATCTGATTTAAGTTTCAACGCCGGTTTACTTTATATGGAAGCTTTTGCATACGGTTTTTCTTTTGCTACAACAATAGGCACTCATGTTTCCATTGGTTCTTTGCCCATAGTGTATTATGGAACTGTAGAGCAGAAAGAAAAATATTTACCCAAAATAGCCACTGCAGAAATTAAAACTGCTTATGCACTAACCGAACCATCTGCTGGGTCTGATGCAAATTCTGGAAAAACAAAAGCTTCTATAGACAAAGAAAAAAATTGCTATTTGATTAACGGTCAAAAAATGTGGATTACCAATTCAGGTTTTGCGGAAGTTTTTATAGTTTTTGCAAAAATTGAAGATGATGAAAAACTTTCTGCATTTATTATAGAGAAATCTTTTGGTGGTATAACTTTGGGAGAAGAAGAAAAAAAACTAGGTATAAAAGGATCTTCCACCAGGCAAGTATATTTTGAAAATTGCCCTGTTCCAATGGAAAACCTACTGGGTAAGAGAAACGATGGTTTTAAAATAGCACTAAACATACTTAATTCTGGTAGAATTAAACTATCTGCAGCAACCATTGGCGGATCTAAATTTGCTTTATCCAAAGCTGTTAAATATTCTATTGAAAGAGAACAATTTGGAAAAAGCATAGGAGAATTCACAGCCATGCAGTTCAAGATTGGTGAAATGGCTAGAAAGATATTTTCTGCAGAATCGGCAGTTTATAGAACTGGAAGAAATATAGATTTAAAAGAAAAAGAATTAAAGGAAAATAATATTCCTTCGAATGAAATTAAGTTAAAGGGGCTTAGAGAATATACCATAGAATGTTCGTTAATGAAAGTATATTCTTCGGAAGTATTAGATTATTGTGTGGATGAATCTCTTCAAATTCATGGAGGAATGGGTTACAGTGTTGAGACTAAAGTAGAGATGGGATATAGAGATGCTAGAATAACTAGAATCTATGAAGGAACCAATGAAATAAATAGGATGCTTTCTTTTGGCGAATTAATGAAAAGAGGATTTCAAACCAAAGAAATTGACTTAAAATCATTCACTAAGAAAATTCCATTTCAGATTTTTAAAAGCTTAATAGGAATTCAAGAAAAATCAAGTTCTCAATATTTAGAAAATTTTAAATATTTATTTTTCACACTTACTAAATATGCTACCGATGCTTATTCAAGAGCATTAGAGCACGAGCAAGAAATAATTATGAATTTAGCAGATATATTGGCAGAAATTTATGTACTGGAATCTACTTATTTAAGAGTTGAAAAATTAAAGAATATAGATAACACCAGTGACGAAATTAAAATGAAGCAAAATATTTGCGATCTTCAGTTTTATGAAGCTAGTTCTAAAATAATACAATGCGCAACTACTATTTTAGATAGTCTTCCAAAAAGAAATTCATTTTTAAAAAGGGTTATTAAGTTATTAGCAATAAAAGAAAAAGTAAATCCTATGTTACTAAGAAGAGAAATTGCCAAATATTTAATCTCCAATAAAGAATATTCACTTTAATGCTATTTTTGTCTTTTCTATTTCAATTATTTCAGAAATAGCGTCAGTAACCTTATAAAATGAAGATAAATCTGTGGGTGATATTTTGTCTTTAATATTTTTTTCAAGAGAGAATAATCTTTCAGCCGCTATATTTCTAAGCTTTAATCCATTTTCAGTTAGACATATATAAACTTTTCGTTTGTCTTTATTATCCTTTCGTTTAAATACCAATTCTTTTTCTTCCAAAGATTTAAGTAACCGAGATAAACTATTGGGCTCCATGCCCATTCTTGGTGCAATTTTAGTTACTTGGGTTCCAAATTTTTCATTGATGGTCATAAGAACAAAAGCTATTGAAAGAGTGCCAATTTCTTTAGAATTTTGTTCGTTATAAAATTTAAAAATTTCAATCCAAGAAGATCGAATTCTATTTACAACAATTCCATTAGCTATTTTTTCGTAATTATTCATTATTTACAAAATAGTAATTTATTTCTCATTGCATTGTATTTTAATATAATTAAGGACTTTATTAAAAAATATATTGTTAAAAAATGATGTTTTAACCAATGCATGCATAGAAATTTTATAAATTTCTAAAATAAAGTATTACATGAAAGAAAAGATTGTACTCGTAGATGGTTGTAGAACTCCTTTTTTAAGGTCTGAAACCGATTTTTTAAACACTATGACTTATGAACTAGGTCAGTTATCTATAAAAGGTTTAATTAATAAAACAGGAATTAATCCAAATGAAGTGGATAGTGTTATAATGGGATGTGTCATTTCCACTCTTAAAACTAGTAATCTAGCTAGAGAAGCCGCTTTAACTGCTGGAATACCCTACTCTACACCATGCCATACAGTAAGTCAAGCCTGTATTTCTGCCAATAGAGCAATTGCTACAGCGATTGGAGAAATTTCAACCGGCCAATCTTCCGTGGTAATTGCAGGTGGTGCAGATAGTGCTTCTGAAACACCAATTGGTTATAAAAAGCATATGAGAAGTAAACTTATGAAAGGCACTAAAATAAGATCAACTTCTCAAATGATAAAGTATGTCCTTGGATTTAAATTCAAAGACTTTTTACCTGAAGTTCCAGCCATTAGAGAACATACTACACAAAAAACAATGGGAGAAGACTGCGATATTATGGTAGCCAGACACCAAATCTCAAGAGAAGAGCAAGATTTGTTTGCCATAAGATCTCACGACAATGCTGAAAAAGCCTGGAAGGAAGGACATCATGGAAAGGAAGTAGTTGCTGTACAAGTTGATCCAAAATTTAAAATGATTCAAAAAGATAATGGCATAAGAAGTGGTTCTAAACCTGAAAAACTAGCTAAACTAAGGCCAGCTTTTGATAAAAAGCATGGTACATTAACAGCTGCGAACTCTTCCTTTTTAAGCGATGGTAGTGCTGTATGTTTGCTTATGACAGAATCTAAAGCCAAGGAACTAAATTTAACACCGAAAGCAGAAATTATAGATTATTGTTTTACTGGTCAAAGGTTAGAGGACGAATTATTGCTAGGTCCTGCATTTGCTATGAGCAAATTATTAGAAAAAACTAAAATAAATTTAAATGAGATTGATGTTTTTGAAATCCACGAAGCATTTGCTGGTCAAGTTCTCACAAATTTAAAATGTTTGAATGATGAGGAGTTTTGTAAAACTCGACTAGACAGAAAAAAAGCTGTTGGTGAGATAGATATTAAAAAAGTCAATAATTGGGGAGGATCACTTTCAATTGGGCATCCATTTGGTGCTACTGGAGCTCGGCTTTTAACCACTGCCGCTAACCGTTTAATTGAAGAAAATGGAAAATATGCAATGCTTTCTGCTTGTGCAGCTGGTGCACATGGGCATGCAATGATTATAAAAAAGTACGAAGCATGATAAAATCAAATCTTTTTAGGTTAGAAATTGAAAAAGGAATAGCCACTATCTGGATAGATTCTCAAAAAGACAAGATGAATATCGTATCTCCTAGTTTAATCGGAGATTTTGAAAATGTATTTAACGAAATTGAAAACAACGATAATATTATTGGCGCAGTATTGATAAGTGCCAAAAAAGACTTTATTGCCGGAGCAGATATTAAATCTTTTAAGGGAGAGAAAGTTGGAGATTTTCAACCATTTAGTAGAAAAGGGCATGAATTATTAAAAAAAATTGAAGACTCTAAAAAGCCCATTGTATCTGCTATTCATGGTACTTGTTATGGGTTGGGAGTAGAACTTTCTCTGGCTTGTAAAGCTAGAGTTTGTTCAAACGATTCCAAAACAAAATTAGCACTTCCGGAAGTTAAACTAGGATTGCTTCCAGGTGGTGGTGGTACACAAAGATTGCCAAAGTTGGTTGGTTTACAAGCATCTCTAAATATGATGTTAACTGGAAAAAATATATTTCCAGTTAAAGCTAAGAAAATAGGCTTGGTTGACGAGGTTGTTCACCACAGTAAATTACATAAAGCAGCAAAAAAATTAGTACATGATATAGCAAGTAATAAGTTTAAAAGAAAAAAATTAAAAAAGAGTTTAATTGTTAAATTATTAGATGGTACTTCCATAGGCAGGTCGATAGTGTTTAGCCAGGCAAAAAAAACAGTGCTAAAATTGACTAAAGGAAATTACCCTGCACCGCTTGAAATTATAGAATGTGTAAAAATTGGTTTGCAAAAAGGATTAAAGCATGGTTATGAGGCTGAAGTAATAAAATTTGAAGAACTGATTCTTTCCGACGTTTCTTTTGCACTTAGAAATTTGTTTTTTACAACCACTGAAAAAAAGAAAAACCCATATAATATAGATTTAAAAAACACGCAAAAAATTGGTGTCATTGGCGCTGGATTTATGGGAGAGGGAATAACTGAGGTTTCTATTAATTCTGGAATGGATGTTATATTAAAAGATTTAGATCAAAAAATGCTTCACCAAGCAAGAAAAAACATTTGGAAAAATCTTAGTAGAAAAGTAAAAAGAAGACAAATGAGTAAAGTTTTGGCCAAAACTACTGCTCAAAGAGCCATAGGTCAACTAGATTATAAAGGTTTCGACAGCATTGATGTGGTGGTGGAGGCTATTGTAGAAAATATGGCTGTAAAGAAAAAACTTATTAAAGAGTTAGAAAGTATATGTGATAATGATTTTATTTTTGCTTCTAACACCTCATCACTTCCACTTACTGAAATGTCTGAAGATGCAAAAAAACCAGAAAATGTAATTGGAATGCACTATTTCTCGCCTGTTACTAAAATGCCATTATTAGAAATTATAAAAACTAGTAAAACTTCCAAACAAGCAATTGCTACTTGTTATGAAATAGGAAAAAAACAAGGAAAAACATGTATTGTAGTCAATGATTCACCTGGGTTTTATGTCAATAGAATTCTTTGTCCATATTTATTGGAAGCGCTAATTCTAATTGAAGAAGGCGTTAGAATAGAACAAATTGACAGAGCCATTAAAAATATGGGAATGCCTGTAGGTCCAATTGCATTACTTGATGAAGTTGGAATTGATGTTGGAGTCCATGTTATGAGCGGAAACATGACTGATTTAATAAAAGATAGAGATGGAATTAAGCTCAACTATTCTATGCCTAAAATGTTGGAAGCAGGACTATCTGGAAGAAAGTCTGAAAAAGGATTTTACCACTACATAAAGAAAAAAGGGAAATTAAAAAAGAGAAAAGTAAACCAGAGTGTTTACCAATATTTTGACGCTCCAGGTGAAAAGAAAATTAGCGATAAAGAAATTACTGAAAGATGTATATTAATTCTTTTAAATGAGGCTGTTTGGGCTTTGGAAGAAGGAATTATTGAAAATATAAACGATGGTGATATTGGTGCTGTTTTTGGAATTGGATTTTTACCATGGTCTGGTGGTCCATTTAGTTATATGAATCAAATTGGAATCTCAACTATCATAGTCCGAATGAAATACTACCAAAATATTTATGGAAATAAGTTTGAGCCAAGACCAATGCTTGTAAAAATGGCTGAAAAAGATGAAAAATTTTAACATCAATTTATAAGATAAATAAACGTATTACGTTTATTTACTAGTTGTGTGCAATTACAAAAAGAAAACTATGAAAAAAATCTACGTTACTTTAGTAATGATTACTTTGATATCTGCTTGCTATGGACAAAACTGCAGCTATAATGGAGTATGGAATGGTAGCAGTTGTGATTGCGACCCAGGATGGACAGGAAGTGATTGTTCAGAATTGATAATATTACAGGCAAGCCCTAACAGTGGTTATCGTCCCAACAGCACGGATGCGTGGGGTGCATCGGTGCTTAAAGATGATTTAGGAATTTATCACATGTGGGTGAGTGTCGTAGAGAATAATTGTGATATTCAGTATTGGGCACGAAACTCTAAAGTTGTTCATGCGACCAGTTTAACTCCGCAAGGTCCCTATACATACGAAAGTGAGGCATTTCCGGTAATGACACATGAGGTAGATGTTAAAAGAGGACCGGGCAATAATTGGGTTGCATTTCTTACAGCCGGGATTGATGTGAATGGTGATTTGGCATATTCAAAATATGGAGCACCATGTGTTTGTGACTCGTCAACTCAACAACCAACAGGTAGTTGTAATATTGGTGCATCGACAGATGCCACTGTAGTTTGCACAGCATCATCACCATACGGTCCTTGGTCAGACCCAATTGTGATTCTTGATCCTGAGACTCTACTTGATGGAATAGATGCAAACTTTTCGGCAGTAGTTCATGACGATAGCAGTCTTGTTGGTCTGTGGAGGACATACCCATCAGGTTCACAGGTACATTGGGTTACAGCAACAAATTACCTGAATCCTTCCACTTACACCTGGCAAGAACAAGAAACATCATTATTCCCTGCACCCTATGATGGTTTTACATCCGAAGGCTTAGAAGATATGTTTGTTTATTACGATGAAAATCGTGATGTATATCATGCCATTTTTCACGATATGATAGCACAGGTTGGAGCATCCTTTTATGATGGATTAGGACATGCACATTCTGTTGATGGAATAAATTGGACGTATACCGGCGAAGCAGCAAACACTACCGTTAATTTCACAGACGGAACAACAGCTATCTCAGCAAGGGCAAGACCCCATTTTTTAATAGAGGATGGACAAATAACGCACCTCATTACAGCTGAACAATTTGATATAAATGATTGGAGTTATACACTCATCGAACCTGTGGAAAACTCGTTGGCTAATGCACTTGATGGTGAACTACACCAAGAAAAAAAGATTAAAATTTTTCCCAATCCTTCTAATGGTAAACTATCCGTAATAAGTAGTGATTTCATAAAAGAGATGACAATCTACACAATCATGGGTGAAAAGATAAAAAGTATTGATATTCAAAATAGTTCAGTTGCCGATTTTGAGATAAATACCAAGGGCTTCTTTTTGATAAAAATTCAGTCTGGAAATACTTACAATTATGAAAAGGTAATCATAGAATAACTGGCTACAACAGCCGGTATAGCTCATGTCCGCCCTTCGGGACGGCCACAGAGCCATACCGGCAAACGTTAACCGTAATAACAAAAATTTATGAAAATAGCATTTGCAATACTTTTTACAATTGTAATATATACTAATCCTTTGTTTGCTCAACTTGACAGTATTTATGACCAAAGTACTTATAGAACTTTCATTGTTCATTTGCCAACAGGGTATTCAACCAACAACCAATATCCAATCGTTCTGAATCTACATGGATTGCTTTCAAATGCAACTCAGCAACAATCCATAACTCAGTTTGATAATATTGCCGATAGTAAAGGTTTTATCTTAGTGTACCCAAATGGAAAGCCTATTGGGAATAGTAATTTAAATAAATGGGAAACAATTAATAACTCAGATGTTGATTTTCTTACAAATTTAGTAGATTCTATTCGTTCAAATTATTCCACCAACAATTGTTTGTTTGTTACTGGATTTTCTCAAGGTGGTTTTATGACCTGTAAATTTGCAAATAATACACCTCATGTTGTTAATGCTATAGCTGTAGGGTCAGGAAATATGACAAATTTGCTTAAAAACCAGTCAGCATCAGCACCACAAATACCAATCATGCATTTTCATGGAACAGAAGACAGTACTGTTCCATATATGGGGTCACCACCTACTATTTCACCTGTCGATAGTACCATACAATGGTGGGTACAGCACAATAACTGTAATCCTTCTCCCTCCTTTACAGCTGTGCCAAACTCAAATTTAACTGATAGTTCAACCGTTGAGAAATATTATTACAGTGGTGGAGTAAATGGCAGTGAAGTGACATTTTACAAAGTCTCAAATGGGGGGCATACTTGGAGTGGATCTAATTCACCTAGTCCTTTAGGTTTTACTAATAAAGATATTAATCAAAGCACAATCATTGGAGACTTTTACGATAGTTTTTGTACTGTAACAACTGGGTTGATTGAAGAAAGAAACAACACTTTCAAAATTTTTCCAAATCCTTTTTCAGACCAACTAAATATATCGAATTTAAAACATGAAAACACAATGTTTGTTCTATATGATAATCTTTCCAATAAAATTCTAAAAGAGAGATTTACCACCTTGACAACGATAGTCACAGATCAGCTACCAAGCGGTATTTATTTCTATGAAATATGGAATTCTAAGGAACGAATCGCAGCTGGAAAACTTATAAAAAAATAAACGGTTAACACTATGTAAAAATGTATTAAAAACGCATTTTATATTAAACGTTATAAACTATTGTAATGAAAAATATTAAACAAATACTTATTGCCTTAATTGTAACAATGACTATTTCATGTAAAAATGAGTCAATACCTTCTTTAAATATTAAAAGAGATGGAGCGATAGGATGGAAAGAAAAAGAACCTTGTATCATCTTATTCTCTGATTCAAAAAATACGGATGAACTGATTGGGAAAATCAAATACCGAGGTGGAATATCCAGTAAGTATTATAAGCATTCGTTCTCTTTGGAATTAGAAGAAAAATATACATTTGCTAACTTACCTCATGATGATGATTGGATAATTAATGCCAATTATATTGATAAGACTTTTATGCGTCATAAAATTAGTTATGACCTTTTTAAAGAAATGAATTCAGGGAATGTTGCATCCAAAAGCACTTTTACCAATGTTAGCATAAACGACAACTATGAAGGTCTTTATGTGCTTATGGAAGAAATAAATGGTTCAATGGTTGGATTAAATAAAAGTGATACTATGGCCATGTTGTTTAAAGATCCACCAATTTTCAGAAAAGAAAGGCTAACATATGTTCAGGATTCATTAAACTATTACTATCAGAAATTCCCTAATATAAACGTATCTGATAAAACATATTACATTGAGAAATTTAAGAACTTTCTATTTTATTCCAGTGATAGTGATTTTGCAAGAGAAGTTTCAGCTTGGGTAGATATGGAGAATGTAATTGATTGGCACATTATTCTGCTATTCTCTAACAATGGTGATGGAATAATGAAGAATTTTTATTTATACAAATTAAATAGAAATACACCTTTCAGATTTGCAATTTGGGATTACGACCACTCATTCGGAAGGGATGGCGATAATGAACACAACTTAATGGAGCATGAGCTTGATTGTAATAGGGCAATTCTGTTAGAGAGATTATCAAAAATATCAGATGTTGGTTATTTAGACAAACTAAAAAATAGATGGTTTGAACTACGAAATCAAAACATAATATCAAGTGAAAATTTCGAGAAACACATTGTTGATAACGATAAAGCACTTAATAAAGAGGTCAATAAGAACTTTGAAAGATGGCCACTTAATAGTAAATGGTATTTCGATGACAATGGTTATAAACAGGAGCTTGATTTAATGCGAGTTTTTGTAAAAATCAGGATTAATCAACTTGATGAGTACTTTAACAGTTTATAACAATCTATAGTGCATTTAGCAGATAGTATTAAATATGAATATTGTTAGTAATAAAAAAAAATAGTCGTAATTTGAGAATCAAGCATTTAAAAAATGTCAAACACTCCATATACGGAATGTTAAAGGTCTTCATTACCAATTAATAAAGTGCCTAACAATGGCTAAAGCTAATTTAAAACTATCTTTATCCGCACCGTCGTGCTTAATTTAAATAATGAATTTTCACATCAAAATAAAAGGAACGGATATAGAACGTATAAATTAATAAATTTTAATAGATAATATCATGGGAAAAGGGAAAGACGCGAAGAAAAACGTAAAAAAAGAAGCTGCTAAAACTCCAAAGGAGAAAAAAGCAGAGAAGAGACTAAAGAAATCTAAAAAAGCCTAGTTATTTTAGAATACAAGTAAACACAACAACATATAAAAGGCATTAACATGTCTGCTGAAAGTAAGAAATGTCCTTTTACACTAAACATTAAAGCCAACCTTTTGATCTGAAAATCGTTAATACTCGTAGTTTTGCAATAACTTAAAGACATAAATTATGAAAACTTTATTTACTGTTTTAATATTAAGTTTATTTTTTATTTCCTGTGAATCAACGCACTCGAGCAGTAAGTCAATTATAAACAATTCAGACTTTGACTTATATATAACATATAATAATTACTGTTGTCCATCAGACTCCATTTTGCATTTGGCTCCTAATGAATATCTTTATATTGTTCAGTCTTTAAAGCTTGGTAACCATCCTGATGAACTTCCAAATTCTCCTTGTTCAATTTCAAATTTAGACACTGTTTTAATTTCTGTAAATTCAATTATCCCCTATTCTTTTATTGGAGATTTTAGAGATGAATATAGATGGGATGAATCCATAGGTGGTAAAAGAAATACCGTGCATTTGTGTACTTTCACAATTACTAATGAAGATATTATTCAATAAGAATTATGTATCACTTTTCTCCAATACTTTAGGAGACACTTTTCATGTTTTAAAATGGGAATCAAAAATTTGTCATTAGAAATTGTAAAGGCTATAAAAATGGCTAAACCAAATTTTATGAATCGATTTAGAGTTAGCGTAAGAATAAATTTCATAAGAACTAGCACAAATAAATAAATTCTGAATAATAATGGAGAAAATTTCTAACAGAAGTTTAATTAGTCGACTATACAGTTCAGCTAATAAACAGCTTGAAATTGCTAAATTTGATAATCAAAATTGGTTAAAATGGTATGAAATTGTTCAGGGATTAACTGGTCCTGAAAAGATGGTTTATGTAATAGTTAAACTAAATAAAACTGTAACAAGTGGTGGCTTTTCAGAGTTTTACGAAGCTTCGTTGGGAATATTTGCACCAGAAATTATTTATGCGCTGAAAGAAATTAACGCTGCTGCAACAGCAGATATAGTTTCTAGCTCTCTAACAGCAGTAAATCCAAAAGGACTTTTAGATGTAGCTTACAAAAACTATATTTTCAATATCCAGCTATCCAAACAACAAAAAGAGCAACTTTATTCTCAGGACATACAGTATGACCAACTACATGGTTATGAAAATTTAGAGGATCTTCTAGGGGACTATTTACAAGAGATGATAAAGTAGCTATCATTTGAAAAACTAGCATCATTTAAGAACTGATACAAAATATAAACTATGGAAAATAACTATTGGAATTTAACATAAGTCAAGATTTAAAGAAAATGACTAAATTAAAAGATATGAATATTTTGAAAGAGAATTTTTCGAAAACGATTTTTATTAATTCATTGCTTTTGCCAATATTTTTGGTCTTATTAAATTTTATAGTTAAGGGTATTTATATTTCAAGTAATTCCATTGCTGGAGATGAACCTTTTAGTATATACATTGCTCAATTAGACATCATTTCAATTATTGAGCAACTATCAACAGGTAATAACCCTCCATTATATGAAATATTACTTCACTTTTGGATTAAATTATTTGGTATTTCAGAATTTTCTGTAAGAATGCCTTCGTTATTATTTAGTTGTATTACACTTATATTTTTATTTAAAATAGGCATTAGTTTTTTTAATAAAAGAATTGCGCTCTACGTAAGTTTGATTTTTATTTTTTCAAATTACCATATAATTTTTGCCCATGAAGCTAGAGTTTATGCACTAATGGGAATGCTATCGACAATATCAATATTTTATTATCTCAAAATAATTACATTAAATAAATCGAATAAATGGCATTTCTACTTATTAATTTTAGCGAATATTCTTTTGATTTATTCTCATTATTTTGGGGTTTTTGTGTTATTAGTTATCTCAATTCATTTTATTATGAATAAAGAAATGAGGAATAAATATTTTAAGCATTTTTTTTTGTCAATTGGCATATTAATATTCTTATACCTTCCAAATGTTTTAGTTGTTTTTAACAGGTTCATAGACTCATCAGTTAATGGCACTTGGATACAGCCTCCAAGCGGATTTGAAAGTATCTATAATATGTTATGGAGTTTCTCTAATGCGCCAGTTGTAACTGTTTCAGTTGTCGTAGTTTTACTAAGCGCTTTAATAAAAACTTTAGTAAAAAGAAAAATCGTTAAATCCAATATTATAGCAAATAAATTAATAATTATTTGGTTTGTTTTCACCTTTTTTTTTATGTTTTTTATTTCGTACTGGATACCTGTGTTTTTCGATAGATATTTAATGAGCGTATCTATTTCATTTTGTTTATTAGTAGCAATAGCATCAGATTACTTAATAGACAAAAAGTATATAAAATATATTATACCAAGTTTGGTATGTCTAATGTTTATTGTCACTGCTAAACCTAAAATTACAAATAAGCGAAATGTCAATGAAACTATTAGAAAATTAAAAGAACTAAAGTCTGAAGAAAATGTAATTGTTTATTTCTCACCAAGTTGGTATGATTTAAATTTTATTTACTACTATGACAACGATGTTTTTAGAAACTATAATAATAAAAATTTAAAAAGTAATATTCATAAATACTTTGATGAAAACAATATCTACCCCATTAACAATGTTAGTCAAATAGAAATGAATTTGTTAAAGGATAAAGATAAAATAGTATACCTAGATGCAGGAGCTAATTTTTCTTTTCCAAATAATAACATATTAAATTTATTAGAAAATAAGTTGGTTCTTAAAAATAAGTATGAATATTATGAAATATTTAAAATTTATGAATTTCGAAATTGAACACAAATAATCAATCCTAAAAAAGTATTGTAAAAAAATTTCTATATGTATAAATCCTAAATTCATATTATACTTGATTAATAAATAATACACCAAATTTCAGAAAACCATTGAATTTTTTAAAATCATATAATTATGAAATTAAAATCTATCTTAATCCTGTTGATAATATTAATTTTATTAGGTTCTTGCAACTGTCCTGATTGTAAAAATGACAATCCTATTTTCGATAATTTTTCTCCATCTAGCAAAGTATATAAAGACGAGCTAGTAAAAAGACTTAAAGCAAAAGACAACAAAGAATTATGTTATTGGCTTAAAGAATATGAAGAAGTAAATGGACAAGGGTACTTAAAGTTTGGTGCTCGTTCAGATGACTTGTGTGCTATACTAGTAATAACTGTACTAAGTTGGGAAAATAAATTAAAATATGTTGGTGCGACAAAAGGAAGGTCATATGTAGGAGCAGAATTTAAAAACCTAAAATTTAATATTTTGCAAGACTCTTTGAATACATTCTTTATTTTTAAAGATTTTGATTATATAATTGATTAAAACAAAGGAATTCAAAGTAAAAAAAGTTGGAAAAACACAATAAATATTGTCAATATGTAAAAGCACTTAAAAAGAACAATTTACATAAAATATACCACGATAATCACTATGGATTACCAATATTATCGGATTATGAATTATTTGGAAAGTTAATATTAGAGATTAATCAAGCTGGTTTATCTTGGACAACAATTCTAAAAAAACAAAATAATTTTAGAGCATCATTTTCCAATTTCAATATTGAAAAAATAGCCAACTATGGTGAAGAAGAAATAAATTCAATTCTAAACAATCCCGGAATTATAAGAAATAAATTAAAAATAAATGCTGTCATTTTTAATGCAAATAAAATATTAGAAATTCAAAAAAAACATGGCTCATTTAATAGTTGGTTAGATAAAAACATGACTAACGATCTAAATTTATGGATTAAACTATTTAAGGAGAATTTCAAATTTACAGGGTTTGAAATAACCAAAGAATTTCTATTTAGCACTGGATATTTAAAGGGAGCTCACAATGAAGATTGTCCAACATTCAAAAAAATAGAGAATTTAAATCCAAAGTGGAAAGTGATTTCTTAAAAATTATAAATTTTATTTGAAAATTAATTTATTACAATAAAGTTTCTATTTATAATATTAATATTTATTTTTAATGAAAATTAAATTATGAGAAATATATTTTTAAAAACATTTGCTATAATAGCTACAGTATCGTTGTATTTCTCATTTTCAGCTTTACCTAAAATTCAAAGTTTAAAAATTGGAAAAAAAGCACCGATGACTAGTCATAAAATGAAGGATGTTTCTGGGTTAGATTTATCACTTGAAGACTTAGCTTTTGAAAATGGCGTTTTAGTAGTTTTTAGTTGTAATTCTTGTCCATTTGTAGTTGGAAATAAGGAAATGGAAGGTTGGCAAGGCAGATATAATGAACTTCATGAAATTTGCAAATTAAATAAGATTGGAATGGTGTTAGTTAACAGTAATGAAGCTAAAAGAAATTCTGCTGACTCTTATACCGACATGCAAAAGCATAGTAAAGAAGAAAAATACAATTCTGCTTATGTGATGGATAAAAATAGTGAACTTGCTGACGCTTTTGGAGCTAGCACTACACCTCATGTTTTCTTATTAGACAGTGAATTTAAATTAATATATAAAGGAGCTATTGATGATAACGTAAAATCAAAATCATCAGTAAAATCAAACTGGGTTAAAGATGCTGTGATATCTACTGGAAAAAATGAACCTATTTCTCTAGCCGAAACTAGAAATTCCGGTTGCAGTATAAAAAGACTATAAACCCAGAGTTATATGCCTAATTTATCTTCAAAAGCAAAGGTGATGCCTTCATCACCAATTAGAAAACTTGTTCCTTATGCTGAAAAAGCTAAGTCAAAAGGAACAAATGTTTTTCATTTAAATATTGGACAACCCGATATAGAAACTCCTAAAATTGTTATTGAAGAATTACAAAATATAGATAGAAAAGTTATTGAATATAGCCATAGTGCAGGCTTTATTTCTTATAGAAAAGGACTAGCTAATTACTATCAAAATATAGGTTTCAATCTTGATCCTAGTAAAGAAATTATGATTACTACAGGTGGTTCTGAAGCTTTAATTTTTGCTTTTCAGTGCTGTTTTGAACCTGGAGATGAAATAATAATACCTGAGCCATTTTATGCAAATTATAACGGTTTTGCAACGTCTTGTGGAATAAAAGTAATATCGGTAACTGCAAAAATAGAAAATGGTTTTGCCCTTCCCTCAATTGCTGAATTAGAATCAAAAATAACTTCAAAAACTAAAGGTATTCTAATATGTAATCCTGGAAATCCTACAGGTTACTTATACAAAGAATCTGAAATGCTACTTCTTAAAGAAGTAGTGAAAAAACATGATTTATTTTTATTTGCTGATGAGGTTTATAGAGAATTTTGCTATGACGGCTCAAAGCATTACTCTGCTCTAAATCTTTTAGATATTAAAAACAATGTTGTATTGATAGATTCAGTTTCTAAAAGATATTCAATGTGCGGTGCGAGAATAGGTGCTTTAATTAGTAAAAACCACGATTTCATGGACATGGCTCTAAAATTTGGACAAGCAAGACTTAGTCCTCCTACATTAGGTCAAATTGCTGGGGAAGCTGCTCTTAAAACACCTCAGTCTTATTTTGATAAGGTGATTGATGAATATGTAGAAAGAAGAGATGTAATTGTTGATGGATTGAATAAAATTGATGGAGTTATTTGCCCAAAACCAGAAGGTGCATTTTATGCAATTGCTCAACTTCCTGTCAAAGATACCGATTATTTTTGTCAGTGGATATTGGAAAAATTTAATTATAATGGAAATACAGTAATGATGGCCCCTGCTTCAGGATTTTATGCAAATAGCAAGGTGAAAAGTCAAGTTAGAATTGCATATGTACTTAAAAAAGATGATTTAGAAAATGCTGTTCTTTGTATTGAAAAAGCTTTAGAGGAATACAAAAAATCCTTCTAATTAAGTAGGTTTACTTTGTAATCTTATTTCTGTTGCTCCATATCCAAATTCTTCATAAGAAGCATCATAGTACTCAAAATAAGGATGGTAAATATCTAATTCCTTTCTTATTTCATGTCTTAGTACACCCTCGCCCACTCCATGAATAACCACAACTTTTCTTTGTCTTTTATCAATGGAATTATTTAAAAATCGCTTGAAACGAGTCATTTGAATTTTTAGGATTTCTCCATTACTCATTCCTTTATATGAATCAATTAAATTTTCTATATGAAGATCAATTACAACTCTATCATTTGATCCATATTTATCCAAATGATTAAACTTTTTTTTAAAATCAGTTAAATTTTTATTTTTCTTATCAGAATTTATTTTTGACTTTATCTGATTATCGAAAGACTTATTATCTGTATGGTAATCACCTTGGCTTCTCTCTGGAACAAGTTCATTTGTAGTATATATTTCTTCAAAGCCAAAGTTGTTTTCTAATTCAACTTTTTTGTTTTCCAAAACTTTGGTTATAAATCCATATCCCTCAGAGTTTAAGAATCTTACCTTATCGCCTATTTTGAAAGTCATTACTCAACTAATTCAGCATATAAATCATAGTGATCGGATTTTATAATCTTCACTTGAACAAAATCTCCTATTCTACAGTAGGTATGTTCATTTTTTTCAATTAATACTTCGTTGTCAACTTCTGGAGAATCAAATTCACTTCTTCCAATAAAATAGCCATCCTCGGCTCTATCTATCAAGATCCTGAACTCGTTGCCTATTTTTTTAGTATTCAACTCATAAGATATTCCAGATTGTAAGTCCATAATGGAATCGGCTCTTTCTTTTTTAAGTTTTTGGGGCACATCGTCCTTAAAATTATAAGCATGGGTGTTTTCCTCGTGAGAATATGTAAAAATACCAAGCCTGTCAAATTTCATTTCCTCAACCCAATCGTGCATTTCTTGAAAGTCTTCTTCTGTCTCACCAGGATAACCAGCAATCATGGTTGTTCTAATGGCAATATTTGGAATCATAGATCTTATATCCTGAATTAACTTGGTAGTCTTTTCGCGACTTGTTCCTCTTCTCATGGCCTTTAAAATATTAGAAGAACCATGTTGGAGTGGAATATCTAAATAATTACAAATCTTTTTTTCTTGCTTCATCACCTCAATTACATCCATAGGAAATCCAGTTGGGTAAGCATAGTGCAATCTTATCCATTCAATTCCATCTACTTTACATAATTCTTTAAGTAACTCTGCTAAAGCCCTTTTTTTGTAAAGATCTAATCCATAATATGTTAAATCTTGAGCAATAAGCATAATCTCTTTAACTCCTTTTTTAGCCAACGACTTTGAATTGGTTACTAAATCTTCAATTGGAGTTGATCTATGCTTTCCACGCATTAATGGAATAGCACAAAAAGAACAAGGCCTATCACAACCTTCAGCAATTTTTAAATATGCATAATGATGTGGTGTAGTTAATAATCTTTCACCTACTAATTCATGTTTATAATTAGCATTTAGAGCTCTTAAAATATTGGGAAGTTCCTTAGATCCGAAATAAGCGTCAACATCTGGGATCTCCTCTTCAAGTTGATCTTTATATCGCTCAGATAAACATCCTGAAACATATACTTTTTCTACTAGGCCTTCCTTCTTTGCATCTACAAAATCTAAAATAGTATTAATCGATTCTTCTTTCGCACTTTCTATAAAACCACATGTATTAATAATTACTATGGAAGCATCATTTACCTTAGACTCATGCTCTACTTCAAATTTATTGGCTTTCAATTGTGCCATCATCACCTCAGAATCATATAAATTCTTTGAGCAACCCATTGTCACCACATTTACTTTATTTTTTTTTAAGGTTTTGGTCTTCATTATTATGAATTAAATGATGATTCACTAAAAAGAGCATCAATAAAGGCATTTATATTAAAAACTTGTAATTGATCTACATTTTCGCCAACACCAATATATTTGACTGGAATTTTAAATTGATCTGATATTCCAATTAAGACTCCACCTTTAGCAGTTCCATCTAATTTTGTTATAGCTAAAGCGTTTACTTCAGTAGCTTTTATAAACTGTTCAGCTTGTTCGATAGCGTTTTGTCCTGTTGATCCATCTAAAACCAATAATATTTCGTGAGGAGCATCAGGAATAACTTTTTGCATCACGTTTTTAATTTTAGTTAATTCATTCATAAGGTTTACCTTATTGTGTAATCTACCTGCAGTATCAATTAAAACTACGTTTGCATTATTTGCTTTAGCGCTTTGTAAAGCATCAAAAGCAACAGAAGCTGGATCAGATCCCATTTTTTGCTTTACAATAGGAACACCTACTCTTTCTGACCAAATTGTTAGTTGTTCTACTGCTGCGGCTCTAAAAGTATCTGCTGCACCTAGTAAAACACTTTTTCCATTATTTTTATATTGATGCGCTAACTTTCCTATTGTTGTAGTTTTCCCTACACCATTAACACCAACGACCATAATAACATAAGGCTCATTAGAAAGCGGAGTTTGAAAATTTGAAATATTTTCAATATTATTTTCAGATAACATTTCTGAAATTTCTTCTTTAAGTAAATTACTAAGTTGATTTATTCCAACATATTTTTCATTTTTTACTCTTTCTTCTAACCTCTTGATGATTTTTAAAGTTGTTTTAACACTTACATCAGAGGAAACTAGAACCTCCTCTAAATCATCAAGGACTTCTTCATCAACTTTTGATTTACCAACAACAGTACTAGCAATTTTAGAGAAAAAACTTTTTTTGGTTTTTTCTAAGCCGTGATCAAGGTCCTTTTTTTTTTGTTTTGTAAAAAAACTTTTCCAACTCATAATTTATTAAATAAAAAAACTCTTTCCTTATACAAAAGAAAGAGCTTAAAATTAAAACATTTTTAAAACTATTAAAACCAGTCTTTAAGTCTGTCGTTATGAATAATTTCTTCTTTAAAAGTATATGATCCAGATTTTGGAGACTTCACCATCTTAATTACTTTCGAGTGTTGTTTCCCGCCTCCTTTTTGTAAAGATGCTACAGATTTCTTAGCCATGATTCAATTATTTAATTTCTTTGTGTAGTGTATACTTCTTCAGAATTGGATTGTATTTTTTTAACTCAACTCTGTCAGGTGTGTTTTTCCTGTTTTTAGTAGTAATGTATCTAGAAGTACCTGGCACTCCACTTTCTTTGTGTTCGGTGCATTCTAAAATTACTTGTACTCTATTTCCTTTCTTAGCCATTTTCTTAAATTATGGGTGGCAAATATAAATTATTTATTTTTATCTACAAGGTTACAATTGTTTTATTTACTTTCATAATTGAATCACTAAAATCAATTGAATATATTTGATAAAAATTTAAAATGAAAAAAATTATAATTATCTCCTTTTCTTTTTTATTTTTTTGTTGCCAGACAAATACAAAAAAATCTGACTCAAAAAAAGAAAGTAATTTAGAAAATTCATCATTTTACGGGACAATAATTTCTGAAGATTCTGTAAAAAATTTAATTTCAGAAAAAGAGACTCTCAAAAAATTAGGTTCGAAGTCTTGCAAACTATCTGGACAAATAATAGAAACTTGTAATATGAAAGGTTGTTGGATGTCTCTTGACATAGGGGGAGATACATTGTTTGTCAAATTTAGAGATTATGCATTTTTTGTTCCTAAGGACAGTGTTGAAGGGAAAAGAGCAATTATCCAAGGTGATTTATTTTTCGATACGGTTTCGGTTGAAATGTTAAAACATTATGCAGAAGATGCTGGAAAAACAGAAATTGAAATAGCTCAAATAACCGAACCCAGTTATAAATTAGGTTTCACTGCTGATGGAGTAATTATTAAATGATGAGATTTTTTTTCTGTCTTTTTTTTCTGTCTTCTATCATTGGATGTAAAAATAAAGACGAATCAGATACTAAAAGTAAAGTCATTATTGATCCCAACCCTACTAGTGAAATGGCTCAACAAATGAGGGATATGACCTTAGACTTAGAAAAAATTAAATCAAGACTAGAAAACAATGAACTTTTAGGAAAAAATCTTTTAAATTTTAAATTAATTCATAAACAAAAAGTTACAGATATATCTTTTAACAAAATTCACATTGAGCCCATGTCTAAATCATTTGCATTCTCTGTCAATGAATTTAATAAAGAACCTAATATTAAAAATTATTCAATCATTATCAATAATTGTATTAGTTGTCATAACCTCTCTTGTCAAGGTCCTTTAGTGAAAATCAATAAGCTAAGAATAACACCATGATAATTAATTTAGAAAAATTATTTTTCTTATTAATTATCAATTTAATTTTAATTTCTTCAAGTTGTCAAATTAATAGTAAATGGGCAAATTTTAAAATTTTAAACTGCGAACCTGTTAGAGAAAATTATCTATGGGCTGCAAGGACTGAACTAACTAATTTACAGTATAAAGAGTTTTTATGGCATATTAAAAAAGATCTTGGTGATAGTGTTCATAGAATAATGATTCCTGACACCAATTGCTGGAATAAAAATTTAAGTTATAGTAGTCCATATATTCATTACTATCTACAAGATTCAAAGTACAACGAATTTCCGTTAGTTGGCATATCACATAATCAGGCAAAAGCGTATTGTGAGTGGCTGACAAAAATTTTAAATCAGGTTTATCAAGAAGATGAAAAACATCCTGTATATGAACTTGTAGTAAGACTTCCAAATGAAGAAGAATGGGAAAATGCAGCTAAAGCTGGAAATCCTTCAGCAATATTTCCTTGGGAGGGAACTAAATTAAGAAACCAAGAAAAGAAATACGAAGGCAATTTAATGGCAAATTTTTTAAGAAGCAAAAATCAAATTAATTCAACTACAGATAATATTAATAAAATAATGGATGTAATTGCACCTGCAAAATCATATTGGCCAAACGATTTTGGCTTGTACTGCATGAGTGGAAATATTGCAGAAATGATTGACCAACCTAGAAGAACAAAAGGTGGAAGCTGGGGAAGTAACCCTTTATTTATAGAAATCAACTCAAAAGATGAATTTAAAGGATGGGAAAACCCATCTACTAAAATTGGATTTAGATACTTTATTGAAATAATAGAATTCAAAAACAAAACTAAAACTAAAGAAATAAAAATAAATGCTAAATACATAGAGTCCTTATTATCTAAATTAACTTCAGACAGTATTTATGTAGGAAAGTTTGAAGTAACTAACCAATTATACCATCATTTTATTGGGGAAACAGGTCAACTAAACCATGCTTCCAAGAACTTAAATTGGGCGGGTAATATAAAATACCCCTTTCGTCTTATTAGAAACTATTCTAAACATGAAGATTATTTTAACTATCCAGTGGTAAATATTAGTAGAGAGTCAGCAATAGAATTTTGTAAATGGCTAACTATTAAATACAATTCATTTGAAAAAAAGAAATTAGGAAATATAACTTTCCAATTACCTACAGAAAAGCAATGGGAGAATTTTGCAAAAGTAAATTTGATAAATAGTTCCTTATTTAGTAAAAGAAAATACTTGCGTAATTCAAAAGGAGTCTTCTTATGCAATTACAATCCTGTAGAAGAACGTTGGATTTTAGATAGTGATAAAGATTTTTTAATATCAGGATTAACTAAAGAGCAAATAAGAGAAGCAGGAAAACTGGATGGATTTGAATTTACATGTCCAGTTGATAGTTATTTCAAAAACGTATATGAATTATATTGCATTTACGGTAATGTATCCGAAATGATTTTAGATAAACCAATCTCTAAGGGGGGCAGTTGGGCTAGTTTTAGAAATGAAATTATTATGAAATCAGATGAGAAATTCTTTACACCGAATCCTTTTACTGGATTTAGATTTATTGCAGTAGAAAATTAAAATTCTTTAAATAATTCTGATTGTTTTTTCATTGCTAATTCAATTTCCTTAGTTGTTCTTGGAACACAACCAGAAAGATTTTCTGGCGCTGAGTTTGTAATTAGAATATCATCCTCAATCCTAATACCTATATTCCACCACTTTGGATCACAAGGCGAACCTTTCTTAATATAAATGCCAGGTTCAACAGTAATTACAGTATTGGGCTGAAAATTTTCCATAGTTCCTGGGTCATGAACATCTAAACCCAAGTAATGCGAAGTTCCGTGCATAAAATATCGCCTGATTTCAAATGGAGATTTTATAATCCCTAATTCTTGTAATCTTTGAGAAATGACTGTTGTTGCAATTGTATTGGTAATATAAAAAGGGTTTCCAGGCCTACACTCTGCAATAGCCTTTTCTTGGGCTTCAAGAACAATATCATAAATAATTTTTTCTTCTTTTGTATATTTACCATCAACTGGGATTGTTCTAGTGACGTCTGCAGTATATCCATGATATTCTGCACCAACATCGCTTAAGAGTAAATGATTCCCTTTCATTGTTTTCCTATTAGTTGTGTAATGAAGAATACAGGAATTTTCTGCAGCACCTACTATTGAGGGATAACCAGGGTATTCAGCACCCTTTAATTTAAATACTGCTTCAACTACAGCTTCAGCTTGATATTCCTTCATTCCTGGCTTAAGGACTTTCATTAACTCGTTCTGAGCATCACATGTTATTGATATTGCTTTTCTTAACAAAACCAGCTCCTCTTCAGACTTAACTTCTCTTAACTGAGCCATCCAGTTTTGGATTTCAATTTCATTAATATTAAACTTATCATATAAGTGAGTACCATTAAAATCTTTATTAAATATAGATAGATGACCTAACTTATAATTATCATGGACAAATAAAGAGTCAATAGTAGATAAATCGATTTCAGCCCAATTAAATTGATCAATATCAAAAGATTTTTCTAATTCAAGAAATTTTTCAGAACCTTTAATACCTAATTTTTTACCAACCCAAATTTCTGAGTTTTCATTTCTTTTTTTAATTAGTAATAGTTCACTAATAGTGTCTTGATCTAAAACTACTGGATTCTTAAATAAAACTAAAGCACTATTAGGTTCATTTAGTCCTGTTAAGTAATAAAAATTTGGGTCTTGATGAAATTCATAATCAACATCGTTAGATCTAACCATACTTTTTCCAGAATAAAAAATAGCCATACTATTTTCTGGTAAAAAAGTTTTAACAGCCTTTCTTCTATCTAAATGAAATTTTGCAGAGAGTAAATCTGTATCATATATTCCAAAATCAACAAATTTATTATCAATTAAGGAATTATTATATTCTTGTGAGAAAGTATAAAAATGAAAAAGTATAATAAAAAATAAAGGGGTTATATATCTCATAATTCCATTTACTAAAGTAGTAAGGATTTTTGAGAAAAATATAATTTACATTAAACCGTTAGATTTGGCAGTTGCCAAAACTGCAGAAATACCTTTTTTATTAATAGTTCTAATAGCTGCAGCAGAAACCTTAAGGGTTATCCATTTATTTTCTTCAGGAATAAAAAACTTCTTAGTTTGAAGGTTTGGATAAAACTTTCTTTTTGTCTTTCTATTAGATTTTGAAACGTTATTTCCACTAATAACTTTCTTCCCTGTAATTTGGCAAACTCTAGACATTTTATTAAAAATTTGAGGTGCAAATTAAGTTCATTTTTATGGAATTAGCAAATATTAAATCAAATATCATCTTCTCTTTTTTTGCTGTTGCTTAGCTACATCTTCCAAACGTTGTTGAAAACGAGATTTCTTTTTAATTTTTTTCTTATTTGACTCTATTTTTTCTCTGATTTTGTCCTCATCAATAAGGTATTTTTTAATACCCCACATAATTCCAATATTCATAATATTTCCACAGAAATAATAATAACTAAGTCCTGATGAATATTTATTAAAAATGAAAATGAACATTATTGGCATCATGTACATAATTACCTTCATGTTTGGCATTCCAGGTTGAGTTGGTGCCATTTGACTACTATTAGTCATCGTGTAAATTAAAGTGGAACCTGCCATCAATAAAGCAAATAAGCTTATGTGGTCGCCATAAAGAGGGATTGTAAAGCCAAAGTCAAAAATAGAATCAAAAGAACTTAGATCCTCAGCCCACAAAAAACCCTTATGTCGTAAACTTAAACTAGCTGGGAAATATCTAAAAACAGCAATTAAAATTGGCATCTGAATAATCATAGGAATACAACCAGCCATAGGGTTTACACCAGTTTGTTTATATAAAGCCATAGTTTCCTGCTGTTTTTTCATAGCTGTATTTCTATCAGTTTTACCCTCGTATTTAGCAGTAATCTTACTCATCTCAGGCTTAATAACTTTTGTTTTAGCAGTTGACATATAGTTTTTATAAGTCAATGGCATTATTACAATTTTCACAATAATAGTTAGCAATAATATTACCAACCCTAAATTAAATCCTGAAGACAATAAAAACTTAAAAACAGGATCAATTAAATATCTGTTTACCCATGCAAAAACACTTCCTCCAAGATTGATTAACCCTTCAATTTCACTATCATAGGTTTCTAACAAATCATAATCATTTGGAATAAATAAGAATTTAAAAGTAACATTACCTCTTGAGGGAATAGATGATTTAGAAGCGTAGGAATCGGTATACTTGTCATCTTCTAGATTACGATGTACTATTTTACTTTTACCTAGACCTTCCTCATTCTCACTTAATAAAATTGAAGAGAAGAATTTATGTTTAAAAGCAATCCAATTTATATTACTTTCCAAATCTTCTTCATTATCTGAAGTTTCAGAAAGCCAGTCTCTAGTAGTTCCAAAATATCTATACATAATTGTACAAATCATTCTCTCGTCTTCTGCAAGTTTTTCAGTTGAAAGACCTTTCATTGACCATTTTAAATCTACACCAGACTTAATATCATTTTCAATATTATGATAATCGATATTAAAATCAACATCATATTTGTTTTTAGATAAATGGTAAGAAAACTCTAGATATTTATCTACAGAACCTGCGTTTGCTCTAAAAACTAAAACACTATCATTTTGAGTTACTAGATTAAAGAATAAATCTTTTGTTTCAACTGGAACAACTTTTTCAGCATCAACTATTGTTAAACTCATTTGAGATGATTCCTTTTCAAAAAGAGATAATGGTTTATTCTCATCATTTATGAAACTATTATAAGTTCTATACTTAAATAATCCATTATTATCAAGTTCAACCATTTCTGCATTACTAATTCTTGCACCTTTGGAAGTAAAAGAAACTTTTATTTTATTATTTTCTAGCGTATATTCTTTTTCATCACCATTAACAGAATTATAAAAAATGCCATAGTTTTCGATCAGTTCTAATCTCTGCTTTTGTTCGATAAGTTTTTTATAAATAACATTATCAGCAGAATCAATTTCAGTAATAAATGTAGTATTCTCTAGATTTTCAGATTCTAAATCATTTTTATTGTAATCTAATGAGTTTTGTTGTGTAGTATTTTCGTCAGCTTGATTTGCAATAGGTTGCTCATCGGGCTGGTTTAAAAACATAAATGCCATAACAACAGCACCTATCAAAATTAAACCAGTTGTAGTATTTTTATCCATTATAAAAGAAATTAATTGGCAAATATATTTTTTCTAAATCAAAAATGTAAGTGAATATCAATTATTAATAGGAAATCATGGATTAACTTATTGAAACAACGTTGATAACTTTGTGAATAAAGGAAAAATGAATAGTTACTAAAGCTTAGCAACATAAAATATTTTTGTTTAAAAGATTATCTAAAATGTTTGCAACTTTATTTGTAAAAAAAAGAATAACTCATAGGATATTAGCTAAGCAGTTTGTTCACAGAACACTAACTGCATTAGATGAGACTTTTGAAGACTTTTTAGATGCCATTTATAATGACTCCGAATTAAAGTCATATCCCAATTTAAATTACAAAGATCCAAAAGTATTAATGTTTATTATTATAGCAGGCAATATTCGTTTTTTTGAAAGAATACTATCTAGTCATGAAGAAAATACAATTTGCAATTCAATTATTCTTGAAATGAGTGAAGTTTTTGAAATGGATTTTAATATAATGAAAGAAGAGTTAGAGAGCTATAGTTCATTTATTTCTAGAGTAAATCATCCATCTAAAAATATTTTATACGGCATGTCTAAAGCTGTTTTTTTTAAATTCAAACTTGGCAAATATCAGGATGAATATTTTGCACAACTCAATACTCCAAATCCTGTTTTTCTTAAAAAAATTGATGTTTTAATTGAGAATTTTATTTGGGATTGGAAAACAATTTTTGAAAAATCTAAAATTTCTTATTAGTTAGTTTAGTCCAAAGTTCTTAATAGCCATTTCTTTTATATCATTTCCAATTGCTAAACAAGCGGTTGCAGCCGGTGATGGAGCATTTAAAACATGTATACTATTTGAAGTGAATTCTATTCTAAAATCATCTTTAGTATCGCCATTTTGACTTAGTAATAAAGCCCGAACTCCTGCTCTACCCTGTTTAATGTCATTCATAGTTAAGGAGGGTATTAATTTCTGAAGTGTTTTTAGGAATAACTTTTTTGAAAAAGCTCTCCTATATTCATTAATTCCATAGGATGCATTTTTCATAAAGAGTTGCCAAGTTCCAATATAAGTTAGAGCATTTAAAGAGTCATTAAGACTGAAATCTGTTTTATTATAACCTTCTCTTTTAAAGCTAAAAACTGCATTTGGACCACACTCGACATCTCCATTTACCATTCTTGTAAAATGGACTCCTAAAAATGGAAAAGCTGGATCTGGAACAGGGTAAATAAGATTTTTTACTTTATATTTTGCATGGTCTTCTAATTCGTAGTAATCACCTCTAAAACCTACAATTCTTTCTTTTAATGGAATGCCATCATTTTTAGCTAATCTGTCAGCTTGGAGACCACCACATACAATTAAGTACTTTGATTTAAATTCAACTTCCTTAGTTCTGACAATTTTAATATCACCATCATTATCAATATTCATGACTTCTTGTGATAAAATTACTTTACTATTTTCATTTAATCCACAAGCAACTTCAATCATCTTATTTGTAGCCTGAACATAATCAATTATCCCTGTACAAGGAACCCAAATCCCTGCTATACCATTTACTTCAGGCTCTAAATCCATTATCTGTTTTGAATTAATCTTTTCAATTCCTTCTGTATTATTTTCTAAACCATTATTGTAGATTTTATCTAAAAACTTTAGTTCTTTATTTTTAGTAGCAACAACAACTTTTCCACAAACATCATGACTAATTTTATGTTCTTTTGAGAACTTAACTAATTCATGTCTACCTAAGACACAGTTTCTTGCTTTATTAGACCCTGGGGTATAATATAGTCCTGAGTGAATAACTCCTGAATTATTCCCAGATTGATGTTTAGCAAGATGATCTTCCTTTTCAATTAGAAGTAAATTTTTATTAGGAAAATATTGTTGTAATTTATAAAATGTAGCTGCACCTACAATACCTCCCCCAACTACTGTAATATCGTAAATTTTATCCATAAGATTCTAAAATAATTTCTTCTTTAGGAACTTGAAAAAGCAATATTAAACCGATTATAAAAAAAACTACTAATGCAACAATAGAATTTCTCATACTGCCTGTAATCTGTTCAATAAAACCATATGAAAACATTCCTATCACAATACCTAATTTTTCTGAAATATCATAAAAAGAAAAAAATGAGGATGTATCTTTTGTACCTATTGGAATATATTTTGAGAAAGTGCTTCGTGATAATGATTGAATTCCTCCCATTACCAAACCAACAAAACCGCAAACAAAATAAAAATGTATAGGTTCATAAACTACAAATGCAGTTAAGCATAGAACAATCCAAATAAAAACAACTAGTTTCAGTGCAAAAAGATTGCCTTTCAGTTTAGAAATTCTTGCCAATAAAAGAGAGCCTGGAATAGCTATTAATTGAATTAGTAATATGCTAATAATCAAACCAAGTTTTGAATTATTTCCTTCACCCCAATTAATTTCTTTTGTTCCAAAGTATACAGCTACCAACATAATAGTTTGTACTGCCATACTGTAAACAAAAAATGAGTATATAAATCTTTTGAGTCTTTTAGTCTTAATTATATATTTTCTAACATTATTAAGCTCTAAAATCCCTTTCTGATACGTTGACTTTTCATTGATTTTAATTCTATTCCCTTTAGGAAGACTTTTAAAAGTTATTTGGGAAAATCCAAACCACCAAAAGCCAGTTAATGCAAAGCACATTCTTGTATAAAAAGAACGTTGGTCTTCTGGTGCAGTAAAAATTAAAAATAAGCAAAATAAAAGAAGAATTACACTTCCAAAATAGCCCATAGAAAAACCTCTAGCTGATAAACTATCATGATCTTTTTTGTGAGCTATTTCAGGCAGAAATGCATTATAAAAAACTAAACTACTCCAAAATCCAATACCTGTAATAACAAATAAAAGCATACTAATTTCCAAATGATTTTTATCAAAAAATGAAAGAAGTATACATGAAAATGACCCCAGATAACAGAAGAATTGCATAAATGCTCTTTTATTTCCTGTAGAATCTGCAATCCCAGATAAAATTGGAAGAATAAAAACAAGAAGTAAGAAATAACAAGAACTTAATAAAGTAATAAGTGCAGTATTAATAAATTCGAATCCAAAGAAAATAACTTTCTCATCAACATAACCCTCATAAAAAATTGGAAAAATTGCACTAGATATTACTAAAGGGTAAACTGAATTTGCCCAGTCATAAAAAGTCCAGGCTTTTTGAATCTTTTTATTTTCTTTATTCACTGAATTACTCTATAATAATAAATTCAACCCTTCTATTCTTAGCCATGCTAAACATAGAAGATCCTTTTGAAGCAGGCTTATCAGATTTGAAATTTTGTGTGTTTAATCTTTCAGATAAAATTCCATTTTTCATTAAAAAATCTTTTACAGATTTCGATCTGTAATCACCTAGATTTATTAGTTTCTTATTTTCTGGATCATCTTTAATGGCTTCTGTTTCCAGGTTATCAGTATGTCCATTAATACTTAACTTTAACTCAGGATTCTCTTTTAATATTTTCACTAAATTGTATAATTTGTCATCGAACATTGGATCTAATGTGTAATTCTCTACATCAAAATATATTGAATGTTTTTTTAGTTTCGTATTTAATGGTAAACTTTCATCTATATCTACATCTAAATGGTATATAATAGATTCTCTTTTTTTTCTTCCATCATTATTACAATTACAGGAAGATGGGTCATCAATCAATCTCACCTCAATTTTATCAACGTAATAATAAGCTTCAGCAAGCTGAACTCCATTAAAATCTTTGGGTTTTAATAGCTTTTCATATTTAGTGTCTTTATTGTTATAAAAATTTCCAATAGTAATGTATTTCTCTTTTCCATCTGCTTGATAAATCCCACATATCTTCTCCCATTTATATCTTGATTTAAAAATTTTATTTTCTTCTTCTTTTAATACTTTGTCAAGTTCAGATTTATCACTGAAAATAATATCTCCTTTTTTATCTAATGAAAGAGGTGTTTCGCTAAAGTGAATGCCTATATTATCAATTGCATATCTACTCAAATCTGCCAAACTTATATGAACATTAATACAATAGTCTAATCCACTAGTAAGTGACTTAATTAACTTTGTTTGTAGATACGTTCTAGGCTTTTTATTGTTGTAACTAAAAGTTAAAATACCTGCATAATTATCTCCATCTTTAGGATACTCCTTACCATAAATATTTTCAGGGACAGAAATATCACCCTTAATACTTTTAGAAAAAAGATCAGCCTTAAGAGCAGTAGGAGATTGCCAGTCACTAGCAAAATTAATTTGGCTTAATTTTTTTAACTTTCCTTCTATACTTTCAAAACTTGAATTAAGAACTAGATTATTATCATCTTGCCCTATATAAGAAGAAATAAAAAAAACAATATATATAAAAGTAATTATTTGATTTCTCATTTTTTAATTAATTAGATTTAATACTATTGATAAAACATTTAACCTTTTCTGGATCAGTATCTGGATACACACCATGACCTAAGTTAGCAATATGTCTAGTGTTAACAAACTTATCAAGCATTTCTTTAGTCTTTTTTTCAATTAAATTAAAATCTCCGTATAAAACACAAGGGTCCAAATTACCTTGAAGAGTTTTTTTGTTATCAAAGAGTTTTATACTTGATTCAATATCCATTGTCCAATCTAGACCAATAGTATTACAATTTAGATCTTTCATATTTTCGAGAGCAAAAAAGGCACCTTTACTAAAACTAGTAATTGGAACATCATTAATTGAATTACAAATAATCTTTATGTATTTCATGCCAAACTCATTGTAATATTCAGGTGACAAAATACCAGCCCAAGAATCAAAAATTTGAATCATATCAACTCCAGATTCAATTTGCAACTTTAAATATTGTATTGTGGTTGTAGTTATCTTTTCTAAAAGAAGGTGTGATAATTCTGGTTCTCTATATAAAAAACTTTTAGCCTTGCTAAATGTTTTAGACCCCTGACCTTCTATCATATAAGCAAAAATAGTCCATGGAGAACCTGCAAAACCAATTAGAGGAACTCTTTGAGAAAGTTCTTTTTTAGTGATTTTTATTGCTTCAAAAACATAAGATAATCTGTCTTCTAAATTATTATTATTTAAAGAAAATATATCATTTTGATTTAAAATTGTTTTGGGAAAATAAGGACCTTTATTTTCAACCATTTCATATTTTAGCCCCATAGCCTGTGGAACAACTAAAATATCAGAGAAAATTATTGCAGCATCTACTTCTAGAATGTCTACTGGTTGAATTGTGACTTCAGCTGCAAGTTGGGGTGTTTCTACCAATTCTTTAAACCCACTCAAAGAATTTCTAATTTTCCTATATTGGGGAAGAATTCTTCCCGCTTGTCGCATTAACCAAACAGGCGTTCTTTCAATATTTTCGCCTTTAGCAGCTCTAAGTATTAAATCATTCTTTAAATTCATTGTGTAAATGTATAAAAGACTACCAATAAAAAATCAAATCAATAAAATCAAATCAATAAAAATTATCCTATTATTTATTTTATTTTCTAATTTTCAAAAATATTGGTCACAATCCAATTTAGCAAATAATTATTCAAATGATACCATTGTTGTTATTACAACAATGGAAAATAAAGAAATAAGAGGTTTATTAATTAGCAAAGACGAAAATGTATTTATTTTAGAGATTGCAAACGAAAATAAGATTTTTGATAAAGATGAAATTATTTCATATAGGTTTATTACAAGAAATCAAATTAAATCTATTAAAGAGTTTGAAAATCCGAATCCAATATATACAAAATATTGTTATTTACCCTCAGCTTATATTGTTGAAAAAGGATCTATAACTACCAACTCTCATTATTTCATAACAAGTAATTCGAAAATTGGCTTGCATGAAAATTTTGAATTCTCAATTGGAAATTTATTTATTTTTAATGTTTTTTCTACTTTCACTTACTCTAAAGAAATATCTACATCGTTTAGAGCCGGAGTCTCAGTAATTGGGAATTTTGATGTGCTAAGCTCTTCAAGTGGCACTAGTGACTTTAATGGTATCGGAATTATACCCAGGATTACTTATGGTGATAAATTTAAAAATACTACAACTGGTTTGTTTGTATATCAATCTAGTTTTACTGGCTTTTTTTATGGCGGTTATTTAGCAAGTCAGAAAAAAATTTCAGAACGATTTACATTAGCAGCTGAAATTGCAGGAATAAAATTTGAAAATTATTATGGTTTAGTGAATAATTTAATAATTAATTTTATGAGGAATTCTAGAGAAAATTGGAGTTTTGGCGTTAGTTTAATTAATGTAGATCTTATTCCAGTTACAACTGGAAACGATATTTCACCAATCCCATATTTTGGGATTCAAAAAAAATTTTAACTATCTAGCTAAGAGAACGTAACCTTGGAAACTTTTTTCTTCTCCTGAGGAACTATCTATCAAATCTACTCTCCAAATGTATGAATCTGAAGGTGCCTCTTTATTTATAAAAGTACCATCCCAACCGTAATCTTCACCAAATAAGTCAGTTTGAAAAACTAGCTCACCCCATCTATTGAATATTTTAAAAGAATAACTGTCCACTGATATTTTATCACCTACAGGTGAAAATACATCATTTAAACCATCTCCATTTGGAGTAAATGAATTTGGCATATAAAAAACATATTGAGCTTTAACATCAAGTGTACCAAATGTAGAGTCTGAACAACCATTCTGATTTTCGACATATAATTTAACGTTATATTGTTGTTCAATAGTTCCATCAAAATCAAATATTGGATTTTGGTTAGTATCACTGCCAATTATTGTATTTGTACTATCATAAAAAGTCCAAATAAACGATATTACGTCTAAACTTGAGTTGTCTACAAATTGAACTCTAGGTGATAGTATTGAAGCTGGATTGGGAGAAGAAACAAATCCTGCAACTGGATAATCATATACTTCAATATAATTAGTATATAAAATTTCATTCTTACAACCGTTAGAGTTAGTGACTTCCAATGACACATTGTAAGTTCCTGGAGTATTATAAACCGTTGATACAGTGTCTAAATTAGTAGAACTAAAAGTATTTCCAAAATCCCATTGACAGCTAAAAACTTGAGATAAATTAGTATTGTTTTGAAAATTAATTTTAGCTGGCCAACATCCACTTGTTACATCTGATGAAAAATTTACTACTGGTAAATCAAACCATGAAACTAGAATCGAATCTTTTTCTAATGGTGTTTCACAATTGTCTGTTAGTGTTAAATAATAATAGGTGTTATTTCTCAGTGGGGTGATATAAGCTGTATTCTGATTACTAAAGTTAGATCCATTTGTATCTGACCATGAGAAATTATAGGGCCCTGAATCGCCTCCTAAACCGGATGCAACAAGATTTACACTATCTCCTGGGCATATGCTATCTGGAGGTGTGAAATTTATAGATAAAGATGGGTTTACAAGAACTAATACCGAATCAATTTCAGAAGTACAATTTAAACTATCTTCTACAGTTAAGCTGTAATACTGAGAAGCTATTGGGGAGACACTATGTGGACCACTACCTGAAAATCCATTATTCCAATTATAAATGTAAGGCGATGTGCCTCCAGAAACTGTAGAGCTAATTAAAGCTGATCCTCCTGTACATATTGTTGTATCAATACTTAATAAAGCTAATAGAGGGTCGATATCGGGAATTGTTATGGCTGTATCTGCATAACATCCAGTGGTGTCCAAAGATCTTAAAACATAATTACCTGCACTTAAATTATTAAAGACAACTGAATCTGTAACATTACTATCAATACCAAAAGTGTTATTGCTAAAACCGTCCAGAAGTTGAATTATCCAAGGTGGACCATCAGTACCACCAGGCATTGCAGTTATAGAGGCATCACTGCCACCGTAACAAGTTATTCCATTAATTGATGGTAGAGGTTTATCACATGTGTCACAAAGAACATTAATAAATATACTGGCAGTATCAGTACATCCTCCATTTAAATCTGTTACTACCACATTATAATAGGTACTAACGAATGGTACAGAATAGGGACTTTGATCTGAAGTACTAGAAAGAAAAGATGGAGGAGTCCATTGAAAACTAAAGTTATTTGGATCAGGAATGGTAGGACATGTTTTAAAAGTAGTAACAGGTCTTTTATTGTCTGCAAGAGGTGAAGTTAAACTTGGACATACGTTATTTAAGTCACTTTTTAGATTTAAAGAAGTATTATAAGGAAATATTTGATGCGGAACAGACCAGTTATTAGTGTAAGCATTATTGGCAGTGTTGTCAAAACAAACCTCAACTACTAAATTTGAAATACCATCCCACTCATAAGCAGTCGTAAGTACAAATTGATTTATTCCTATTGCAATTGTTACATTTTGAGGGCTAAAAACAGTAGTTAGTCCACCTTGCCATGTATTAAGGGTGTTTTGATTTGTACAACCCATTTTAATAGTATAATTTGGAAAAATTGCGGCAGCATTATTTTGGGCAATAGCTTCCCAAGCAATTTCAGTTATTTTACCTCCGGAAAATCCAGAGGCTATTAGTTCTGCAGCTCTAAATAAATACTGCTCTTTTACTGACTCATAATAAAAACCAAAAGGTGAAGGATATTGTGTACCACTATTAGAACCCATATCAGTACCTATAGTTTGAGAGGAAGAGGGTGCATTACAAGTCGTTGCTCCACTTGGTCCGCAAAACGCAGGAACACCACCTCCAAGCCCAGCATCTAAATATACAGTGTCACCACAAAAAACACTTGTATCACTAGCAGTTAGTGTTATATCAGGAGAATAAGCAGGTAAAACGTTTACACTTAAAGTATCCACTTTTACGCAACCTAAATTACTAACTATGGTTACTTCATATTCATAAAGCCCAGGAATAGAGGAATTGAATTCAGGTGTTGCAGTATTGGAATTAGTTAAAGAGGTTGCAGGATTCCACTGGTAACTATAATTTCCAATAGGAGATGGTGAAGCATTAAATTGTATTAATGAATTTAAACAAGTTGTAGTTGCAGACTGAGTTAAGGAGTAATTAAAATCTGGTACGACATCAACAGATATTGTATCTGTATTTGAACATCCACCTGAAAGATTACTTACAACTTTATAAACTGTTGAATAAGCAGGATTTATAACAGGATTAGAACAACCATTACAAGAAAAATTATTTCCTAAAGAAATAGGATCTCCACTAATTACACTCCAATTAAAATTAGAACCTCCAGATGAATTTAAAAGTGTAGGAACTCCTTGACACATAGTAACATCAGGACCTGCATATGTGCTTGAAATAACAGTTAAACCAATTGCAGAGGAAGTAGTACCAACTGTTGGACAAGCATTATCGTTTACTGTAACACTAATTGTAGTAAAAGGGTTTGTGCCTGGTAAAACTACCATACAAAAACTTGCAGTTACAGGCGAAAAGAAACCATTTTGAGTTACTGTAGATCCAGGAAATAATTGAGTGATATTAGAAGTTACAAATAGTGAATCTGTTGGATTTGCATCTGTAAATTCCATGTCAAAGCAAATACTATCACCATCACAGGCCTGAATATCAAAAGGACCTGTTAATATCGCATTTCCGTAAAAATTAACAATTCCTCCAACAGGTGGTGAAGGACCAATATTTGTACAAGCAATAATTTCAAATTGAAAATCTTGCATGATACTTCCAACTAAATCTCCATTAGTGTTAAATTCTTCAATTAAGACAACAACTACAAAATTACCTTGAATTGCTGGTGTAAAAGTAATTTCACCAGTATTCGGATTAATAGCAATTCCATTAATAGGTGAGGGACCTGTGTAACCAGCAGCATATGGTGCTGAAACACCTGGTTGCTCAAGTGCATCAACTAATGAAAAGTGTAATGAGTCTCCGTCGGGTTCAATAACTCCGAAATTATAATTAACAGGTTGATTAATACAATTGTAAGGAATTGGCTGAGAGGTAATTATCGGGGAGGAATTGGTAGGTGCAGTTACGCTATTAAGAACAGTTTCAAAATAATAATCATTTGAAATACCAACTAAGTTTACTGATTGATTTCTACAACAATCGTCATAAGAAAAGACCCAACTGTCACATGGTCCTGGAAGAGTTATAGTGTCTTGCCAAACATGCATATAAACACCTGGAAATGCACCACCATTACATTCACTCTGACCTTGGTTTAAAATTAATGGACATAATTGAGATACTTCATCTTGAAAAATAACATTAGGAAGTGAAATATTTGGAGAATTAAGTCCGCATGTATTTGTAGCTGTAATTGGCTCAGCTGCATTAGTCATAAAAGAATTACCACAATCTTCAAAAACTGTTAACGTAATTACCCAAGTATTTGGACCAACATATTCATAGGTTATATTCCCTCCCGGAACATGAGATGCTAGGACTTTATTTGAAAAAATAAATATTAGAAATGTGAAAATAAAATATTTTATAAAATTTTTCATATATAAAATTAATGAAAATATTTAATTATAAGGTTATCAATTGATAATTATTAAGTAATATTAAATAAATGTTTAATTATAATTAGTAGAAAAATTACTTTTTTGATTTTTGGTTCTTCGACAGTTCCTTACCAACAAAGGTTCCTTCAATAATTTGCTGTTGAAAATCCTTCATTCCACCTGGTGAATGAGGAACCATCACAGTATTGTTGTTTTCGTTAGCGCCAATTGATGTTAAAGTATCAAAATATTGTGTCATTAAAACAAACTGCATTATTTCCTGAGGATCTACCTCATGCAAAGCTTTCTGAAAATCTTCAACAGATTCTTTAAATCCTCTAACAATTTCTAATCTTTGCTGAGCTATACCTTCTCCAGATAATCTTTTAGAATCTGCCTCTGCTTCTGCTCTTTTAACTATTTTGATTTTTTCTGCCTCTGCTTCTTGAAATGCAGCTTCTTTGTCTCTTGTAGCAGCATTTATTTTATTCATAGATGCTTTTACGAGCTCATCTGGATTAATATCAGTTATTAAAGTTTTAACAATTTTATAACCATACTTATCCATTTGAGTAGTTATATTATCTCTAACAGCTAATGCAATACTATCTTTTTTTGCAAAAACATCATCTAAACCAAGCTTAGGAACTTCAGCTCTTACTTCGTCAAAAATATAGGAGGCTATTTGACCATGAGGGTCATCCAATTCGTAAAAAGCTTCGTATACTTTGGAGTCAACAATTCTATATTGAACTGAAATTTTTAAAATTACAAATACATTGTCTAGAGTTTTAGTCTCTACATCTACGTCAAGCTGCTGGATTCTTAAATTTTCTTTAGATGCAATTATTTCAATAAATGGTATTTTAAATTTAAGTCCTGGCTGAGAAATCCTACTAAATTTCCCTAGTCTTTGTATCACCCAAGACTGACGCTCAGGAATTATCATAATTGATTTAAGAATTAGAAATAAAATTAATGAGTATACAAATATGTCAATATAGATCATAAAATATTTTTAAAAGATTTATTGTAAAATAAGCAAAAAATTAAGGATTTATTACGTTTTCAGATATTTTTATAAAGTTTTCTACAGTTCCAAAACTCAAACTGTCGATAATTATTTCAGGATTACTTTCTACTATTCCCATTGACAAAAAAGGAATATCATAAGATTTCATTTCATTTTTAAAAACATCAATCTCAGCTTTTGCAACAGTAACCAATATTCTGCCTTGTGATTCCCCAAATAAAAATGCATCTTTACGTAATTGGTTTGGCAAGGAAATATTACAACCTAAACTTGAAGACATAGCCATTTCAACTAATGAAACAAAAAAACCTCCGTCTGCACAATCGTGAGCTGCATTAATTAGTTTTTTTTGAATTAATTGCTGAACACAACTTTGAAGATTAAATTCTTCGTCTAAATTAAAATAAGGAGCTGGAGATTTTTCGATTTTATGATATTTAACTAAGTATTCTGAAGAAGATATATCCTCAACTATTTTACCAATCAAAAATATATGATCTTTTTTAGATTTAAAATTTAAACTCATTACATTTCTTACATCATCTATTAAGCCAATCATCCCTATAGTGGGAGTAGGGAAAACAGGAACTTCTTTACCATTTATAACAGATTGGTTGTAAAAACTAACATTTCCTCCTGTTACTGGGGTTTTGAATTTTTCACAAGCTTTCGACATTCCTTTAATAGCTCCGACAAATTGCCAATAAGATTCAGGATGGTATGGATTTCCAAAATTTAGGCAGTTTGTAATTGCAGAGGGGATTCCACCTGAAACTGTAATATTTCTAGCAGCTTCAGAAACTGCAATAGCTGTGCCTTCTTCAGGATCAGCATGAACATATCTTGAATTACAATCTACAGACATCACTATACCTTTATTGGTACCTTTAACTAAAGCAACTCCTGCATCTGATGGGTTGTTTGTGGAAACATTATTAGTTCCAACCATGCTATCATATTGTTCATAAACCCATCTTTTTGAAGCAATATTGGGTTGCGAAAAAAGAAATTCACCAACTACAACTAAATCATTCGGCTCATTTACTTTGTTAATATTGAATTCTTTATACTTTTTAAAATATTCAGGCTCTCTATAATCTCTTTCATATTGTGGGGCTCCTCCTCCAAGAACTAATGAAGAAGGTGGTAAACACGCAACGCATTCCCCATTTTTATAAAATTCTAAAATATCTCCCGATATAACCTCCCCAATAAGTTCACAATTCAAATCCCATTTGTCAAAAATATTTTTGACTTGAGATTCTTTATCTTTCTCTACAACTACCAGCATTCTTTCCTGTGATTCAGAAAGTAAAATCTCCCAATCTTTCATATTAGTTTGTCTTGTAGGTACCTTATCTAAATCTATTCTCATTCCCACATTTCCGGCTGCACTCATCTCGGACGATGAACATGTTATTCCAGCTGCACCCATATCTTGCATACCAATAACTGCATCAGTCTTAGCTAATTCTAAAGATGCCTCTAACAAGAGCTTTTCTTGAAAGGGGTCACCGACCTGAACAGCGGGAAGATCATCCATTGAATCTTCTGTCATATCCTTTGACGCAAAAGCAGCACCGTGAATTCCATCTTTCCCTGTTGAAGAACCTACAATAAATACAGGATTTCCTGGACCAGAAGCAGTTGCAGAAATTAAATCGTCAACTTTCATTATTCCAGCAGAAAAAGCATTAACTAGAGGGTTTTGATCATAACTTTTATCAAAAAAAACTTCCCCAGAAAGTACAGGTATTCCAAAAGAATTTCCATAATCACTTATTCCCTTAACAACTCCCTTAAGAAGCCACTTGGTTCTTTGATTCTCATATGATCCAAATCTCAGCGAATTCATCTGAGCAATAGGTCTTGCCCCCATCGTGAAAATATCTCTGTTTATTCCTCCAACGCCAGTAGCTGCTCCCTGATAAGGTTCTAAAGCACTAGGATGGTTATGAGACTCGATTTTAAAAGCACAAGCTAATCCATCACCAATATCAACTAAACCAGCATTTTCTTCGCCGGCTTTGACAAGCATGTGAGGGCCGTCTTTTGGAAGTTTTTTAAGCCAATGGATTGAATTTTTATAGGAACAATGCTCAGACCACATTACAGAGTATATACTGAGCTCTGTGAAATTAGGTGTTCTACCTAAAACATCACAAATATTTTTAAATTCTTCTTTTTTTAAACCCAACTCAAGAGCTTGGTCTAAGTTGGATAATTTAATTTGAGTCTTGTTTATCATTTAAAAAGTATTCAACAAAAATAATTAAAGTTGTAAATGATTTTATTAAAAAAATATTGATTTACTAACATTATATAAACGAATTCGATTATTTTACATTAAATAAGTTTATTTAAAAAAAATGATCTCTGTTTTATATATAATGACAATTCTTTTCTTTCTAAAAAGAATTGATTTTTTTCAAATTAATGGAATAAAAAAAAATCATGTTTTATTTGCATTTCTAACTCAAGTTTTTGCCGGATTCATACTTTATTTAATCTATTCACAATACTACACAGAAAGATATACTGCAGATATATTTAAATATTATGACGACAGTCTTGTACTTTACGATACTTTTTTTAGTAATCCATTAGATTTTTTCAAAATTTTAATAGGAATAGACTGCGATAGTGAAGATTATTTGATTAATTATTTTTCAGAAATGAATCATTGGGACACTTCATATAAAAATTCATTAATGGATGAGTCTAGGCTATTAATAAGACTAAATGCTATTTTGAATATAATTGGATTAAAAAGTTACGGTTTTAATTTAATTTCATTTGTATTTATTGGCTTTTTAGGAAAGTTTTTAATTACTAAGAATTTAATTAAATATTATAAAAGTATAAATCCAATAATTCTATTTTGGGGTTTGATTTTGTTCCCATCTCTAATGTTATGGAGCTCTGGAATTCTTAAAGAACCTTTAATTATTTTTTCAATTGGACTAATTTTACAATCTTTTGGAGTTTTCAAGAGTAAAAAATGGTCAAGTTTAATTTTAGTTTTTTTTAGTTTAGTAATTATTTTTAAAGTAAAGTTCTATGTTTTTATATGTTTTTTGCCCGCAATGATCTCTTTTTTGATTTGTCAGAATTGGAAAATAAAACCGTTAAAAGTTATTACCATAACTTCAATTTCTTTAAATATTCTATTAGTGATTTTAAGTACTCTTAAAAACTCTTACAATCCTTTAGAAATATTATCAAATAAGCAAAATGACTTTATCAAATTAGCAGAAATTTTTAATGCTGGGAGTAGTTTTAAAATGGTTCCTATGGATCCAAATTTCAATTCTTTTTTAAGCTCTATTCCTTTCGGAGTTATAAATGGATTCTTCAGACCATTCCCATCTGACATCAATAAAATAATTCATGTTCTCCCCCTAATAGAAAATATTTTTCTTTACGTTTTAATTATTTATTTATTATACAAGTTGTTTTCATTAAAAATAAAACTTGAAACAGTTTACTTAAATATATTATTGAATTCAGTATTTTTTATATCTCTTTTGTTTGTCATTACTGGAATAAGCACTCCAGTAATTGGTGCTCTAGTTAGATATAAATTACCTGGGACAATATTCATGATAATCTCAATATGTATAATGCAAGGTCAAACTAAGAATTATGAAAATAATTAAATTAATTACTTTTTTATTGTTGATTTCATCTTCAGCTTGCAAAAAAAAAATTGAAGTAGATCTTATTTCTCATAATGGAACTATTTATTCCTTAGACGACAACAATAATATTTATGAAGCTGTTGCAGTTAAAAATGGAAAAATAATTGCACTTGGAAAAAATGATCAAATACTAAATAAATATACTTCAGAAAAAAATATTGATCTTAAAGGATTCACTGTATTCCCAGGATTTATTGATGCCCATTGTCACTTTTTAGAATATGGACTTCAAAAAAACATGGTAGATGTTTCAGGGGCGCAATCATTTAAAGAAATTATAGAGATATTAAAACTTAATCAAAATAAATTAGCAAATGAATGGCTTATAGGGTATGGATGGGATCAAAATCAATGGGGCGATAAAAACTGGCCTAATAACAAACTACTTAATGAAAATTTTAAAAACATAAATGTTATTCTTAAAAGAGTTGACGGCCACGTAATTATGGCAAATCAAAAAGCAATTCAAACATTAAAAATTCCTGTCGATACAATAATTTCAGCAGGATACATAGAAAAAATAGACAATATAGTTACAGGTTTATTTGTAGACAATGCTATGTCATTAATTTTAGATGAAATTCCTGAGTCTGATGAAATATTAAAGAAAAAAGCAATTTTAAAAGCTCAAGGTGATTGTTTAGCTCTTGGTCTTACTACAATTGATATTGCAGGACTAAAGAAAGACGATATTGATTTGTTAGAAAAACTGCATTTTACAAACGAATTAAAAATAAAGGTTTATGCTATGCTATCAAACAATGAAGAAAACTTTAAATTTTATATTGATAGTATTGGACACCCATATAAAACTAATAAATTGAATGTTAGATCTTTTAAGTTCTTTGCTGATGGTTCCTTAGGCTCGAGAGGTGCATGTCTTTTAAAGCCATATTCAGATCAAGAAAATTCACACGGAATGCTATTACAAAAAAAAGAAATATTTGAAAAAAAATTGAGGAAAATAAAATCAGCCGGATATCAAGCATGTACTCATTCAATAGGAGATTCAACAAATAGATCAGTTTTAAAATCATATTCTAAAATATTAAAATCTTCCAATGATTTAAGATGGAGGATTGAGCATGCTCAATGTATCAATAGTAATGATCTTCATTATTTTAAGGAATTTAATATAATCCCTTCAGTTCAACCAACTCATGCAACTTCTGATTATTCTTGGGCAGCAAATAGGATTGGCAAAAAAAGGTTACTGAACTGCTACAGATATAAAACACTTTACGAAGAAAATTTTTTAATCGCACTTGGAACAGACTTTCCAGTAGAAAAAATAAATCCATTAAACACTTTTTTTGCAGCAGTTTTTAGAAAAAGTTTTGATGGGCGTCCTGTAAATGGATTTCAAAAAAATGAAGCGTTAAGTAGAATTAATGCGTTAAAAGGAATGACAATTTGGTCAGCACTTGCAAATTTTGAAGAAAATGAGAAAGGAAGTTTAGAAATTGGAAAGTCTGGAGATATGGTTGTTCTAACTAAGAATATTTTGATTGTTGATGAAAAAGATATTTTAAAAACTAAAGTTTTATACACAATAATAAATGGCAAAATTGTTTACAAATATTAAAATTTATTTAGATTGTATATGTTAAATATGTCTTAAATACAATTTGCAAATTACAGATATAAAAGTATTTTTCTAAATTTGCAAAACTTTGATTCACTTTATGTTAGATAATAATGAAAAATTTATAGGAGAAGGACTAACTTATGACGATGTTCTATTAGTACCTTCGTACTCTGAAAACTTACCCCACGAAGTAAGTTTAGCTTCAAAATTTACTAGAAATATATCCATAAATACACCTATTATTTCTTCCGCAATGGATACGGTGACCGAACATGAATTAGCAATTTCAATTGCACAACAAGGAGGAATTGGTGTTATCCATAAAAATATGACTGTCGACAGGCAGGCAAATGAAGTTAGAAAGGTTAAAAGATCTGAAAGCGGAATGATTTTGGACCCAATAACTTTAAATGAGAAAGCTTTGATAGGTGATGCTTTAAAGCTTATGGCAGAAAATAAAATTGGTGGAATTCCTGTTATTAGTAAAGATAGAAAGCTTAGAGGGATAGTCACTAACAGAGATTTAAGGTTTGAAAAAGAGCTAAATAAGAAAATTGCTGATGTGATGACTATTAAAAATTTAGTAACTGCAAACGAAGATGTTGATTTAAAAAAAGCTGAAAATATTCTTCAAAAGCATAAAATTGAAAAACTTCCGGTTATTGATAAAAATGACTTTCTAGTTGGCTTAATTACTTTTAAAGACATAATAAAGGTAAAACAACATCCTAACAGTTGTAAGGATAAATTTGGAAGATTAAGAGTTGCAGCTGCAGTTGGAGTTTCAAAAGATACTTTTGAAAGAATTAAGGCTCTAGTAAAATCTAGTGTTGATGCAATTGTAATTGATACAGCTCATGGACATACAAAGGGAGTAATTGATTTACTTAAAAAAGTAAAAAAAGAATACTCAAACTTAGATGTTGTTGTTGGCAATATAGCAACTGGTGAAGCTGCTATTGATTTAGTTCGTGCTGGTGCAGATGCGATTAAAGTAGGAATTGGACCTGGGTCAATTTGTACAACAAGAATTATTGCTGGTGTAGGATACCCTCAGCTTTCTGCAATTATGAATGTTAAAAAAGCAATTGAAAATTCAAATGTTCCTATTATTGCAGATGGTGGAATTAGGTTTACCGGAGACATTCCAAAAGCAATTGCAGCAGGAGCGTCAAGTGTAATGATGGGTTCAATGTTTGCAGGAACTCAAGAATCTCCAGGAGAAACGATAATATATGAAGGAAGAAAGTTCAAAGCATACAGAGGCATGGGTTCAATTGAAGCTATGCAACATGGATCAAAAGACAGGTATTTTCAAGAAGATGAAAATGACATTAAAAAACTAGTTCCCGAGGGAATTTCAGCAAGAGTTCCATTTAAGGGTTCATTAAAGGAAGTTGTTCATCAATTAATAGGTGGTCTCCGAGCTGGAATGGGTTATTGTGGATCAAAAAATATTGATGAATTAATGAATGCAAAATTCATTAAAATAACTAATTCTGGCATGATAGAGAGCCATCCACACGATGTAACAATTACAAGAGAATCTCCAAATTATAACTTAAGATAAAATAAACTTTTTCAACATGAAATTATTTAAAACACTATTATTAATATTTTTTGTTTCAACAGCTTTTAGTCAAAATAATGAAATTCTTAGAATTGATGAACAAGTTGTTAATAAATCTGAATTTGAACAAATTTATTGGAAAAATAAAAAAGAAAAAATAGCTACTAAAGAAGATTTAGATGAATATATTGAATTATTTATAAATTTTAAGCTTAAAGTAATTTCAGCTGAAGAATTAGGATTAGATACTACAAAAAAATTCATAGATGAGCTAAGTGGGTATAGGAATCAATTAGAAAAACCCTATCTAACAGATACTTCAATTACAGAAAGTTTAATCAATGAAGCTTATTATAGAACTATTAATGAAATAAATGCAAGTCATATAATGGTTAAATTAGGTCCTAATCCTAATCCTAGTGATACTTTAAAAGCGTATAATAAAATATCATCCTTTTTAGAAAGTATTAATTCCAGAGAATTATCTTTTGAAAAAATAGCAGAGGAATCTTCTGAAGATCCGTATGCAAAGACAAATGCAGGGAATCTTGGGTATTTTAATGCATTCAAAATGATCTACTCATTCGAAAATGCCGCATACAAAACACCTATTGGAGATGTGTCTAAACCAATAAGAACAAGATATGGATATCATCTTGTAAGACCAAATTCTACCAGAAAAGCAATGGGCAAGGTTAAAACAAGTCATATAATGATTACAACAAACCAAAAGCTTCCAAATAACAATAAAATAACTTCAGAAAAAATAAATTCTATTTATAATGATTTAAATAATGGGATATTATCTTTCGAAGAACTTGCAAATAAATTCTCGGAGGACAGAAAATCGGCAAAAAACGGAGGAGAAATTGGTTGGATTAGTTCTGGAGGTAATGTTTATCCAGAATTCGAGAAAACAGTTTTTTCATTAACAAAAAATGGAGATTTTTCTAAGCCGTTTAAAACTCCTAATGGATGGCACATTGTAAAAAGACTAGACTATGAACCTATTGGAGATTTAAAGTCTCTTAGTTATGAGTTAAAAAATAAAATTGAAAAAGATATGAGGGGACAAAAGACAAAATCTTCTTTCATCAAAAAACTCAAAGTAGATTACGCAGATTTAATTGAAGAGTCAATAACTTTAAATGAACTTAAAAAAATCCTTAATAATGAAAACTTTGATTTTAAAAACATGCCTTTAAATAAAGAAATTAAAGGAATTAATAATGTTATTTTATCAATTGAAAATAGATCTTTTCTGATATATGATTTTTTAGAGTATTTATTAAATTTAAAAAAACTTGATAAAAATTTAATTATAAATAATACTTTAACTAAACTATATGAGAAATTTGTAAATCAAAAGTTGATTGCCTTTGAAAAAACCCAACTTGAAAAAAAATATCCTGAATTTAAAGCCTTAATGAAAGAGTACAGAGATGGAATTTTGCTTTTTGAGATTTCCGACCAGATGATATGGACAAAAGCAATTAAAGATACTTCAGGATTAAAAGAATTTTATATGTCTAATACAGATACCTGGAAATGGCCAAACAGAATTAAAGCAACAATATATACTTCAGAATCTAAAAAAACTATTAGCAAAGCAGTTTCTTTAAAAAAGAAAAAAGGTATTAATAACGATTCATTGATTAAAATCATCAATAAAGAAAATATTCTGAGTCTTTCTTACGAATCAAAAATCATAGAAGACTTTTCAAAATATAATACATCTTTTGAAGAACTAAAAAAGGGTTTTAACAAATTGATAAATGATAATGATAAGTGGACAACAATATATGTTGAAGAGAAATTGCCCATGGCAAATAAAAAATTAAAAGAATGTGAAGGGCTTGTTGTTTCTGCCTACCAAAATTACTTGGAAAAAGCCTGGATAGAAAACCTCAAGAATAATCATTCTGTGAGTGTAAATTATAATACATTATATAGTATTAAATATAAACCTTAATAATTGAAAATATATTATTTAAAACATATTCTATTTATTAGTTTTTTTTTACTGTGTTTTTCATGTGAAAGAGGATCTACAGAAATAAAGTTAGCAAGGTTCCAAAACATTTATTTAAATGAATCAAATTTAGTAAATGAAATTCCTTTAAACTTAAATAAAGAAGATAGCGCAATTTTTGTTAAAAATTATATTCATAAATGGCTCGTTAATCAAATGATAATGGATAAATCAGAAAATATGATTCCACTTGAAGTTACTAATGTAGAAAAGAAAATAAATAAATATAAAATGTCGCTAATTTCCTACGAGTTCGAGCAGTTTTATATAAATAAAAGATTAGATACAAATATTAGCAAATCGGAAATTAATAATTATTATGAATCACATTTAGATGATTTTGTTTTAAACGATTATGTTGTAAAGTGTATGTACATTAAAGTTCCAAAAAACTCTAAGTTAGTTAAGGAAATAAAAAACAACTACTTTTTAAAAAATGAAAAAATGGTTGATCAAATCATGAAAACGGGTCAAAGTGAAGAAGCCACTTTATATTACAATCCTGAGGAATGGGTGTTTTTTGATGACTTATTAAAACAAATACCTACACTAGAAAAATACTCTAAAATTGATTTTATAAAAAAGAAAAAGAAGGTAGTTTTAGAGTACAATGAAAGTGTTTATTTCATAAACGTTTTTGATTATATAATTAAAAATGGAACATCACCACTTAGTTTCGAAGAAAATAAAATAAAAAGTATAATACTTAATCAAAGAGCAAAAAATATTCGTAAAAAATTAAGACTTAATTTATACAACGATGGAATTAAAAACAACCTAATTGAAAAATTTAGATGATCAAAAAAATAATTGTAATCTTTTTATTTAATCTTATATATTACCCTCTTTTTTCTCAGGAAATAATAGACAAGGTAGTAGCAGTTGTGGGTGAAAGACCAATTTTATACTCTGAAATACAAGGTCAAAAACTACAAATAGCTCAACAAGGAAATGAAATTGATGAAAATACAGATTGTCTTTTAATAGTTGAATTTATGACTCAGCAGCTTTTAATTCAACAAGCTGAAATTGATAGCCTTGAAGTAACTGAGGATATGGTAAAAATGGAATTAGACCAAAGAATACAATATTTTTCTAATCAAGTTGGTGGGACTGAAGCACTAGAAGATTTCTATGAAAAATCTATTGAAGAAATAAAAGAAGAGTTTTTCGAACAAATTGAAGATAAAATGAAAGCTCAAAAAATGCAACAAGAAATAACTGGAAATATTAATGCATCTCCTAAAGAAGTAATGACTTTTTTCAGAAACATCCCTTTTGATAGTGTTCCTTATATAAATAGTAAAGTTAAAATATCTCAACTAGTCTTGGCACCAGAAATAACATATGAACAAAAGAATTACACTAAAAATAAACTTCGTAAAATTAAAAACAGAATAAAATCCAATGAAATTTCATTTTCTGTTGCTGCAGAATTTTACTCCAATGATCCTGGTTCTAAAGCTAACGGTGGTAATTTTGGATGGGTAGATAGAGGTGATTTTGTTCAAGAGTTTGATGCAATTGCATATAATATTCCCTTAAATACAATTTCTGATGTTTTTGAGAGCCCTTTTGGTTTTCACATTTTAAAAGTTGAAAAAAGAAGAGGAGAGCAATACTATGGTTCTCATATCCTTATAAAAAATGAAATTAGCGAATTAGAATTAAGAGTTTTAAAAGAAAGATGCGATTCTATATTATTTGCAGTTTCACAAAATAAAAACTCTTGGGAAAAAGCGATAGTCCAAAACTCTACAAATTCTAGTTCTAAGGGCTTCATTTTTAATCAAAGTTCTGGTGATATGTACTGGGACATGCAGAATATTGACAAATCATTATTTATTGGAATTAATAATTTAGAAATTGGTGAATATTCAGAACCTCTATATTATGAAGATGAAAAAGGAAATATGGGTTTTAGAATTTTAAAGCTAGAGGACAGAACTAAACCACATAAAGCGAACTTAAACGATGATTATGAATTCATTAAAAAATATGCTGTAAACGAAAAACAAGTCAAGGAAATGGATAAGTGGGTAACCAAAATTGCAAAAAATTCGTATATAAAAGTAGATGACTTATATAAAGGGTGTCCCAAAATTTCAAAATGGAACTTGGATTTTTAGTTGCTATTCACCTTTAATTTTAATTTGTATTTATAAATAAAAAAAATATAAAAACATTTTTATAATTAAAAAATCATTTGGCTGTTAAACGAAGAATGTTTTAAAACTTTAATATTACTATATTTGAAATAAAATGTTTATGAATTTAATTACAAAAAAATCTTTTTTATTATTTTTGATGCTTTTTGTGTTAATTAGATTTGACATCTCTCTTCAAGGAACTTTTCACTATCTAGGATCAGACACATTAAAAAACACAGCAACTACCTACCCCTCTATTTATGGCAATGATAGGTTAGGGGTTAAGAATCAATTTTTAATTAAAGCTTCAGAATTGCAAGCATCTGGTATTTCAGCAGGTATTATAACAGGTATCGCGTTTGATATTGCTTCTAAAACCGGCAACGATTTAGATGGTTTTGAAATTCAAATGAAGTCAACTTCTGACCAAACAATTAGTACATGGGATAATAACAATTTAGTTACCCACTTTGGACCTTCTTTATATACTGATCAAGTTGGCTGGAGCCAACATGATTTTACAACTCCATTTTATTGGGATGGAAGTTCGAATATTATTATTCAAACTTGCTTTTTTAACTCCGTATTGTCACAAAATGCTGTTATGAATATGACTGATTATGGATACAATACTTTGATATATCGAAGAAGAAGTAGTTCCTCTCCTTGTAATTCTAATTGGATTAATGGTGTAGAGACTAAAAGACCTAATATTAGGTTTAAATGGCTGAATCCTAACAGTCCTCCAATAACAAATTTTTCTGTCGACAATCCAGTATCATGTAATGGTACAATTAATTTTCTTGATCAAAGTGCAAATTCTCCAAGCTCTTGGCTATGGTATTTTGGAGATGGAACATCATCTAATTTGGAAAACCCTGTTCATAATTATACTTCCCCTGGTAATTTTACTATTACGTTAATTACGTCAAACTCATTTGGAAGTGATACTTTAATATTAAATAACTTAATTCAAGTTAATTTAACAACTACACCTCCACTTCCAGCATCATGTACACCGACGACTGGAATTGCAGGCCTAAATGGAAATTACGGAATTTCCAAATTTAGTTTTGGAGCATTAAATAATTCATCAGGCTCTTCATCAGATGGTTTTTCAGATTTTACATGTGATTCTACTTTATTTTATGTAGGTGAAACATATGCATTAAGTGCAGTTCACACTTCTGCAATTCCACAAAACTTTTTTGCATGGATAGATTATAATAACAACGGAGTATTTGAAGTTAATTCTGAAGAAATAGTATCAAATTTAAATAGTGGAGATTCTACTAATTCAACTATTCAAATTCCAAGTTCTGCAGTTGTAAATACTCCTCTAAGAATGAGAATAATGTCCGATGCCTCATTTTCTGGACAACTAAATCCGTGCTCAAATCCTGTTTATGGTCAAGCAGAAGACTATACAATTTATTTTGCATATAATTTTAATCCTCCAATATCAAATTTTGAAAGCAATAAAAATTATTCTTGTGACGGAGTTATTGAGTTTCATGATTTGTCATCAAATATACCATACTCATGGTTCTGGGATTTTGGAGATGGTGGAACTTCTATTTTTGAAAATCCAACCCACACCTTTAATAACAATGGTTTTTATGATATTTCACTCATAACAACAAATTCATTTGGCAGTGACACTATAACATATAACCAGTTTATTGAAGTTGATTCTACCAACTATATTGCGCCTTTTATCGATCCAAATACTGGAGGAATATCACAACCAAGTACGTTAGATTATTGTTGTGAATATGGAATTTCAAGGGTTGAATTTAGTGATGTTAATAATTTATCAATGGACGGTATTGAAGGATATGTTGATTATTCGTGTGATTTGCAAGCAATTGTTGAAGCTGGTAGCAATTATTTTCTTAAAGTTTCTATTAGTGGTACCATTAGACAAAATACTAGAGCATGGATTGATTTTAATAATGATTTGATTTTCACACCTAATGAAATAGTAATGCAAAAAGACAATGAATTAGATCCAGTGTCAATAGTTCAAATACCTGCCAATATTTCAACAAACATCCCTCTTAAATTAAGAATTTCTAGTGACGAAGTTGGGAGTAATAATGGACCATATGATAATGTCAACAGAGGCCAAGTAGAAGATTATTCTATAATTGTTTCCAATTGTGAAAACCCTGGAAATGTGCAACTTGGTCAGGTTAGCAATTCTTCAGTTGAATTAAATTGGACAGCTGGTGGAAACGAAAGTGCTTGGAATATTAAATATGGACCAAGTGTTCTAGGAGGTTTAGATACTACTATAAATAATGTTACAGTCAATAATTACATTATTACTGGGCTTAATGAATCAACTACTTATGATTTTTATTTGCAATCAATTTGTGATATTAATACTAGTACCTGGTTAGGACCTTTTAGTACCACAACTTTAGACATTGACAATGATTTTATTTCTCAAAAATTGTATATTTATCCAAACCCCAATTACAAAATATTTAATATAAAAAGTAGTTTAATTATCAATTCTGTAAGCATTTTAGATATTTTAGGAAAAACTGTTGAAGTTTTAAATCCAAATAAAAAGATGGTTGAAATAGACATTATGAAAAAACCATCTGGAATATATTTTTTAAAAGTAAATTTAAGTAGTGGAATTACATTTACTAAAAAGATACTTTGTAAATAAAAATAATTATGTTAAGAATATTATTCTTATTTGTTTTAAAATTTATAATATTAGGTAATCTATTTGCTACTCATTTAGTTGGAGGTAATTTAGCTTATGAATTTATTGGTATTCAACCAAACGGAGACTTTAGATACAAATTAAAACTAAATTATTATTTTGATTGTGGACCAAACTCAAGTTTTCCAACATCAAATATTCCAGATGATATGACAGTTGCTATATATGCTCACGATGATCCAACCGATATATACACTACAAACCCTGGAAGTTATGTGAAATATGGAGCAAATGATACTGAACTGATATATAATTCAGCAGTTCAAGAATTTTTTGAAATTGTCCCTGACAACCCATCAAATTGCTCAGTTGGAATTACTGCTTGTATTTACACAGTACTTTACACAGCAGAAGTTGACTTAGCACCTAACAATCCTGCTAATAATCAACCAGTAATCGGTGGTTATTTTTTAATACACGAGGCTTGCTGTAGAAACGGTGGAATTGGCGGAGTTGATAATATTCAAGACGCCGATGGAGCCGGGATGGCTTTTTATGCTTATATCCCTCCTTATGGTTATGAGAATGATAGTCCAGTTTTTACTGATAATCCTGTTCCTTTTATTTGTCAAGATGATACTACAACATTCTTGAATTCTGCAATTGATTCTGATGGTGATCAACTAGTTTTTAGTTTTTTAGCTCCCTTAGATGGGAATTGGGCAAATGGAGGTAACCAAAATTCTAACCTTGTTAACGGAGGAGGGGCTAACTCAAATGGAAATTTAACCTGGTATCCAGATCCATATCCATGGCCTATCGAAGAAGTGAATTATGCAACTGGCTTTACTTATCAGCAGCCTTTTGGAGCTAACGGTTATTATAACATATCTGCATCTAGTGGATTTACAGAATATTCATCTGCTAATCTAGGAAAATACGTTGTAGGAATTATGATTAAAGAATATAGAAATGGACAATTAATAGGTATATCCACTAGAGAAGTTCAACTTAATATCATTGCATGCCCACCTAATTCGGCACCAAATTTAAATCCTGCTGGTGGTTCTACAGGTACTGTCTTTTCTATTGAAGAGGGTGAAAGTTTAAGTTTTGATTTTGGCTTTTATGATCCTAACTCACCAGCAGATAGCATACTTTTGACTGTAGATGGTCAGCTTTTTGATTCTTTGTTTACAAGTCCCCCTGCAACAGTAGGTGGTTATTTTGATACTTTGTACAGTGATCCAACTATTGGAATTGATACTATCAATACTACTTTTAATTGGAATACCGGTTGCGGACAAGCTCAACCTTTACCATATTTATTTTCAGCTTCGGTCAAAGACAGAGGATGTCCACCTAAAACAACTGATGTAGTTTATGAAATAAATGTAAATAAAACAAACCCACCCGCAAATATTTATGGAACCTTAATCGAGTGTCAAAATGCTGAAGCAGTATATACAACAGATAACAATCCAAATATTCCAGGATATACTTGGGATGTTTCTGGAAATGGAATAATTACACAAAACTACGGAGACAGTGTGAAAATACTATGGACAGCTCCAGGAACTGGAAGTGTATTTTTAAAGGCTTTAAATCAATATGGTTGTGAATCCGATCCAATTTTAATAAATACTACTATTACACCTGCTCCAACTGTGGATGCGGGCAATGATGTTAATATTTGTCTTGGAGATAGTGTATTACTCTCAGGAACTACAAATTCTTTACCAGGCTATGTTTCATTATGGCAACCCAATACAAATGTTTCTAGCCCAACCAGTATGTCAACTTGGGTCAACCCCACAGTAACAACATCTTACTATTTATTGGTTCAAAGAGGTGCATCATGTATAGGCGGAGATAGTATTAAAGTAACTGTTGATGTTGGAAATATTGATGCTGGAAATGATGTTTCAATTTGTTTAGGCGATACAGTTTCCTTAACAGCTTTTGGAACTGGAAGCAATTTTTCATGGACACCTAACTTTAGTATTTCTCAGACAAATACAGCTTCAGCGCAAGTATGGCCAGATATAACTACACAATATAATGTACAATTTACATCTACAAACAATTGCCAGGCAGAAGATTCAGTGGTGGTATTTGTAAACCCTACGCCTGGAAGTTCTCCTAACTTTGCTTTAAATGGTAGTGCAACTTCACTGGGTAATAACACCTATCAAATGACAACTACACTAGCGAATGATTTTGCTTCAATATGGAATAATTCTATTCTAAATTTAAATCAACCCTTTCAAATAGATGCAGAATTAAATTTTGGAACTAAAGATGCGACTGGAGCTGACGGTATGGCATTTGTTTTACAACAAACAAGTACCACCTACGCTCCTACAGCTGCAAATTCTGATTTTGCTATTATAGATCCGTCTTTAATTGTGGAGTTTGATACTTGGAACAATGCTTTTCAAAATGATATTAATGATGACCATGTTGCTATTTTAAAAGATGGTTCATCAAACCACACTGTCAATAGTTTAGTCAATCCTATTTCTCTTGGAAATATTGAGGATGGAGCTTGGCACATTACAACTATAGCCTGGGATCCTATATTACAAAACCTAACTATTAATTTTGATGGTGTTCAAGTAGCTATTTTAAATTACGATATTGTTCAAAATATTTTCAATAATAATAGTGCTGTTTACTGGGGATTTACTGCAACAACAGGTGGAAGTAATAACAATCAAAGTGTAAGATTTACTAATACTTCAACATTTAATCCTATTTCTGATTTAGTGATATGTGAAACTGATACGGTTACAATAAGTTCACCGGTTTCCACAAATAGTTATTTATGGTCTCCAAATGTTTCAATTAATGACAATACCGTAGATTCTCCTAATTTTAATCCTTCGATAACTACTACTTATTACTTTACAGGAACTAACAGTTTTGGTTGTTTTACTAAAGATACTTTCCAAATTACAGTAAATGATTTACCTACTGTAAATGCAGGTACTGACCAAACAGTATGTACTGGAGATTCAGTAACACTAAACGCAAGTGGAAATGCATTAAATTTCGCTTGGGATAATAGCATTGTTGATGGACAAATATTTGAAGTTACTAATACCAAAGATTATATATTAACTGGAACCTCCTTAGAGGGCTGTATTAGTACAGACACAGTATTAATAAATGCATTAACATCGCCTCCGACTGATGCTGGCAATGATATTAATCTATGTATAAATGATTCTGTACAATTACAAGCTTCAGGTGCAGACAATTATTCGTGGTCTCCAAACACATTTTTAAGTGCATCAAACATCTCTAACCCATGGGCGGTTCCTACAGTAAATACAACCTATATTCTAACTGGAAGTTTAACAAATGGGTGTGTTAAAAATGATACTATCTCCATCGATATTAACCCATTACCAGTTTTAACAACATCTAATGACGTTGTAATTTGTGAAGGTGACACAGTCCAAATCGAAGTATTTGGAGGTAATTCTTTTAATTGGTTGACAACGAATAATATTTCAAATTCTACAGTCAGCAACCCACAAGTTTGGCCTACCAATACTACTACCTATAAAGTTTTAGCAAGTAATATTAATACCTGTGCCGATACTGCAGAAATTACCATTACTGTCAATCCAAAACCAGTTGTAAATGCTGGATTGGACCAAGATATTTGTTTTGGAGATTCTAGTTCAGTAAATGTATCTGGAAATGCATCCTCTTATTCTTGGAATAATGGTATATCAGATAATTCCCCATTTTTAGTTGTTTCAACAAAAGATTATATAGCAACAGGTATTAACAATATTAGTAATTGCAGTAATAAAGATACTCTAACTGTAAACGTAATTAATTTGCCAATTATAGACGCTGGTCAAGATGATTCGTTGTGTATTGGAGATTCAATCCAAATTTCTGCATCTGGAGCACTAAATTATATATGGTCTCCAAACAATAATATTTCTAACAATACTTTAAATGATCCATTTGTTTTTCCACCTGTTTTAACTCAATATATTGTAACGGGAACAGATTTAAATAATTGCTCTAATTCAGATACTGTAGAAATAAGCATTAAAAAATCTCCAATTGTAACAACTTCAAATAATTCATCAATATGTTTAGGGGATACAATTACAATATTTGCAACTGGAGGTGTTTCTTACACTTGGCTTAATACTGATTCAATAAGTAACATAAATATTTTCAATCCTAAAGTTTGGCCATCTACATCTAGTGTATATGATGTAGTTGTTACTGGGAATAATTCTTGCTCAGACACCGCTGAATTTAATATCAGCGTCAATAGCTTACCAGTTATAGATGCAGGAGATGACCAAATAGTATGTCTTGGAGATACAGCTTCTTTAGCAGTTAGTGGCGCAGTAGATTACCAGTGGATTCCCAATTTAAACATTTCTTCCTCCGTTGGAAATAATATTCAAGTTTGGCCTTCAGTCTCAACAGATTATATAGTAAGAGGAATTGATAACAATTTTTGTATTTCTTCAGATACAGTAAGAGTTAATTTATATGATTTGCCAATTGCAGCTGCTGGTCCAGATTTATGGTTATGTCCTGGTACTTCATTGAATCTTCAGGCAAATGGTGGAGTTACATACAATTGGTTTCCCGATTCTACTCTAATTGGCAGTTCAAGTATCAGTAATCCACTTGCTAGACCTGCAGATGATGAAACTTACGTAGTTAAGGTGATTGACACCAATAATTGTACTAGTTATGATACTTTAATGTTGAAAGTAAACTCTATAGTCCCCACTGATGCTGGGAATGGAAGTGATACTCTTACAATTTGTCTTAATTCAGATGTAATTTTAGGAGGTAATCCAACCGCACCAATTAATTCAACATATATGTGGACACCTTATTTAAACTTAAGTGACTCTATTAGTTCTAATCCAACAGCTCAGATTACAACTCCTATTTGGTATACCGTTGAAACTAATAATGATACTTGTTCAGGAATTGATTCTGTTTTAATAAATTATTTTCCTGATATAATTGCAAATACTTCTATTGAAGACACCTCAATTTGCGATGGAGAAAATATATTATTAGACGTAATTGGAGGTAATTCTTATTCTTGGACGCCAATTACCAATTCTAATGGAGATACAATTATTTCAAATTTTTCTTCACAAAACCCTTTAGTATTCCCAATTGTTTCAACTGTTTTCACTGTTAGTATATTTGACACAAATGGATGTTCGATAAAAGATTCTTCTACAGTCTTCATTAAGCCACTGCCAATAGTTAATTTAGGTCAAGATTTATCTTATTGTTTAAATGATAGTATTCAAATATCTTTCCCTTCCATTCCAGGCCAATCGTATTTATGGTCTCCTAATTATTTAATTAATAATATAACAGTATCAAATCCAATAATTTATTCTCTAATTGACACAGTATATATATTAGCACTTACAGATAGTAATAGCTGTACTAATTTAGATTCAATTTCAGTATTTATAAATGATTTACCTAATTTAGATATTTTAGGTCAGGACACATCGTGCTCAGGAGATTCATTAGTTCTCTTAGGTTCAGGGGCGGATTCTGTGTATAATTGGTCTCCAAACCAATTTATATCTAATAATAATATTGCAAACCCTACAATTTATCCAGATTCTACATCTTATTATTTTATGACTGGAACTAATTTAAATGGCTGCTCAAACACTGACTCAATACTAATCAAAGTTTTACCTCTCCCGATTGCCTTTGCTGGAAATGATTCATCTACGTGTCCAGGAATTCCAATTCAACTAAACGGAAGCGGAGGAACTGATTGTCAATGGATAAATTCAATAAGTTTATCTGATTCAAACATATATAATCCAATAGCAAGTCCGAGCTCAGTAACTAATTATATTTTAAAAGTTACAGACCTCTATGGATGTATAAATTATGATACTGTAATTATTAACATTTCACCAAGTGCAATAGCAAATGCCGGAGACGATATTGATACTTGTGCAAATGTTCCAATATTATTACAAGCTTCTGGTGGAGTAAGTTACTTATGGTATGACAGCCTGTATTTAAATCACCCAGATGTAGCAAATCCAATTGCATTTATTGATAACGATACAAGTTTTGTAGTTCAAGTAACAGATAGTAATGGATGTACAGATACTGATACTGTGAAAATTTCAATATTTTTAGCAAATACTTCTAATGATACACTGATATGCGAAGGGGATTCTTATCAAGCAAATATATATGGAGATACGCCAAGTGCAGTATTTTGGCTACCTGTAGACGGTGTTTCAAATCCAAATATTGGAAATCCAATATTATCTCCTTCTCAAACAACAACTTATTTAGTTAATTTCATTGATGGGGCTAGATGTGTTGTCATTGACACTGTAAAAATTGAAGTTCCTTCAATTGAAGCAACTTTTGACACGACATTAACCCCAAGATGCAAAGGTATTGAAGTAGAGTACATAAATACTTCAGACCAAGAGCTAGAATTTTATTGGATATTTAATAATTTAGATAGTGCATTCGAAGATGAAGTTATTAAAATTTACAATTTTAATTCTGAGTATATTGGAACATTATTTGTAAATGATTCAAATGGATGTATAAGTAGTTTAAATAACAATGGTAATGTACTTTCATTTAATGATTACTTTACTATAACTGACCCAAATGTGTTTTCCCCAAATAATGACGGACAAAATGATGTTTTTGAAATTTTTATGCCTGATGCAATTAAAGAATGTTCAGAGCTAAATATCTATAATAGATGGGGACAGCTTCAGTACTTTTCATCAGGATATGACTTGAGATGGGATGGAAGAAATAGTTCTGGTAGTGAATCACCTCCAGGTACATATTTCTACACACTTACTGTCGAATCAAACCAATTTAGTGGTACGCTAAATTTGTTTAGATGATTCAATTTAAGAAAGCATTAATACTATTATTTTTCTTGAACTTCACAACAATATTATCTCAAAACCAATATAAAGTATTTGGACATAGAGGTTGCAGAGGAATATATCCTGAAAATACTTTAAATGGATTTAAAAAAGCGATAGAATTAAATGTTGATGGTATAGAACTAGATATAGTTGTAAATAAAAATCTAGAATTAGTTATTTCTCATGAACCTTATATAGACAGTCTATATTGTATAAAAAATGTTTTAAATAAAGAAGAAAATATATTTAAAATGAATATAAAAGAAATTCAAGAAGTAGATTGCGGAAGTAAATTTATCAAAGAATTTCCAAATCAAATAAAGGTTAAGGAACAAAAACCAACATTCAAAGAGTTTAGCGAAGTATTAAAAGGTTATGAAGGAGATATACTCTTTGAAATAAAATATGACTCAAATAAGATTAATGAATATTACCCAGACTATTCAACATATGCTAGAATAATTTGTGACGAATCTAAAAAAGGTAAAGAATTTAAAAATCTATTCTTCATGTCATTTAATATTAAAATTTTAAATGAACTTCATAAAATAATGCCTGATTCAAAATATATATTTCTTTCCGAAAATAAAGAATTTAGATCTCAAACTAAATTATTGGATTTTAAACCTTATGGATTTGGAGTAGATTATAAATTAATATCTAAATCAATAATTTCTGGAATTCATAAGGATAAACAAATAATTTATGCATGGACAGTTAACAAATTAAAAGATTATAAAAAGTTAATTGCTTTAGGTGTTGATGGAATAATTACAGATTATCCAGAAATCATTTCAAAGTAACTTCCAATAATTCATTATTAGAAACATACAATAGAAATGCAGAAACATTGTCGAATTCACACAAATTAATATTAGTTAAATAATTTGTTAATTGATTAATATCATTATCACCTTTAGAAGTTTTATAATCAATTATTATTGCTTTATTATTCTGAATTAATAATCTATCTAATCTATATATATCACCGTCGCTTGATAAAAATTCTCTTTCATTATAAATAAGCTGATTGGATTGATATATAAAGGATAAAGATTTATTATTCTCAATTTTTTGAATCAAGTCTTTACACTTAAGTATAAAACTAGAATCAAAAGATGTGTTGTAAGTTTGACTATCTAGATATTTATAGCCTGTAGAAAAATCACTATAAATTTTACTTATAACATCGTGGAAAAAAGTGCCAAAATTAATTGAAGGTTTAAACTTCAAATTGTCGTTAAAACTATATAAATAACTATTTGTAAAACTTATTGGAAGATCTAATTTTTTGCTGATTGATTGCTCTTTCAATCGTTTAATAATAGACTTTTCATTGTTTTTAGAAAAAATCAAACTTTTCGTTTCAAAATTATAATCAGAATGATTTTTGATGCTAGAAATCATTAAATTAGAAATATTATTTTCATTATTAGATTCTTCAAAAGAAATATAAAGTTGATCAATAGCTCTTGTAAAAGCAACATAATATAAATTCATTTTATCTAAAAGAACTTCGCCTTCTTCAATCTCGTAAATAAATTTCTTGTCTAAATGCGTTAAACTTTTATTAGACATTTCACCAATATATAAGTCAATATTATGGTCCATTAAATCAATATTAGTAATAAAGGTATATGGATTATCATTATTGTTTTTTGTATCCCAATTAGTAAAAGGAACTATTACAACAGGAAATTCAAGACCTTTTGATTTATGGACAGTTAAAATTTGAAGAGCATTTTTAGGTGCGTTTTCTACTGTTAAAGAGTTTGACTTTTGTTCATAATAATTAAGCAACATCAACATTGAAAAATTATCCTTAAGTAATAATTGATGTGATAAATTCATGAAAAAATCAACAAAAGGATCATTAGGATTAATCTTTAGTAAATTAAGCGTAAAACTAAGCTTTTCGAAATCAGATAAATTAGCGTAATATTTAAAATCAAAGTCTTTCAGACTTTTTTTAGCAGCTTCGAAATTTAAAATGTCAAAAGAAAAATAATTTTCTAAAAAGTGCACTAAAATTATATGATCTCTACTTTCCTTAAATTCGAAAAAATTTAAAGCTGAATTTAAAACTTTGAAAGCAATAGAAGAACTTAAAAACAAACTATCGTCAGAAATAAAAGGGATGTCTAGTTCAAGCATACTATTCACTACTTTGAGACCATCTTTTTTAGACCTTACTAAAATAGAAATATCTTCGAGTTTATAACCATTGTTTAAAGCGTTTGAAACATTTATTTTTAAAAAACTATTTAACTCGAAATCTGATTTTTCTGAAACCCGTATATTAACTAAACCATGAAAATTTCTTTTACAATATTGAGATAGATTTTGATAAGCTTTTTTTACATTATCTGAATTTAAATTATCAATAATATCTTTAAATATCCAATTATTGAAATCAATAATATTAATAGAAGATCGCCAATTATTTTCCAGCTTTTTTTCAATAAATGATGTGGTGAAAAGAGATTCATAACTTTGCTTTAAAGACAAATCTGAAATTTTTGGAAGTTCTATAAATTGATTAACATTTCCGTTTCTCCATCTATAAATAGCTTGTTTTGCATCTCCAACTATTAAATTTTCACCTCCTACTGATAAAGATTCATGAACTAAAGGAATTAAATTATTCCATTGAAGAGTTGAAGTATCTTGAAATTCATCAATTAATATATACTGATATTTACTTCCTATTTTTTCAAATATAAATCCTGCAGGCTCGTTTTTTATAATCTCGCTTACTAAATTATTAAAGTCTGAAATTAAAATAGAATTTTGATTTTGCTTTTCCTTACTAATACTATCCATAAGAGACTGAATCATAGAAAAAGGAACTATTAATTTGTGAACTTCTAATAATTTAAGCCTATATGAAAGTTCATTAATTATGGAATTCATTTTAGTAATAATAGAACCAGAAATTGACTCAATAATTAACATCTCTTCCTTACTTAGTGACTTTTTAAACCACTGAGCTTTTAAAAGCCAAGAATTCCATTTTTCAATATCTTTATAATTCAGGTTAGCAAGATTATTAAAAGTATTAAGAATAATATTTACTCGGCCATAGGATAGCCAGGAATCTAGAACATTAGAATCCTTCAAAATTTTAATGCCAGACTCCCCTATTTCTTTTAATTTATTTTTAGAATCAATTAATTTCTTGAAAAGAAAAATTTTTAATTTAGAAATATCTTCTTTGCTAATGGAATTTTTAAACCTCCTACTAGATTTAAAAATTATTTTTTTTAATTTATTTAATTGACGCTCAATATCATTATTTACATCAAGCTGGATTGACTGATCAATCATTAGTTCAAGAATTTTTAATTGTTCCTTGTCTTTAGAAAATTCATCTATATATTTTGAAATAACTTCTTCTAAAAATTCCTCTTCTTCTAAAACAATATTGTAATTATTAGAAATACCTAACTCATTAGAAAAAGATCTTATAACTCTATTAGTGAACTTGTCAATTGTCATAAGGTTAAAATCCTTATAATTATGCAATATTTTAATTGTGATTTTTTTTGCTCTTTTAACAACTTGATTAATGTCAAAATTATTTTCTTTTGAAATTTCTAAAGCAAGCTTATTTTGTGGACCCTCTAGATAAATAGCATCTAAAGCATCCAAAACTCTTTTCTTCATTTCATCAGCAGCTTTATTTGTAAACGTGATCGCTAAAACCTGCTTAAATCCATAATCAGATTCAATTTTAAATAAAAGAGATAAATAGGTTTTAACAAGTGAATAAGTCTTTCCAGACCCAGCAGATGATCTATATACTAAAAGTTGATTACCCATTATTTAATGGCTTTTTTAATTCCTTTTTTTTAAGATTAATAATAGAAATCTCAGGATAAATACCAACTCTTCCTGGATATGCTAGGAATCCAAATCCTCGATTTACATTAATTACTTTACCCATTTCTTGATAAATCCCCGCCCAGTACTTATATCTGTATTGGATAGGACTCCATTTTATTAAACCGGGAATTTCAATTCCAAATTGCATTCCATGAGTGTGTCCCGATAGAGTAAGATCAATATGCTCTGTATTTGAAATCACCTTTTTTTGCCAATGGGACGGATCATGAGACATTAAAATTTTAAAATCATTAGAATTTGTATTTTTTAAAGCTACATCTAAATCACCATTTTTCTTAAATCCACCACTGCCCCAGTTCTCTACTCCTATTAATTCAATACTTGATTGATTGATGTGTAATTTTTCAGATGAATTTAAAAGAACTTTGAAGCCCATATCATTTTGTAACTTAATTAACTTTTTAAGATTATTTACTTTATCATCTTCACTATCCCATTTGGCATAATCTCCATAATCATGATTACCTAAAATTGAATACTTACCATAAGGAGCTTTTAATGAGCTTATCATCTCTTTCCATGGCAAAACTTCATTTGCAATATTATTTACCATGTCACCAGTAAATAAAATAATATCTGGTTCTTGTTTATTTATTAGATCAATCCCATATTTCAATTTTTCTTTATTGTCAAAACTTCCACAGTGAAAATCTGAAATATGTGCTATTTTAAAATTGTTAAAATCGTCGGGCAACCTTTCAAAGGATAATTGATGTTTAATAACCTTATAATTATATTTACCTCTTAACATGCCAATGAATAAAGCACTGGCTGGAATACTTGCTAATAAAATAGATAGTTGAGACAAAAAAAGTCTTCTTTGTGGGACATAATTAGAAGTATCACTTGCACTTTTAAATAAAATACTGTAAAACCAAATTAAAAGTCTTGAAAAATCCTCAATAAACAAGAACAAAATGATAGTAATTTGTAAAATTATTGCGATAATAAAAAACCCTAGTGAATAGGAGAAAAATGTAGTCATTAATCCAGAATTATTATTTGTTTTTATTTGAATAATAAAATTGGCAATAATTATAAAGTTCAAAGCTAAATAAGTGTAATATACCCAGGGGTTTTTTGTGACAGTCCTAATTGCTAATGAAGAATACCAATTGCATAAAATTATTATACAGAAAAAAATGAACCATCTTAATAACATACAGGATAAATTTAAACAAATCTTTTTCCTTTTCTAAAATAACTTATTTTTGTCTTAATTATAAATAATAACAACGTAGATTTTCTACTGATTTTTAATATGATTTCAAACAAAATATTATTCCTAAGTTTAGTTTTCGCTCTTTTAATTGTAAGCTGCAATAAAGAAGGGTGTACTGATTCTCTTGCATTAAACTATGATGAAAAAGCTAAGAAAGATGATGGTTCTTGTGAATTTTTAAACCAAAACACTAAAATACTTTTTCTTCAAACTCATCATTTTTATGATTCATTAACTTTTTATTTAGATTCTACTTATAATGATGATTTTGGAACAAAAATTAAATTTAACAGAGCAAGTTTCTATCTTGGAAAAAATGGATTTTACGATGATAACAATATCTCTATAGATGACACTGTACATCATATGTTAATTCACCCGGATGAAAATATTTACCAAATAGGTCACATATCAAATATTGATAATATTAAATCTGAATTTTATATTGGGGTTGATTCAATTAGAAATCATATTAATCCTGCTAATTACATGAGTAGTAACCCTTTATCTTACCAAACCCCTAGCACTCATTGGCAAATGGGATCTGATCCGATTAATTGGAGTTATTTATTTATAATAATTGAAGGTTCGGCAGACTCAAACTCAAATGGGATTTTTGAAACTAATGAAAATTTTATATTTCATATTGGTGGTGATCAATATATAAGCAACATTTATAAAATTAATTGTACTGTTATTGATAACCTTCAATCTAATAACTTAATTGGTGTCATACCAAACTCTTACAGCATTAATATTGACTTAAACTGGGCTTCAATAATCAATAATATAGACGTTAAAAATAGTCAATCAACACATGGGGGTGGCAATGTTCAGTTAGCTGAAAAAATTGTAGACAATTGTGACTATTTAATTTCTGAACATTTTTAACTAATTTGAATAAATTACCTTGGAATATTGAAATATTAATAGTGTCAATTGTTTTGATTATTGGATGTCAGAAGAAAAATGAGATTAATTCTTCTTTTCAACCTATTCCGCTTAAAATTGATCTTCCTAATAATTTTCCAGAAATTGAGCATCCTATTGATAACCCGTTGACAGAACAAGGAGTTCTTTTAGGAAGACATTTGTTCTGGGAAACAAAACTAAGTGGAGATAATTCAATTTCTTGTGCAAGTTGTCATTTACCAGAAAATGCTTTTTCTGATCCTTCAAGTTTAAGCGCTGGAATCCATGGTGATTTAGGGACCAGAAATGCAATGGTTCTTCAAAACTTAGCATGGTCAAAAGATTTTTTTTGGGATGGAAGTTTTATTTCTTTAGAAAAACAAATATTAATCCCCGTTTTAGATAGTACTGAAATGGATGAAACATGGAGTAATTTTTTTACAGAAATTAAATATGATAATAATTATAGAAGAATGTTTTACGAAGCATTTGGAACTGTAGAGCCAGACTCAATTCATGCAGTAAAAGCAATAGCTCAGTTTTTAAGAACAATGGTTTCATCAAACTCAAAGTACGATAAATATTTGAGAGGAGAAGCAGTTTTAACACCCGAAGAAAATGCTGGTTTATCATCATTTAATAGTTTAAATGGAGGAGATTGTTTTCATTGTCATGGAGGTATTTTAGGAACAGATTTATCTTTTAAAAATAATGGACTTGATGAAATTCCAATTGATTCTGGGAGAGGTATTGTCACAAGAGAAACTAAGGATAATTTTAAGTTTAAAGTACCATCTATAAGAAATGTTGAATATAGTGCACCTTATATGCATGATGGAAGATTTAATACCTTGGATGAAGTTATTGATTTTTACAGTACAGGTATTCATCCAAATTCACCTAATATTGATCCCCTTATGGAGTTTGCGTCTCAAGGTGGAGTACAACTAAATCCTAAAGAGCGAAGTGAACTAAAATCCTTTTTACTTACTTTATCTGATCCTGACTTTATAAATAATACAAAATTCTCAAATCCATTTTAGACCCTTGAAAAAGAAAAAAGAAATAATAAATCCTATAGATAAGGATAACATCACAGAAAAACCTGGTACGTTAACATATGGTCATCATAGAGGAAGTTTTCCTGTGATACCAACTAAGCAAGGAGCTATAAAATCGAAAGCAATTTCTGCAATGGAATACCAAACAGAGATGCAGCTTGATCAAATTAAACAACAAATGAGCCTATTAGCTCAACAGGCAAATACAATTAAAGATCGAGTTGAAATTTCAGAAATGATATATCATGCTGAAATTAGATTTGAACCAATAATATCACATATTTATCATTTATATAAAGATGACGAAGAGAAATTTTATCTAATGATGATTGCATCAAATGAGTGGGGTAGAAAAGGAAGTCCCCTTAATTTCATTAGTACAGTCAAATTATTAGCAGATCATACGTGGGAAGTAATCAAATAAATAATTAAAAGTTTTACTTTTAATTATGGAAAAATTCCTAGACTATGCTGTAAAAGAAATTTTAAATGATTACCCATCTAAGAATCTACATCTTTTAACCATTATTGTACCATCAGAAAGGTCTAAATGGAATCTAAAAAAAAGCCTTTCAACTGCTCTTAAAAAGTCTGTTATATACCCTGAAATTAAAACAATACAAAATTATTTTAATTCAACAATAGATTTAAATACAATATCTAATCTTGAAGCAAAATTAATAATGTATGAGCAAGCATTAAAATTAGATAATCAAATTGAATATAAAGACTTTCAAAATAGATCGGACATACTTTTAAAAAACTTTAACGATGTTGAAAGAAATATGATAGAACATCATAAATTATTTCAAGAATTAGATAATATATCAGGTATTGAAAATTGGAGCTTAAATGATGAATACCTTTCCGAAAATCAATACAAATACATTAAACTATTTAAAAAAACAGGTGAATTATATAAAAACTTCAAAAATCAGTTAATAAAAGAAAATAAAGGTGTTAATGGATTAATAACAAGAAGAATTGCAGAAACCCCCACGAAATACATTAAAAGTGAAAAAGTTATATACTTTATAGGATTAAATGCACTATCAAAAAGTGAGGAAACAATTGTTAACTATTTAACAAAAAATAATTCATCAAAAGTTATTGTTGACACTGATGAGTTTTACACATCAAATATTGACCATGAAGCAGGATACTTCTATAGAAAGCATCAGAATAAGTTTTACAATAAATCATTTAAAAAAATTAAAGAAAATAAAAAAGAGATAAATATTTATTCCTCTATAACTGCAAATCAACAAATTGATATTATAGACAATATTATTAAAAGAAGCAATAAAAAATACACTATTATTTTAATGGATGAAACATTAGGTCCACTTGTATATCAAAAGCTTTATAAAAGTGAAAAAAATATAAACTTTTCTTCGGGATTAAAATTTAAATACTTTGAAAGCAATCAATTAATTAAATTTTTATTAGACTCAGAAACAATTTTTAAAACAAAAAAAGTTAATTATCAATGGATTGAAAATCTAGTAAATTTTAGTTGTATTGAAAGTGTAGTTTCAAGAGAAAAAATTCAAGGACTATTTATAAATAGGAACCAAAAATCATATGAGATAAATATTTTAAAAGCAAAAAAAATACACTCGATAATTGATCAAATAATGACTTCACTTGAAAATTTTTTCGACTCAACTAGATCAAATATTTCAAAAAATTTACTAGACCTTTTAAACATATTAGAAAAAATTTACTTAGAAAATGACAAGGAAGTTTCGATTATTAATAAAATAAAGATACAAGTTCAAAAAATAAATGGACTAATAGAACATTATAAAACAAATATAAATCATAGAGAATTTATAAAGATTTTCATGACTGAAATAAACCGACTAAGTGTTGTGGTAAAAGGTGAAAACGATTCTAGAATTCAAATAATAGGACTTCTAGAAAGTAGAATAATAGATTATGAAAATATCATTTTTTCATCTTGCAACGAGGAATATTTGCCTGCTAAACCTAATACGGAAGATCTTTTTCCTGAAGATTTAAAAAAATTATTTGGAATACCTTCAATCTACGAAAGAGAGGCATTATCAGCATATTATTTTTATAGGAATTTTCATTATGCAAAAAATATTAATATTCTATATGTAAAAGGCGATAATAAAGGTTTAAATTATAATGAACCTAGTAGATATATAAGACAGATTGAAAAAGAAATGGGAGATCTAAATAATATTACCATAAATTATCATCATGTTAAAATGGATATTGTTCAAAATAAACATTTTGTCAAAAACAATCAAGAAATTAAACAACTTATAAATTGTTGGATGAAAAATGGAATTTCACCGTCATCAATTCAAAAATATTGTAATTGTGAACTAGATTTTTATTTTAAATATATTCTGAAAATTAAAGAAAAGAAAAAACTGCATCAGTATTTAGAACCTAGTGAATGGGGAATAGCAGTTCATAAAACATTAGAGAAATTATTTTTCAAGGAAAGAAAAATAGATATTGAAGAAATAATAAAAATTAAAAAAGATTTTCCTGAATTAATGCTGCAGATTTTTAGTGACGTTTTCACTGACAAAAGATTTATAAATGGTAAAAATGCTTTAGTGTATCATCATTACAAAAAGTGCTTGGAAAGTTTACTTGAAAAAGAAATTTTGGATGTAAAAGAATTTGGAAGTTATAAAATACTCGAGGTTGAAAAAGAGTTAGATTTTAAAAGTTCCATAAAAAACGTTGGACTAATTAAAAACATCAAATTATTGGGGCATATTGACAGAGTAGATCTAACTGATCAAGGGATAAGGTTAATTGACTATAAAACAGGAATGGTGCAACAAAATGAATTAAATATCTATGACTTTAATCAATTATCTAAAAAACAAAAATCTCTTCAATTATTGTTTTATGCATTACTTTGGAGAAAAAATTATAAATCAAATGAATATTTACAATGTCAAATTATTTCATTAAAAAATACATTTCAACCAAAATTAAATTTAACGTATAAAAAAAAGACTTTTATTGAAAATGATGTGATCAATAATTTCCAAATATGGTTAGAAGAATTTTTGAAAGAAATAAATAATACTGAAATATTTAAACATGATCTTAATAGCAAATACTGTGAAATATGTTAAGCTATAAACTTATACCCAACACCTCTTATTGATTTAAAATAAGTTGATGAAGGTAGATTTTTTTCAAATACTTTTCTAAAAAGAAGAATGAAATTATCAATTGTCCTTGAAGATGGATAGACATCATAACCCCATACTTTCTCTAAAATTTCTTGCCTGCTAATAACTTGATTTTTCTTTTCAATGAATAATTTCAATAACTTAATTTGCTTGTAGGTCAAGGTCAAAATATCACCATGACTATTTTTAACAACAAATGATTTAAAATCAATATAACACCCAGCTATAAATAATTTGTTTTTTTCGATTGGTTTTTCTTCATATTGTGTTCTTTTAATTAAATTTTCAACTCTAATTAAAAGCTCTTTTAAATTAAAAGGCTTTGTTAAATAGTCATCAGCCATTTTCAAACCTGTTAATTTATCTTCGTTTGAAGATTTTGCTGTGAGAAATAAAATTGGGACTTTAGAGTTTTCGAGTCTTATAGATTCGCAAATATCAAAACCATTAATTTCAGGAAGCATTACGTCCAATATTATTAAATCAAACCTTCCTTGGCGAAACTTTATTGCGGCATTCTTTCCATTATAAACAGAAGTTACGTTGTAATTTTCCATTTCTAAATTCAATTTAATTGCTAAATGTAAATTCTCTTCATCTTCAACTAACATAATTCTCTTCATACTCAAAATTAAAAAATTGATTAGGTCTTCAGCATATTATTAATAATAAAATCGAGTGCTTTATTTTTTTTGTAATTTTATCTATTATGATAAATCCAAAAAATAATTTTATTTTATATGTATTTATTCTTTATTCTTCTGCTTTTTTTAGTCAGATTTCAGAAGGGGGAATACCATATTCTTTTAAAAATAATATTGAACCTATAATTTCTGAATTCAGTATTGACCAGCCATCTCTAACAGAAATTCAATCTGAAATAAACAATAACGAAGATGACTATTTAGTTGGCATAATAAAAGATGTACAACTTTCATTAACAAAAAATGGCACTTGGATTTCTCATTCCGATGGTTCCAAGTCATGTTTTTTAAAAATTCGAAGTAAATCAGCTATTGGGATATCTCTATTTTTCGAAAATTTTATAATTCCAAAAGGGGCTGAGTTATTTGTTTACAATGAAAACAAAAAACATGTTATTGGCAAATTTAATTCAACTACAAATTCAATTAATTCATTAACACATACTCAAATAGTAGAAGGTGAAGTATCCATTATTGAATATTACCAACCACAAAATTCATCTGGAAATTTAGATATTACTTTAAATAAAATTGGATATATATTTAGAGGTTTTGAAGATTATTTAAAACCATTTAAAAACTCTTCAAATTTAACTGGATTTTCAAGAGCAGATCCATGTCAAATTGATGTTGCTTGTTCTCCAGAAAATATTGGATGGTCCGAACCAATAGATGCCGCAGTTCATTTCACCTACCAACAAACTTCGTTTATTTTTTCATGTTCTGGTTCTGTAATAAATAATACTGCCGATGATTGTACTCCATACATCCTAACTGCATGGCATTGTGGGGATAGCCAGGCAAATCAAAATTTAAGTGGTTACACATGGTATTGGAATTATCAAAAAAGTAGCTGTCAGCCAAACACAAATACATCAAACCCCTCAAAAGGTAACCAAACTATGATTAATGGAGTTGTTAGAGCTTCTTCAGGAAGTGGAACACTTAATAATCCTCCATCAAGTAGTCAAGAAGCTGGATCAGATTTTGCACTGGTTGAATTAAATTCGATTATTCCGAATTCATATAATACATTTTATGCAGGTTGGGATAGATCAACTAGTTCTGTTTCAAATGGAGTTAGTATTCACCATCCTAGTGGAAGTGCAAAAAAAATATCAACTTTCAGCAATCCTCCTACGAGCACATCTTTTAATGGAGGAGCCGCAAATGCTCATTGGAATGTAACATGGTCATCAACTAGTAACGGACATGGGGTAACAGAAGCTGGATCCTCAGGAGCATCTTTATTTAATCAAAATAAAAAAATTATTGGACAATTAAGCGGTGGGTCTTCTTTTTGTAGTTCTCCAAATTCTCCAGACCAGTTTGGTAAATTTTCTACAAGTTGGTCTTCAAATGGAAATTCACCTGGTGCAAAACTAAAGCCATGGCTAGACCCTTTAAATTTAAATGTTAACTCACTAGATGGAACTTATGCTCCGTGTAGTGGAACAGTTCTTGAATGTGAAATTGCATTTTGGAATTCTCAAACGCAGAAAGAAACTGATACCATAAATCTAGGGGAATCTATAGATTTTTTTGGAGGAAGTAATTTAACAACTGCAAATTATAGTTGGAATTTTGACAACACTGGATTGGGTGGAGTTTCTGTCCCTAATTCTACAAATCAAAATTCAAGTGGAGTAACATTCAACAATTCAGGATTGTTTCAGGTTCAATTAACTGTAACCAACAATCAAGAAATATGTTTAGTTGATACTGTTATTAAAGTTCTTCCTCTTACCACTAATATTGAAGTCAATGATATTACAAAAAAACTTATTTATCCAAACCCTAATAATGGAACTTTTAATTTAAATATGTCTAAAGAAAGTATTAAAAATCTTGGGACAGGATTTATTTACAATAGTATTGGAAAAGTCATTCAAAAAATTAATTTTAATTCTTTGAAATTATCTGATAATTTAACTATAAATATTAAAGGTGGAAATCCTGGTATTTATTATTTAAAATTTGAAAATTGTCCTGTTTTCAATTACAAAATAATTTTAATAGATTAAATTATGTTTCCTAAACATGTAACAATAAGTAAATTAAACTCATATTCTGAAAATACACTATTGTCACATTTAGATATAGAATTTATAGACATAGGTTCTGATTTTTTAATTGCTAAAATGCCTGTGAATTATAAAACTACTCAACCTATGGGAATTCTACACGGAGGAGCTAGTGTTGCTTTAGCAGAGTCTATTGGAAGTGTAGGTTCTAACCTGTTAATTGACTCAAAAACAGAATATGCTGTAGGGCTATCTATTAATGCAAACCACATAGGAAGTGCAAAAAATAATTTTGTAACAGGAAAAGGAAATCTTATTCACAAAGGGAAATCAACTCATATTTGGAGTATAGAAATATTAGATAATGATAAAAAATTAATTTCTATCTGTAGATTAACTGTTATGATTATCAAAAAAAGAAAAGAAAAATGATCCGCCTTTCTGGGAAGGACAGCTTTGTAATCTATCAAGATTCTAATTCGAAAAAAAATAAAATATCTATTGGGAAATGGAAATTATTAGATTTCAACAAAGATGTAAACAGTCCATCATTTATTTGTAATGTATTTAATAATGAAACTTTTGTTCTAGATAGTGAAATAAAAAATCTTCAAGAGGAGGTATCTATTAAAAACCCTATTTTTTTTAAAGTGACAGAGACAAATCAGATTGATTATGAGGATTCTGTAAAAAAAACAATTAATTTATGCAAGTCAAATACAATAGAAAAATGTATTTTAAGTAGAATTGTTAAAGTTAATTTTGATTGTAATAATTATTATGAACTATACCTAGAATTATGTAAAACATATGAAGATGGATTTAAATACATATTAAATCACCCTAAATATGGACTGTGGATTGGAATATCACCAGAAACTTTGATTAAAGGAAATATTGAAAATGGTTATTATACCCATGCCCTTGCAGGAAGCAAATCAAATTCTGAGTCATTTAAATGGAGTGAGAAAGAAATAGATGAACATAGGTATGTCGTAGATTACATAGAAAAAAAAATATTGGAAGATGGTAATATTATAAATGAATCTAATATTCATGAAAAAAATGCTGGTAAAGTAGTCCATCTAAATAAAGATTTTATTTTTCAACTAAAAGTAAATTATTTATCATTTATAAATTCACTTCACCCTACACCTGCTGTTGCTGGTATTCCGCTCGAGAAATCTTTAGATATTATTCAAAAAATAGAGCTCCATAAAAGAGAATTTTACTGCGGTTATATTGGAGTTATAGATAAAAACAAATGCGATATAAAAGTGAACTTAAGATGTGGAAGGTTTATATTTGAAGAAGCTCATATATTTGTTGGTGGAGGAATAACAAAGCAAAGCAATCCTCAAGAAGAATATAAAGAAACTGAAATAAAATCTCAAACGCTTTTGTCTGTGATTAAAAAATTATAGAACTTTAAATAATGACATCTGCATCACTAAGAGTACAAGTAGTTGTTGACCTTCTAAAAAAACATAATATAAAAAATATTGTGTTTTCTCCAGGTTCAAGAAATGCCCCATTAGTAATTGGATTTAACAGCGATGATTATTTCAACATTAAAGTATTAGTTGATGAAAGGTCTGCAGCTTTTTTTGCATTGGGAATGGCTCAAGAGCTTAAAGAGCCAGTTGCAATATGTTCCACTTCTGGAAGTGCAGTTGTTAATTACTCCCCTGCCATCGTAGAAGCATATTACCAAAAAATACCAATTATTGTTATTACCGCAGATCGTCCTCCTGAGTGGATTGACCATGGAGAAGGACAGTCAATGAGACAAGAAAATGTCTATGAGAATTTTATTGGTGGCAGCTTTAATTTGCCTATGCTAGATCATCCTGATGCATTATGGCAAACAGGTGTAATGACTAATGAAGCTATCCATATTTCACAGATAGAATTTAAGCCCGTACATATAAATTTCCCTTTTAGAGAACCACTTTATGATACTGTAAATAAATCAATTGTAAATACTAGAAAAATATCTCATTTAAAAGTTAATAAATCACTGGACAGTAATCATTTAAAAGAGCTTCAAAATATATGGAGAAATTCACCAAAAAAAATGATTATTTGTGGAACTTTAGAAAAAAGCGATCAATTAAATAAACTTTTAAGTGATCTTAATAATAATGACTCTTTATGTATCCTAAATGAAAGTACGTCGAACTTATATAATGAGAATTTTATTTGTTGTATTGATAGAACATTAGAAAGAGTCTATGGAGAAACAGAATTTATTCCTGAATTAGTTATTACAATAGGTAACTCTATAATTTCTAAAAAATTAAAGCAACTTTTAAGAAAAAATAAGCCCTCACATCATTGGCATATTGAGGATACTAATAGAGCTCAAGATATTTTTTCATCAATAACACATTTTGTTCCATTAAAACCGATTGAATTCTTTTCGCAATTTATTGAAAATATTTCGGTTGAAAACAAATCAAATTTTGGTAAAATGTGGGAAACGGAATTTCATTTAAGTGAGAAATTTCACAGAGATTTTTTAAAATCATGTGATTGGTCTGATTTAAAAGCTCATGATATAATTCATCAATGTATTAAAAATAAGAAAATAAATATTCAAATGGGGAATAGCTCCAGTGTAAGGTACATTCAACTCTTTTCAAATTTAAAAGATGTTTCTTACAATAGTAACCGAGGAGTAAGCGGAATTGACGGCTCCTGTTCAACTGCAGTTGGTGCTGCAAATTCCACGAATAATACTACCCTACTTGTCAATGGAGATTTAAGTTTTATTTATGATCAAAATTCACTTTGGAATGATTCACTTCCCACAAATCTTAAAATAGTAGTAGTTAACAACCAAGGAGGTGGAATATTTAATATCATCCCTGGTCCTAAAACTACTCCATATGCAAAAAGACATTTTGAAACTACACATAATTTAAGTTTAGAAAAAATTGCTGCTACTTATAAAATTAATTATCAAAGCGCAAGTAATGAAACAAAGGCAATAGAATACATTAATAAAATCATGAAAAGTAATCAAATGGAGATTTTAGAATTTTTTACAGCTGATTCAAAAAATGAAAAAATTCTAGATCAATATTTCAAAGAAATTAAAAAATAATAATATGATAAATTGGAACACTGTCAAAGATTATGAAGATATTACTTTTAAAAAAGCCGATGGAGTTGCTCGTATAGCTTTTAACCGTCCAGAAGTTCGAAATGCTTTTCGACCAAAAACAGTAGATGAATTATTAGATGCTTTAATCATTTGTCATGAAAGCCAAGAAATTGGAGTGGTTTTATTAACTGGAGAAGGTCCATCCGAAAAAGACGGTGGATGGGCATTTTGTTCAGGTGGAGATCAACGAGTAAGAGCAAAAACGGGATATAAAGGTCTTGATGGAGTAAATAAATTTAACATTCTGGATGTTCAACGTCAGATTAGATTTATGAATAAAGTTGTAATAGCTGTAGTCCCTGGTTGGGCTGTTGGTGGTGGTCATAGTCTACATGTAGTTTGTGATATGACTATAGCAAGTAAAGAACATGCAATATTTAAACAAACAGATGCTAATGTTGCAAGCTTTGATGGAGGATTTGGTTCAGCATATTTAGCTCGTCAAATTGGTCAAAAAAGAGCTCGAGAAATTTTCTTTTTAGGATTAGAATATTCTGCCCAAGAAGCCTATGAAATGGGAATGATTAATAAAGTTGTTCAACATAAAGATCTTGAAAATACTGGTTATGAGTGGGCTCAACTTATTATGAGTAAAAGTCCAACAGCAATTAAAATGCTCAAGTTTGGATTTAACTTAATTGATGACGGTCTTGTTGGGCAACAAGTTTATGCCGGAGAAGCTACGAGACTTGCCTATGGAACTGAAGAGGCTGAAGAAGGTCGAAATGCCTTTTTAGAAAAAAGAGATCCAGATTTTAAAAAATATCCTAAATTTCCTTAAATATTTTTATAAATATCAATCATTAGATTTTCAATTTTACTTTTAATTAAATAATCATTAGATGTAAAATTATTTATCATGATTGTAAATGGGAAATATTTACTGTTTTTCATAAAGCAACCTGAATAACACCTAACTCCACCCATAGATCCACTTTTACCAATAAATTTTCCTTCTAAAACAGTATTGTCACCAATATATTTTAATGTCCCTGACTTTCCAGAAACTGGAAGAGAATTAAAGAAAGCCTCTTTTACAGAAGAATGATTCAATTGGTAGTTCAAGAGTTTGTTAAATGAGCTTGGAGACGATAAATTCATTCTAGAAAGACCACATCCATCTATGAAAACAATACCTGAAATACCTAACTTATCTTTCCAAAAGTCCTGTAAATATTCCGGAGCTTGGTTTAAAGTAATATCTTTTTTAATTTTTGAAACTGCTTTTATTAAAATATGTTCTGCATAATTATTATTGCTTTGAGAATTAACACACATTACTAAATCAATAATAGTCGGAGACTCATAAATCATTAGGGTATCTAATTGAGATAAAGTATTATTTTCATTGGTTGAATTATTAATTGTAATGCCAAGGTCTAATAATGTATTTTCAATTGCATATTGTAAAAATATTTTGGGATTATGCATTGATATTTTTACTTTAAAATTTTCTTTATTAGCTGGTATTGTACCAATTACGAGTCGATTTTCATCTAAAGGAGCACCATATGCAAAGGATAAATCTCTATTAGACTCCCCTGCTATTACTTTATTAATTAAATGAAAAGAATCTATATTAGGATCAATTTTAATGATCTCTGTAGGTTCGCCTATTTCTTTACCTGAATTAAAAAAAACTTCGACATAGTTGTCTCGAAATGTATGTGAAGAATATCCCGAACCATAATAATTTCCTAAATCACTCCAAAGCCACTGATTATTAACCTGATAATCTGTTTCTAGAGGTTTTAAAACAACTTTGCCTTCAATAGATTTAATTTTTAGTTTTGACATTAGAAGACTTAAATCTTTTATGAAACTTCTAGACTTGTAAATCCTACTTTCTAAACTTGGATCACCTGAAGTAGATATTATTAAGTTGCCATATAGAATATTAGTATTTGTATCAATTAACCCATCAGAGAGCACCAAAGTTTTAAATGTAAAATCTAATGGTAGTTTGTTTAAAACATAAGCCGTAGTAAAAAGCTTTTGTAATGAAGCGGGAATTAGTGATTTTTTGGAATTATTACTTAGTAATATTTTTCCACTTTGATTTTGAAGCTGTAATCCAACAATTGAGTTTGAAATTTCAGGAGATTTTAAAAAATTGATTAAAGAACTGTTTAAAGAATCCTGAGAAAAAGAATTGAATGATAAAAAGGTTTTTAAAACAACTATTAATAATGTTTTCTTCATAAATACTATTACAATATATAACCAAAAATCATTCCATTGGTTAAATTAGCTAAAAATGCTTTGTTTATGTGTGGTATTGTAGGTTATATAGGTTTAAATAAAACTATCAATCATTCCAACAAAATAATTGAAGATGCCATTGAAAAGTTAAATAAAAGAGGTCCTGATGCTAAAGGTCATTTTAGAGATGAATACTGTGAAATGGGACATGCAAGACTAAGTATTATTGATACGAGCAAAAATGCAAATCAACCAATTTACAGTAAAGACCAAAGATATGTTTTGGTTTATAATGGAGAAATATATAATTATTTAGAACTTAAAAAAGAACTTATTTCTAAAAATTATAATTTTAAAAGTAACTCTGATACTGAAGTATTACTATATGGAATAATCGAGTTTGGAAAAGAATTTATAAAAAAAATAACTGGATTTTTTGCATTTTGTTTTTATGATAAGAAGGAAAAATATTTTCTTCTTGGTAGAGACAGATTTGGTATCAAGCCATTAATATATTCATTAAACAGTGAAAGATTAATTTTTAGCTCAGAACTAAAATCCATTTTATCATACCCTATTAAAAGAGATATTGACCGACAAGCATTATCACAATTCTTTAGACATACTTATATACCAGCACCAAGAACAATCGTTCAAGATTGTAAAAAACTGCTTCCCGGCGAGATCATGGAGATTCAAAATAATAAAGTAGAAATATCAAAATACTACTCTTATTATCCAACAAAACTGTGTGATGACAACTATGAAACTGCACAAAAAAAAATTAAAGATCTACTATATGAATCTGTTGAAAAAAGATTGGTATCAGATGTTCCATTAGGAACTTTTTTAAGTGGCGGTGTAGATTCTAGTATAATATCTGCAATTGCTAAAGAATACAAAAGTAATTTACAAACATTTTCTTTGGGATTCAAAGACCAACCTTTATTTGATGAATCAAAATATGCTAATGAAATTGCTAAACACATTGGATCCAATCATCATTCGTTTGACATAACAAGTAAAGAATTGTATCAAAACTTAATTGATTTTTTAGATTATTCCGATGAGCCTTTTGCGGATTCGTCCGCTCTAAATGTATATCTGCTATCTAAAAAAACTAGAGAAAATGTAAGTGTTTCTCTTTCTGGTGATGGTGCAGACGAGTTATTTTCAGGTTATAATAAGCACCAAGCTTTATACTTTTCTGAAGAAGAAAATTGGAAAAATTCAATTATTAAAAATTGGGGAGGATTATCAAAACTTCTTCCTTCCTCTAGAAATAGTAAAATTGGAAATTATGGAAGACAGCTAAAAAAACTTCATTATGGATTGAATCTAAATTCATCAAAAAGATATTTGGAATGGGCTTCTTTTATGGAAGAATCTGAAGTTTATAATTTAACTAACCAAAAAATAAATTACGATTATTTGGAACCCATATCTTCAAACAAAAGATCTATTAATGATTTTTTATATTATGATTTTAATCTTGTTCTAGATAATGATATGCTAAGAAAGGTAGATATGATGAGCATGGCAAATAGCTTGGAGGTAAGAACACCATTTTTAGATCATAAACTAGTAGAATACGTATTTTCTCTTCCTGAGAGTTATAAAATAGAGTCTGGAAATATGAAAAAAATTTTAAAAGATACTTTTAAAGACCATGTTCCTAAAAATCATTTTAATCGAAAAAAACATGGATTTGAAGTACCACTTACAAAATGGTTTAAAAATGAAATGAGTGGGTTTATTAAAAATGAAATTTTCGAAAATAATATTTTAGTAAAACAGGGAATTATTAAGCAACATGGAATTGATATGATTAAAAATAAATGGATTAATAATGCAAAGGGAAATAATGTGTATCACATATGGTCTCTAATTATGTTAAATAATTTTGTGAAAAAATATCTTGTTTAATAAATGAAAAAAATACTTAGAATAATTAATAGATTTAATTTAGGTGGGCCGACTTACAACGCTGCATATCTTACTAAATATTTAGAAAATGACTACGAAACTTTACTAGTTGGGGGTAAACACGAAGAAAGTGAAAGAAGTTCCATGCATATTTTAGATAATTTAGGTTTGAAACCAATTATAATTCCTGAAATGCAGAGATCTATTAATCCTATAAACGATAGAATTGCATATAAAAAGATTCAAAAAATTATTGCAGAATTTCAACCAGATATTGTACATACTCATGCAGCAAAAGCGGGGGCATTGGGTAGAAGAGCTGCTTATAATGCTGGTGTAAAACAAATTTATCATACTTTTCATGGTCACGTTTTCCACTCCTATTTTGGAACTTTAAAAACTAATTTTTATAAGAATATCGAAAGAAATTTAGCTAAAAAATCTACTAAAATAATTGCCATAAGTGAAATTCAAAAAAAAGAATTGAGTGAAATCCATAATATATGTTCCCAAAAAAAAATTGAAGTAATTCCCCTAGGTTTTGATTTAGAAAAATTTAAAACAAATAAATATGTTAAGCGCAAAGAATTTAGAAATAAATGGAATATAAATGACAATGAAATTGCAATTGGCATAATTGGAAGGTTAGTCTCTATTAAAAACCATCAATTTTTTATTGATTCTATTCAACAAATTTTAAAGAAAGCTGAAGTTCCAATTAGAGCATTTATAGTTGGGGATGGAGAAGAGAAAGAAAATTTATTTAAATATTTAAATCTCAAAAAATTAGATTTTAGCCAAGATTCCAAGAGAGCTACTTTTCAATTTACATCTTGGATTAAAGAAATTGATGAAGTAAATGCTGGAATGGATATTATCTGTCTTTGTTCTTTAAATGAAGGTACGCCTGTAAGTTTAATTGAAGCTCAAGCTAGTGGCACACCAATAGTGTCTACTAAAACAGGAGGTATAGAAAATATAGTAATAGATAACAAATCTGCGTTGCTTTCTGAAAATAATGATTTAAATAGCTTTTCAAATAATTTATTATCCCTAATTAATAATCCTAGTAAAAGGGAGTTTTTGTCTAGACACGGAGAAGTTAAATCTAAAGAATTTCATTACTCTAATCTAATAACCAACATCAAAAAATTGTATAAATTTTAGCTTTGTAAGTCAAAGTTCTTTGGATTTTAAAAAAAAGTGTAGTTTTGCACCATGAAATTATTTCAAATTACATTATTAATGTTCACAACAATATTAATATTAGACTCATGCACAATAAATTCAAATAGGATGTTAAAAGCACCTAAAGGATTTGTTTATGACAATATTGAGACAGAGCTTAACGAAATTGAATATAAAATTAATGTGAATGATCAGTTAACATTTCAATTATATACAAGAAACGGCTCACAGTTGATTGATATGTATACCCAAAACACAAAGGAAGAAAATATTTTAAGATTGATGCAATTCCAAAATGTAGGGTCTTTATATTTAGTTCGAGAAGACAGTTTAGTAGACTTTCCAATTATTGGTAATCATAATATAGTTGGTAAGACGATCAGAGAAGCAGAATTATATCTTAAAAAGTTCTATTCTAAATTTTACGTTGAACCATTCATTGTTTTAGGTGTTAATACCAAAAGAGTGTTTTTATTTAAAGGAAATGCAAATGGAGAAGCATCAGTAGTTCCTCTTACATTCAATAATATGACACTTTTTGAAGTAATAGCAAGTGCTGGTGGAATTGGAGGGAAAAACAGCTCCAAAAAAATTACAGTAATTAGAAAAAATAATAAGGAAAATAAAATATTTAATGTGAATCTTTCAACTATTGAAGGAATAAAATATGGAAACATGATTATGCAATCTCATGACATAATTCATATAAAACCTAATTTTAATATGGATCTTGGGATTCTCCAAAACTTCCAGTCAGTATTTACGTTTATTTCCTCATTATCCATTTTATTGTTAACTATAAATCAAAATTAAAATGAGTCAAGAAAATTTCAGAGAAACTGAAGAAAATATAAATAGATATAAAGAAAATATAACAAGTTTAACACAAGATTTTGAATTAGGTCTTTTCTTGTACTTAGTAAATAAAATAAAATGGATTTTAGCAGTTGTCCTGACAATTTCCTTCATATGTTCTCTTATATATTTAAGATATACACCTGAAATTTATAAAACCCAAGCAAATATTCAAATAGCGATTAAAGACCAGCCATTAGAATTTATGGGTATGAATTCGTATAGTTCAAACACCAATTTAAGTTCTGAATTAGCAATAATAAAATCTCAAAAGTCAATTAAAAAATTAATTAAAAAATTAAACTTAAATATATTTTATTATAATAAAGGAGAGATTTTATCTAGATTCCTATACAAAGGTAATTCTTACAGATTGGAAACATATAGTGTAAAGGATTCATCCATGATTTCAGAAAAAATTTACCTTAAATATGAAAACAACTATTTTTCACTTATAAATGAAGAACAAAAAATAATTTATGCAGAATATATTGAAGCCAATAAATTTTTTTCATCTAAATATATTTCTGGAATAATAAGAATAGATATTGATCCAAAGGAATTTGAAAAAAGCATTGAAAATTCAACTTCATATTTTATTATTCCAAATAAAAAACAAATCAAAGAAGAAATATTAGATGGTTTAGAACTCAATATTCTAGACCAATCTGCTCATACTATTAGCATAAGTCACAAGCACTCAAATCCACTATTTTCAAAAGACATTTGCAACTCACTTGTTGATATTTATATTGATTATGATTTAGAAAAAAAACAATTAAGTTCAGAGAAAATTGTAAAGTTTATTGACATTAGAAAGGATAGTGTACAAAAAAAATTAGTACTAAATGAAAAGAAAATTAGAAAATTAAAAAAACTAAATGATTTTGACAGAAGAGATATTTTAAAAGAAAATAAAATAAAAAAAATTGAGGATATTGAAAAAGAATTAATTTCAATTAATTCCAATATAGATCTTCTTAATCAATTTGATTTGATGTTTAGTGGGAGTCTGTCAACGGAAATAAACAGTAGTTCCATTAAAAACATTAGTTTACTAACCAATATTTTTTATGATGATGAGCTGATCAAAGCAATGATTACACAACTTCAAGAAGATGTTTTAAAAAGAGAACTGTTATTAAAAGAAGTAACAAAAAACAATAAAAAATTTATACAATTAAACACGCAGATAGAAGAAGAAATTTTATACATTAAAAAAGCAGTAAAGCTTCTAAAAGAGAGCTACAATGAAAATAAATTAAAAATTATAAATAGAAAAAATCTCATGGTTTCAGGTAACCTCATCATTCCAGAAAATGAATTAGAACTATTGAAGCTAGAACAAATCACAGAAATTAATAATAAATATTACACTCAGCTATTAGAAAAAGAAACTGAACACGAACTTAATAATGCTGGAATTACAACTTATAATGAAATTCTAGATAGCGCTCCGCTAAGTGAAATCCCAATTTCTCCAAATAAAACTTTAATATATTTTATATTTATCACTTCTGGTATTGTAGTTTGTACTTTTTTTGTACTAATAAACTACATAACACATGATAAAATAACTGCTCTTCATGAAATTAATAAATATTCTTCTACAGATATTCCAGTTTTAGGAATGATCCCATTTTTGAAAAATAAAATGGAAGTTTCTCAATTAGTTGTGGACAAAAGTCCAAAATCTATGCTTACTGAATCTTTTAGAGCAATTAGAACCAATCTTCAATTTATAAATAACGATTCCGATTCTAAAGTTATAGCAGTAAGTAGTACTATTTCTGGAGAAGGAAAAACATTTTTAGCAATTAATTTAGGCGGAATTATTGCTTTTACAGGGAAAAAAGTAGTGGTTATAGATCTAGATATGAGGAAACCCAAAATTCATCTAGGTCTTGGAATCAAGAATGAAGTAGGAATGAGTGATGTGCTTTCGAAAAAAAATAAAATTGAAGAATGTATTTACAATAGCTCTCTTGATAATTTAGATTTTATTACTGCAGGTACATTACCTCCAAACCCATCCGAATTAATTATAAGTGAAGAATTTGATAATTCTATAAAAAAACTAAAGAAAATTTATGACTATGTTATAATTGACAATCCGCCAGTTGGGTTAGTTACTGATGGGATTCCTGTATTACAAAAAGCAGATTATCCTATTTATGTTTTTAAAGCCAATTATTCAAGAAAGAAATTTGTTCAAAATGTAGAGAAATTAATTCGAGACAATAATTTAACTAAGCTATCTGTAGTTTTAAATGGCGTTGATGCTAAACGAAATGAGTACACCAATAGATACGGCTACGGTTACGGTTACGGTTACGGTTATGGTTATGGTTATGGTTATGGTTATGGTTATGGTTATGGTTATGGTTATGGTTATGGTTCTTATACTTCATATTACACCGATGATGATTCAAGCAAAGAAAAAACTATCTTTAAAAAAATTAAATCTTACTTTAAAAAGTGAATATAATATCTACAAAAATTGAAGGGGTTTATTTAATTAAACCAAAAATTTTTAATGATGATAGGGGAAGTTTCTTTGAATCTTTTAACATGAAAGTATTTCAAAAAGAAACTAATCAAAAAATAAATTTTGTTCAAGATAATCAATCAGTTTCTTCAAAAAATATTTTGAGAGGCCTTCATTTTCAAAAACCACCACATGCACAAGCAAAATTAGTGAGAGTTATTAAAGGATGTGTTTTAGATGTAGTAGTTGATTTAAGAAAAAAATCTAAAACCTATGGTAAATATATTTTAGAAGAATTAAGTGAGTATAACAATCATCAACTATATCTTCCTAAAGGTATGGCTCATGGTTTTTTAACCTTAGAGGACAATACAATTTTTACCTATAAATGTTCAGAATTTTACTGTAAAGAAGCTGAAGATTCTATTATATGGAATGATAGCTCAATTGGAATAAAATGGCCAGATATTATCCCTTTATTATCTAAAAAAGATCTAAATGCAAAAAAATTTAGTTCTTTTGTATCTCCTTTTTAGAAAATGATTAATTACGAATATACTTTTTTAGTTTATGCAGAATTCTTTGTTGGAATTACTGTATTTGGATTAGTCATAAATACCATTTTATTAAAATTTTCTAAAACATTGGGTATTAGAGACAAAGAAAACACCATGATTCGATGGAGTCCAATTTCAAAACCGGCCATGGGCGGAATTACTTTTTTTATGTCATTTTTAGTGAGTACTGGCTGTTATGGGATTTTGTTTGATCCCCAAGAAGTTTTCAAGAATTTAGAAATAATATGTATGATTAGCGCTTTATTACTAGCTTTTATAATGGGCTTAGCTGACGATGCTTATAATACCAAACCTTGGCTTAAATTTTTCATTCAATTAAGTTGTGGGTTATTACTTATTTTTGGCTCTGTACAATCCGGAAGTGAATACAATTTTATAATTAAATTTTTTGAGATTGATTTTTTAAATTATTTAATCACTATACTATGGGTAATAGGTATAATGAATTCTATAAATATGTTAGATAATATGGATGGAATTACAACAGTTACTTCAATCTTTATTTTACTGACTTCACTAGTTTTTATGGGTTTTCAAAATTCTTTTGAAAGCTTTGATTTTTTAGTCGTCATGGGGGTTGTTGCTGCTCTTTTTAGTTTTTTATTTTATAATTGGAGTCCTGCTAAAATGTATATGGGAGATTCAGGCAGTCAGTTTATTGGACTCTTTCTTGCGATAATAGGAATTAAATATTTTTGGAACTCTTCTATTTTTAATACCAACCTAGTAATTCATAGCAAACAAATTATTATAGTTCTATTGGTATTTATTCTTCCGATTGTGGATACAACTAGTGTATTTATAAATCGAATTGCAAGGAAACAGTCACCATTTATTGGTGGCAAAGATCATACTACTCATCATTTATCTTTTTTAGGTTTTAACAACACTCAAATAATATTTATATTTTCAGGAATAGCATTTTTATCATCACTTATATCAATTATTATATACAGGTTTGTTGATTACTGGTCATACTTATATGTTACTCTTTATGGAATATATATACTAGCAATTTTCATTACTTTATATTTAACTACTCAACAACATAAAGAGTTAAGGAAATAGATTCTATTTTAGATCTGAAAATGTCATTGAATAGTATAATTATAGAAGGTGCTAGAACGCACAACTTAAAGAATATTTCATTAGAAATCCCTCACAATAAGTTAATTGTAATTACTGGGCTAAGTGGAAGCGGTAAATCATCACTAGCCTTTGACACTATATATGCAGAGGGTCAAAGACGATATCTTGAAACTTACAACTCTTATGCAAGACAGTTTGTAGGACAACTTACTAAACCAGATGTTGATCATATTTCTGGATTAAGTCCAGTAATAGCAATTGAGCAAAAAACTGTTTCTAAAAATCCTAGATCAACTGTTGGTACAATTACAGAAATTTACGATTTCTTAAGACTTTTGTTTGCAAGGGTATCAACTCCTTTATCGCCAGCAACTAATCTTCCTTTAGTTAGTTACTCTGAAAAAGAAATAATTAATTTAGTTTTAGAAAAATATTCTAACAAAAAAATATTAATCACAGCTCCGCTTGTCAAATCAAGAAAAGGACATTATAGAGATCTTTTTGATCAATTAATTAAACAAGGTTTTACTAAAGCCTATGTAGATGGCGAAATTCAAGAATTAAACAAAGGAGATCGATTAGACCGATATAAAACACATGATATTTCCTTAATTATTGATAGGATATTAGTAAATGAGAAAAGCAGACCAAGACTTGTAGAAAGTATCGCTCTAGCCCTTAAAAAAGGCAAAGATGAAATTCAAATTATAGAAAATGATATCAAAACAAATTACAGCAAACAACTTATGTGTTCTGAAAGTGGTCTGTCATTACCCAATCCAGAACCTAATTTATTTTCCTTTAATTCTCCAAAAGGCGCATGTGAATCTTGTAATGGTCTAGGGTTTATACATGAAGTAGAGCTAGACAAAATAATACCAAATAAAAAACAATCGATCAAAAAAGGAGGAATCGAACCTCTAGGCTCTTTCGAAAATAACTGGACATTTAAACAGATTAATTTATTATTAAAACATCATCAATTTGAATTAGATACTCCTATTGAAAAAATTAGTTCAGAATGTATAAATAAAATACTATATGGCACGAATGAATTGATAAAGATTCTTGGTGAAAACGGAGTTCATCAAGTTTTAAATGGATACGAAGGCATCGGCAACTTTATACAAAGACAACATAAAGCTGGAGGAAATAAAATTAAAAGATGGGCATCTAGTTTTATGAATAAAAAAGTTTGTAAAACATGTGAGGGGTCAAGACTAAAAGAACATTATAAATTTTATAAGATTCAAAATAAAAATATTGGTGAAATTGTTAAAATGGATATCACTGATCTTAAAATATGGGTTGATAATTTATTTCAAAATTTCGATAAAAATAAAAAATTAATTGCGAAAGATGTAATTAAAGAACTTAGCAACAGAATTGGTTTTCTCATTAATGTTGGATTAGAATACCTCAACCTTAATCTACCAGCTGCTACACTTTCAGGAGGTGAGGGACAACGAATTAGGTTAGCCTCGCAAATTGGTTCTGAGTTAACTAGTGTTTTATATATTCTAGATGAACCCTCTATTGGCCTGCATCAAAGAGATAATCATAAACTAATTGATTCCCTTAAAAAACTTAGAGATAAAGGAAATACAATATTAGTAGTTGAACACGACAAAGACATAATGAAAGAAGCTGATTTAATAATTGATATTGGACCTGGTGCTGGTAAACTAGGAGGTGAAATAATAGCTCAAGGAGCTCCTAATAAATTAGATCCAAAATCATCTATTACTGGGAAGTTTTTGACTGAGAAGTCTAAAAAGCCAAAATTTAAAAAAATCACGTTAAGTGCTAAGAATACGCTCAAAATTGAAAAAGCATCAGGAAATAATCTAAAAAAAGTTAGTACAGTATTTCCTCTAAATTGTCTTATCTGTGTTACAGGCGTATCTGGAAGCGGTAAGTCTACTTTAATTAATGAAACTCTTTACCCTATTTTAAATCAATACTTTTACAAATCAGTAAAAACTCCATTACCATTTGAAAAAATAAAAGGAATAAAAAATATTGATAAAGTAATTGGAATTAATCAATCTCCAATTGGAAGAACTCCGAGGTCAAACCCGGCTACATACACGGGTATATTCAATTTAATAAGGGATTTATTTACCCAATTACCAGAAGCAAAAATAAGAGGTTATAAAGCAGGAAGATTCTCTTTTAATGTAAAGGGAGGCAGGTGTGAAACTTGTGTTGGTGCAGGAATGAAACTAATAGAAATGAATTTTCTACCTGATGTATATGTTAAGTGTGACAAATGCTTTGGCAAAAGATATAATAGGGAAACTCTAGAAGTTAAATTCAAAGGAAAATCAATAAATGACATATTAAATATGACTATAAGTGAAGGAATTATCTTTTTTAAAGATATAAACTACATTTATGAAAAAATAAAGGTGTTATACGATGTTGGATTAGGATATGTTCAACTTGGCCAATCTTCAACTACACTTTCAGGGGGCGAAGCACAAAGAATAAAATTGGCAGCTGAGTTAGGTAAGAAACAAACTGGTAATACTTTCTATATTTTAGACGAACCCACAACAGGTTTGCACCATGAGGATATAAAATTACTATTAGATGTGATAAGAAGGTTAATAAATGAAGGAAATAGTGTGCTTATTATAGAGCATAATATGGATGTTATAATTGAATCTGATTACATTATTGATTTAGGACCTCAAGGAGGGAGAAATGGTGGTGAAATTGTATATGAAGGAACTTTAGAAAATCTTTTAGAAAATAAGAAAAGCTATACGGGAAGATTTTTAGCATTAGAATATAAAACCTAACTTGATATAAGAAAAAATCCATAAAATGAAAGATTGGAGCGATATTAAATCCCATGATAGCTGGGAAATATTTAAGATAATGAGCGAGTTTGTAGAGGGATTTGAAAGACTTTCTAGAATTGGGCCATGCGTATCGATATTTGGATCAGCTAAAACTGAGTTAGATAACAAATATTATAAGTTAGCAGAAGAACTTGCATTTCAACTTACAAAACATAAATTTGGAGTGATAACTGGTGGTGGGCCAGGAATTATGGAAGCTGGAAATAAAGGTGCTAAAAGAGGGGGAGGTAAATCAGTAGGACTAAATATTTTATTACCATTTGAGCAAGAGCCAAATAAATATATAGATAAAGATAAAATCATAAATTTTGATTATTTTTTTGTAAGAAAAGTTATGTTTATGAAATATGCACAAGGATTTATTGTTCTGCCAGGAGGTTTTGGAACATTAGATGAAATGTTTGAGGCATTAACACTAATTCAAACTAAAAAGTCAGGGAAATTCCCAGTAATATTGATAGGGAAAAAGTTTTGGGCTGGATTAATAAACTGGATAAAAGATGTTTTATATGAAGAAGAAAAAAACATAACTACAGAAGATTTAAAACTAATTAAAATTGTTGATAGCACTGAGGAGGCTGTAAAACAAATTGATGATTTTTATAAAAAATACCATTTAAAGCCAAATTTTTGATTTAAAAACTCAAAAAAACAAGGATTAAAAAATCAAAAAAAAGTACCCTTTTCAACATCATTGTATTGAAAAAACAAAAATAGTTGAATAAAAAGCCCTGGCTTCGCACTTAGATTTGTTAAAACAAACTTAATGTCAAAGGCAATTCTAATCATTATAAATATTATCGGATTTTTATATCTTACGATTTTAAATATTAAAAAAACAGAAATAACTCATAATGGCCCAAAACAAATTGAGATAGGTCAAGAATTAGAAGTCAATATTATTATAAATAAAAATGATTTTTCTGGACCTGGTAGACTTAGACTAGATTTATCAGAAGCTAAAGGCATTGAGGTAATTGAAAAAAATAGTAATGGAGCTTCATTTACATTTAAAAATAATGAAGTTTTATTTATTTGGTATGACTTACCAAATAATCAAAATATAGAAATCTCATATCTTATAAAAACCAATGAGAATATTTCGTCAATGAACAAAATATCTGGTGACTTCTCATTCGTTAATAAAGATGAAAGAAAGCAATTAGATATTCCTGAGTTGACATTTGAAGTAAAAGGAGATGAATTAGCAACAGTAAAAGAAGATGAAAATAAATCCGGTGTAGTTATTACAAGGAATATCATGAAAATTGACAGTGGCTACATTGTTACTATTAAAACTCAACTAGAAAACCACAAAGGTTTTGCTAGAATAAAGGATGTACTTCCTATGAATTATAACGCTGAAGTTATTGAATCTAATAATGCAGTTTTTAAAAATGCTGATGGTTGTGCTAAATTTATTTGGTCAAAACTGTCGAAATCAAAACAAGAAATTCTTGTTAAGTATCTTTTAAAGAGAAATGATGGAATAGACACAAATTTCGTGATTACAGGAGATTTCTCATCAGAAAAGTTAATAAGTCAAGGTTATAAGAATGGAGTGAAAATACCTGAAACAATATATGAGATTTACGAGGATAAAATTCTATTTACAGAAGACCAAAACAACTCATCAACTCTCGAAATAAATTCAAAAGAAATTGATTCAATTGAAAATTTAGAAAGTAATTTAAATAAAGGTCTAGACAATGTAATAACAAGTCAAAAAGTAAAAAACAATATCAATTATAAAGTTCAAATATTAGCAGGTCATAAAATTATAAGTCAAAAGTATTTATCTAACAAATTTAAATTCAATGAAAATTATTCAATTGAAAGTCATAAAGGATGGATTAAATATACAGTTGGCGACAACTCTGAATACAGTAAGGCAAGAGATAATAGAAATGAACTTGATAAATATAATTTTCCAGGACCATTTGTAACTGCATATAACTACGGAAACAGAATTACTGTCCAGGAAGCACTTATTTTAACAAATCAAAATTGGATACCTTAAATTTAATGTCTTAACCTACCTTTTTGGTCTTGGCTCATCGGAGACAGAAACCTTCTTTCTACCTTTTCTTCTACGAGCATTTAGGATTTTTCTACCGTTTTTTGTAGCCATTCTAGATCTAAAACCATGCTTGTTTTTTCTTTTTCTATTTGAAGGTTGAAATGTTCTTTTACTCATGATTTAAATTTTAAGGCTCGCAAAAATAAAAGATTTTTGATGGAAACAAAAATAATACCTTGTTATATTTATAAAAAAGTAAAATTAATAAATATTTAACCTTATATATTCAATATCAATTACAAAATTAATAAGATTTGATCTTAATTAGATTATTAAATTTTATACCATGATAAATATTACTAATTTTACAAATAATTATATGTATTAATTATGGAAAGATCCTATCTAGATTTTGAAAAACCAATAGAAGAAATTCACAGTCAAATAGCCCAAACGCTTGAGATTGGGGATAAAGGTCAAGTCGACATAAAGTCAACACTGAAAGAGTTAGAACTTAAACTTATAAAAACTACAAAAAATATCTTTGAAAATCTAAATCCTTGGCAAAAAGTTCAGTTAAGTAGACATCCAGATAGACCATATACTCTTGATTATATTAATTCTTTGACTAATGGAGATTTTTTAGAACTTCATGGAGATAGAAATGTTAAAGACGATAAAGCAATGATAGGCGGCTTTGGATCAATTGACGATAAAACTTACATGATTATTGGCCAACAAAAGGGCAGAAACACGAAACAAAGGAAGTATAGAAATTTTGGAATGGCAAATCCTGAGGGATATAGAAAAGCTCTTAGATTAATGAAACTTGCTGAAAAATTTAATAAGCCAATAGTAACTTTAATTGATACGCCTGGTGCTTATCCAGGTCTTGAAGCAGAAGAAAGAGGCCAAGGCGAAGCAATTGCAAGGAATTTATATGAAATGATGCTGTTAAAAGTGCCTGTAATTTGCATAATAATTGGTGAAGGTGCATCTGGTGGTGCTTTAGGAATAGGAATTGGAGATAAAGTGATTATGTTAGAGAATACATGGTATTCCGTTATTTCTCCAGAATCATGCTCATCAATACTATGGAGAAGTTGGGATTATAAAGAAACTGCTGCCGAGGCTTTGAAATTGACTGGTAAGGATATGCTGAAGAACAAACTAATAGACAGCATTATTAAAGAACCTGTTGGTGGTGCTCATTCAGAACCAGAAAAAATGTTCAGAAAATTAAAAACTGAAATCAAAAAAAATATTGAGGATCTAGAAAAATTATCACCTGAAAATAGAATTAAACTAAGAACAGAAAAGTTTAGTAATATGGGGAATTAATTATTTATTATAAAATGGAATAAAATCTCTTATAGTGTCTGTAATAGTATTTATTAAACTTAAATTTCCAAGATTATCATAATTCCACAATTCATTTACACTTACTAAATTCAATGAATTGTTTAACTCATCAAAAATGATTTTACTAAAAAATAAATTAGAATTCACCAATGTTAGATTTTTTGAAATTGGATCATAGGTGTATACACCTTTAGAAGTTGTTAAAACTATTTCTCCATCTCTATTAAAAGCATCATAAATGAGACAATTTGATATTTCAATTTCTTGAAATAATTGATTAGAGTTTTGGTAATAAGTACTGAACTTTGAATCATTTTGAAAATGAGACAGTATTGTGAAATTGTTATTATTCACTGGAATAATTTTAATGATTTCACCTTGTATTTCTATTCTTTGTTTCTCAATTCCGGATTCTCTAAAATATACTACCAAATCTCTATCTAAAGAACTACTGTAGCTTTCGATTAAAACAATGTTTTCTTGAATATTAAATCTCCCAAATCTTTCTTGAGGATTTGAAAATATATTATTAATAATATTTCCATTTTTATTACAAGATAAAATTCTACCATCACCTGTTACAAGATGTAATTGGTCTCCATCATCTGTTTTAGAAACATCAATAAATAAAGGATAAAGTGAAGGTCCTGTAGAAATATCCCAAATATTAGTAAATCCGTTAACCTCTATAGATTCCCCTACTTGGTCTGTTGCAAAAAATAGATATTGGTGTCTAGAGTTAACTATTGAAAATTTATGATTGCCATTAATTTGTTTCTTTAGTTGTAAGCTGCCTGTAGAGTCCAATTCATAAATATAGGTTTGATCATTAGCGCTAGTCACATAAAAAAGTGATTCTAGAGTTCTTGGAACTTCATTTAATAATATCGAAATATATTTAGAGCTAACATTTTGATTCTTATCAAATGCTTTTACATTAACGAAATAACTTCCTGAAGATAATAGCCTGTCTTCTATCAATAAAGGAATACTAAACTCATAATGAGAAGAATCTAGTTCAACTTCTACTTTTTGAATAATAGAAGAAGAATTTCCAGAAATAATATCAACTTCAAGCCTTTGAAGGTTATCATCTGTTACTAGACCTTTAACATAAAATAAAGTTGGAATTTGGAAAGATTCATTTTCTAAAGGGGTTTGTATGGTGATGTTTGGAGAAACCTTATCACCTTTAGAACAATTCAAAAATAGAATTATTAAAAAAATATACGTTATTATTTTACTGCTTAGGTTTATTAACATTTGTTAATAAAGTTATTTGATAATTATTAAACTATCAAAAACAAAACGATAATCTTTAATAGTATACATTTGTTTTAATGGAAAATCGAGTTGAAATACCCAAAAGATCATCACTTAAAACAATTACTAGGCCACAAGACCTCTCTGGGATTGGCAAACTGCCTCCGCAAGCACTAGACTTAGAAGAAGCTGTTTTAGGGGCGTTAATGCTTGAAAAGTCACCTTTAAATGACGTGATTGACATTATTCATCAATCAGAAATATTTTATAAAGAAGCACATCAAAAAATATATGCTGCCATCCAAGACTTATTTTCATCTTCTGAAAGCATTGATATACTTACTGTGACCCAAAAACTTAAGTCTAACGGAGATTTAGAGTCTGTTGGAGGTGCTTTTTATATATCACAACTTACCAATAGGGTTGCATCTGCAGCTCATGCTGAGTCACATGCAAGAATAATAGTTCAGAAATACATTTTAAGAGAAATGATAAGAATTTCTGGAAAAGTAATTCAAAATGCATATGATGAAACTACAGATGTGTTTAATCTACTGGACGAAGCTGAAAGTGAACTTTTCAAAGTAACTGAAGGAAATATTAGAAAAGACTATGAATCAATGGCCTCTCTTCTTTTTAAGGCTCAATCTGAAATTGAGATTGCAATGCAAAAAGAAGATGGTATTAATGGAATTGGTTCAGGATTTACAGAACTAGATAAGATTACATCTGGATGGCAAAAATCGGATATGGTTGTTATTGCGGCAAGACCAGGAATGGGAAAGACTGCTTTTGTATTGTCTATGGCAAGAAATGTAGCTGTAGACTACAAACATCCAGTTGCAATTTTTTCATTAGAAATGAGCTCAATTCAGTTAGTAAATAGATTGATTTCTGGTGAAGCTGAAATACCCGCAGAAGATATTAGACGAGGTAATTTCTCGAAGTCAGAGTTTGAGCAATTTTTTGAAAGAACCAAATCACTTTCAGAAGCACCAATTTATATTGATGATACTCCAGCATTAACTATTTTTGAACTTAGAGCAAAAAGTAGAAGACTTAAACAGCAGCATAATGTCAAGCTAATTATTATAGATTATTTACAATTAATGAGTTCTGGTGGTAAAGGTGGAAACAGAGAACAGGAAATAAGTAATATATCAAGATCTATTAAAGAAATTGCCAAAGAGTTAGAAATTCCAATAATTGCACTTTCTCAGTTAAGTAGATCTGTTGAAACAAGAGGAGGTGATAAAAGGCCTATGCTTTCTGACTTAAGAGATTCTGGAGCTATTGAACAAGATGCTGATATTGTAGGGTTTATCTACCGACCTGAATATTACCAATTAACTGAATGGCCTGACGGATCACCATGCAATAATCAGGGTGAAATTATTATTGCAAAACATAGAAATGGATCACTAAAAGATGTTAGATTAAAGTTCACAGGAAAATATGCGAAATTCTCTAATTTAGATGGTCTAAGTCAACAAGATTTTATGTACAATGCAGGAATGAAACCAAATAATGACTTCGGAAATGATGTTTCCTCATTTACAATGCCTTCAAAAATGAATGATGATTCTTCAAACGAAGATCCATTTTAGAGTTGATTTTTCATGTATTTTATAAAAATTTATAACTTCACAAAGTGTTGAAACAAGTAATTATACTCCTTAGCTTTTCTCTAATTTCAATTTTTTCCTATGGATCTTATATTATAATTCCAATGGGGGAAGATAACCAGTCTAACCACCTAAAAGCCTACGGAATTGCTTATTGGGTTTTACAAAACGATATTGAAGTTGATTGGCTTTTAAATTATGATGGAGGAAGCTTTCTAATTGAAAACAACCCATCTATTCAAGAAGAATGTATTATAAGAGGGGTTAGCTTCAATATAATCACCAATAGTAAAGTAGAGCAAATAAAACTAGGTATTTCTAATCCGGAAATAAATCAAGAAATTGTCAGATTGGAGAAAGCTCCTAAAATTGCGGTCTATACTCCCAAAGGGAAACAACCATGGGATGATGCAGTAACCTTAGTTTTGTCATATGCAGAAATTCCCTACGAAGAAATTTACGATAAAGAAATAATTCAAAATGAATTATTTAAATACGAATGGCTTCATTTACATCACGAAGATTTTACAGGGCAATATGGGAAATTTTATAGAAATTATAAAAACGCAGCATGGTATATTAAGCAACAAAAAGATGCTGAATTAAGGTCCTTAGAATTAGGATTTAATAAAGTTTCAGATCTTAAATTACAAGTTGGAAAAACAATTAAAGAATTTATTGCTGGGGGCGGATTTTTGTTTACAATGTGTTCTGGTACAGACTCCTATGACATAGCAATGTCTGCTGAAGAAACTGACATTTGTGAATATATGTTTGATGGTGATAAAGCCGACCCTAATGCACAATCAAAGTTGAATTATGAAAAAACATTGGCTTTTAAAGACTTTAAATTAAAAACCAATCCTCTAGAGTATGAATTTTCAGATATTGACGGAACAATGCTCCATAAACTTCCGGAGAATCAAGATTTATTTACATTATTTGAATTTTCTGCAAAATGGGATATCGTTCCTACTTTACTTTGTCAAAATCACACAAGGATTATCAAAGGCTTTATGGGGCAAACAACGGATTTCAAAACGAACTTAATTAAGTCTAATGTATTAATTATGGGAGAATCAAAAGTCTTTGGAACTGCTAGGTATATTCATGGAGAATATGGTAAAGGTCAATGGACATTTTATGGCGGTCATGATCCTGAAGATTATAGACACTATGTAAATGACCCACCAACAGATTTAAATCTTTATCCTAATTCACCAGGATATAGGTTAATTTTAAATAATATATTGTTTCCAGCAGCAAAGAAGAAGAAACAAAAAACATAATTATCTAATTAGAGTTATATGTCCTTTCTTATGAAAATATTTTCCATCTGGATTTTTAAACTCTAATTGAAAAATATATACTCCCATTGAGGCGATATTATTAGAATTCATAATACTACCATCCCAAAGTTGTTCAATCTCAGTTAATAATTGTATTAATTCCCCGTGTCTGTTATATATCGATACTTTATAATCACTAAAATCAATCATTTTAATAACAGGTTTCCAGTAATTGTTTAATCCATTTAAATCTAAAGCATTAGGCACGAAAACAATAGGGTCGTTTTGTAAACAAACAATGTTTGAAGTGCTTAACCCTGATAATCCAAAATTATTTTGATTTTCTTTCGCTAAAATCTGGTAACAGATTCTACCATCAAATAATGGTTCTAAAAAGTTTTTGAAATCGTGGTTATAATTAATCTCTAATGAGTCTAGTAAAATTAATGGTTCAAAGAAAGGAACTAAGTTATTATAAGTAACCAGTTCGTAATTTTCAACTCCGTTTTCCCAATTTATATATGGATTCCATTCTAATGTATTAATTAGATATTCTGAAGAATAACCATTTAATAAAATTGATTGACCAAAATTTGAAAAAGCAACTTCGTTTAAGCAAGAATCTGTTACTGATATTTTATATAAATAGGACTTTTCATTTGGGGAAACTTCTAAATCAAAATAAGTAAATGGAAAAACAGGATTCTGCTGAACATCTATTAGTTCAAAGTTTATTCCATTATTTATGGATCTGTAAATATTTAATTTATTAATACCTATTCCATTTTCTCCTAAATATTTTACAGCAATTGTATCGGTTAAAATTTTAACTTCAGAAATATAAGATATTTGGGGAATAGGTGGTCTATTAGCAAAAAATGTAACAATATTAGATATTGAACTTATTTCTGAAGAGTCAGCATCTGCCACTACCATGAAACTATAATTCATATTACCTTGTTGAATAGTGTGAGTAAAATTTAATGAATTTGTAGAATCTAATAATATCCAATTATTTAAAGAATCATTCTTAGAGAAGATTTTGTAATTCGACACTCCACTTGGCCAGTTTATATAGTCATTAAAACTTAAATATACTTCACCGGAACATTGATCATACTGTTGATTAAGTAAAATATTATTATGTTCGTCTCCTGCAGAAGAAGTATTAAACTGTGGCGGTGATCCGGTACTGCAACTATCCATTGCTGCTAATGCATATTTAACTACACTGTTTTGATAACTAGATAAATCATTATCATAAAAAAAAGTGTTTTGTATTCCATATATAGTATCTAATGGATTCCATACACCATTAGCGAATTTAAAAACTATATAAGCCATTACATCTTGAGCTATACTTGGATTCCATTCAATATACATTTGATTAAAAGAAGTATCATTAGTTACTAGTTTAACTTTTGGAGGGTCAGGAGCTTGTTGATCTTCGATTAAGCCTCCTTCTAAATTTGATACAAAATCACAATTTGGTGTTACTAGTCTAATTCTATAATTAATCCATGAAGAACACACATTTATATTATCAATATAGCTAGTGGAATCTAAAGACAAGGAAATCACTTGATTCCAGATTGTGTTTGTTGAAGGGTTCATCGAAAAAGATTTTTCTATTATATACTGACTATTTAATGGAATATTATTGATTGAAACTGGATGATTCCAAGAAAGAGAAACTCTGCCATCAAATAAATTAACTAAATCAAAATATATAGAATTAATTGTGTCGCTGTAGGAAGAACTAGACCCAGTAGGTCCATATAGACTTTTTATAAAAAAAGATGAGGAACTATTTGCTGAATTATAATTTAAAAAATCAAAAGAATTAATAGTAGGGTTTGATTCTGAACCAATCATAAGAAAACCAGTACCTGTATCTGCATAAAACTGATGCTCAAACAAATTGTTATTTGATAGCGTTGAGTTATTCCATACAATTTTTAATTGCCCCAATTCATCTATTTGAATGCAAAAACATGGGGAAGAATTACATTGTGAATAAAAAGAATTAGCAAAAATAATTAGACCAACAGAAATTATAAATCTCATTTTAAAACAATAAAGAATATTTATAAAATTATTCATTGTATACAAACGTAAATATAATCTTTAAGTTGTCTTTAATGATTCAATTCAAAAATTGAATTTATCATCAAATGATATTTTAGATTTTAAGCTAATAAATTCATCCATAATTTGATTAACTATATCACATGCACTTAAAATTTCATTTATTTGAGAAGATGCTTGACCAATTTCTAATTCTCCTTCATCTAAGTCTCCCTCAAACATACCTAATTTAGCCCTAGCTCTTCCCAATTTTTTTAATAGCTGTTCTTTTGTTGGATTATTTTCATATAAATCTAAAATTTCCTGAAAAAATTTATTTTTCATCATTCTAACTGGTGTTATTTCTTTCAAAGTTAGTTTCGTATCTCCGTCTTTGGCTTTAAGAACAATATTTTTAAAATTTTTATGGGCAGAAGATTCCTTTGAAGCAACAAATCTAGTTCCCATTTGAACTGCATCTGCCCCTAATATCATTGCAGCCAACATACTTCTTCCGTCTACAATACCTCCAGCTGCGATTAAAGGAATATTAATTTCTTTTGCAATGTCAGGAATTAAGCAAAGGCTTGTGGTTTCTTCTATTCCGTTATGCCCTCCAGCTTCAAAACCTTCTGCAACTACTGCATCAACACCAGAAGATTGAGCTTTTAAAGCAAATTTCACACTTGACACTACATGTATAACTTTTATGTTTTTAGATTTTAATTCTTTTGTCCAAGTATTAGGATTTCCAGCAGATGTAAATACAATAGGAACTTTTAAATCAATGATTGACTTAATATGTTCTTCCACGTTTGGATATAATAATGGAATATTAACAGCAAAAGGTTGGTTAGTAGCATTTTTACAATTAATAATATTTTCTCTTAAAACATCTGGGTACATAGAACCTGAACCAATAATTCCTAAACCTCCTGCATTACTAACAGCACTTGCTAAATTCCAATCGCTACACCAAATCATTCCCGCTTGAATAATTGGGTACTTAATCGATAATAATTTAGTAATTCTATTTTTCAAATTAATCTTCTGTTAACAAATTTTAAAACTTAAAAAGTAATAAATAAGGAATTAAAAACATTAATTACTATAATCTGGATGCTCTAACATTAAATCTAAACCTTGGTCTAATGAAATTAGCTCGTTTTTAATAATTTTTATCATTTTAGTATTATCTGGCATTCTTCTTGTCATATCACCATCTTTTAAAGCAGGCAAGTGAATGATTTTAGATTTAGAATTTAATTTTTCAATAATTAATTTTGCAACATCTAATATCTTATACTCTTTAGCACCGCCAATATTTATTACATCATTTATCATAAGATTATCTTCTAATATTTTTACACAAGTATTTATATTATCCTCTACATAACAAAACGTTCTTGTTTGAGAACCATCACCATATATAGTAATATCATCTCCTTTTAAAGCAGCTTTTAAAAACTTGGCAATTACAAAATCTTCACTTTGATTAGGTCCATAGGTATTAAAAAATCTGAAAATAGTAAATGGCAATCCATAGGTTTTGTAATAAGATCTAAAAAAAGATTCTCCCACATTTTTAACTACTGCATAAGGAACTCTAGAATTAAGTGGTGTAGTTTCTTCGTTTTGTGGCAATTCTACTGGTTCGCCATATACTTCAGAGGAAGAAGAGAAGAACACCCGTTTAACAGAGCTATTTTTTGAGAGTTGTAAAACATTTTTAATCCCTTGGATGTCATCAAGAACCATTATAGGATTTTCCTGAGTTCTCTTAACTCCTACTACTGCTGCGTAATGAAAAACATAATCAAACTGATTAACCAGCATTATTTCCGAAATGCTGGTGTAATTGTTTACATCACAATTAATAAAGCTCCAATTAGATAATTCTTTAGATGGTAATTTTGATTTTGAACCAGTTGATAGATTGTCAACTACAACTACAAAGTAATTAGGATTTTCTACCAATTTCCTAGCTAATGCTCCTCCAACATTTCCTGCGCCTCCGGTAACAAGTATTTTAATCATTGAAATAAAGTCTTACTACATTTAAATTTTAATAAAAATACACTTTATTGATTTATCACAATTTTTTAACTAATTTTTTTTTCAAGCCAATATACTTTTACAAACTTAAAATAAAAAGTAATTAAGAATAAAATCAGTAACTTTTTAACATGTATTAATTATGTTTACTGTAAATATTAAAATATATTTAATATTGTTCGTTTTTGTGAAAAAATAAACTGCATATAAATTATATGAACCTTGAAAAAATAGCACATAATATTAAAAAATCTGAAAACGGAATCTATTATTCAAAATCTGAATCTAGTGTATCATATCCCGAAGAAGGTAATGAAGTTTTTCTGCAAATTGAAGAAGATAGCTTTTGGTTTAACCATAGAAATAATATAATAGCAGATAGTGTGCAAAAATATAGTCCTAACAAAACATTTTTTGATATTGGAGGAGGTAATGGATTTGTAGCAAAAAGACTTCAAAATGATGGCATAAAAACCATACTTGTTGAACCAGGGAAAAGTGGTGCAATGAATGCTAACAAAAGAGGAATTAGGAATGTCATTTGTTCAACTCTTCAAGATGCTAAATTTGAATATAATAGTATTGATTCTGTTGGTCTTTTTGATGTTGTAGAACATATAGAAGATGATTCTTCTTTTTTAAATAATATCAACAAATATCTTAAGGATGATGGGTATATATATATAACTGTACCTGCCTTTAATTTTTTATGGTCTAACGAAGATGATGATGCTGGTCATTTTAAAAGATACACAACTAATGGATTAAATGAATTATTAAAAAAATGCGGATTCAGTATTATTCAATCTACCTATATATTTTCTATTTTACCTATTCCAGTTTTTCTATTTAGGTCACTTCCAAGTAAATTGGGATTAAATAAAAAATCCAATGACTTAGAAAAACACAAAAATGAGCACCAACAAAAAAAGGGGTTCCTTAACCACATTATGCAAAAAATTTGGAATTGGGAGTTGTCTAGAATTAATAGTAATAAAAAGATACCAGTAGGTGGAAGTTGTTTTGTTATTGGAAAAAAAGTCACTAATAACCAGTAAAAAGCATATATTAATTCACTAATCTATCGTTGGAAAAATGTAATTAATTTACTTTTATTGAACCAATTTTATAAAACTCAAGAACTTTTTGAATCACAAAATTCACTTCCTTTTCAGAAATATTTACCCAAAGTGGTAATCTAACTAAGCATTCTTCAAAATTTTTAGCATTTGGCATTTCTCTTCCATCATGCCTGTCATGATAATAAGGACTGTCGTGTAAACAGATATAATGGAAAACAGCCATAATATCTTGAGTTTTAAGAAAAGATATTAACCTTGTTCTTTCTTCTGATGAATTACAAATTAAGTAAAACAAGTGTGCATTATTGGTAGCATAAGATGGGATTTTAGGAAGAATTACATTGAAATTTTGTAATTTTTTCAACCCATTAAAATATTTTTTCCAAATATTTTTTCTTTTATCTTGAATTTCTTTAATCTTCTCTAACTGAGCAAATAAAAAAGATGTGTTAAGTTCCGATGGCAAAAAAGATGAACCAATATCTACCCAATTATATTTATCAACTTCACCTCTCCAAAAAGCAGATCGATTCGTTCCTTTTTCCCATATTATTTCAGCTCTTTCTTTGTAAATAGCATTATTAATACTCAATAACCCTCCTTCTCCACACTGAATATTTTTAGTTTCATGAAAACTAAAACAACCCATATCTCCAATAGTACCTAATGGCTTCCCTTTGTAATAGCTGTCGATAGATTGAGCAGCGTCTTCAATAACTAGTAGATTATATTTTTTAGCAATAGTTAAAATCTTGTCCATATCACAAGCAACACCTGCATAATGCACTACAACAATAGCTTTTGTTTTTTCTGTGATTAATTCCTCGATCAATTCTTCATCCATTCCAGGATGATCCTTACTTGAATCTACAAAAACCACTTTTGCACCTCTCAAAATAAAGGCATTTGCTGTTGAGACAAAAGTATAGGTTGGCATGATGACTTCATCTCCTAGTTGAATATTTGCCAGTATAGCTGACATTTCCAAAGCATCAGTACAAGATGTAGTGCATAGATTTATTTGATTTTTAAGTTTCTCATTAAAAAAAATCTGACATAATTTAGTGAAATATCCATTCCCAGAAATTTTCCCTTTTTTAACAGCTTCTATCAAATAGCTGGTTTCTTTTCCTGTTAGATAAGGTCTGTTAAATGGGATCATTTAAATCTAATTCTAAATTTTTTTAATGGCAATAAACTTTTTTGATTATTATCATGGATTTCAATTATTTTCAAAAGTCCTTTTCCGCAAACTACCACTGGAAATCCTTCGTTAACTAAAAGAACTTTTCCAACATGCCTATTTTCAATTTTTAAATCATCGAAAAGTTCAGCTTTTGTTATGGTGAAATATTGGGTATTAATTTTAGTTTTGGCTCCTAAGTATGGGTATCCAACAGAATCAATAAACCTACTTATATATTCAGCATCTTTGTGCCAATCAATAAAATAATCTTCTTCATCTAACCAAATAGAATAGCTCGCTATACTGTTATTTTGTTTTGTTGATTTTATATTGGTTATGTTTTTTATTAATTCTGTAGCTATTTCAGAATACAATGTCGAAATTAGATTTATAGCTTCAATAATTTTAATGGGATAATTAATTTTAATATACTTTTGATTGATAATCTCTCCTTCATCATACTTTTTAGTTGCAAATAAAGCAGTTACTCCTATTTTTTTTTCTTTGTTTATTAATGAATTAACAAGTGGGCTAAATCCTCTATATTTAGGTAAAATACTATCATGCAATACAATTAATTTATGATCATTTTTTAATGTAATTATCCATCTCCATGAAACGGCAATTAAATATTTAGTTTTTAATTTAAAATTTTCTTTTTTATCATAAAAAAGAATGTTATTTAGTTTACACAGAGTTGATATATTATCATAATAATCTTCTTTAATTGAATTATCTCTTGATGATATTACGCATATTACTTTATTTCTCAATCCTGAGTGAACTAAACCTAAAAGTACGTTAAGACCTTTTTTCGACATTAAAAATAATGTGACTTTATTAGATTCCATTTTTATTGATAGTTTTTTCTGAAATAATATACAGAGGTCTATTTTTTATGCCATCGTATATTTTCCCAATGTAAATTCCTAATATTCCAGTTGAGCTTAAAATAACACCTGCCAATAACCAGATTGAACTTATAATTGAAGTGTAGCCCAATTCAGTGATATGACCAATAAACTTCAAATAAAAATTATAAGCTATAAATAGAAGCGAAATAAAAGCAAAGCTAATACCTGTGAAAATCATTATATTAAGTGGTTTGTTGGAGTAAGAAATGATTATGTTGACGGCTAATGAAATAAGTTTTTTATAGTTATAGGTTGACTTTCCTTCAAATCTGATGTCGTGCTCAACATTTACTGTAGTGCTGTTAAATCCTATCCATTTTACAGAGCTCACAAAAAACCGAAAAGGTTCTCGTAGATCTTTTATGTTGTCAACTACATTTTTATGATAGATGCCGAAATTCCCAACTTCCCCATTAAATTCCATTCCTGATAGAAAGCTTAAAATAAGGTAAAATGTTTTGGATGTTGCTTTTTTGAAGAAGTTATCTTTTCTGTTTTTCCTTGCAGCCAGTACAATATCAAATCCTTTCGTTGCTTTATTATATAGTCCAACTATTTCTTCTGGTCTGTCTTGTAAGTCGCAATCCATTACCACCACCCATTCTGCATTTACTTTGTCAATTCCAGCGGTAATTGCATGGTGTTGTCCAAAATTCCTACTCAATAGATAACCTTTTATACGATGATCTTTTAAAGTGTTTTCTTTTATTTTCTTCCAAGAATCATCACTACTATTATCGTCAACTAAAATGATTTCAAATGCATCCGTAAGTTTAGATAAATTGGCTATGAGCCGATTACAAAGCTCATCGATAATTTTTTCAGCGTTGTAAACAGGTGATACTATAGAAATTTTATTACTTTTTTTCAATTTTAAAAAATTTAAATAAATATAAGGTTTTAGCTTATCTATATTCCATTAAACATTTGATAAAAATAGTTTTTAATCTAAGAATTAAATAACCCAAAGAAATATACATCAACGGGAAAACAACTAAAAAGTATCTAACTTCATATGATCTAAATATTAAAACAAGAAAAAGAATTAACGAAATTACACTAGCGAATACTAACACCTTTAAGGGGTTATTCTTTGAAAATAAAAAGAAAAATAATATGGAAATAAAAAGAAAAAAATTCATTAAATACATCATACTCTTTATAAATATTTGAACAAAATTAAAGTCTTTATTTACAGGATTTAATGAGCCAAATGCAGTAGAATGGCTATGAAAAATTGCTTCTTTTATTAATGTAAGTGGTTGAATTATATAATAAGCAAAAGGTGCTGAACTTACATATTTTTCTTTAAGCATTTTAAAATTATTAACAACCTTATCTTCACAGGGTAGATTAAGCCAATCTTTTCTTTTTGCATTTGGATTTTCTTTTAAATAAGCGTCTTTATTTATCCAACATTGATGACATGAAATAATAGCTTCTTTCAAATCATCCTTAGTATATTCTTTAAAAGCTGAGTTAGGCCAAGTATTAATATAATTATCTATAATTGAATCTAACTTATGAGGCGAATGATTAAGTAAAACTTCTTTTTCTATATTTATTATTGAGGAATAGTTATTTTGAGGATTTCGCCATGTACCACATAAGGAAAAATGAGACATATGAGATCTGCCATTATCCATAGGAGCACCATAATAAATTTTTTCAGCAATAATTATTTCTCCGTTAGTAACATAATAATTGCGTACAACCCATGGAGAGATTAACAAACAAAATCCACCAACTAAAACAGAAACATAAATAAAAGTTTTCTTAAGATTTTGGGTGTAAACTAATAAAGCAAAAACAAATCCTATTAAAACAATTCCAGTTAAAGGCCTAGTTAAAAAAGTAATACCAAGAAAAATTCCACAAAAAAATAAATGTTTTAGTTTATTATTTGCAAAATATCTAGAAAAAAAATAAACTGAGAATACCACCAAGGAAGGGAAAATAGCTTCGGTTATGGTGAAATAATTATAAATAGCTATAAAAGGAGACAAACCGTAAAGTAACCCAGTTATAAATGCCCACTGGCTATTTTTAGAAAAATTATATACACTCAATCCAAGAAGAAGTGCTGCTAGCGCAAAAATTAAAACTTGGGTATACCTTATGTAAAAAAAACTTAGTTTTTCCTTAAATATAATAAAGTGAAGACCATAGAATAATGGATATCCAGGGGTTCTTCTAACCTTCATCTCAGGATTATTAGGATCTAAAGTATAACCTTCTCTAGAAAAAATGTGTTTTATGTGGGGCAAGTACCATTCATTATCAATACTCCAAATTGTTGCATCCTCTACTAGCGATTTTGTGTTACTAATATTATTTTCAGGATTATTTTGCTTAACATAGTATTTATTTATTTCATTAGTTACTACACTAAATAAAATTGCAGTAAGAAATACTATAAAACATTGTTTCTTTGACATAAACAAATTTTAAAAAAACTAATCTAAATATATTTGTTAATAAATATTTAAAATTTATGTTTTCTTTAAATTATTAACTAGAATTATACACATAATTATAAATTTGCTTTAAAATAAATAATCTATGATTAAAGACCCCAAAATAGAAGCTCTTATTCAAAAAGAATTAGTAAGACAAACCGAAGGAATAGAATTAATAGCATCCGAAAATTATGCTAGTGAGGCAGTAATGAACGCTAGTGGTTCTATTTTAACCAATAAGTATGCAGAAGGGCTCCCTAATAAAAGATATTATGGTGGGTGTAAAGTTGTGGACGAAATTGAGCAATTGGCTATAGACAGATTAAAAGAATTATTCGGTGCTTCTTGGGCCAATGTACAACCACATTCAGGATCCCAAGCCAATGCCGCAGTTTTTTTAGCTTGTTTAAATCCTGGAGATAAAATTTTAGGATTTGACCTTTCTCACGGAGGGCATTTAACCCACGGATCACCAGTTAATTTTTCTGGACAATTATACGATGCAAATTTTTACGGGGTTGAAAAAGAGACTGGAGAAATAGATTATAATAAAGTAAGAGACCAAGCAATTAAAATAAAACCAAAAATGATTATTTGCGGAGCTTCTGCATATTCAAGAGATTGGGATTATAAAACTTTAAGATCTATTGCCGATGAAATTGATGCTATTTTATTAGCAGACGTTTCTCACCCATCTGGGCTAATTGCCGGAAAAATTCTAAACGATCCACTACCCCACTGTCATATAGTAACTTCAACTACCCACAAAACGCTAAGAGGACCAAGAGGGGGAATAATTATGATTGGAAATGACATGGAGAATACATGGGGTTTAAAATTTAAATCGGGTAAACTCAAGAAATTATCCACTTTAATAGATTCAGCTGTTTTTCCAGGAACTCAAGGCGGACCACTAGAACATATAATTGCTGCAAAAGCTGTGGCTTTTAGAGAAGCACAACAAGACGAATACAAAACCTACATTAAAAGCGTTGTTGAAAATGCACAAATAATGGGTGAAGAATTAATTAATAAAGGTTACAAAATTATTTCTGATGGAACAGACAATCATTGTTTATTAATTGATTTAAGAAATAAAAATGTCACTGGAAAAGAGGCAGAAGAATCTTTAGGATTAGCCGATATTACCTTAAATAAAAATATGGTTCCTTTTGATACGCAGTCCCCATTTGTAACAAGTGGCATTAGAATAGGAACTGCTGCCATTACTACTAGAGGGGTTGATAAAGATGAAATTAAAATAATCGCTAACTTAATAGATTCAAGTATTATAAATTATAATAACGAATCAGAATTATTTAAGATTAAAAATCAAGTAAATGATTTAATGGGTTCTAAACCACTTTTTAAATGGTAAATAAAGAAATTAAAGCAAACAACCCTAATTTAGAGTCGTGGATTAAAGTTCCAGAAAACAGTGATTTCCCTATCCAGAATCTTCCATTTGGAATATATTCTACCAATTCTAAAACAAAAAGAGTTGGAGTAGCTATTGGCGATAAAATTCTTGATTTATCAAATTTATTTGAACTTGGTTATTTAAAATCTTTATCATTTTGTGAACATTGTTTTTCTAATGAATATCTAAATAGAATGATGGGCCATGGAAAATTAGAAATTCGAGAACTAAGAGATAAAATTTCAGAACTACTAAATATAGAAAATCAAGAGCTATCTCAGAACAAAGAAGCTATTTCCAAAGTATTAGACTTACAAAGTGATTCTGAAATGCATTTGCCAGTTAAAATTGGAGATTATACCGATTTTTATTCTAGCGAGCAGCATGCATTTAATGTAGGAAGTATGTTTAGAGATCCAGACAATGCCCTTCTTCCAAATTGGAAACATATTCCAGTAGCTTATCATGGTAGAGCATCTTCCATTATTCCATCTGGGCAAGATATTGTTAGACCAAAGGGCCAACAAAAATTAGATGATAACGAAAATCCAATTTTTGGAGCTTCTAAATTATTAGATTTTGAATTAGAGATGGGCTTTATAACTTTTGAAGGCAAACCATTGGGAGTTCAAATAACAGCTCTGGAAGCAGATGATTTTATATTTGGAATGTGCTTATTTAACGATTGGTCTGCTAGAGATATTCAAAAATGGGAGTATGTTCCTTTAGGTCCATTTCTAGCTAAAAATTTTGCAAGTTCTATGTCCTGTTGGATTGTTACTCTAGATGCTCTAGAACCTTTTAGAACAAAAGGACCTATTCAAAATCCAAAAGTACTCCCCTATTTAGAATATTCTGATAACAAACATTTAGATATAGAATTAAGCGTTTCTATAAAAGTTCCAAACGGACAAGAAAAAGTTGTTACCAAAAGTAATTACAAGCATATGTACTGGAATATGAACCAACAATTGGCGCATCATTCTGTAAATGGCTGCAATATTAATTGTGGTGACTTGTTAGCCTCTGGGACAATTTCTGGGCCTAATGAAGGTTCTTTTGGGTCTATGCTAGAAATTTGTTGGAAAGGAACCAAGCCATTGTCAATGCCCGATGGAACAGAAAGAAAATTTATTCAAGATGGAGACTCGGTAATTTTTAAAGGACATTCCTCCAATGGAAAATACAATATTGGTTTTGGAGAGCTAATTTCAAAAGTTTTGCCACCTAAATAGAAATAGATGGAAGAGGCTTTAGAAAATAAAATGATTTTAAATGCTTATCGAGGAGTCTTACGTTCTATAAAGTCAAGACGTTCTAAAGAAGAAACTAAAGTCATAAGAAAAGCCTTTAATTTAGCTGTTAATGCTCATCGTAATACAAGAAGAAAATCTGGTGAACCCTATATTTTTCATCCACTTGCAGTAGCAAGAATATGCGGCGATGAAATTGGGCTAGGAACTATTTCTATTGTATGTGCTTTAATGCACGATACGGTAGAAGATACCACCATCACTTTAAGTGATATTGAAAAAATATTTGGACAAAAAGTAAAGTTAATCATTGATGGCTTGACTAAAATTTCTGGTCAGTTTGATTTCTCTAGCTCTTCTCAAGCGGAGAATTTTAAAAAAATGTTTCTCACCATTCCCGATGATGTTAGAGTTATTTTAATAAAGCTTGCGGATCGACTTCATAATATGAGAACCTTGGATTCAATGAAGGAAAGTAATAAGTTAAAAATTGCTTCTGAAACTTCTTACTTATATGCACCCCTTGCTCATAGATTAGGACTTTTTTCAATTAAGACAGAGCTTGAAGATCTATCATTTAAATTCACAAATCCAAATGAGTACTCATCAATAACAAATAAGCTTGAAAAAACAAAGGCTGTAAGAGAGCGGTTTATTCAAAAATTTTCTTTGCCAATTAAAAAAGAATTGGATAAACAAGGATTTAAATATCAGTTAAAGGCCAGAACTAAAGGTATTCCTTCTATTTATAAGAAAACACAAGAAAAAGGAGTTGACTTTGAAGATATATTTGATGTATTTGCTCTTCGTATTATACTTGACTCTGATGATGAAAAAGCAGATTGTTGGAAAGTTTACAGTATTGTAACTGATTATTATATTCCAAATCCCGAAAGATTGAGAGATTGGATTTCATATCCTAAACAAAATGGATATGAGTCTTTACATACAACTTTAATGAGTCCAACAGGAAAATGGGTAGAAGTTCAAATTAGAACTAAGAGAATGGACCATGTTGCAGAAAAAGGACTGGCTGCTCACTGGAGATATAAAGATCAAACAGAAAATAACACAAGGTTAGATAAATGGATTTCTGACATAAGAGAAATCATGGAAAATAGAAGTAGAAATACTACTGAATTTCTAGATGAATTTAAAAATAACTTATATAGCGATGAAATATATGTTTTTACTCCTAAGGGTGACTTATTTTCACTCCCTGTAAAATCAACAGCTTTAGATTTTGCATTTTCAGTACACTCAGATGTTGGTGCTAAGTGTATTGGTGCAAAAGTCAACAGCAAACTAGTGCCATTAAGTTACAGCTTAAAAAGTGGAGATCAAATTGAGATTTTAACATCAAAAACACAAGTACCTAAGGAAGGCTGGCTAGAGTTTGTCATAACTTCAAAAGCAAAATATAAAATAAAGCAATCTCTAAAAGAAGAACACAGAATAATCGCTTTAGATGGAAAAGAAATATTAAAAAGAAAGTTAAAAAATTTAAAAATAAATTTTACAGAAGATAACATTAAGCTGTTATTAAAACATTTCAACATTGACGAACATACAGAATTCTACTTCCAGATAGCTAATGACAATATAGATTTTAGAAAGATTAAACAAATACGTAAAAAAGGGGGTGAACTTTACTCAACTTCCTCAATTACAAAAAGTATTAAAAATACATTTGAAAACTTAGTTAATAAGGTTAAAAAAGAAGACAATTCAATATTTATTGGGGAAGGTGCAGATCCAAATCTTGACTATACATTATCCCCATGTTGTAATCCACTTCCTGGCGACTACGTTTTCGGATTTGTGTCAATAAACGACGGAATAAAAATTCATAGAAACAATTGTCCAAACGCAAAACAATTAAGATCAAATTACTCTTATAGAATTTTAAAAGCTAAGTGGAAAAGCAAAGTTGGAGACGCATTTATAACTGGTCTTGAATTTATTGGAATTGATATTGTAGGAGTAGTAAAAGAATTAACAACAATAATTTCAGAAGAAGAGAAGGTAAATATGAAATCAGTTAATTTTGATACTAACGATGGAGTATTTCAAGGATCAATTATGCTTTATGTTTATGATAAATCACATTTAGAAAAATTAATTAAAAAATTAAGAAATATAAACGGGATTGAAAAAGTAGAAAGAATAGAATAATATTGATGTAATATACTATTTTTACCATAACAATTTATTTTTTTGGAAAAAATATCAGACATACAAGAAAAAGTTAGGAATGTGTTCTCAGAATACCTTAACGAAAAAGGACATAGAAAGACACCTGAAAGATTTGCAATACTTGCAGAAATTTATGGGATAAATGGCCATTTTGACATTGAAGAACTTTATAAAAACATGAAGAATAAAAACTATCGTGTTAGTAGGGCAACTCTTTACAATACCATTGAATTGCTTATGGATTGTGATTTGATAAAAAAACATCAATTTGGACAAAGTAGTTCTCATTTTGAAAAATCATTTCAATTTAAACAACATGATCACTTAATTTTAGACGACGGAGAAGTGATAGAATTTTGTGATCCACGGATTCAAAATATTAGGAAAACTATTCAGGAAATATATAATGTTGAAATAAGTGATCATAAATTATACTTTTACGGTAAAAAGAAAAAGTTAAATGTTTGAAGTAAAGATTCTTGAAAATTCAAAATATCTCTGGGTAGATTTAAAAGGAAAGTTAATGACTGAAGAAAATGGAGTTGAAATGTTCAAATTAATATGTGACAACTTATCTGAAAATCGTTCCATTGTTATATTAAATCTTTTAAATTTAGAATACATAAATAGTTCTGGGTTTAATAATATTTTAAAAATTTTAACGAAGTCAAGGAATCTCGGAGGAGACTCTATTCTTTGTAATTTAAATTCAGTAATTGAAAAATTACTTATTACAACCAAATTAAATACTATTTTTAAGGTGCAAAATCAAATAGAAAATCTTGAAGATTTCATGAATAAAAACTAATATGGGAGTTGATGTACTTTTAGGTCTCCAATGGGGAGATGAGGGGAAAGGTAAAATTGTTGATGTTTTAACACCTCAATATGATATAATAGCAAGATTTCAAGGAGGGCCAAATGCAGGTCATACACTCGAATTTGAAGGTATTAAACATGTGCTACATACTATTCCGTCTGGTATTTTTAGAAATGGCGTTATGAATATAATTGGAAACGGTGTGGTGATAGATCCAGTTATATTACAAAAAGAAATTCAACAACTCGAAAAATTAAATATTGATGTTCAATCCAAATTATTAATTTCTAAAAAGGCTCATCTAATTCTTCCAACTCACAAACTTTTAGATCAAGCATCTGAAATATCAAAAGGAAAACAAAAGATAGGTTCGACTTTAAAAGGAATTGGTCCTACATATATGGACAAAACTGGTCGAAACGGATTAAGAATAGGTGATATTAGTTCAGTAGATTTTAATAAAAAGTACCGAAAACTAAAAGAAAAACATTTTAAAATTCTAAAAGATTCAACTCTTCTTAAAAATCTAGACTCTATAGAAAGTGAATTTTTAAAAAGCATAGAATATATCAAAAAATTCAAACATATTGATAGCGAGCATTATTTAAACAATGCATCTAAAAATGGTAAAAAAATATTAGCAGAAGGCGCACAAGGAACATTATTAGATATAGATTTTGGAACCTATCCATATGTTACATCAAGTAATACAATAACAGCCGGAACATGCACTGGGCTTGGAATAGCACCAAATAAAATTAAAAGAATTGTAGGTATTTTTAAGGCCTATTGCACTAGGGTTGGGAGTGGTCCTTTTCCTTCCGAGTTAAAAGATGAAATAGGTGAAAAAATAAGACAAGTTGGACATGAATTTGGAGCTACTACCGGAAGAGAAAGAAGGTGTGGATGGATAGATTTACCTGCTTTAAAATATGCAATTATGATCAATGGAGTCACTGAATTATCAATGATGAAGGCTGACGTTTTAGATTCTTTTGAAGATATTTATGTATGTACACATTATTTGCAAAATGAAGAGAAAATAAATTTCTTTCCGTTTGATTTATCTGATGATACAAAGCCAGTATTCAAAAAAGTTAAAGGTTGGAATCAGGATATAACAAAATATCAAAAAGAAAGTGATTTCCCAAAAGAACTTTCAGCTTATATTAATTATCTTGAAAAAGAATTAGAAGTCCCTATTAGTATTGTATCCGTTGGCCCAAATAGATCAGAAACTATTATCAGATAATTTACGTATAATTTTAATAGAATATATATTCTAAATGAATGAAGTCATTTTTTTTCATATTTATAATTACACTTTCAAATTTATTGATTCATAGTCAAACAAAAAAAATAAGCTTTTCATCTAAAGAAAGTAAAGGAATTGTTGTTAATGAAAGAAAATTACTAATTCTTTGGAATCAAGTTAAATTCAAACATAAAAACACCTTAATGTATTGTGACAGTGCAATTTATGAAGGGTCGAAAAATTCATTTATAGCATATAACAATATTTATATTAATGAAAATGATAGTTTAAAAATTAATGGAGATAGCTTACACTACTTTGGTAATATTCAGAAGGCATTTATATATGGAAATGTAACAGTAAAATCTAATAGGATTAAATTAAATACTAAATCATTAATATATGATCGGAAAACGAAAATAGCCTATTATAATAATGGTGGTTTAGTTAAAGACCTAGAAAAAGAATATGATATTGAGAGTAAAAAAGGAGTTTTTAAAACGCGTATTCAAAGTGTCTTTTTTAAAGAAAATGTAAAGCTAAATCATGAGAACTACAACCTAATAAGCGATACTTTAATATATCATACAAATACTCAAAAATCTGACATTATAGGCAATACCGAGATTTACACTAAAAAAAGTAAAATATTTTGCAATAAGGGATGGTTTGATTCAAAAAATAGTAATGCTTCATTTAAAGGGGAAATAACTATGGAAACTAAAAATCAAAAATTATTTGCAGACAGTATATTTTACGACGAAATTTCTGGATTTTCATATGCTGATGGGAATGTTAAGATTATCGACGATAGTGCAAAAGTAATAATCTATGGTAATTATGGTTTTTACAATGAAAAAACTGATTCTATAAAAGTTTGGGATCATGCTGTATTTACTCAGTTAGATGATCTTGATACAGTAAATATTTATGCTGACCAATTCATTAGTTTTAAAGATTCTAATAAAGAAATATTTATTTGCTATAACAATGCAGTAATTAATGGAAATTCAATTAGTGGTGATTGTGATTCCATATTCTATAATAAAACTGACTCATTGTTAAAATGCATTGACAAACCGGTTATTTGGCTTGATAAAAACCAAGTTTCTGGTGAAAAAATAGAATTCAAAACCTTTAATGGGGAAATTTTCAGTATGAAAGTAGAGAATAAATCTATTATTATTAATAAAAAAGACAGTATACATTATGATCAAGTTCACGGCAAAAAAATAAATGGAATATTTGAAAATAATGAATTAAAAATTCTTTATGTAGATAAAGATGGAGAGGCGATTTATTTCACTGAAGACGAAAAAGATTCTACAATTAATGAAACAAACACTATTTATTGTGAATCAATGACCATATCGTTAAAGAACAATAATATTGAAAAAATAAAATTTAATACTAAGCCAAATGGGAAAACAGTTCCTCTAAATGGAGAAAATGATGATATATACCTTAATGACTTTATGATTTACTCAAAAAGAAGCTATCAAGATAAAATTCTTAAAGCTAATGGTGAACTTCCAAAAGGAATGTAAGTCTCATCTGAGTTTATTTCGGAAAATGTGTTAACCAAAAGTGAGTCTTTGTTTATTAAATTTTTTCTCATCAAGCTTTGTAAATTATTATAATTATAAACTTTTATAGAATCTGACTCCAAAAAAGCAATATTAGTTCTATTTAATAAATCTAAATTAAATTCACTATTGATTTTAGTTATAAATCTTACTTGTGCATCAACTGCTCTACCGCACATTGCTTCTGGTTTATATTGAGCACCAATTACCATTAAATGATTATTTAAAAACTTTATTTCGCCCTCGATATTTGAACCGTGGGATTTCCAATCTTCTTGAAAATTCAAAAAGGAGGATATTATATTTTTTTTCGTTTCAATATCAAAAGCTTTTGAATTAATATAAATCCAAATTTTCGATCTAGGATGTAATGTGTCAAAAATCATAAATCAGCAGCGTTAGCTATAAGCTCAGCTATGTCTAGAACTTTAGTTTTTTCTTCTTTTTCAAAAAATTTAACACCGTCAGTCATCATGGTATTACAAAACGGACAACCAGTAGCAATATAGTCTGGCTTTAGCTCCATGGCTTGTTCAGTCCTTTCAATATTGATCTCTTTATTTCCCTTTTCAGCTTCTTTAAACATTTGAGCTCCTCCAGCACCACAACAAAGTCCATTTGCCTTAGACTTTTTCATTTCAACAAGTTCAGCATCTAACTTTTCTAATACTTCTCTTGGAGCTTCGTAAACATCATTAGCTCTACCTAAATAGCAAGGATCGTGAAACGTTATTTTTTTTCCATCAAATTTCCCGCCACCTTTTAAAAGTAATCTTCCTTCTCTTATTAGTTGATTAATTAATTGTGTGTGATGAACTACTTCAAAATCTGCTCCAAGTTCTGGATACTCATTTTTTAAAGTATTGAAACAATGTGGACATCCAGTAACAATTTTTTGGATATCATATCCTTTAAGTAACTCAATATTTTTAATCGCTTGCATCATAAAAGCAAATTCATTTCCAGCACGTTTAGCAGGATCTCCTGTACAGGATTCTTCAGGTCCAAGAATAGCAAATTTAATATTACAATAATTAAGAATCTTTACTATAGCTTTTGATATTTTTTTGGCTCTGTCATCAAAACTTCCAGCGCATCCAACCCAAAATAAAATTTCTGGACGTTCATTGTTGGCTATCATTTCTTTTACAGTTGGAACTCTAAGTTTACTCATATTTATTATTCTTCTACCCAATTTTTTCTATCTGCTTGAGCAAACTGCCAAGGAGCACCGTTATTTTCAATATTAGTTAGCATTCCTGCTAACTCTGAAGGAACTTTTGATTCCTCCATTACTAAATATCTTCTTAAGTCTATAATAATAGAGAGTGGATCTATACTAACAGGACATTCTTGAACACAGGCATTGCAAGATGTACAAGCCCAAATTTCCTCCTCAGAAATATAATCACCCAATAAAGATTTATTATCATTATAATCCTGACCATGAATTCTTTTATTTTGCCCCACTTCTTCCAGGCGGTCCCTAGTATCCATTATAATTTTTCTGGGGCTTAACAACTTGCCTGTTTGACTAGCCGGACATGCAGAAGTACATCTTCCACACTCTGTACAGCTATAAGCATCCATTAAACTTTTCCAAGATAAATCTTCAACATCTTTTGCTCCAAATCTATCAGGAACTGTTTGATTTTCATCTGTAGGAGTAGCATAAGGATCAAAATTAGGATCAAACATTTTAACGACTTCGTCTTTTACTGAACTAAGATTATTAAATCCACCTTTACTATTTAAATTACTGTAATAGGTGTTTGGGAAAGCCATTACAATATGAAAATGCTTTGAATAAGGTAAATAATTTAAGAAACCAAAAACAACTAAAATATGACCCCACCACCCTATTCTTTCTAACATAATTAAAGTTTCAATATCAAAATAATTAAAAAAGTATGGGGCAGTAAAGGAGGAAATTAAAAAACCATAAGAACCTGAACCTGCAACATGTGATTTTCCTTGTAAGAAAAGAGCTTCATCGGCACCATTCATTGTGAAAACGCATATTAAAAGTACTATTTCAAGGTATAAAATTATATTTCCATCCAATTTTGGCCAACCATTCATTTCTGACATTTTGAACCGCGGTACTTGAATTAAATTTCTTCTGGCTAAAAAATATAAGGTGGAAACAAAAGCTAAAACAGACAATACTTCAATTGTACTAATTAATAAGGTATAAACCCATCCAATTTTTGATAAGAAAAATCTATGGCTACCATATAATCCATCTGCAATAATTTCAATAAGTTCTGTTGAGGTAAAAAGAAAAGCAACGTAAATAAATAGATGTAAGAAAGCAGGAAGTAGTCTTTGAAACATTTTTTTTTGTCCAAGAGCAACTAATAAAGTGGTTTTAATTCTTTGTGCTTTTTTATCCGATCTATCAAGGGGCTTGCCCAGTGATATATTTTTTCTAATTTTAGAAATATTAAAGCTAAAAAAACCAAAACCAACAATTAATAAAAAAGCAAATACCAATTGACTAATCATAAAAAATTTAAATTGTTTTTCTTTTAAATTTAAAGAGAGTCAGTAGCAAATTTCTTAAGTAATTTTTGATCTCTAGAATCTAAAATGTTTTTATCTTTTTTGCCAAATATACTGAATCCAACATATCGTTTGGGTTCTGTTTTAATATTTTCCAATAATCTAGAGGCTTCATTTATCATATTAGTCATTGATTGGTAAATTGTAGAATCATTAATCAAACGGTTTAAAGTTCCATCGCTGTTTTGAATTTCATTCAAAATTATGTTAACTTCTTCAAGTGATTCTTTAGCATTTTTAATTGTTCCTTTAATATCTGAGTCTACAAGGGAATCAGATAATTGTGCAACATTATTTAAAATTTCGCTAATAACATTATTACTTTCTTGTAAATTTGTTGTAACTAATTTGATGTTATTTATAATTTTACTAATGTTTTCTTTTTCAGACCTAATTAATCCACTTAATTCAATAGATACTATTTCAAAATTTTTAACTGCATTATTAATACCATTAAAAGACTGATCGAGATTATCAGTATTTCTACTAAATATCGCTTCAATAGTTTTAATTGCAGAATCTGCAGTACTAATTAGCTCATTAGTTTTCTTCTCTAATGGAATTAGTCTTTGATTAATTTGATCTTCAAGCGCTAGTGATACAGAAGATGGAATAGTGTCTTGAGAATTAAAATAAAAAGATGAGTCCCCCCACAAAACATCTAAATATGATCCTGATAATAGATCAGAATTTAATAGTATAACGGTTCCTCCTTTTAATCTTTTGACTTCAGGTTCATTTAGCTCAAATTCTATAATAACATTATTTAAATCATTTTTCTGAAACTTTATGTCTGTAATAATCCCTACTTGTAAGCCATTTAAGTTAACAGGGCCTCCTGTTGCTAAGCCTTCAGAGTTTTTGAAAATAGTATAATAAACATATCTTGACTTCCAAAGCTCTTGGCCTTTTAAAAAATAAGAGCCTACAACAAGAACTCCAATTCCGATTATTGTAACTAAACCAATTAAAAGTTCTTTTTTAATTTTCATTCAACAATGTTTTATTGCTTTTTCCAATCTAATCTTTTACCATTCTTAAAAGAAATAACAAAAGCAGAATTATATCCAGCTTTAATTGCTTCTTCTAATTTATTATTTGCGCTTTTCATGTCTGTACATAAAGCGAAGGTATATTTATAATAATTTCCACTAATATACACTTCTACATCCTTTAATCCATTAAAATTTTCAGGAAGTGTAGGTATTTTAACACTAGATGTAGCCAATTGAATCTTATAAACTAGTCCGGTATCGGATAAATTTTCAGAGGTTGAAATAGCTTTTTCTTCATTTAAGTCCGTTATAGATTTATCAACATTATCGTATTTACTTTTATAATTCTTAAACCCTTCAAAAATATGATTTGCTAACTTTAATTGTCCACCTTTAGAGATAAGTAATTTTTCATCTTTGGGATTTGATAAAAATCCCAACTCGATTAATACTGCAGGCATAGTAGCTCTATATAAAACCATAAATCCAGCTTGTTTAACACCCCTGTTTCTTAGATTTAATTTAGTTTTACAATCTTTTTGAATAGAATTTGCTAAAATTAAACTTTGGTCTAGAAATGCATTTTGTCTCATAGACAAAGCAATATAAGCGTCAGGATCATTAGGATTAAACTCTGAATAAGTTTGTTTGTTGTTTTCCTCCATTAATATAGAAGAATTTTCAAATTTAGCCACTTCTAGTGCCGCTTTAGACTTGTGTAGTCCTAAAACCCATGTTTCAAAACCATTTGCAGAGGGGGTTTCTATTGCGTTTGCATGAATTGAAATAAATAAATCTGCTCCAATCTCGTTAGCTATTTTTGCTCTCTTTGCTAAACCAATAAATCGATCATCATCTCTAGTGAAAATAACTTTAACATTAGGAAACTCCTTATTAATTAACTGACCCAATAAAAGGCTGACTTTTAAAACGACTGTCTTTTCATAATTATTATTCGGGCTTACAGCTCCCGGATCCTTACCTCCATGTCCTGGATCAATTACAACAGTATTAATACCCAAGCCTGTTTGAGAGCTTACGTTAATTAAACAAAATACTAAAAGAATTAATTTAAAATATTTTCTTAATGTAAGTACCCTTATATTTGTATAATATTTTGTCATGAAAAACGTTTTAAAAAAAAACTCAATTAGTTAAACCATATTTTTAAATGATTAACAATCATATCAAATTTAAGCTGCTAATTGAACTAATTAAAGAACATTCTTCTGTATTTATACTCTTTCTCGTGTTGATAAACAGTACTAGTATATACTCACAAGAGGAAAATAAACAAAAGTCAAGCCAATTAGAAAGCACCTTAAATTGGACCGCAAAAGACTCAATAGTTTTAGATATGGAAAATAAACAAACATATCTATACAAAGAAGCACATATAGACTATGGGGAAGTAGTATTGGATGCATGCTTTATTAAGTTTGATTTTGAAACTAAAAATGTTTACGCTACATATTGCTTGGATAGTAACAATCAAAAAATAGGAGTGCCAATTATTTCTGATGGTGGAACTCTAACTAATGCAGACTCTTTGATATATAATTTTAAGACTAAAAAAGGTATTACCTATAAAGTCGTTCTAAAGCAAGGCGAGGGTTTTATTCATGGGGAAAAAGTAAAAAAACAAAATAACGGAGATATACACATTAAAAATGCCATGTACACAACTTGTGATCTTGAACATCCTCATTTTTACTTTAAACTAAATAAAGCAGTTATTAAGCCAGATGATAAGATTGTCTCAGGCCTAATAAATTTACATGTTGCTGATGTTCCTACACCTCTTGGTCTACCATTTGCATTTTTTCCTAATAAAAAAAATAAAGGTTCTAATGGACTTATTATACCCAATTATGGAACATCAGAAGCATTAGGATTTTATTTGTTGGGTGGCGGTTACTACCACCAGTTCCGAAAAGGAAGAATAAGTACATCTTTCACCGGGGACGTATATAGTAAAAGCTCTTGGGGATTAAGTAATTTAACTTCCTATAAAGTTAGATATAAATATAGTGGCCAATTTTCTTTGAATTATAGAAATACTGTTCAAGGTGAAAAAGGATTTGAAGGATTTAATAAAAGAAAAGACTTCTTTGTTAGATGGAATCATAATAAAGATCAAAAACACAAGCCTGGAACAACTTTTAGAGCTTTAGTAAATGCAGGGACAACTACAAATTTTAGAAATGATTACAATAATATTTCAGCACAGAATTATTTAACAAATACATTTAACTCAAATATAGCTTGGAGCAAAAGATTTAAAGGTGAAATAAGCTCTAATTTAAGCACTAATTTGAGACATAGTCAGAATAGTAATACAGATTTAATGACATTTACTCTTCCTGACATATCATATAATGTTAACCGTTTCTATCCATTTAAAATGCTAAGAAAAAAAAGTATTAATAAAAACTTTATTCACGAAATAATAAATCAAACTAATATCAACTATCAGATGAATACCAAAAATGAGCTACGTTTGAGCTCAAAAAATATTTTACAAAATGATCTTAATAGCTTAAAGTCAAAATCAAAAAATGGTATGAGACATACTATAAATGCTTCAAGTTCTATAAAACTTTTTGGCAAAAACGTTACAATAAATCCATCCTACAGACTTTCATCTTTATGGTATTTAGATCAAATAAATAAAGTTTGGGACAATTCAAATAAAGAAATACTTAATGACAGTGTAAAAGGGTTTTCTCAAATTTATTCTCAAAACTTTAGTGTCTCAGCAACAACAAAAATTTATGGATTTTACAGTTTTGCTAAATTTCTAAAAGGAAAAAATGAATCAAAAATCAGGCATACCATTACACCAAATATTAATTTTAATTATAAGCCAAATTCAAATCCTTGGATTTCCTACCAATCTGATACACTAGGAAATACTCAATTATATTCTCCTTTTTCTAGTAATATTTACGGAACTATAAGCCCCTCTGAATCTGGAAGAATTGGATTTAGTTTAATTAACTCTTTGGAACTTAAAAAACGTAATTTAAAAGACACAAGCAACAAAGAAGAGTTTTTAAAATTTAAAATTTTAGACAATCTCAGCATCAATTCAGGTTATGATTTAATTAAAGATTCCTTCCATTTGGATAATTTTAGTGTGATTGGAAGAACAACTTTGTGGAAAAAAGTAAATATTCGATTTGCAGGCCGGTTAGATCCATACAAATACCTCAATGGAAAAAGAATAGATCAATATCAATTTTCAGCAAATAATAAACTTGGAACATTAACCTCGGCAAACCTTGCATTGGGAGCAAACTTAAAATCTTCTAAAAGGGATAAAAAACCTTATAAAAGTGATAAGGGAAGTAAAGAAGAATTAGATATGATTAACTCTAATTCTGATATGTATATAGACTTTAATATTCCTTGGTCAATTGGAATAGATTATAAAATTGACTATCGAAGAGTTATTAACCCATCTATTGACACCTCATATATCACGCAAAGTATTGGACTAAGAGGTGATTTAAGCATTACTAAAAACTGGAAATTATCCTACATGACTAATTACGACTTTATTAACAAAGAATTTAGTTTTACATCCATTAATATTGCAAGAGATCTTCATTGTTGGCAAATGAGTTTTAATTGGATTCCTCTTGGATTTATGCGTAGTTATAACTTAAATATAAGCGTTAAATCTTCCATACTTCAAGATTTAAAATTACAAAGGAGAAGAACATGGTATGATAATAATATTTTTTAAATTTTACCTATGAAATCAATAATAAAAATTCCAAATGCACCATCGCCCGTTGGTCCTTATAGCCAAGCAGTGAGACACAATGGTTTAATCATAGCCAGTGGCCAAATTGCATTAGATCCCAAAACTGGTATTTTAAATACAACGTCAATTAGAACTGAAACAAGTCAAATTTTAAAAAACATTGATTCCCTGCTGAAATCTTGCAATCTAAAAAGAGAAAACATTTTAAAATGCAGTATTTTCTTAAAAAATATGGATGAATTTGATAAAGTAAATGAAGTTTATTCAGATTTTTTTAAAGAACCTTATCCAGCTCGAGAAACTGTGGAAGTAGCAAGGCTTCCAAAAGATGCCAATATAGAAATAAGTTTTATAGCTGGAGAATAGCTATTTACTTAAATTTAGAAAATCATTCCATAGCGGATCTATTGAGGGATTTGCTAGAATAGTTAACTCTGTTTTTTTAACAGGATGTAAAAATTTAATAGATCTTGCCAAAAGGTGAATACTACCATCTTTATTAGTTCTTTTAGCTCCATACTTAACATCTCCTTTTATTTTACAACCCAAATGGCTCAGCTGAACCCTAATTTGGTGATGACGGCCAGTTAGAGGATTTATTTTTAAATAGTAATAATTTTTACTTCTTCCAATTAATTTATATTTTAAAATGGCTTTCTTACTCTCTTTAACTTCTTGATCATATGCTCTTGATTTGTTTTTTTCCTGGTTTTTTTTTAGCCAATTAGTAAGTTCGCCTTCTTCAAAAGGTGGTTTTTCTTCAACAATAGCCCAGTATTCTTTTTTAACTTCTTTATTTCTAAATAATGCATTCATTCTAGAAAGAGATTTTGAAGTTCTAGCAAAAACAACTACTCCACCAACAGGCCTGTCAATTCTATGTATAATTCCAAGAAAAACTTCTCCAGGTTTATTATACTTTTTTTTAATATAAGATTTAACATTTTCTGCTAAAGTAATATCTCCAGTCTTATCTGATTGTATAATGTCACCTGAAATTTTTTTAACAGCAATAAGATGGTTGTCTTCAAATAAGACGGTAAAACTCAAACTAGTACTGCTCTTTTTCATTTGGGAAATCTTGAGATTTTACATCTTTTTTAAAGTTGCTACATGCTTTTAAAATTTCTTGGTGCAAATTGTGATATCTTCTAAGAAATCTAGGAGAAAACTCTTGAGTGATTCCCAACATGTCATGAAGGACTAATACTTGACCATCAACACCTCCTCCAGCTCCAATTCCAATGACAGGAATTTCTAATTTTTTCGCAACAGTAGTAGCTAATTTAGCTGGTACTTTTTCTAAAATTACAGCAAAACAACCTGCTTTTTGTAAAAGAAGAGCATCTTTAATAAGTTCATTTGCCTCCGCCTCTTCTTTAGCCCTAACAGTATAAGTTCCAAATTTATAAATTGATTGAGGAGTTAATCCTAAATGTCCCATTACAGGAATTCCAGCAGAAAGTATTCTTTCAACTGACTCTATAATTTCTTTACCACCTTCTAGTTTTACAGAGTGAGCCTCAGCTTCTTTCATAATTCTAATTGCAGACCTTAGGGCTTCTCTAGAATCTCCTTGATAATTTCCAAAGGGAAGATCAACAACAACTAAAGATCTATTAATAGCTCGAATTACAGATGAAGCATGATAAATCATCTGATCAAGTGTTATAGGCAAAGTTGTTTCATGACCAGCCATAACGTTTGAAGCAGAATCACCTACTAAGACAACATCAATTCCAGATTCATCAACAATTTTAGCAATTGAATAATCGTAGGCGGTAAGCATGGAGATTTTCTCATTTTTCCTCTTCATTTCTTGAAGAACATGAGTGGTTACCCTTTTTATATCTTTGTGTGTAGACATTTCAATTAATTTTACGCAAATTTGATATATTTTCTGAGATAATCTTAATAATTTTTAGTTTTTAAAACCTTATGATTACTACATCTAATTTATACAATTATTTTTTAATATTAGTCACAAGTTTTTTACTTCCAATTTTAGGATTTTCCAATCACATTAGTGGTGTAATTTCTGATAAAAATGGAGAACCTTTACCATTTGCGTCAATATATATTAAAAATACTACTTACGGGGTTAGTTCTAATGCTTTTGGAGAATATTTTATAGAACTAGAGCCTGGAAATCACACCATTATTTATAGCTATATCGGCTTTAGAAATGAAGAGAAATCAATAAATCTTACAGAAAAACCAAAAATAATTAATGTGATTCTTTTTGAAAACGATCAAGATTTAATTGAGTATGAGGTAGTTTCAAATACTAAGAACAAAGCTCTTGAAATACTTGAAAAAGTGAAAAAAACAAAAAAAAACTACGTTGAAAAAGATTTTTCTTGTAAAGAATATTCAAAAAATACTATTGAAAAAAGACAATTTAAAATTCAAAGAAAAGATACTATTGAATTATGGCAATTAGACACTTCTAAATTTATTAATTTTAAAAATGATGTTCTTAAATTCGTAGAATCTTATGGGGATTTATATAAAATAAATGGTTTTAATTATTGGTCATATGATGGATACCATGATTTTGCAGATACAAAAAAAAAGCAAGATTTTGTAATAATTCAATCGTTTGAAGATTTTGGGGAATACAATATAACTCCTGAGTATGAAGTTGATGATAAATACGATTATTTAATAAAATTATCTGAAATAGAATTTGATTTATATAAAAATAATATCCCAATTCAAATTGCTAATAAACCAATAGTATCTCCTCTGTCTCCTGGATCTAGAACCTATTATAAATACGATTATTTAGGATTTATTCCGCAAGAAGATTCCTTAAAAATTCACAAAATTAAAATTACACCAAGATTTAAAAATGAACCATTATTAAAAGGGGTATTGTTTATTGAAGACAGTACCTTTTTATTGAAATCTGTAGAATTAGAATTAAGCGGTCCTTTACAATCAGAATTTAATATCAAAAATTTTCATGTCATCCAAAATTATGAGCAATATGAAGATCAGAATTTAATTAAAAGAAAAGTTATAGATTACACAATAAGAGAAGAAATTTATAAGATTTTAGGAAACTCTGTCACAGTTAATAAAAATTTTAATTTTTTAAAGGATCTTCCTACTGACTTTAAGAAAAATCAAGTTAAATACTTTAGGGATTCGTCTGAGAAAATTTCTAATCAAAAATGGAAAAGTATAAGACAGCTTGATTTAAAAAAAAATGAAATAGAATACATCAATTATACAGATAGTTTAAGAGATTACTATCAAAGCGAAGAATATGCATTAGAACAAGACAGTATATACAATAAAATAACTTGGTCAAATTTTTTATGGGAAGGAATTGGAAAAAAAAATAGATATAAAGGATACTCATTTTACATATGGCCAGTTGTATCTCAATTTAACTTTTTAGGTATAGGTGGCTATAGACACAACCTTGGTTTTAATTATAGTCAAAATATTAACGAAAAATATAAGATTGCTACTAGAAATAATCTAGATTATGGTTTAGCAAATAAAGATTTTAAAGGATCTACTAATATTTCTATTATTACAAATGACAAAAAGTACAAACAATTTTCATTAGGAATTGGAGATCAGTATAAAGCTATTAATAGATATCCTTCGATAGTAACTGCATTTTCAAGAAGTAACTATGTTAGATCCCAAAATATTGAAAGTGGTTATAGATCAGAGCTACTAAATGGTCTTTATGGAGAAGTTAAATTTCAATATACTAATCAAACCCCTATTGATAATTTAGATTTAAATAGTGACTTATTTACAGAATCTATTGATTCAATTTTAGAGCTATCCCCAATAAAGTTTGATTCTTACAGAAAATCAGAAACTAGAATTCAGCTAACTTGGCTGCCATTTCAAAAATTTTATTACAAAAAAAATAAGAAAATTGTTATTGGAACTAAATATCCAACTGTGAATTTCATATATAAGAAAGGTATTCCTAATCTATTTAAAAGCGAAGTGAATTTTGATTATTTAGAACTTGGCATTAATGATGAATTTACTGTACCACATTTAGGGAAATCTAAGTGGAATATTCAAACAGGAGCATTTGTAAATAAAAAAAACTTAAGAATTGTTGAATGGAAGTATTTTAGAGGTTCTGACAGAGGATTATTTAGTAATCCACTTTTTTCATCTCAGCTTTTGGGAAATACACTTTTTACAGAAAATTCATTTTTTAGAGGTAATTATGTCCATAGTTTTGATGGGAATATTTTTAATAAATTACCTTTAATAAGCAAACTTGGATTACAGTTATCTACCGGTTTGTCAACTTTAATTATTTCGGATCAAGACTTTAGACATGTAGAAACTTTTATTGGAATATCAAGACCATTTAGAATTTTTGGTGGCCTGGTTAAATTTGGAATTTTCTTATCCTCATCAATTAATTCTAAAAATGGTATTCAATCAGAATTAAAGCTAGGAGCCAATGCTTACAACTCATTTAATAATCAATGGGATTATTAATTTTTCAAAGGAATTTGTTTAAGTACTTCAATTAACAAATCCCAAAACTTTTGAACTGATTTTATATGAACCTTTTCATCTGGGGAATGGGGGTTTTTAATTGTTGGTCCGAAAGATATCATATCTAGCCCTGGATATCTCTCGTTTAATATTCCACATTCTAAACCAGCATGACATGCCTGAACTTTAGGATCAGATTTAAACATTTTCTTGTATAATGAAACCATAATGTCAAGAATTTCAGAATTCGAATTAGGTGCCCATCCAGGGTAAGAACCTGTATGTTCAACTTCGGCTCCAATATTTACAAATGAAGATCCAACCGTTCTAGCAACATCTAATTTTGAACTATCTACAGAACTTCTTTGTAAACTTTGAGTCACAAAACTTCCATCTTTTAATATTACTCTTGCTAATGAAGAAGAAGTTTCTACTAACCCTTCAATAGATTGACTCATTTTATAAACTCCATTAAATACAGAATATAATGTATCTACGACTTCTTTCGAATCAATAATTGAAAGTCCCATGGAAGGAGAGTCAATATTATTTAATTCAATTACTAAATTGGGTTCCGATTTTATATACTCATTCTTAATATCTGCTGCAAGAATATCTAGTTTATTTAAAAACCCTTCATCATTAATAGAAATTATAGAAAAAGATTCTCTAGGAATTGCATTTCTTAAACTTCCTCCATCAATTTGAGAAATTTGAAGATTATATTCTACTGCTAGATTTAGAATTCTATTCATTATTTTATTGGCATTTCCTCTCTCTAGATGTATATCCATTCCTGAATGCCCTCCCTTTAAACCTTTAATAATAACTTCAAGACCAATACCTTTAGAAATCTTTTCTTGTGTATATATTTTTGAGGTGTTTGTATCAATTCCACCAGCGCATCCAATACTAAACTCATCATCGTCTTCAGTATCTAAGTTTAATAATATCTCACCATCTAATATTCCCTTTTCTAACTCAAAAGCTCCTGTCATTCCAGTTTCTTCATCAATAGTAAATAAAGCTTCTAAAGCAGGATGATCAATATCATCACTAGCTAAAAGTGTCATAATAGTTGCAACACCCATTCCGTTATCAGCGCCAAGAGTAGTGCCATCGGCTGTAACCCAATCTCCATCTATATAACTTTGAATTCCCTGATTAAAAAAATCAAATTCCTTATCTGCATTTTTTTGATGAACCATGTCTAAATGACTCTGAATAATAATGGTTTTTCTACTCTCCATCCCTTGAGAAGCAGGCTTTTTAATTATCACATTTCCAGATGGATCAACATAGGTAATTAAGCCAAGGGCTAATCCAAAGTTTTTAATAAATTCAATAACTCGCTCCTCGTTTTTAGAGGGTCGTGGAACAGCATTTAAATCTTCAAAATTATTCCATATTTTTGTTGGTGATAAATCTCTTACTTTCATTTCAATTCTCTTTTATAAAATTTAAATCCTCCAAAATCTTTAATAACTATTAAGTTTTTAGCGGCTTCTAATTGTGAATTAATTTTATTTTTTTTTGTGGCAAAATAAACTGGTCTATCAATATTTCCGTTAATATACCAACTAAGTACATAATTATTGAATCTTGTTTTATCTTCACTACTAAGCTCATTGAGCGAAAGAGAATTAAAATTTGTTTTTAATATCTTTTTTTTTGCATTATATAAACTATCGTTGGAATCCAAAAGGTCAATTTTAGAGTAGAAATAATGAGCATAGCTTTTAAAACCCACAGTAGTTAGATACTTTTTTTCAAATGAAATATCTTCATAAAAAGATACTGCCGAGCCCTGAATAACATTTTCAATATTTGGAACAACAAATTTACATAAAAGAGAAAAATTTAATCCAATAGCAATTGAATATAAAGCTAAAGAAGGTATTAATCTTGAGTTTAAAAAAAAACAAGAAAATAAGGTTCCAATAACAATTAAAGCTGGTATTAACCATTCCCAACCTAGCCATTGCATTTGATTCTCTAGTAAATATTGAATGTTTGAATCTTTGACAATAGTAAGAATAAGGTCTTTGTGATTAATTATAATAAATAAAGCGCTCATTAAAATTAGACCTATAAAACTCCCTACGATTATCAAAGAATATTTTAAGAAACTATTAAACTTTTTCCCATTATAAATTTTATAAAGTTCAATTGAAGCCAAAAAAGATAATGGTAAATAAGCCATTGATGAGTAATGAGCAATTTTAGTAGTTACGATTGTAAAGAGAATTAAAACTACCCATAATAAAATTCTCATCATTTTCTCAAAATCTAATCCAAAGCCAGAGTCTCTAAAAGAGTTTTTTAGCCCTAAAAAAGAGAATGGAAAACATCCTATTAAGACAACTAAAAAATGATAGTATAGAGGCTGACTATGACCAGCTACAGGCTTAGAGAATAATTCCAATTGATATTGAATAAATTCAACAATAAACCATGGTCCTTTATTTATAAGTTCTAATAAATACCACGGCGAAGATACTAAAACAACGATTATTATAAACGAGAGAATATGTTTGAGAGAAATATTTTTTCTTAATAACACAAAATAAAAGAGTACTGTAATTAGTACAATTAATAGCCCTACAGGACCCTTAGTAAGAATAGCTAGTCCAGAAAACAAGCCTGAAAAAAGAATATTATTTAATTTTAAAGAATTAAAATATTTATAGAAAAAATAAATTGAAAGAAAAATAAATAAATTAAAAATTGGATCAATTATCCCTGTTCTAAAATATAAGTTGGGCAAAAATCCACTTATAAAAATTATAGACCAAATCCAACCAAAAGTTGAATTCTTTAAACGGCGACCAATATCATAAATCACAACAGGCAAAATTATGCAAAGCAAAGCATTTGGAAATCTTGCAGCAAAGCTTCCAATTCCAAAAATCTTCATTGATAAAACTTGCAGCCAAAAAAATAAGGGTGGTTTTTCATGAAATGGTTCAAAATTTATCATCACTTGTGAAAAATTACTTGAAACCAACATTTCTCTAGAAGATTCTGCAAAATTAATTTCGTCCCAATCAAACAAATTAAAACATCCTAATGTTGGAAGTAATAAAATACAGACGTAAAATAAAAAAAATAAAAAAGGTTTAAAATTTAGCCGGATTATATTCATTCTATTTTTCTTTTTAAAATTTTTCTAGAAATAAATGGCTGTACGTAAATATGTGTAAAAAGTGGAATTAAAGATCCAATTATTGCGCCTATAATTACATCAATTAAAAAATGTTGCGATAAATAAATTCTAGAAAAACCTATAATAAAAGCAACTCCTACCATTAAAAATGAATAAAAATTATTGTTTAATAAAAAACACATACTAATTAAAATACAAAATGCCGATGCTGTATGACCACTTGGGAAAGAATATTTTATATGCAATTCTATTCCTTCAACTAAGTTCCAGGTTCCGTTATCAATCAAACTTTTAAAATGATAGCATGGTCTAAATTCAGTAGAATAAATACCTCGTTTTAAAATTGTAACAAATATAGTTGTAATCAATAGGGAAATTAAAGTTGCAATACCAACCTCTTTTTTAATAAATAAAAAAATAAATGCCATAACAAAAACAAAAGCTCCGTCGCCAAGATAGGTTACGTATTTAAAAAAAAAATCTAACGCCTCGTTGTGATTTTGATTGACGAGTAATGAAAATTCATGATTTCCATAGTTAACTAAAAAAACAGAACTTAATACAATTAAAAATAGCCAAAAAAACCAGTGGTATTGAGTTATATTATCTATTAGTTTTGATTTCATTAAATTACTTTAAAATTTTCCAACTAATGATTTTAGTTTTTGTTAGGAAGTATTTAATTGAAGTAATTATAACCCCTATTCCATAGACAGAACTTCTTTGAAAATTGATTGAAGAGGCTTCCTCAAAATATTTTGTTGGACATGTAATTTCACCAATCAAATAATTTTTAAACATGATTTGTGCTAACATCTGATTATCAAAAATAAAGTCATCAGAATTATTATTATAATTTATATTCTTTAAAACCTCAGATGAGAAAGCTCTAAAACCCGTATGGTATTCTGAGAGTTTTTGGTTCATTAAAATATTTTGAAATAGAGTTAAAATTCTGTTAGCTATGTACTTATAGATCGGCATTCCCCCTCTTAATGCACCTTTACCTAATATTCTAGATCCTAAAACCACTGGATATAAATCGTTTGCAATTAAGTAACACATACTCTCAATTAGCTTTGGAGTATATTGGTAATCTGGGTGTAACATAACTACAATATCAGCTTTAAGCTCTAAGGCTTTATCGTAGCAAGTTTTTTGATTTCCACCATAACCTTTGTTATACTCATGTCTTATAACATGATTAATACCAAGGCTTTTAGCTATTTCATAAGTGTTGTCTGAGCCATGGTCGTCAACCAAAATAACTTCATCAACTAAAGGGAATGGAATTTCGTTATAAGTCTTTTCAAGAGTTTCTGACGCATTATATGCAGGCATTACAACTACAATTTTTTTTGAATTAATCATGAATTATAAATTGTTTCAAAATTACGATTATAAATAGTAAATTTAGACGAAATTAAAAATTTTCGTTAATTAAATATATATTATTCATATGGGCTTAAAGAATTTAACTTCTAACATAAAAGGAGATTTTACAGGTGGACTAACTGCTGCTATTATTGCCCTTCCAATGGGACTTGCTTTTGGATTGCAAAGTGGTTTGGGGCCAGAAGCTGGATTATATACTGCAATTATTCTTGCAATTACAGCTTCGTTAATTGCCGGAACAAAAACACTTATTAGTGATCCTACAGGTCCAATGACAATTGTTGCAGCTACAATAATTGCAGATGCAGGTTTTTCAGAAGATCCAACAAAAGCACTGCCCTTAATTATTATGTCATTTGCATTAGCCGGTGTATTTCAAATTTTATTCGGTTTGGTTAAGGTTGCTCAATATGTTAAGTACATCTCTTATCCTGTTTTATCTGGCTTTATGGGCGGAATTGGAATAATTATTATTCTTTTCCAATGGCATACATTTTTAGGATCAGAATCTCCCGGAAATATTATAGATATAATTTTAAACTTTCATACCCCCATAGTTGATTACCACTGGAGCTCTATAATATTAGGTTTTATGACTTTGGTACTGATTTATTTTATTCCAAAAATTTCAAAAAAATTACCAGCTGGTTTAATTGCATTAGTAGTTGGAACATTAGTCTCTATGTCTTTAAATCCGGAATGGGGAAGTCATTGGGTGTTTTCTACTATAGGAGATATTCCAAATAAATTACCTGGAATCAAAATTGAAGGAATTATAAACTTCAATTGGGCAGATATTAGCATTGCTATTGTAAGCGGTTTGACTTTGGCAGGTTTGGGAACAATTGATACCTTACTTACTTCTGTAGTAGCTGATAATATAACTAAGACTAAACATAATGGGAACAGAGAACTTATAGGTCAGGGATTAGGAAATTTACTTACTTCTTTATTTGGTGGAATACCTGGAGCGGGCTCGACGACAGGAACTGTGGCTAATATAAATTCTAACGGAACTACTAACTTAAGTGGGATTTTTAAAGGTATTTTTCTTTTAATAGTCTTACTAGGGTTGGGACAATATCTAGCAATTGTGCCTAAACCTGTTCTTTCAGCACTATTGATTTCTGTAGGAATTGGAATAATAGACTTCAAAGGAATGAAAAGACTATTTAGCTTAAAAAATAGTGACTCCATGGTTCTTTTACTTGTTATAGTTTTAACTGTATTCGTTGATCTTCTTGTTGCAGTTGGAGTAGGAATGGTGTTATCATCATTCTTCTTCATGCAAAGAATGGGCGAATTGGTAGATCAGCAAAGTAAATCGGGAGATATAGCCGATATGGAGAAAAAATTAAAAATACCTGAATCAATTAAAAATAGAATTATGGAATATGAATTAGATGGTCCACTTTTTTATGGTTTTTCGGATCAATTTAAAGAGCAAGCTGAAGCAATAGTTGGAAAAGACGCAGTTATTATAAACATGTCCCATGTTCCATACATAGATGCATCTGGGATTTACGTACTAGAAGAAGTTATTCAAAACTTTAAAGAGAAAAAAATAGAAGTTATTTTAGTTGGCGTAAAAGAACACATATTTAAACAATTTGAAGATCTAAAAGTAATACCCAATACTTTGGCAGAAGAAAAAGCATACAATTCTATAAGATCTGGTCTTAAATACTTAAAATTCCAACTTGAAGAAAAGAAATAAACAAAATTAATTATCAAATCTAGAATTGTTATTTTTGTAATGTGTATAAACTTATAATAAGGCCTTTATTATTTACCATTGATCCAGAAAGAGTTCATTACATTATTTTAAAGACACTTAAATTTATATGTAATATTTCTATCATAGGTTGGTTATTAAGATTCTTCTATCAAAAAAATAGTCCATCTCTAGAAAAAGAATTATTTGGTTTAAAGTTTAAAAATCCTGTAGGATTGGCTGCTGGATTTGATAAAAACGGTAAATACATAAGAGAATTAGCAAACCTGGGATTTGGATTTATTGAAATTGGAACTGTAACCCCGAAAGCTCAACCTGGAAATCCTAAAAAAAGATTATTCAGAATAGCCAAAGATGAAGCCATTATAAATAGACTTGGTATAAATAACGACGGAAGTGAAATTTGTGCGGAAAGATTAAAAAACAACAATACAAATTTAATAATTGGCGGAAATATTGGGAAGAATTCATCAACATCTAATGAAAATGCGGATTTAGATTACATTCATAATTTTGAAGTTCTTCACCCCTATGTAGATTATTTTGTTTTAAATGTAAGCTGCCCTAACGTAATTAATTTTACAAAACTTCAAGATGTAGAATTTCTAAAAAAATTAATACCACAACTAAAATCAATTAACTCCAAAAAAGAGAATCAAAAACCGATACTAATAAAAATATCTCCTGATTTAAACCACAAGCAACTTGATCAAACTATAGAATTAGTTTTAAAAGAAAAATTAGACGGCATTATTGCTACTAATACTACTACTAGCAGGGATAATTTAAAAACTACTTCTAACATACTAGGAAAAATTGGCAATGGAGGATTAAGTGGATTACCGTTGAGAGATAAGTCAACGGAAGTAATTAAGTACATCTCAAAAAAAACAAATAAAAAGCTGCCTATTATAGGCGTTGGTGGAATTATGAATCCTCAAGATGCGTTAGACAAAATTAAAGCAGGTGCAGATTTAATTCAACTTTACACTGGTTTTATTTATTCAGGACCAAGCTTAGTTAAGAAAATAAACAACTTATTAATAAAAAGAAATGAATCCAAATATTGAAAAAGTAATTGAACAAATTCAACCACTAAGGGACGAATTAAAAAATCATGAACTATATAAATCACTTAACTCTATTGAAGATATTAAGGTATTTATGGAATCTCATGTATACGCTGTTTGGGATTTTATGTCATTATTAAAAGGGTTACAAATAAAATTAACTTGTGCACAGGTTCCTTGGAAACCAAATTCAGACTCAAAATCAGCAAGATTAATTAATCAAATTATTGTAGATGAAGAGTCCGACTTAAACTTTAATGGAGAGCCAAAAAGTCATTTCGAAATGTATCTGGAAGCAATGGACGAAATTAAAGCTGATATAAAACCTATCGAAGAATTTTGTAAAGAAGTAAATGATTTAGATTCTGTTGATGAGCATATTTCAAAATCTAATATTAGCCCTGAAATAAAATCGTTTTTAAAGTTTTCATTCAATACTATTAAGGGCTGGAAAGCTCACGAAATTGCAGCTGCTTTTACTTTTGGTAGAGAAGAAATTATTCCAGATATGTTTTTAGAAATCATAAAGAAAACAGAACAGTCAAAAAAAATATCTTTAAATAAAATAAATTATTATTTGCAAAGACATATTGATCTTGATGGTGATGAACACGGACCTTTAGCGCATGAAATGATATCAAGCCTTTGCCAAAATGATGCTAAAAAGTGGGAAGAAGTTATCAAAATAAGTAAAGAAGCATTAAAACACAGAATCTCACTTTGGAGTCATATTAATAAATGCATTAAATCTAATATTAGATTAGAAGAAAAAAAAGTATTAGAGTACGCTAACAAATGAAAACTATAAAATTAGGTATTGTAATTTATTCCGATCACCCTGAAACAGTATGGAACGCTGTAAGATTAGCTAACTTTTCAATTAACAAAGGGGATAAAGTCTCAATCTTTTTAATGGCCAAAGGAGTGGAGTCAGAATCCCTTTCAACAGAAACATATAACATTACAAAACTTTTAGAAGATTTTATTAAAAAAAATGGAATAATTTATGCCTGTGGCACTTGTCTTAAAATAAGAAAACAAGATAGTTCAGAATTATGTCCAATCTCTACTATGGAAGATCTTCACAGAATAATTCATGAATCTGACAAAATAATTAGCTTTTAGAATTACTGATCAATAACAAAGCTAAAAAAGACAATAAAGAATTAAAAATAATTAGTTCTGCTCCAAACTGATATGATCCAAACCATGTAATACTTCCTTTACCATGTAGATACCATATAGACGCCACAACTATTGGGACTAAAGCTGATACTACAGGAACAAGACGGTCATTTAAACTTCTTTTAGTAATAATTCCAAAAAAGAATAATCCAATAAGGGGGCCATAAGTAAAACCTGCTAATTTAATGAGCATCCAAATGGCAGAGTCATCAGAAAAATTTCTTAAAATGAGAATGATAAAAACTAATAAAAAAGACATTAATAAGTGAGTATTTTTTCTAATTCTCTTCTGTTTATTTTCTGCTTTTTCTTCAATTTTCAAAAAGTCAACTGAGAAGGAAGTTGTTAAAGACGTTAAAGCTGAGTCTGCACTTGAATAAGCAGCGGCAATTAAACCAAGCAAAAATAAAATCGATACCCAAATACCTAGTGATCCGTTATTTGAAATTTCCGCAAATAATAAATCTGTACGAGGGTTATCTACTTTCAAAATGTTTGATCCAATTCCAGTTTCTTGAAAATACATAAATAAAAGCGCACCAAGAATTAAGAATATTAAATTTACAAAGACTAAAACACCAGCAAAACTTATCATGTTTAGTTGTGCAGATTTCAAATTTTTACAACTTAAATTTTTCTGCATCATATCTTGATCTAAACCTGTCATTCCAATGGTAATAAATATTCCGCCTAAAAAGTGTTTCCAAAAATAATTGCCCTCTTTCCAGTTTTCAAAATAAAATATTTTTGAAAATCCACTTTGAGATATTTCATTAACAAAACCTTCTTTTTCTTTTAAGTTTAAAGCATCAGCAATTAACCAAACTGTAATTATTACAGAAATTAACATGAAAAATGTTTGCAGAGTGTCTGTCCATATTATTGTCTTTATCCCCCCCCTATTGGTATATATCCAAATTAGCAAAACTGAAGTTATTACTGTGATTTCAAATGGAATTCCAATTTCATCAAATAAAATAAGCTGTAAAACGCTTGAAACTAATAGTAATCTTATTGAAGCACCAATTAATCTAGAAAGTAAAAAAAAAGAAGCTCCAGTTTTATAACTCCAATAACCAAATCTTTCCTCTAAATATGAATAAATAGAAGTTAGTTCCATTCTATAGTAAATAGGCAGCAACAGATAGGCAACAATTAAATAACCAATGAAATACCCTAAAACCATTTGCATATAACTAAACTGGTCTGCTGGAATTAATCCATATTCTGTAGAATATTTTGCTACAGAACCTGGTATAGAGATAAAAGTTATTCCAGAAAGTGAAGCCCCAATCATTCCAAAAGCCACAATATACCAAGGAGATTTTCTATCTCCATTAAAAAAGGAATCATTGGAAGCCGATTTCGATGTGAAATAAGAAATCATCATTAGCAAGATGAAATAGGAAATAAGTATTGTAAAAACTAAAAAAACTGACATAATTTTAAATCTATTTCTAAATTACTAATTGAATAATCACTAAAAATGAATATTTTGATAAGCTATTCAATATTTGTAGTTAATAAAATGATAATATATGCATTGTTTAGACTAGCATTTTTAATTTAGCAAAATGGATTTTAAATCTAAATTATTAAATGATGCTGTTGAACAAATGTCATCATTACCAGGAATTGGACAAAGATCAGCTCTTAGATTAGTACTTCATCTCTTAGACCAAAGTGAAAAAGAAGTCATTGATTTTACAAAAGCATTTATTAATTTAAAAGAGCATCTTAATTTTTGTGATAAATGTTATCATATTACAGAACAAAAAACATGTGAAATTTGTAGAAACCCATCTCGATCCGATGAATTAATTTGTGTTGTTCAAGACGTAAGAGACCTTCTAGCAATTGAAAGTACTCAACAATTTTATGGAAAGTACCACGTTTTAGGAGGAGTTATTTCTCCTATGGACGGGATTGGTCCAAACGATATAAAAGTAAATGAGCTTAAAGAAAGAATCGTCAAAGAAAAAACTACTGAAATAATTTTGGCACTACCAGCTACAATGGAAGGGGATACAACCAACTTTTATATTTACAGAAAACTTCAAGAAGTTAAGGTTAACATAACTTTAATATCAAGAGGTATTGGCGTGGGTAATCAGCTAGAGTATATTGATGAATTAACTCTTGGGAAATCTTTACTTGATAGATCTATTTATAAAACAAATATCTCAAACTAAATAATATTTGGAATTATCCATTATCATAGTAAATTATAATGTAAAACATTTCTTAGAACAATGTTTGAAATCTGTATATAAAGCCTTAAATGGAATTGAAGCTGAAATTATTGTAGTAGATAATAACTCTGTTGACGGGTCCTTAAATTTGATAAGAGAAAAATTTAAAGAGGTCATATTAGTTTCCAATAAAAAAAATTGGGGTTTTTCTATTGCAAATAATCAAGGAATCAAAATGGCAAAAGGGAATAATATTTTATTGCTAAACCCTGACACAATTGTTCAAGAAGACACCTTTATAAAATGTCTTGAATTTTTGGAAAATCATAAAGATGCAGGAGCATTAGGAGTTAAGATGTATGATGGAAATGGAAGGTTTCTCCCAGAGTCAAAGAGAGGATTACCAACTCCAATTGTTGCATTTTATAAAATATTTGGATTAGCTTATTTATTTCCTCAATCTAAGGTTTTTGGCAATTATCATTTAGGGTTTCTTTCAAAAAATAAAGATCACAAAGTTGATATACTTTCTGGAGCTTTTATGATGATAAAAAAAGAAGTTCTTGAAAAGGTAGGACTTTTAGACGAAGCATTTTTCATGTATGGTGAAGATATTGACTTGTCATATAGAATTAAAAAAGCAGGATATGAAAACTATTATTTTTCACAAACAAATATTATTCATTACAAAGGGGAAAGCACCAAAAAAAGTTCTATTAATTACGTATTTGTTTTCTATAGAGCAATGGTCATATTTGCTGAAAAACACTTCTCTAAACAAAATGTAAAAACTTTTTCAAGTCTTATAAATATTGCTATTTACTTACGGGCTACTATTGCTTTAACTCAAAGAATTTTAAAAAGATGGACTTTACCTATTTTAGATTTTATTTTTTTTATTGGGTTTATTTTTGGAGTTTCAGGGTTATACCAGAAATTTACAGAAATCCTGTTGCCAGAAGAAACACTAAACTATCTCGTGCCTATTTATGCATTAATTTGGTCGTGTAGCAATAGTATTTTTGGAAATCAGAATCCCCCAATTAAATATTTAAACCTAGTTAAGGCTAATTTGATGGGTTTAATTATAATTTTAACATTTTATGCTTTATTACCAAAATCAATTCAATTTTCAAGAGCAATTATCTTAGTTTCAAGTATTACTTGTTTTTTAATAAGCATATTTACAAGGTTCACTTTCAATTTTTTAAAAATTGGTTTATTTAAAAACAACCTTAAGCAAACTCAAATCATAGCTTTAATTGGCTCTAAAGAGGAAATCCAAAGGACTGAAAATCTAATGACAATTGGGAATCGCACCAAGAAAAAAGTTTTTAAAATTTCAATATCAAAGATTGAAAATAATAATGAATTCTATGATGGAGATATATTTCAACTTAATGAATTTGTGAACGTTAATAAAATAACAGAAGTCATATTTTGTGCTAAAGACATCAGCGCACAAAATATCATTTATTCAATGGCAGATGTAAATTCGAAAAACACAGTGGATTTCAAAATAATACCTGAAAAATCTCAATTTATAATTGGTAGTCAATCTATTTATTCTAACGAAACATATTATACAACAGAACTAAATCACATTAATAGTTTAGAAAACATCACAAAAAAAAGAAGTTTTGATATTTATATTTCTTTAGTACTGTTATTAATGTCTCCTTTATTTATTCTTTTTTTTAAAAATTACAAGAAAGCATTTAAAAATATTAATACTGTTTTAATAGGAAATAAAACTTGGATTGGATATGAAGAGTCATCATTTAAAAATAAACTACCAAAAATCAAATCAGGAATTTTCTCTATAGTAGATAACGATAAAAAAATGGAAGAGGAAACTGTAGATAAAATCAATATTATTTATGCAAAAGATTATAATATAATGTTAGATTTAAAAATTCTAGTCAAAAATATTTTTAAAACATATTAAATGTTTTTATCATTAATAGAAGTAACTAAATATGCCAAATAAAGTTATTTTTGCACTTTACTATACTAAAAGATTAATATTCTATGGCAGAATTTAAAGTAGAACTTCCAAAAATGGGAGAAAGTGTTGCAGAAGCAACCATAACCTCTTGGCTAAAATCAGTTGGTGATTCTATTGAAGAAGATGAACCTATTGTAGAAATTGCAACAGATAAAGTAGATTCAGAAGTTCCATCTCCTTGTTCTGGCATTTTAAAAGAAATTTTATTCAATGAAAATGATATTGTCCCAGTTGGAGCTGTATTTGCAATTATTGAATCTGAATTAAACCAAGAAAGTTCTGAAATTATAAATGCACCTAAAGAAAAAATTGAAGAAGAAATAGAAGTTGAAATTCTTGAGCCTTTAGAAAATTTATCACAAGAAAAAATCAAAAATGACTACAGCAGTTCAAGCAAATTTTATTCGCCTCTTGTTAAAAGTATAGCTGCAAAAGAGGGGATTGCTAAATCAGAATTAGAAAATATAAATGGAACTGGATCAAATAGTAGAGTTACAAAAAAAGATATTCTTAGCTATCTAAAATCCAGAAAAGACGAAAAGACAATTTCATCCCCAACAAAACAAACAAATACTAAATTAGATTCTCCAAAACCAATGTACAATGTTAGTGGTAGTGATGAAATCATTCAAATGGATAGAATGAGAAAGCTAATAGCTGATCATATGGTTAACTCCGTTCAAACTGCGCCTCATGTTACTTCATTTGTAGAAGCAGATGTTACAAATCTTGTCCTTTGGAGAAATAAAATTAAAAAACAATTTCAAGAAAAAGAAGGCGAAAAGCTAACATTTACTCCAATTTTTATTGAAGCAGTTGCAAAAGCAATAAAGGATTTTCCTTTGGTGAATTCATCAATTGATGGTGATAATATTATTGTAAAAAATAATATTAATATAGGAATGGCTACAGCTTTACCCTCAGGAAACTTGATAGTACCAGTAATTCAAAATGCTGATCAGCTAAATCTTGTTGGATTAGCAAAAAAAGTAAATGATTTAGCAAATAGAGCTAAACTAGGGCAACTTAAACCTGATGAAATTTCATCAGGAACCTACACCATCTCAAATGTAGGGACATTTGGCAATGTAATGGGAACACCCATTATTAACCAACCGCAAAGCGCAATTTTAGCACTTGGAGCAATTCAAAAAAAACCAGCAGTTATTGAAACAGATTCTGAAGATTTAATTGGAATAAGACACAAGATGTTTCTTTCTCACTCCTATGATCATAGGAATATTGATGGTGCTTTAGGTGGGCAATTTGTAAAAAAAGTTGCTGATTATTTAGAGTCATTTGATATAAATAGAGACATTTAAAACTAAATTCTTTAATTAACTAATTAATAATGGACATAAAATTATCCAAACCTCTAATAGTTTTAGATATTGAAGCAACTGGTGACCAAATTAACAAAGACAGAATTGTAGAAATTGGAATGATAAAAACATTTCCAGATGGAAAAGAAGAACTCTACGAAAAAAGAATTAATCCAGAAATTCCAATTCCTCTAAATATTTCTGAAATTCATGGAATCTATGATATAGATATTAAAGATGCTCCTACATTTAAGGATTTGGCTTTAGAAATTAAAGTATTTATCGGAGATTCTAATTTATGTGGTTTTAATTCTAATAAATTTGACGTTCCTATTTTAGAAGAAGAATTTATTAGAGCAAATGTGAAAAGCGATTTTGAATCAAAGAAGTTGATTGATGTTCAAAATATTTTTCATAAAATGGAAAAAAGAACATTAGGTGCAGCATACGTTTTTTACTGTAAAAAAGAAATGGAAAATGCTCATTCTGCAATGTATGATGCCAGGGCAACACTTGAAGTACTAAAAGCACAAGCTAAAAAATATTCAGAGCTAGAAAACAATGATGAATTTTTAAGCGAGTTTTCCAAAGCCAATAAATCTTCTGTTGATTATGCTGGAAGAATTGTTTTAGATGGTCAAAATCAACCTATTATTAATTTTGGCAAACACAAAGGAAAGACTGTAGAGTTAGTTTTTCAGAAAGAACCTGGTTATTATTCATGGATTTTAAAAGGTGACTTTTCTCAAAATACTAAGAGCTGCTTCACAAAGATATGGGATGAATTTAAATCCAAGAAATGAAAATCATCTGTATTGGAAGAAACTATAGTGATCATGTTAAAGAGATGGGCAATTCTATTTCTAAAAGTCCAATATTCTTTTTAAAACCAAATTCAGCTTTATTACCTAAAAGAAATCCTTTTTATATACCTGATTTCAGTAATGAAATACATTATGAAGTAGAATTGGTCTACAAAATAAAAAAAGTTGGAAAAAGTATAGATCAAAGTTTTTCAAAAAATTATTATTCAGAAATTGGTTTAGGAATTGATTTTACCGCTAGAGACTTACAAGAAGAATGCAAAAAAAATGGTCATCCATGGGAAATTGCTAAGTCATTTGATCAATCTGCATTAATAAGTGAAAATTTTATGGATTTAAACTCACTAAGTAAACTGAATTTTTCGTTGTTAAAAAATGGTGAAATTGTTCAAGAAAGTAATGCAAATAAAATGATATTCAATATTGATCAAATCATTAGTTATGTCTCAAATTATATAACATTAAAAACTGGAGATTTAATATTTACAGGAACCCCTTCAGGTGTGGGCCCCATAAAAATCGGGGATAATTTAGAGGGTTTTATTAATGATAAAAGTATGTTTAAAGTAAATATAAAATGAGTTAAAATTCTATTAATTCTTGATAAAATTCATAGCCTTGTGAAAAATCATTAGAGTCTGCGCTATTAATTAGTACTTGAATATCTTCTTTATAAACTAATCCTACTCCAATTACATAAATTTCTTTAGAATTTTCATATTCTAATAAATTTGATTTATAATTTTGAATAACTGAAATTGAACTATCAAAACTTAAGCCATTAACATTGTAAGGAATATTTATACTTTCAATTCTATATTCTTGAGACTGTTGATTATTAAATGCGTTTCCGTCCCAAACAACATTAACATCAAATGGAAATATTAACTTAGTAAATCTTATATTTTCTTCAACTAATTGGGCGAAATTTAAACTTTTATTAGCTACCCATATATCCTTAATTTCATAGTTATCCATAGAGTCTGTTTTCCAAAATCTTTCAATTCTATATGCTGAATCACCTTCTAAGTTTAAAAATTTTTCAGAAATAACTTCTTTTAAATAATATGTTACTGTATCTTTTCCAAAAGAGCTGTGGTTAATATTAGTTACCAAAAATTCTTTTTCTTGATTTAATTCAATAGGAAAATATTTTGAATGATAATTCTCATTAATATAATTAATGGGCTTACAGGAAGATATTATTATTAAAAATAATATTATAAAATTATTTTGCTTTTCCATCAGTTATTAATTCTCCATTTTTATAAACTATCTTTTTCATATTTGAATTTTCACCATCATAATTTAACCAAATCCCGTCCATTAAATCATTTTTAAAAACTCCTCTTGAATCAATGGTGCCATTTTCAAAATAATAAACAAAAACACCTTCTTTTTTTGCCATTACATAATTACCTTCAGATTTTACAGAGCCTAATTTATAATATTGTTTCCAAATACCATTCTTTAAACCTTTTTTACAATTGTATTCTTCCATTATGTTAACAGCGTTAGATTCTTCACTGGGAGGATAATAAAGGTACTGGGTACCCTCCATTGCACCTTTATCAAAATTAAATATATTCAATAGATTTCCATAACGAGAGTAAGTAAACCATTTACCTTGTTTCATTTTTCTTAAAAAATTCCCTTTTGCCATTAATTTTCCATTATCAAAAAACAGTTCCGTGCAAGAGACGGAATCATTTATAAAATTAACTGTACCAGACAAATGTCCTTCTTTAGCATAGTAGTTGAAAACACCAATTGGCTTGCCATCTTTAAATTCACCACTATATCTCTTAGAATTGGTTTTTTCGTGGTAACCAATCCACATTCCTATCTTTTCGTTGGATTTATTTAATTGGTTAATATTTACATCCTGAGCGAAAATAAATAATGAAGAAAAAAACAAAAAAATTACATTTAGAATTATCTTCATATTTCTAATTTAACTAAAATAAACCATTTTCACATGTGGTATGCCATCTTCTAAATACATCTCTCCAATAGTGCTGAATCCTAAAGAAATATAAAAATTTAATAGATATTCTTGTGCAGAAAGCTCAATTCCTAAAGTAGGATAATTCAATTTTAAAAAATTTAATATGAACTGCATTAATTCTCTTGCATAACCAAGGTTTCTAAATTCTTTTTTAACTGCAATTCTTCCAATATGAATTGAATCTTCTTTTTTATATAATCTACCTAAAGCTACTATTTCATTGTTATTAGAACCAATAACATGATTAGAAATTAAATCTATTTCATCTAATTCCTGATATGGGCAGTTCTGCTCTACTACAAAGACATTAATTCTTAGCTTAATAAGGTCGAAAAGTTGATCTTTAGATAAATCAGAATAATTTATAATGTCTATTTTCAAAATATTGTTTTATAATACAAATTTATAACTTTACGTAAATGTCAAGAAAGTTTAATCAAAACTATACTTATAATCCAAAGAAAGATCTCTCAAGTTCTGAAATAGCAAAAGGTGTTTTAAATGCTGACACAAATATTCTATCACAAGCAATTACTCTTTCTGAAAGTAAAAATAAAGAAGACAGATCATTAGTATATAGTGCATTATCAAAATTACCTTTAAATAAACATAAATCTTTCAAAATTGGAGTTACAGGAAGTCCCGGAGTTGGTAAAAGCACTTTTATAGAATCTTTTGGAAAGCATTTATCAGCACTAGGAATCAGTGTTGCTGTATTGACTGTTGACCCAAGTTCTAACTTAAATGGAGGAAGTATTTTAGGTGATAAAACAAGAATGGAAGAGCTAAGTAATCTACCAAACGTTTTTATTAGACCAAGCCCATCAAAAGGGGAATTAGGCGGAGTTACCGAGCAATCATATGAATCGATTTTATTATGTGAAAAAGCAGGTTTTGATGTTATTATAGTAGAAACTGTTGGTGTAGGGCAATCTGAAACACATGTAAAACATTTGGTAGACTTTTTTCTATTGCTAATTTTAGCTGGGGCTGGGGACGAGCTTCAGGGAATAAAAAGAGGAATAATGGAATTAGCAGATGGAATACTAATTACAAAATCAGATGGAGAGAATAAAATCAATGCAAAAAATGCAAAAAAAAATTATCAAAATGCAATTCATCTTTTTCCTAATAAAAAGAATAAGTGGACTCCAAAAGTTCAAACTTGCTCAAGTATAGAAAACAAAGGAATAGTAGAAATCTGGGAATTAATTAAAGACTTTAAAAGTGCATGCACTGAAAACAAATGGATTAATAGAAATAGAACGAAACAGGATGTTTTTTGGTTCAACCAAAAATTAAATCAATTTATCAAAGAAGATTTTTTCTCAAATTCTAATACATTAAATAAAGTAAAACAAATCGAAAAGGATGTTAAAGAAAAAAAACTAGATCCATTTTCAGCAGCAGCTAAAATATTTGAAGATGAGTCTTAAAGAGAAACTATTAAAATACGATGCAAAAGAATTAATCTTTGTAGCAGAGCCACACAGCGATTTTACAGATGAAGCAAAAAATATAGCTTTAGACATAATAAGGAATAATAAAGAAATTAATTTTAAAGCAGAGGCTAAAAACTATTGGAAACAGCATATTCAGAAAAATATTAAATCAATTCTAAAATCGAAAAAAATTCCTTTAAGTTGTTTTATAGTAGATAAAGAAATGAAATTAATATTAGAGGATTGCTTCGAAGAATGGAAAGAAGAGCAAGATCTTTTTGGGATTGACACAACTAAATATTGGGTAGTTTAATAAATGAGTAACAAGAAAAAAATATTTTTTATTATATTAATATTAGCAATTTTAATCGTAGGATTAGTAATATTAATTGCACCTAAAGAAAAAAGAAATTCATTAATAAATATCAAATCAATTCCAAAAAATTGTGAAAATTATGTGTTGGTTAATACGCCAATGTTTGTTGATCAATTTTCCTCCTATTTTGTTAAAAATCCGTCAGATATCTCTAAATTTTATAAATTCTTAAAAAGGATAAATATAGAAAGTGATAATTTAAATGATTTACTTTTAAATGAACCCATTGCTATATATTATGATGAAAATATTAAATGTTTTAATGCAATTTTAAGTGTCCAAAACTCCACATTAACTTTCAAAAAAATCTCAGGAAAAATTCTTGAAATTGATTTTAAAAAAACCTCATCTAATCCAAATTATTCTACATATGTATATAACAACAAGATACATAATCAGCTATACATAACTATTGATAGAAATGAGAATTCTCATGATGAAATCTATTCTAAAATTAATAAATCAATTAGAGACGTTGACACTTCAAATGACAACTTAGAAGCAGTGAAATTATTTAAAGAAAATAAAAAAAACATATCATTTAATTTCAAGAATATTAATAAAATAAATAAGTTAGGCGTTGAAAATATTAATGGATCTATAGATTTCTATTCTGATCATATGGAAATAATAGCCAATGGAATTAAAAATAATAAGTTTCCATTTAATGATTATCAAGAATTAAAATCAACTGATTATGGTTGGGCAGAGTTTTCTGGAAATTTTAATAAAAAAATATTAAAGCCCCAGATATTTAAGAATTTAAATTTAGACAGTAATTGGGATGGGCGATTAATTATGAGTGTACATCAACTTAAAAACACCAATAAAATAATAGGACTTAAAAGCTTTAATGAAATTATAAATTATCTTGATTTAAATATTATTATTGGAAACTTAAAATTAGATTCCCACAAGAAATTAAATTCAATACCAAATTATAAAACATCTTTCAAAAATGACTTCAAAGGGTTTTCAATTACAAATTTCGAAAAAAAATATAATATAACTACTGGGCAAAAAAAATTGTTTAGCTTATCTATTGATTTTGATAAAATGATTAAGCAAAAACATAATGAATGGACATGGAATGCTTTTAAAAGTGTTTTTAGAAGAATGAATTTTAAAACATTTGAATTAAAAGGCGAAAATAAAAAACAAAACGAATTTCAAATTATAGGAAAATTAACAACTTTAGATACTACTAAAAATCTTTTACTTAATCCTTTTATTTATTGAAATCATTATTTTATAAGTTATAACAATTGTTTATGGAAATTAAAAACTATGTATTAGGAAATTGGATTTCCGGTGAAGGAAAAGAAATTGATCATATTAATGCCATAACAGGTGAGATTATAAGCTCTACATCTAGTAAAGGACTTGATTTTAAAGAAGTTTTAGAATACGGAAGAAAAAAAGGTAGCCCTGCATTACGAAAAATGACTTTCCAGCAAAGAGGAGAGATGCTTAAATCTTTAGCGCTTTACCTTAACAAAAGAAAAGAAATTTTTTATACACTTAGCAAAGCAACTGGTGCTACAAGAATTGATTCTTGGATTGATATCGATGGTGGAATTGGAAATTTATTTGCTAATGCTTCGTTAAGAAAACAGTTTCCGGATTTAACTTACCACGTAGATGGACAAATGGCTAATCTATCGAAAAACGGAACATTTATAGGACATCATATTATGGTTCCAAAAAAAGGAGTTGCAGTGCATATTAATGCATTTAATTTTCCTATTTGGGGAATGCTTGAAAAAATTGCTGTCAATCTAATGGCAGGAGTTGCCGCTGTAGTGAAACCTTCCGAACATACATCATATTTAACAGCTCTAATGGTAAAAGAAATTGTAAACTCTAAAATTTTACCCGAGGGAAGTCTACAGTTAGTACCTGGAACTGGAATAGGAATTTTAGATTATGTAAGTCACAATGACGTTGTTTCTTTTACAGGATCAGCAAGTACAGGTAAACTACTGAAATCACATCCCAATATTTTAGAACATTCCGTTCCGTTTAATATGGAAGCAGATTCTCTAAATGCTTGCGTTTTAGGAACCGATGTAAATAAAGATTCCGATGAGTTTGAATTATTTATAAAAGAAGTATATAGAGAAATTACCATAAAAACGGGTCAAAAATGTACGGCTGTTAGAAGAATTTTAGTTCCAGAAAAAATGATTGAAGATGTTCAAAAATCGTTAATAAAAAAACTTGAAAAAACAGTTATTGGTGATCCTGAAAATAAATCTGTTAGAATGGGTGCTTTAGCATCAAAAATCCAAGTAGAAAGAGTAAAAGAGAATGTGAAATTACTTATGAATAGCCAAGAAAAGGTTTATGGAGATTATGAGGATTTCAAAGTCGTTGATGCATCTATTGAAAATGGTGCTTTTTTCTCTCCAATATTATTTAGAAATAACGAACCTTTTCTAAGAGACGATGTCCATAAAATTGAAGCGTTTGGTCCAGTTTCAACTCTAATTCCTTATAAAAATATGGATGAAGCTATTGAATTGGTAGAAATGGGAAAAGGATCTTTAGTTACTTCTTTTGTTTCTAATAATGATAATTTATCACGAGATTTCGTTGTTCAAGCAGCTCATGTAAATGGAAGAATACTAGTTTTAAATTCTCGATGTTCCAATGAGAGTACTGGCCATGGGTCTCCAATGCCTCTATTAACTCACGGAGGACCTGGAAGAGCTGGCGGAGGAGAAGAAATGGGAGGGATTCGTGGAATTAAACATTATTTACAAAGAACTGCTATTCAAGGACACCCAGAGACAATTACAAGAATTACAGAGCAATTTCAAATTGGAGCAAATCAACCAGAAGCCAAACCTCATGTTTTTAGAAAGCATTTTGAAGAATTAGTGGTTGGAGAAACAGTTTTTACTCATAAACATACTGTAACAGTGTCAGATATTGTAAATTTTGCTAACGTAAGTGGAGATAATTTCTATGCTCATATGGACGAAACTTCTTTGGACGGAACCATATTTGAACAAAGAGTTGCCCACGGATACTTTATTCTGTCAAAAGCGGCTGGACTTTTTGTTGATCCAGCAAAAGGGCCTGTTTTATTAAATTACGGTATAGATGAGTGCAGATTTACTAAACCTGTTTATGCTGGAGCAACTATAGGTGTGAAATTTACTGTTAAAGAAAAAATTGATCAGAAAAAAAAGGATGATGGAGATATTTCTAAAGGAATAGTAAAATTCCTTGTTGATATTTATGATGAGACTGAAGAAACAGTTGGTATAGCTACTATTTTAACTATGGTTAAAAAAATAGATCAAAATTAATACCTAATTAAAAATTAGAATTAAAACAGAACTATTATTAACCATTTAATGCTACCACTTCAGTTATTTCAGGAATATGTGTTTTCAGTAAATTTTCTACACCTCCTTTTAAAGTTGCAGTACTAGAAGGGCATCCACTGCAAGAACCTTTTAAAATAACAGTTACTTGACCACTGTTTGTATCAAAAGATTGGAAATGAATTGCTCCTCCATCTTGTTCTACAGCAGGCTGAATATATTCATTAATTAAATCTACTATCTTTTGATCCATCTCTGTATTAATAACTGGGGCAATATTAGTAGTAGTTTTTTGTTTTGATTCAGAAACTGTTTCCAATATTTCAAGTTCAGGTATATTTTGAACTGGTTCTTCATTTACACTTAACCATTCTTTTATAAATTCTCTTAACTCTAAACTTATATCACTCCACTCTACCAAGTCATTTTTATAAACTGTTACAAAATTTTGAGTAATAAAAATTCTGGTTACAAATGGAAAATTAAATAGTGCTTCTGCAAGTGTAGAGTTTCCTTTAGCATCCAAAGCAGAAAGAAATTCTACAACATCACCAGGATTAACTAACATATGGTCTGCAACAAACTTCATAGTGTTAGGATTTGGTGTCATTTCAGCATAAATTGTGACAGGTCTACTCATTTTTTATAATTTACAACTAAATTAATCAAACCATTACGATATGAAACCACTGATTAAAGAAATTAATGGAATTACCCCTAAATTTGGCAAAGATTGCTACTTATCTGAAAATACAACTATTATAGGAGATGTAGTTTGCGGTGATCGATGTAGTTTTTGGTTTAACTCGGTTATTAGAGGTGATGTTCATTTTATTAAAATTGGAAACGAAGTTAATATTCAAGATGGTGCAATTGTGCATTGCACATATAAAAAAAGTCCAACAATAATTGGAAATCAAGTCACTGTTGGACACAATGCAATTGTACATGGGTGTACAATAAAAGACCGTGTATTAATTGGAATGGGTGCAGTTGTGTTAGATGATTGCATCATTGAAAGCGATAGTATTGTAGGAGCAGGTGCAGTTTTAACAATGGGAACCCACGTGAAATCAGGTGAAATTTTTGCTGGTATACCAGCAAAAAAAGTTAAAAAGGGAAATTTTAAAGAACAACTTTTAGCTTTGGCCAATAAATATGTAGAGTACTCTAAATGGTATGAAGATTAATTGATCTGAACTGTTTTAGAGGTGTAATTTGAATCGTAAAACAAATCTAAATGCTGATCAAATTTTTCACTTTTTTCGGTAGTTAAAATCTCGATTTTACCATCTTTAGATATGTGATCGTTAACAATAGGATGTCTTTTGAAATAATTAGTTAGTTTTTTTGCAACTAGATCTCCTTGGTCAAAGACCTTTACCCTTGAAGGTAAGTAATTAATAATTGACTCTTTTAAAATAGGATAATGGGTGCACGCAAGAATTAAAGTATCAATTCTGGGTTCTTTTTCTAAAAGTTCATCAATATATTTTTTTATGTAATACTGCCCTCCATCTTCCAAGAATGTATTATTCTCAACTAGTGGAACCCACATAGGGCAGCTTTGTTGTACAACATTTACTTTGGGAGAAAAATTAGCTATTTCCATTGGGTAGCTATTAGATACTACAGTTCCAGGCGTAGCCATAACACCTACGTAACCAGATTTTGTGAAAGACCCAATATCTTCAGTAGTTGGTCTAATCACTCCTAATACTTTTTTTTGAGGAAATTTATTAGGTAGTAAATTAATTTGAATATTTCTTAATGCTTTAGCTGAAGAAGTATTACATGCTAAAATAACAATAGGACAATTTTTTTTAAATAAATAATTTACAGCTTCAGTAGTGTATCTGTTAATTACTTCAAATGATCGAGTCCCATATGGTGCTCTTGCATTGTCACCTAAGTACAAACAATCATAATTTGGCAAAATATTTTGGATTGACTTAAGAATAGTTAAACCTCCGTACCCAGAATCAAATATACCTATTGGACTTTTCATCAGTTTCAAAAAAACCCTTTAAAAGAGCCTTTTTAATTAATTTGTCGTAGTAATCCCAAGCTTTCCTCTAACTTTATCACTAATATCATCTCCTCCAGCATGTAGAAGTGTAGAAACTTCAAAAATGTAGGAATAGCCATCTTTTTTAGCTAATTCTTTTACAGCATTATTAACTTTTAACATTATTGCTTGTAATAATTCCTGTTCTTTTTGCTGCAATTTTTGTTCAGCTTCATATGCTTTTTTTTCATAATTCTGCTGTCTTTCCATTAAATCTGCTTCTTTTCTTTGTCTAGAATCGGCTGACATTTCAGATTTTTTCTGTTCATAATCCTGAGCGAATTCCATAATTAATTTCTGATACATTTCTAATTCTTTAGCTAGGTCACTTTTATAACTTTCTAATTCTTTCCTGGCAAATTCGTAGTCTGGCATTTCTTGAACGATTGCTTGAGAATTAACGTGTCCTAACTTCTGAGCATTAAAATTAAACGCTGATGAAATTAATAGGGTGATTAAAATAGATTTGGCTGTATTTTTCATTTTTTACTTTTTAGTTTTCTTATTATTAAATCGCTTTTGTCATATTTAGGATCAGCATACAATATATTCGAGTTTTTACTTTTATCCAAAACAAAACTATATTTATAATCATTAGCCAATGATTTAATAGCGTTGTAAACTTTTCTTTGAATAGGCTGAATCAACTCTTTTCTCTTCCTAAACAACTCACCTCCTACTCCAAACTTCTTGCTCTGATAAGTTCTTAATTCAAGTTGTAAAGTTGTAATCTCTAATTCTTTTTCTTTTCGCACTTGTTCGGGTAACAAAAGTTCATTTCTTCTTAATTCATTAATTTTTTTCTCAATATTAACACTTTTAGCATCTAATTCTTTTTGCCATTGAGAAGCTAAATCGTCAATTTGTTTTTGTGCTTTTTGATAACTTCCCATTTGATCTAAAATATATTCAGAATCTACAAATGCAAATTTTTGTGCTATACTTGAACAAGTAATAAAACAAATTGAAATAGTTAATATTAAAAATCTTAAAGTCATTTTTATTAATTATAATTCACCAATATTCATGCCAATAGTGAAATGAAATTGTCCTCTGTAGCCTTTTGCCTGTATTTGTGAGTTGTGATTTAGTTCGCCTTGAGCTCCAGGATCTAATGGATCGAAGCCAAAACCATAGTCTAGCCCTAAAAGCCCAAACATAGGCAAGAATATTCTTACACCAAAACCTGCAGACCTTTTAACCTTAAATGGATTGTATTTTTTATACTCATTCCAAGAATTACCACCTTCTAAAAATCCAAGAAGATAAACTGTTGCAGATGGATTCAAACTAACTGGATATCTAAGCTCTAAGGTATATTTACTAATTAATCTATCACCAGTGGTTGATGATATAGTTTGTTCATCATATCCTCTAAGAGCTATTATTTCTCTACCGTCTAAAGCAAAACCAGAAAGACCACTTCCGCCTAAATAAAATCTTTCAAAAGGTGGAGCACCCAAGTTTTTATTCCAGCCATTTAAAAGTCCAAATCCTAATCGAGTATTAATTACTAATTTTTTATTCCTAGAAACTGGCGTAAACCAAGAAGAAGTAAACTTAAATTTATTGTATTGTAAGTACTTATACTTTTCTTGGTCTGTTAATCCACTGTGGTCTTTAATATTGTTAATTCTTGAGTATGGATAAACACTAGTTTTTACAGAAAAAGTTAAAGATGATCCACTTCTTGGATAAAGGGGTTGATCAATACTATTTCTAGAAATTTTCCATTGGACATATGGGTTGTTGACATATCCAGTAGAAAAGCTGAATATGCTGCCAAAATTATTAAGATCGTAATATTGGAACCCTAATTCATAATAAACACTAAAATAATCATCTGGCCATTTTAATCTTTTCCCTAATCCAACTGATATTCCAGTGATTTTAATTATTCTTCTATTGGGGTCCTTAATTTTATTTCCGTCACTATTCAAAGTATCGGTTAAGAATTTTCTATCATAAGATTGTATAGATCGAAAAGCTGATATTGTAAATGAATTTGGTTTTTTACCTCCAAGCCAAGGCTCTGTAAAAGACATATTATAACTTTGAAAAAAGTATCCACTTGATTGGGCTCTTACACTCAATCTTTGACCATCCCCAGATGGCAAAGGGGACCAAGATCCTTTTTTAAATAGTTTTTTAGCAGAAAAATTATTGAAAGTTACGCCAAGAGTTCCAACTAAAGAGTTATTACCCCATCCACCAGAAAGTTCAATTTGATCATTTGGTCTTTCTACAACTTCATAATCTATGTCAACAGTTCCATCTGTGGGGTTTGGAATTGGGTTAACTCCTAATTTTTCGGGATCAAAATATCCATTTTGAGCTAATTGTCTCTGGGTTCTAATAATTGCATCTCTAGAAAATAAATCACCAGGATGGGTATACATATCTCTTAAAATAACGTGATCACTAGTTTTAGTGTTTCCTAGTATACTAACTTTTTTAATTCTTGCTTGCTTGCCCTCATAGACTTTAATTTCTAAGTCAACTGAGTCATTTTCAATTTTCTTTTCAACAGGTGTTACTTGGAAAAACAAGTATCCATCGTCCATGTATAGTGAACTTATATCTGAACCGTTAGGATTCATGAAAAGTTTAGCGTCTAAAGTTCGTTGATCATAAAGATCACCTTTTTTAATGCCCAATATAGTGTCCAGTAAACCTGTAGAATATTTTTGATTTCCCGACCATTCGACGTCTCTTATGTAGTATTGACTACCTTCATCTATAGTGATATTAATATTTATTGTTTTGTCATCAAAATCATAAATTGTATCTAAAATAATCTTAGCATCTCGACAAGCAATTTCTTGATACTTTTCTATGATTTTATCTTTGTCCTGAACAAAGAGGGAATTCTGAAACATAGATCTTTTATAAAATCGAAACCATTTCTTTTCTTTTGTTTCTTTCATTAGACCCTTTAGTTTTTTGTCTGTTAATGAATAATTACCATCAAATGTGATTTCATTAATTTTAAATCTTTCTCCTTTTTCAATATTAATTTTCAATATTTTACTATTATTTACTAAAGTGTCATTAGAGGTAATAATAGATGCTTGAGCTTTTAAAAACCCTTTTCCAATAAAATAATTTCTAGATATTTTTTTTACTTTAACTTTTAAAGCTTCTGTGATTATTTTACCACTATACAAGTCTAAATCGTCTCTTAATTGATCTGCTTCTGATTTTGAAACGCCCGAAAAGGAATAACGAGACATTCTAGGACTTTCTTTTAATTTAATTCTTAAAAAAAGATTATTTCCTTGCGTTTTTTCCTTGTAAATAGCTACCTCGCTAAATAAACCTTGTTCCCATAAATTAGATATAGCTTTTGAAATTTTATCACTTGGGATAGCTAATTTACCCCCCCTTTTGAGTCCAGATTTTTGAATTACTATTTCATGATCTAAATGAGTAACTCCTTCAATAGAAATACCCCCTAAAACGTATTCTCTAGTAGATAATTGATAATCCAAATAATTATTTTGACCTAACGCAACGTTCAGAGTCAATGAAAAGAACAATAATAATTTAATATATCTAAGCATCGTTATTTAATAATTGTTCAGATGTTTTTCCGAAACGTCTTTCTCTTTTTTGATAATCATAAATTGCTTTATAAAAGTTTTTTTTCTTGAAATCTGGCCATAATATTTTTGTGAAATACAATTCTGTATAAGCAAGTTGCCACATTAAAAAATTACTCACTCTATTTTCACCACTAGTTCTAATTAATAATTCTGGATCAGGATAATTTGCAGTACTCAAATAAGAACTAATTAAATCTTCATTTATTGCAGAATGCTCTAATTGCCCATTCATTACTTTTTGTGCCATTTTTTGAACTGCAAGTGAAATTTCTCGTCTGGAGCTATAACTTAACGCTAAAATTAGTGTTATTTTTTTATTAGATTTTGTGCTTTCTATAGCTTTTTTCAAGGCTATTTGACAAGATTTTGGCAAAACTTCAACATCACCAATTGTAGCTAGTTTCACTCCATTTGAGTTAAGATCATCTAGCTCATTATATATAGATTGAACTAACAAATCCATTAATGCAGAAGTTTCCTCCTTAGGTCTTCTCCAATTTTCAGAGCTAAATGCGTATAATGTAAGAAATTTAACACCAATTTCACCAGCAGCAGAAAGAGCTTCTCTGACTGAACCTACTCCATTAGTATGTCCAAATATTCTTAATTCTCCTTTCTTCTTTGCCCATCTTCCATTTCCATCCATAATAATGGCAACATGTTTTGGGATATTATTTTTATCTAGTTTAAATTCTTCCATTAAAAAAAGCTTTCATATGATAAGTTCAAAATTACCATTTAGGGCAAATTACATCCTTAAAAAATTCATATGTTAAAATAATTCCTGTTACAGCATACCAATCTTTGTCACTTGAATTTCCCCTTTGTAAACCATAGGCGGAATTATTTATTCCCTCAAAAGATTCAGATCTATTACTTAATTGTGCTGAAAGTTCACCTGCTTGATTTCCTAGCTCAATTAGATCAGGATATAATCCACTCACGTCATCAATAAAGTCTGTGTAAGTTTTTCGCATTCCATATTCAATACTAAGGCATAAATGATGACTAATATTCATTTTAACACCAAATCCGAAAGGAATTATTATTTGGTTTCTAGAATATTTTTTGACTATTTCATTATTCTTATTTCTAAGTATTGTGCCCTGTCCTTCCGTTCCTAAAGGTTGTAATTCTGTCCATACCCCATCAATATTTGCTTTGGGATTCATTCTCATAAAATTAATGCCTCCAAAAAAATAAGGTGAACCAAAATAACTTTCTTTTTTATTGTTTTGACCTGGATGTAATTTAAAAAAATTAATTTCAATAATTGGCCCAAATTCGATTACGCTATTTTTAAATCCTAAATTTCTAACTAACTGTTCTTCAACTCCAGATTTATTGTCATTGGCTTTTAATTTATTGTACATTAAATGAAATCTTAAAGAAATTCTATCGTTAGGGAAATCAGTTTTATAAACCAATCCTAATGATAAATCTTGCTGAGAAAAATGATTTCTATTTATATCACCTATGTAATAAGATGTTCCTGAAAAAAATCCAAATTCTTTAACTTGGGACTTTACTGAGAAGGTGGTAAATATTATTAAAAATAGAATTATATTTTTCATCAAAAATTTAAAGCATTAAAATTACAAAAGAAAAGAGAGGAAACCCTTAAAAAGAGTTAATTTCTCGAATCTTTACCCCAAAACAACTTGTTTCTAATAGTTTTTAAGAAATTATGATCTGGCAACTCTATTAATTTTATGGAAAAATCAGCTTTACTTATAAATATTTCCTCGTTGTTTTTTAAAGACATCGATCTACTATCCATGTTTAAAAGGAAATGACTTTCTCGTGATTCAGCTCTTAATCTTATTACAACATTATCTCCAACTACCATTGGTCTAAGGTTTAAATTATGAGGGGAAACGGGAGTTATAACAAAATTATTTGATCCAGGAGTTATAATTGGTCCTCCACAAGATAAAGAATAAGCTGTAGAACCAGTTGGAGTAGAAACTATAAGCCCGTCTGCCCAATAAGAATTCAAAAACTCATTATCTAAAAAAGCATCAATTTTCAACATTGATGAAGAACTTTTTTTATGAATATTTATTTCATTTAATGCGAAATTTGAGCTTTCATTACTTATTAAACTTTTGTTTTTTACTTGAACCAAAGACCTTTGATCTAAGTTGTAGTCTTTATCTTTTAATGCTTTAACTGCTAAAATTATGTCCTCTTGAGTGATATTAGCTAAAAATCCAAGTCTTCCAGCATTAATACCCAAAACTGGGATATTGCTGTCCTTAATCATTGTGACAGTATCTAAAAGAGTTCCATCCCCTCCAAAACTTATCAATAAATCTATTTTATTTTTAACAAGATCTTGATCTGCAAAAAAACTAATATTAAGCTTGTTAACTAACGAAGTATATATTTTAAGTGAGTCATGAAAAAAAATTTCGGGACTTAGTTCTATATTTAATGCATTTATAAGATTTTCTAAAAACTTTAAATTGTTTTCTGAAATTGACTTACCATAAATAGCAATATTCTTCATTTTAAATTTTCAAATAATTGATTAGATGATCATACCTGTCTTGATTTTGATTACTTATTTCGTCATCGCTAAATATTTCATCAATTGTGTAATCATATCTTGAAAAAGTTTGTAATACTGCTCCTAGATTAGTTGGGCTAATTTTTAATGTCAACTTAATCTGAGAAGTTCCTTTTATATTTTGACTATACAAACCTAATATTTTGGAATCGTTACTTTCTATTATTTGGGCAATTTGAGAAAGTTGATAATCAATATTATTTAAATTCATTACTATGACTGGACCATTTTGATTAAAACCAGATTGGTTGCTTAGTGCTTTTAATAAATTACTTGAGCTAATAGACCCTTTGTAAATATTCTGATTATCACAAACAGGTACTACGCTAAGCTTGAAGTTAGATAATAAAAGCATTACTTGATAAAAGTGAGTATTTTCAAATACAAATTGCTGTTTGCCAATAAAGTTAATTTTAGAGATTAATTTCTTAGAATCATTAAAGTCATAAATCATATCATCAGAAATCAATCCAACAAATTCTAAACCACTTAACACAGGCAAATGATTTACTTTAAATTCATCCATCCAAGCCAAAGCTTTCTCTATGGGCTCATCAATTCTTATTGGTGGAACATCATTTTGGATTAATTCAATTGCTTTCATTTTCAAAATAAAATGTAAAAATACAATTAAAGTAACGATTAAGATAAATTGTCTTTTATTTTTGTAGAATGATTGCCTTAAGTGTAAATATTAATAAAATAGCAACATTGAGAAATGCCAGAGGTGGCAATATTCCCAATGTATTAGAAAACGCAAAAAACATTGAAATGTTTGGAGCCCATGGAATTACTGTTCATCCACGTCCTGACGAAAGACACATTACCTATAATGATGTTAGATCACTTAAGAAAAACTTAAATGTTGAGCTAAATATAGAAGGGAACCCAAAAGAAAAATCTTTTGTAGAGCTTGTAATAGAAACAAAGCCAAGTCAAGTAACTTTAGTTCCTGATGAAATTGGTCAATTGACCTCAAATCATGGATGGGATACAATAAAAGAAAAAGATTTTTTAAATGAAATGATACAACTATTTTCAAGTTATAATATAAGAACCTCCATTTTTATAGATCCTGTGGAGAAATATGTGGAAGGTGCACAAAAAATTGGAACTGACAGAATAGAATTATATACCGAAAATTATGCAAAATTATATTTGAAGAATGCTGCAAATTCTATAGATCCATTTATAAAAGCAGCAAAAAGAGCTAATGAATTAGGATTGGAAATTAATGCTGGTCACGATTTAAACCTAGAAAACTTAAGTTTCTTTGCTGTAAAAATTCCAAACTTAAAAGAAGTTTCTATTGGTCATGCTCTTATTGCAGATGCCTTAAATTATGGTATGGAGAATACAGTAAATTTATATTTAAGAGCACTTAAAAAATGAAACTAAATTTTAAAAAGCTTGGAGAAGGCAAACCACTATTAATTTTACATGGATTATTTGGCTCTTCTGATAATTGGGGAACTTTAGGTAAAAAATTCTCTAAGAACAATAGCGTTTATTTAATTGATTTAAGAAATCACGGTAGATCTCCTCATAGCAATGAAATGACATATAGCGATATGGCAAATGATTTGCTGAAATTAATAAAAGATGAAAAAATTATTTCACCAAATATTTTAGGACATTCAATGGGTGGAAAAGTAGCTTTAATGTTTGCCAAAAATTACCCAGAATATGTATATAAATTAATTGTTGCAGATATTGGTTTAAAATCTTATCCAATGCATCACGAAGAAATTTTAAATGGTTTAAATAGTATTGATTTAGAAAAAACCATCAGTAGAAGTCAAGCTCAAGAGGTAGTTAAAAAACATATCTCTAGTTTAGGTATTCAACAATTTTTACTAAAGAACTTGTACTGGATTGAAAAAGGGAAATTAGCATGGAGAATGAATTTGAAACAAATTGAAAATAATATTGAAGAAATATTAAAAGAAATTAATATTGAAAATTCCAATTTAAAAACACTGTTTTTAAGAGGTGAATTGTCAAATTATATTCTTAAAGAAGATTTCCAGGATATAAAATCAGCATTTCCAAATGGAGAAATTAAAACCATAAAAAATGTGGGGCATTGGTTGCACGCTGAAAATCCTAGTGAGTTTTACAAGCTAGTTGACGAATTTATTAATTAGGAATTATAGATTAGTACTAGATATTACTTTGCAAGTTGAATTTCAACATCTACAGTATATGTCATAGAAAGAATTTCAGTCTGTATTTGACCTTCTAAAAAGCAGATATTCTCTTGAATTGCTAGAATTTGATAATTAGATATTGCACCTGTTTGTTCATCAGTAATAGTTAGAGTATTATCATTATTACTTAATTCCCAAGTTCCATTACTTGAAACATCAATAGGAAAACCTGGAATAGGTGGAAGAATTCCACCCGGAATAATTATTTCTTCAGTCGTAAAACTAAACATATTAGAACACGTGTTTTCTGGATACTGAAAATTAAAAAAACCAGCATCATTAGCTTCTCCAGAAATATTTTGGGTTAAAACCTCAGTTTCATATTCTATGTTTGTAATATTCCAATCTCCATTTAATAGGTCTGAATTTGTTATCTCTTTATCTTTTTTACAAGATTCAATTAAGAAACCAAAAAAAATTATAGTAATTATTTTTAAAAATATTTTCATAAAAAATTTATTAGTTAGATCTTATTAATAAATTATAAACTTATGATTAATTCTTTCATTTTGCAAATTACAGTTAATAATGTAAAGTCCTTTTCTAAAATATAATAGGTCAATTTCTAGTTGTTTTTGGTTATAGGTTTTGTCTTTATATAAAACTCTTCCATTTAAATCATAAATTGTTACATCTAGAATTTGATTTTCCATAAAATCTACATTTAAAAAATTATAACCTTTTATAAACTTAATTTTATCGCTCTCTTGAATAAGAATTGTCGTAGGAGAATTTAAATAAAAAGAAAGAGACACAGGTAAATGATCACTCATATAAAAAAGCGCGTTGGCAATTTCTTGAGGAACTTGAGAATTATTTACATTATTTAAAGCTTGATTAAAATAACTCCCATCTTGACCTTCCGCTATATAAGTATTCTCAATATATTTTAAACCTGAAGCTCCATTAATAGCATCACTAGAAACAAATATAATATCAAACCTATCGTCCATTCCGCCATATGCTCCTCCAGCATATCCGCCAGTAGCAGATCTTGTACTTTGAGTATGAATATTTTTAAATGAACTGCTATTATGCCAATTACCCATTTGATTAATCGGATCTAGAAGATTTAAGCCTTGACCATAAAGAATTTCTTGACAACCTGGTTCTAAAGCATAATAAAAATTAAAATCTCCCCCAATAATTAATCTTTCATTTCGATTATTATTTACTAAAAATTGTTTAAATGATTCTGCCTCTTGCCTTCTTAGCTCTTCGTTTACTGGGCTGTTTCCCGCCTTTAAATGAATAGAATAAACATAAATAAAACTAGTATCACTTAAAAGGTTAATTTGGTTTTTATAGTACAAAACATACTCACTTATATCTCTAAGCTGGGTTGGTATTTGCTGCTGTGAATAAAGAGAAAATTTATTTTGATTATAAAAAAGTAAATTGTCAGTGTCAGGGCCATCAAAAAATAATGCACTTTGGTAAATGTTAGAACCTCCAGCATTTAAAATATTATTCTTAATTAAAGCTCCTCCATTAAAAGAAGTCAATTCATTTACTACAAAAATGTCGGGCTTTATATAATCGAGAATTTTTTTTAAGGTATCTGTCCTGTCCTGCTGTGAAGAAGGAAAATTTAGCAGATTATAAAAAGTAATTTTTAAAGAGTCCTGAGAGTAGGTAAGTAATGAGGTTATTGATAAGAAAATTATAAATAAAAACTTCATAAAGCTTTTTTAACTAAAAACATGTAAACTGGAAAGTGATCGCTGTAACCTCCTAAAAAAGTAGACCCTACAAAAGTTCTAAATGGATATCCCTTGAAATTTCCTTTTTGATTTTTTAAAAATGACTTATTAAATACTACTGATTTATAAAAACTAAAGCCATCATAATTTTTATCCAAGTCTATTAAAGATGGAGTTAAAATAAATTGATCAAATAAATTCCATTGGTCTCTATAAGCTAACGTTCCAATTCCATTTTTGTAATGGTCATACATGGTATTATACATTTGGTTATTTTTAAGAACTATAGATCGTTTGGCTTTTAAAAAATCTGCAACACTTGGAGAAATTGGATCATCATTAAAATCACCCATAACAATTACTTTTGCATTTTTATCAATTTGTTTTAAGGAATCTACGATAGATTTTGTGAGTTTAGCAGCTTCAATACGCTTAGGTCTACTTTTAGCTTCCCCTCCCCTTCTTGATGGCCAATGAACTACAATAAAATGTATTTTATCACCCAACAATTCACCTGAAACAACCAACTGATCTCTAGATCTAAATCTTTCATTATCTGGTATTGTAAACTTGACAGATTTACTTGAAGTTACTTTAAAATGTAAAGGATCATAAAGAAGTGCACAATCAATTCCTCTTGCATCGGAACCTTCATAATGAACAATTTTATAGTTTTTATCCGCGATTGATGTTTGTGAAACTAAGTCTTCTAAAACAAGTCTATTTTCAACTTCACACACACCAATTATGCTCGGTCCTAAAGGTGTAACTTCTTTACCAATGGTATCTAAGACAAAAGCTAAATTTTTAAGTTTGTGAAAGTATTTATTAGCATTAAAGTTTTTCTTACCAAAAGGGGTGAAATCTTCCTGGAGAATTTTGTTAGTGTCCGTATCAACTATGGTATCAAAAAGATTTTCTAAATTATAAAATGCAATACATTCTAAATTAAGTTTCATTGACTTATTATCTTGAGAAAAAATTGTCTTGAAAAAAAGTAAAAATGTTAATAAAATATATGGAACTTTCAAGGTTAATGAATATTTAAATTATTTTTGCATAAAAGTAAACAACTTAATTTACTTTATATAATCTACACTAAATGTTTAGTAAATATATCAAGTCTAAATTTTTTTCTGTTGCAGCTTTAACTTCATTATTTTTAAGTACTCAAGCTCAAATTGACGTTTCATTAGAAGTAGATAGTACTAAAAATATAATTCCAGTTTTTACCACTACAGTAGATTTACTTGATAATGAGTTACAATCTCAAGATATTAGTGGCTTATTACAATCTTCAAGAGATGTATATGTAAACCAAGCAGGATTTAATTTTAGTGCAGCTAGATATAGATTGAGAGGTTATAGTTCTGAAAATACTAGGCTTGTTATAAATGGAATACCAGTAAATGATCCAGAAAATGGCTGGACAATTTGGAGCTATTGGGGAGGATTAAATGATGTAACTAGGTATCCAGAAACTAGTTTTGGAATATCCAATTCTGAAGCAAATTTTGGAAGTATAGGTGCTTATTCTTATATGTCTGCGCTTCCTTCAGCAAAAAAAATTGGAGCTAGAATTTCTTATGCTTCTACCAATAGATCCTACAGAAATAGAACTATGTTAACCTATAATAGTGGGCTAAATAAAAAAGGTTGGGGATTTTTAATAAGTGGTTCTTCAAGATGGTCTGAAGAAGGATACGTTCCTGGATCTTATTATAGTGCAGGGAGCTATTTATTATCGATAGAAAAGAAAATAAATGAAGAACATACTTTGAATTTAATGGTTTTTGGAGCACCAACTGTTCAAGGAAGACAAGGTATTGCCGTTCAAGAAGCTTATGACCTTACTGGAGATCCTTTTTACAATCCATATTGGGGATATCAAACTCAAAGTGATGGAACTCAAAAAAAGAGAAATGCTAGAAATAGAGACAATCACAAGCCTTATATGACATTGGGCCATTATTGGAAATTTTCAGAAAAATTAAATATTCAATCTAATTTTTATGTTATTGTGGGAAAAACAAGTAACACCAATTTAAATTGGTTTGGTGCCAACGATCCAAGACCTGATTATTACAAATATTTACCAAGTTATTTTATTAACGATCAAGGGACACTTACTGGCAACCAAACCATTACTGAACAAAGTGAATATCAACAAATTTTAGATGGCTGGCAAAGCAATGATCCAAATACTACTCAATTAAATTGGGATTTAATGTATCAAGGAAATTATAACAACTTATATACTCAAAATAATATTGGAAGTACCCAATCATCACTAACTGGAAAAAGATCTAAATATATTGTAGAAGAATATAGACTAGACCCTAGACACTATGGATTTAACAGTTTTGGGAAATTAAATATTAATGAATACAGTGATTTAAATTTTGGACTTAATGCAAGTATTTATAAAAGTAAAAACTACCGAAAAATGAATGATCTTTTAGGGGGTGATTTTTGGGTAGATATTGATCCTTTTGCACTTAGAGATTTTGACGATCCTTCCTTAGCTCAAAATGATTTGCAAAACATTAATAACATCGTTAGAGAAGGAGATATTTTCGGTTACAATTACGACATTCATGTAAATAAAAATGAGTTATTTGGAACCTACAGCTATAACAAAAATAGAATTGAATCTTTTTTTGGAATAAATACCTCAACTACTACTTTTTGGAGAAATGGTAAAATGCAAAATGGCAGATTTCCCGAAAGCTCTTTAGGAAAGTCCGAAAAGCAAAACTTTTATAATTACGGACTAAAATTGGGTTTTTTGTATAAGATTACTGGAAGACATTTGTTATCCTTTAATGCCATGTATAAAACTGAAGCACCTTATGTTAGAAATGCATACGTATCGCCAAGAACAAGAGATCAACTGGTTCCAAATTTAAATTCTATTGAAATAATATCGGGTGATTTAAATTATAATATTAGGCTTCCATTTTTAAAAGCTCGATTAACTGGATTTTACACCCAAATAAACGACCAAACTTGGGCAAGATCTTTCTATCACGATGAATACAGAACTTTTGTAAATTATATGATGACTAATGTAGACCAAATTTTTATGGGATTAGAGCTAGGCTTTGAAAGTAACATAACTTCAACTATGCAATTAACTGGTGCATTTACTGTTGGAGATTATTTATATAATTCTAGACCAGTGGCAACTATTACCAGAGATAATTCACAAGAACTAATTGCGGTGGACAAAGTAGTATATTTAAGGAATTTTAAAATTGGTGGAATGCCTCAACAAGCAGCTTCACTTGGAGTTAAATACAACTCTCCAAAATACTGGTATGCTGGAATTAATTTTAATTATTTTGCAGATATATATCTATCTCCCAATCCTGACAGAAGAACTGCAGAAGCTACTAGCGCCTATGGCTATGAGTATCCTTACAGAGACGATATAATTGACCAAACTAAGTTAAGCGATGGAAACGCTGTTAACCTTTTTTGTGGAAAAAGCTGGAAAATTTATAAAAACAACAGTTATATACGATTAGGACTTAACGTTAATAATTTACTAGATAATACTTCTTTCAAAACTGGCGGGTTTGAACAATTACGTTATGACGCTTCAAATATTCAAAGGTTTCCCAACAAATATGGCTACATGTATGGTAGAACCTACTTTTTAATGGTGAGTTATTTATTTTAAAAGATGAAAAGAATGAAAAACATAATTCTAATACTAGGTGTAATAGCATTACAATTTTCTTGTAATAAAAAATATGATAATCCACCTGCTAATGATGTTCCTGTTGGAGAAATAATATCTATTGGTGATCTTAAAGATATGTTTACAGGATCTGCAACTGTAATTGATAGCAATTACAGTATAGTTGGAAATATAACAACAGAAGAAACCAATGGTGCTTTTTATAAAGAAATTTATATGGAAGATTTAAGTGGCGCAGTCAAAATTCAACTAAAAGCTTCTGGGGGACTATACATAGGGGATAGCATAAGAATTAATATTAGTGGAGTTACTATGAGTGAATATGGCGATCTTATTCAATTAGATAATATAGATGTTGATCAACAAGTAGTTAAAATTGCGACAGAAAAGTTTGTTGAGCCTTTCGAGTCTTCTATAAATCAGCTTAGTATAAATGAGGATCAAAGTAGATTAGTTAAATTAAATGATGTTGAATTTACTGAAATGGGAATGACTTATGCTGATGCAATTAATCTAACTACAGGTTCTAGAATTCTTTCTGACTGTAATGGAAATACTATTTCTGTAAGAACAAGTGGATATGCAAATTTTGCTGATGATACTCTACCATCTGGGAAAGGTTCAGTAATTGGAATATTCACTATATATAATTCTGAAAAACAATTTGTTATAAGAGATATAGATGAAGTGAAATTAGATTCAACTAGATGTAATGGATCCTCCGGTGGCGGTGGTTCTGGAAGTGGTATCTTGTTAAAAGATTTTAATGATGGGTCTATAACATCTGGAAATTGGAAAAGTTTTTGGACAGGAACAACAACAACTGAAAATTGGGGAGAATGGGAAATATATGGAGGAAATGTTGCATCTGCTGGAAATTTTGATGTTAGTATTTTTCAAAATTATGCATGTGAAAGTTGGATGGTTTCTCCTACTGTTGATTTAACTTCAACTAGCTCACCTTTCTTATCATTTGATAATGTAGTTCAGTACGAGCCTGGACCAAGGTTAGAATTATTTATTTCTAGTGATTATGATGGGGTAAGTAATCCATCACAACAGGGTACATGGATTGATCTTACCAATTATGTTCCAAATTGGGATGTTGATTCGGGAGATTGGGATTTTGTATCTAGCGGAAATATTGATTTAACACAATTTATTTCCCCTACAACAACAATCGCATTTAAATATACTGGAACAGATTCTAATGGAGCAACCTGGGAAATTGATAATATTCTAATTGACGAATAAAAAAACTAATAATTCATCAGAATTTTTTGAGGATCCTTACCCCCAAAAACTAATTCTTCAGGGTTTTCTAGTACTTCTTTAACCTTTACTAGAAAGCCAACACTATCTTTTCCGTCAATTATTCTATGATCGTAAGAAAGCGCTAAATACATAATTGGTCTTATTTCTACTTTTCCATCAATGGCTACTGGTCTTTGAACAATATTATGCATACCCAAAATTGCAGATTGAGGAGGGTTAATTATTGGGGTGCTAAGCATAGAGCCAAATACACCACCATTAGTAATGGTAAACGTTCCGCCTGTAATTTCTTCAATTGAAATTTTACCATCTCTAGCTTTAATTGCGAGTTCTTTAATTTTAGATTCTATTTCTAATAAATTCATTTCATCTGCATTTCTAAGTACAGGAACCATCAATCCTTTTTCTGTACTTACAGCAATTCCAACATCGTTAAAATTATAAGATATCATGTGGTCGCCATCTATCATAGAATTAACGGTTGGAAATTCTTTTAAAGCAATAGTACAAGCATGAGTAAAAAAGGACATAAATCCTAAACCTACACCGTATTTTTCTTTAAAAGCATCTTTGTAATTTGCCCTTAAATCCATAATTGGTTTCATATCTACTTCGTTAAAAGTAGTAAGCATGGCAGTTTCATTCTTTACAGTAACTAATCTAGAAGCAATTTTTCTTCTAAGCATACTTAACTTTCGTATCTCACTTTTCCTGTTGCCTTCTTCTGGTAAAGAAGCTAATAACTGAAGAATATCTTGCTTTGTTATTCTGCCTCCTTTTCCCGTTCCATCAATATGCTCTACTTGGATATTATTTTCTACAATAATTTTTTTGGCAGCTACACTAGGATGTCCTGCAGCGTATGTTTTTTCTTGATTAGAGGGTGAACTTACTGGGTCAGGTGATGGAGCTGTACTTTTTGGTTCGGATTTAACATCGCTAGAAGATTTACCTCCTTTGGGTTTAGAAGCTGCAGTGTCAATTAGACATACTACTTGACCTACTGCAACTACGTCTCCCATTTCTGCTTTTAAAGTAATTATTCCAGCCTCTTCTGCGGGAAGTTCAAGTGTAGCTTTGTCAGAATCAACCTCAGCTATAGTTTGATCTTTTTCTACATAATCTCCATCTTCAACCATCCATTCTGCAATTTCTACTTCTGTTATAGATTCTCCAGGACTTGGAACTTTCATTTCTAATATTGACATAATTTTATTTTTATGAATATGACATTACTTTGTTAATAATTTCTTGGTGTCTTCTCTCAAATACTTTTGGTGAACCAGAGGCAGGACTTCCAGATTCTTCTCGAGAGAAACAGGTGATATTTGAATGTTTCCACTTTCTTAATATGTAAGACCATGGCCCCATATTCTCAGGTTCTTCTTGAGCCCATAAATACTTACATTCATTTCCGTATTTATCTACAATAGCTTTTAATTGTAAATCTGGAAAAGGATAAAGCTGTTCTAATCTAACAAATGCAATATTTTCTAGTTTTAATGTTTCGTAATGCTCGATTAAATCGTAGTAAAATTTACCTGAGCAAATTACCACCTTTTTTACTTTAGATACTATTGCTGTAGAATCGTCAATTACTTCCTTAAAAGATCCATTTGACATTTCTTTAATTGAAGAAACTGCTCTATGATATCTCAACAGTTTTTTAGGAGTAAAAACTACTAAAGGTTTTCTAAAAGGCCTCGCCATTTGCCTTCTTAATAGATGAAAATAATTAGCAGGATTTGTACAATTAGCAACTTGAAAATTTTCTTCGGCACATAGCTGTAAAAATCGTTCTATTCTAGCTGATGAGTGTTCTGAGCCCATTCCTTCATAACCGTGAGGAAGTAGCATAACTAAACCGTTAGGTGTTCCCCATTTGTCTTCTGCTGCACTTAGAAACTGATCTATTATTATTTGGGCTCCGTTGAAAAAATCACCAAACTGAGCTTCCCAAATAGTTAAACCATTGGGTGTATTAAAAGCATATCCATAATCAAAACCTAAAACTGCATATTCAGAAAGAAGAGAATTGTAAATTTCAAATTTCCCTTGATGATCACTTAATAAATTCAAAGGAACTACTTCCTCTTCATCATCTTCTGTTTTAACAACTGCATGTCTATGAGAAAATGTTCCTCTTTCTACATCTTGTCCAGAAATCCTAACGGAATTACCTTCATCAAGTAAAGTTGCATAGGCCAATAGTTCTCCCATGGCCCAATCTAACTTATCAGATTCTAACATTTTTAATCGATCATCAAATAACTTGACAATCTTTCTAAAATATTTTTTGCCTTCTGGAAGAGAATTCATTTTTTTAGCTAGTTCAAGTAACTTACTTTCTTTTACACTTGTTAATGGTGAATTTTCAAAATCTTTAGGTGACGATTTTCTAAAATCGATCCAGACATCCTCTAGAAAGTTGGTGATCTTTGCCTTTTCAATTTGTTTAGCATCATTTAAACGCTCCTGAAGCATGTCATCAAATTCTTTTTCCATTTGATTCCCCTCTTCAATATTCACTACATTTTCATCAATTAATTTCTTAAGATATATCTCTCTTGGATTTGGATGATTTGCAATTATTTTATATAGCTTAGGTTGTGTGAATTTAGGCTCATCTCCTTCATTGTGTCCATACTTTCTATAACATAATAAATCAACAAAAACATCCCTAGAAAACTCCTGTCTGTATCTAAGTGCGATGTCTAGCGTTTGAACAACAGCTTCAATATCGTCGCCATTTACGTGAAATACTGGACACAATGTAGATTTTCCAATGTCTGTACAGTACGTACTTGATCTAGCATCTAAATAATTTGTAGTAAAACCAACTTGATTATTTATAACAATGTGAAGAGTTCCACCCGTTCTGTATCCTTTTAACTGTGCCATCTGGATAACTTCATAAACAATTCCCTGACCTGCAATAGCAGCATCTCCATGAATTAAAATAGGTAGTATTTTCTTTTCATCTCCGTTCAACTCACGATCAATTTTTGATCTTGTAATTCCTTCTACAACCGGGTCAACTGCTTCTAAATGGGACGGATTAGGAGATAGAGTAATTTTAACATTGTTCCCATTATCTGTCTCAATTTCTGAAGTTATACCTAAGTGATATTTAACATCTCCATCAAAGAGAACTTCGTCATCATATTCTTTGCCATCAAATTCACTAAAAATTTTATCGTAGGTTTTATTGAAAATATTAGCTAAAACATTTAGCCTTCCCCTATGGGCCATTCCGACAACAAATTCTTTTAAACCTAAATTAGAACCGTTTTCAATTAAAACATCTAAAGCGGGAATTAACGACTCTGCTCCTTCAATTGAAAATCTTTTTTGACCAACAAACTTTTTTTGCAAAAACTGCTCAAAAACTGTTGCTTGATTAAGCTTGTGTAGAATGTGTTTTTTTTGGTCTTTAGAAAACTGAGGTCTATTATTTAACTCTATGTTTTTTCTTATCCACTCCACTCTTTCTGGATGGCGAATATATTGATACTCAATTCCTATTGATTGGCAATAAGTCAGTTCTAAATGAATAATTATATCATTTAACGTACAGGGAGCTAAACCTACTTGTTCACTAGCTTGAAAAACTGTCAATAAATCTTCATTGTCTAATCCAAAATTCTTTATTTCTAGGGTAGGATTGTATTTTCTTCTATCTCGAACTGGATTTGTCTTGGTAAATAAATGGCCCCTTGAGCGATAAGCATTTATTAAATTAATTACCCTAAATTCTTTAAGAACATTAACAGGTATTTGATCAACCTGCTCGTAATTAAACTTAGAAAACTCATATCCATCAAAAAAACTTTGCCAACTTGGTTCAACTAATCTTTTATCAACTAAATATCTTTGATGAAGCTCATCGATATAGTCAATGTCAATGCTGTTTAAAAAAGAAAACTGATCTAGTGCCATTATACTAGCAAATATGCAAAATAAATAGGTTTAATAATAACTGAAAAGAAGTTTCTTTTAAGAACTTTGGATAAAATTAACTGGATAATAAAATATATAGTTTTGTATTATTCTTTTATCATATTGTAACTAAACAATATCAAACAAGTTAATTCTTAAATGTAATTTTAAAAAATGAAAGTTTTAATTACTGGCGGATCTGGGTTGTTAGGCACTGCACTTACAAAAAAGTTATTAAATAACAATATTGAAGTTGTTCATTTAACAAGAAATAAAAGTTCAAAAAATGACGTAAAAAATTATTTATGGGACTGGGAAAAAAATGAAATTGATGAAAATTGTTTTAAATATGTAACTCATATTGTGCATCTTGCTGGCGCCGGAATTGCTGAAAAAGCATGGACAAAAAAAAGGAAAAAAATTATAGTTAAAAGTAGAGTTTTGACATCTAGACTCTTACATTCAAAAATTTCTACTTTAAATCTAAATATATCAGCATTTATATCTGCATCTGCAGTTGGTATATATGGCGCCCAAGTAAGTGACAAAATTTTCACAGAAGAAGATCAAGCTTTTGAAGATTTCATGGGAAACTGTTGTAAACAATGGGAAAATGCTGTTGATCAATTTAAGCCAATTACAAGAACTGTTAAATTTAGACTTGGGGTTATTTTAGATAAAAATCACGGTGCATTACCAAGAATAGCTAATATGGTTAAAAATGGTCTTGGGTCTCCGTTAGGAGATGGAAAACAGTACATGCCGTGGATTCATATAGAGGATGCGGTTAATTTATTCTTCGAGACAATTTTGAAAAAAAATATTTCTGGTACTTTTAATGCTGTTTCAGGAGATTTTATTGATAATCGAAATCTTACAATAAAAATTGGAGAAGAACTAAATAAAAAAATTTGGTTACCAAATGTTCCAAGTTTTGTTCTTAAATTTTTATACGGAGAAATGTCAGACACTATACTTAAAGGTGTTAAAGTATCTAACAAGAAAATTAAAGCTGGGGGATTTAAATTTAAGTATGAAAAAATAGAAGATGCACTAAGAGAAATTTATTCCTAAAATTTTCTATTCATTAAATCAATTGCAAATCCTTCTAATAATTGCTTTTTTTTGTTTGAAATACTTAAACTTTTAATACTTCTAATAGCTTTATTATAGAATTTATTTTTGTGATCTTCAGCTACTTTCAATACAGAGTATTTAATAAAATACTCTTTAACCTTGGCAACTTTTATTTCATTATCTAATTTATTATCCCTAAGAATTTGATCAACTAATATTCGCTCCTTTGAAGTCGATTTATTTAAAAAATCTATAAATAAAATTGTCTTCTTTTTTTCAATAATATCTCCCCCTACTTGTTTCCCAAAATTGTCTTCATTTGGAAATACGTCTAAAATATCATCATGAATTTGAAAGGCGGTTCCTAAGTACAATCCAAAATCATATAATAAATTAGAATCTTCTTTAGAAGCCCCGCCGATTATTGATCCCATTTTTAAAGAGCAAGCCACTAAAACTGCAGTTTTAAGTTGTATCATTTCTATATAATCAACAATAGTAACAGACTCTGATTTTTCAAATTCCATATCTAATGATTGTCCTTCACAAACTTGAATTGCAGTTTTTTGAAAAAGCATGTTAGTTTCAACCGATTTAGAGGGAGATTTTGATAAAATGCTATTAACAACGGCATATAAGAGATCCCCAGAAAGAATTGCAATATTAGAATTCCATTTTTTATGAATTGATGGTTGATTTCTTCTTAATGGAGCTTGATCCATTATATCATCATGGATTAATGTGAAATTATGAAACAGTTCAATTGCTAAAGCTTCATTTATTGATAATAATGGATTATTTGAAAATAAATCCGTAGAAAATAAAGTAAGTGAAGATCTAAATCTTTTTCCGCCGTTATTTATGATATATTTTATTGGATCATAAATTGAAATTGATGGAAGTTTTTTACTGAAAACGTCTAATTCTTTATCAATAATATCTTTATAACGAATTAACATAGAGTATTTTCAATCAATTAAACTCATTAAATAATTTCCGTATCCACTTTTCAACAAAGGAATAGCTAACTCTTTTAATTTCTCGTTATTAATATATCCGTTAGAATGAGCAACAGCTTCAATACAACCAACTCCAAAACCTTGTCGTTCTTCTATTGTTTGAACAAAATTAGATGCTTGCATTAATGATGTAAAAGTACCTGTATCTAGCCATGCGACTCCCCTAGGCAAAGTAGTGACCTTTAAATTACCAGACTTCAAGTATTCTTTATTTACATCAGTTATTTCGTATTCTCCTCTTTTACTTGGCTTTAAATTTTCAGCAATTTTTATAACCTCATTATCATAAAAATATAACCCAGGAACAGCATAATTTGATTTTGGAGATGTGGGCTTCTCTTCAATAGAAATAGCTGTGCCATTTTCGTCAAATTCTACAACACCATATCTTTTAGGGTCGTTTACTCTGTAGGCAAAAATTAACCCTCCTTCAGGATCACTAGAACTTACTAATTTTTCACCCATTCCAGTTCCAAAAAATATATTATCTCCTAATATTAAGGCAACTTTATCCTTTCCTATAAACTGTTTTCCAATTACAAAAGCTTGAGCTAAACCGTTAGGTTCTTGTTGAATTTGGTATTCAAATCTACATCCAAGTTTAGAACCATCTCCTAGAAGATGCTTAAACAATGGCTGATCATTAGGGGTAGTAATAAACAAAACTTCTCTTATCCCCGCGTTTAATAGTGTTGAAAGTGGATAGTATATCATTGGTTTGTTGTATACTGGCATTAATTGTTTACTTACAGCTAAGGTTAGTGGATGCAATCGAGTTCCTGAGCCACCTGCTAAAATAATTCCTTTCATAAATTATAATTTTTCAAGTTCTATGTCGGAATCATCATAAAAATAATCCTCCGAATTTTTAAAATTTTTAGTGATTACCATTTTTTCTAAAGTTAAAAGAAGAGATGGTAATAAAATTAAGTTCGTTAGCATTGCTACAAATAATGTTAAAGAAATTAAAATACCAAGTGCTTGGGTACCTCCAAATTCTGAAGCTGAAAAAATTGAGAATCCAAAAAACAAAATTATAGATGTGTATATCATACTAACACCTGTCTCCTTAATTGAAGTTTCAACAGCGCTAGATATATTTTTTATTTTTAACTCTTGTCTATATTTAGCTAAGAAATGAATTGTATCGTCAATAGAAATTCCAAAAGCAATACTAAAAACTAAAATAGTTGATGGCTTTATAGCGATGCCAAAATATCCCATTAATGCAGAAGTGAAAACCAAAGGAAGAAGGTTTGGAAGTAAGGATACTAATACCATTTTAACTGACTTAAATAAAAAAGACATTATTAATGCAATAATAATGATTGCCAGCAGCAAGCTTACAAATAAATTTTTAATCATGTATGTTGTTCCTTTAGTAAATAACACACCTGAACCTGTAATATCAGAATTAACCTTTAGTGAAGCTACTGATTTTACAATAGCGTTACTAAAAGCTTTATTTCCATATAAGCTATCAATCGAAGAAATAGATGATGGGAAATTATTAGATAAAACAAGGTCTCCTTCTGTTAATGTTTTTTTAACTCTAAATCTTATAATTTGATTTGTTTTATATAAAGTATCTAAATTGTTTTGACTTATTGCAGTTTCATAAAGAAATTGCTCAGGATTAATTATACTATCAATTCTATGGTTTATTCTTGAAATAAGACTATCCATTGATGCAGTTCCAATATCTGCAATTTGAAGTGTTATTCTGGTAGTTAAATGAGTAGAATCAAGAAAACTACTTACAAAGCCATTATTATTATCTATTTTTGATTTATCAAAAGTATTTTTAAAATACTTTGATTTAATTATCCTTGAAAAATACTTTTGGTCTTTGGACTTACTAAAATCTAAATCATATTTAGACTTTTTACCATTAGAATAAGATTGGGATATAAATTTCATCGCATCCACAATTGAAAGAGATTTGGATAAATATTTTTCTGATTTTAAAGATTCCTGAAGGTCTTGAATTTTAGCTATGTTAGAAAAGTTTTTATAAACAGTATCTTTAAATGAAAGAACTATTTCGAATGGCAGTAATCCATTGAGTTCCTTCTCAAAAAACTTCAAGTCCTTTACTATTTGTCCATTTTTTGGAAAGTCGTCTGTAAAATTTCCAGTAGTATGCATTAAACTAATACCATAGAATCCTAAACCCAAAAAAATTAATGTAATTATATATACTTGTTTTCTATAATTTAAAGAAAAAATCACTAGTGTATTTACAAAATTGAAAATCCATTTTCTATCTAAATGCTTTGTGTGTTTATTCTTTGGAGGTGGTAAATAGCTATAAATAATTGGAACTAAACAAATGCTAATAATAAAAATACAAAGAATATTTATGAATGATATTAATCCAAATTCTATCATAATTGAAGAATTAGTAAATACAAAAGTTCCGAATCCCAATGCAGTAGTTGCATTAGTTAAAAAAGTTGCATTTCCTACTTTTTGAATAATTTTATCTAATGCTTTAAACTTATCTCCATGATTTTTATACTCTTGTTGGTACTTATTTATTAGGTAAATACAATTAGGAATTCCAATAACAATAATTAATGGAGGAATTAAAGCTGTTAAAGATGTTAACTCATAATCCAAAAAACCTATAATACCCATTGACCAAATAACTCCTACAATCACAACAATTAAAGAAATTATAACAACTTTAAAAGATTTAAAAAATAGAAATAAAAGTGCTGAAGTTACGAATAGGGCCAATAGCACAAATAATGTTAGCTCAGACTTAACAATTGTCATAATGTAAGATCTTATAAATGGAAGCCCAGAAAATTTCCAATTTTTAAATAAATGATTGTAAGAATTAGCAATTTTATGAACATCAGTAATTAAAGTTCCTCTGGACTTAGAATTAAATACATCTTTATTGATAAACAACATCATTAGGTGTAAATCACTAGATTTTTTATAAACAATGTTTTCATAAAAAGTAAGATCGCTTATAACCTTATGTATGCTATCAATTTTTTGCTGACTCAAAGGATAATTATCAATTATTTGAACTAAATCAAATTTTTTGAGCTTTTTATTTTTAACTATATTATAAAGATGTCCCTCAGAAAATACTGAGTCAATTGCGTATTTATAGTAGCTAGTATCATTTTCTCTAACTAATACTTTAACGTTTTGAATGCTATCAGCCATCTCGAGCCATGCGTTAAATTTATCAGTAGTATAAAAATCAGGTTCAGTAGTTGCTATTACTAGCATTAAACCATCTTGACCAAAATTTGATTTGAAATTTTCATATGCAATATAAACTGGATCGTTTTCAGGTAAGAGTTTATTTAACTGATATTGCAATCTTATTTTAGTAGCAAAAAAACCGAAGAATATTGTTATTAATAATATTAAAACAACAATTAAAATTCTATTACCAAGAATAATTCTAGATATATTCTTCCACATCTTAAAATAATTAATTTAAAGCTAAGTTATGAATTAATAGAGAAGTTAAAGGCTATTAGAATAAAGGATTTTACTAATTTTAGAAAAACAAATGCACAGATCAGAATTAATAGCCTTAATTAAATTTTCATCTATAAAAAGAATAGTAAATATTTTTAAGCTATACTTTAGTTTTATAAAATCTAGAATTTTAAAATCTTCTAAAGTTTATGGTCTTCCAATGGCTTTAAGTATTGAGCCTACAACTTCCTGTAATCTTGGTTGCCCTGAATGCCCAAGTGGTCTAAAAGAATTCACAAGAAAAATTGGGAATCTATCAATGTCACTAAATAAAAAAATAATTGACGAACTTTCTGAAAATTTAACTTACATAAATTATTATTTTCAAGGTGAACCTTTTATTAATAAAAACTTTTTTGATTTTGTACAATATGCTACATCAAAAAAAATATTTTGTTCTACGTCCACTAATGGTCATTTTTTAAACGATAAAAACTGTAAAAAAACAATTGATTCAGGGCTAAAAAGACTAATAATTTCTATTGATGGAAACAGTCAAGAAACATACGAGATATATCGTAAAAAAGGGAATTACAATAAAGTAATTGAAGGAACAAAAAATATTTTACGTTGGAAAAAAAAATTAAATAGTCAATATCCTCATATAATTTTTCAATTCCTTGTTGTAAGAACTAATGAGCATCTAATTGAAGAAATGAAAATTTTAGCTAATGAAATTGGAGTAGATGAATTAAGATTTAAGACTGCTCAATTATATAATTATGAGGATGGCAATAAGTTAATACCAGATAACGAAAATTACTCTCGCTATCTTAAATTAAAAAATGGAAAGTATAAAATCAAAAATAAATTCTATAACCATTGCTGGAGAATGTGGAGCAGTGCAGTTATAACATCAAAAGGTGGTATTGTTCCTTGTTGTTTTGATAAAGATGCAAGACATACTTTAGGAAACTTAGAAAATGATAGTTTTAAAAAAGTTTGGTTTAGTAATTATTATAATAATTTCAGAAAACAAATATTTTTAGATCGAAAAGAAATTGAAATATGTCGAAATTGCTCTGAAGGATCAAAAGTCTGGGCATAAAAAAAAGCCCAACTAAGGGCTTTTAAATAAATTCCATTAGAATTATATTATTCTTGATACTTATTCTTCGGTAGCTTCTTCCATTGCAGGAGCTTCTTCCATTGTAGAGTCAGCAACAACTTCTTCCATTGTAGAGTCAGCAACAACTTCTTCAACTGGAGCAACCTCTTCAACAGGAGCAACCTCTTCAACAGGTTCTGCAGCAGGAGCTTCTTCTGTAGCAGCACCACAAGATATCATTAATGCTGTAACGGGTAAAATCCAAAACTTTTTCATAATAGTTAATTTATATATTTATAATTTGCAAATAGCTGCAAAACTCAAGATATTTTTGATAAATTCCTAATTATCAAGCATAAAATATGAAAAACCTAATTAAACTTTCATAATATCCGCTTCTTTTACGGCTATTAATTCGTCTACTTTCTTAGTGAAAGAGTCAGTTAATTTCTGAATTTTTTCCTCAGATTCTTTGATTTCGTCTTCGCTTAAACCCTCATCTTTTAGACTCTTAACCATGTCATTTGCATCTTTTCTTTGTGATCTAATACTGACTTTGGCATGTTCCCCCTCGGATTTAGCTTTTCTTACAAGATCTATTCTTCTTTCTTCGGTTAAGACAGGTACTGAAATAATTATTACTTCGCCATTATTTTGAGGATTAAGACCTAAGTTGGCATTAATTATAGCTTTTGTTATTTCATCAAGCATTGGTTTTTCCCATGGTTGAATAGTTAAGGTTCTTGAATCAAGTGTACTTACATTTCCTATTTGAGATAATGAAGTTGGTGATCCATAGTAATCAACCATAACAGTATCTAGCATTGATGGGTTAGCACGACCTGCTCTAACTTTGCTTAATTCTATATTTAAGTGAGAAATAGATTTATTCATTCCTATTTCTGCTTCCTCTAAAATAATTTTAACTTCATCCATGACAAAATCAATTTATTGTAACTAAGGTTCCAATCTTATCACCCAATATAACTTTTTTTAAATTACCAGGGCAATTCATGTCAAAAACTATAACAGGAATTTGATTCTCCTTACATAAGGTGAAAGCAGTCATATCCATTATTTTTAGTTTTTTTTCATATGCCTCATCAAAAGTTATAGTATCAAACTTAGTTGCATTTGGGTTTTTCTCTGGATCAGAACTATATACACCATCTACTCTTGTTCCTTTAAGAATCACGTCTGAGTCTATTTCTATAGCTCTTAACGAAGCTGCAGAATCAGTGGTGAAAAATGGATTGCCAGTTCCAGCACCAAAAATTACAATTCTTCTTTTCTCTAAATGTCTTACTGCTTTTCTTTTAATATATGGCTCAGCAATTTGATTCATTTCTATTGCTGATTGTAGTCTTGTGACTAGTCCTAATGATTCAAGAGCTGATTGTAGAGCCATGCTATTAATCATTGTAGCTAACATGCCCATATAATCTCCCTGAGTTCTATCCATGCCGCCTTTTTCTGCTTGAACACCTCTAAAAATATTTCCACCACCAATTACAATTCCAATTTCTACATCCATTTTTGAAATTTCTTTAATGTCATTAGCGTATTGCATTAATCTATTATTATCAATACCAAACTGTTTGTCTCCCATTAGAGCTTCTCCACTTAGTTTTAGTAAAATTCTTCTGTATTTCATGATTTATTATTAAAGCAAAAAAAAGAGAGCTTAAAGCTCTCTAATTAAATTAACAAAATTAAATTGATAATGAATATCTTTTAAAGTTAGTCACCATTAAATCAGGATCACTTTCTTTAAGAAACTGACCAACAGATTTTTTATTATCTCTTATAAATGCTTGATTAACAAGAGTAGTTTCTTTGAAGAATTTATTTAATCTTCCTTTAGCAATCTTTTCAGCCATATCTTCTGGCTTTCCTTCTTGGATAGCTAAATCCTTCCCAACTTCAATTTCTCTATCAATAATATCTTGTGAAACAGAATCTTGGTCTAAAGCAATTGGATTCATTGCAGCTACTTGCATAGCAACTTGCTTTCCAATTTCCTCTGCATCTAAAGTTAACCCTACTAATGACGCTATCTGATTACCTGGGTGATTATAAGCTACAACTTTCACGGCGTCTATTTTCTCAAAATATGAAATTTCTATTTTTTCACCAATAACACCACTTTGTTCTACAATTTTTTCAGCAATGGTTAATCCAGATTCTAGATAGTTCATTTTCAATAAATCGTCTAATGATGGAACATTGTTTTCTAAGGCTTGATCTATAAAAAAATGTACTAGGTTAATAAAGTCGTCGTTTTTAGCAACAAAGTCTGTTTCACAATTAAGGCATATTAAATATCCTATTCCATTTGCAGATTTAGCAATAACTAATCCCTCTTTAGCGTCCCTATCCCCTCTTTTAGCAGCTATTTTTTGACCTTTTTTCCTTAAAAAATCTATAGCCTGTTCCATATCTCCATTTGATTCAGTCAAAGCTTTTTTACAGTCCATCATGCCTGCACCAGTCTTTTTTCTTAACTCATTAACGTCTTTAGCGGTAATACTCATTCTAATTATGATTTACGATTATACTTCTTCTTTCTCTTGATTATCTTCTTTACTGATTTTTTCAGCTTCTTTTTCAGCATCTCTAGTAGCTTTTTCCTGGGCAATTTTATCTTTAGTTTCTTTTCTTTCACCTAAACCTTCTTTAATAGAATCACAAAGATTTGTTATTATCAAGTCGATAGATTTAGTTGCGTCATCATTAGAAGGGATAATGAAGTCTATTCCTTCTGGACTCGAATTAGTATCAACCATAGCAAAAATCGGAATATTTAAATTTTTAGCTTCTGCGACAGCAATATGTTCTTTTTTAACATCTACTATGAAAATTGCTGCTGGAAGTCTATTCATATCCGAAATACTTCCAAAAATCTTATCAATTTTATCTCTTTGTCTAGTTAATTGTAATCTTTCTCTTTTAGACAAATGATTTGCAGTACCATCTTTCATCATTTTGTCTATAGAAGTCATTTTTTTGATGGTTTTACGAGTAGTCTTAAAATTAGTAAGCATTCCTCCAGGCCATCTTTCAGTTACAAATGGCATATTAACTTCAGAAACTTTGGTAGATATTATTTCCTTAGCTTGTTTTTTTGTAGCTACAAAGAGAATTTTTCTGCCAGATTTGGCGATTTGATTTACTGCATTAGAAGCATCTTGAAGCTTAACTAATGTTTTATTTAAATCAATTATATGAATTCCTTTTTTTTCGTCAAAAATGTATGGGGACATACTTGGATTCCACTTTCTTTTTAAATGTCCAAAATGTACTCCAGCATGAAGCATTTGTTCAAAAGTTACTTTTGTCATATTGTTTACTTTCCTTTTACTGTTATTATTAATCAGCAGATATATAGTAGCATAATTATGATCTACATACCTTAGATACTAAACTATGCACCCTAGTGCATATTTTTAAAATTTTATCTTTTACTAAATTGAAATTGCTTTCTTGCTTTAGGTTGACCAGGTTTCTTTCTCTCTACCATTCTTGGATCTCTTGTCATAAGACCTTCAGCTTTTAGAAGAGGTTTATAATCAGCATTAATTTCAACTAAAGCTCTTGATATTGCTAGTCTTATCGCTTCAACTTGACCAGTATTTCCTCCACCTTTAACATTTATAGTAGCATCGTATTTACCTTTTGTTCCAGTTAATTCAAATGGCTGCGAAATTTTATACTGAAGAACATCAGTGCTAAAATATTCTTTATGATCTCTTTTATTGATGGTAATTTTTCCTTTACCACTTTTAAGGTAAATTCTTGCTACTGAAGATTTTCTTCTTCCTAATTTGTTGATTATCGACATTAAATAATTAATTAAATTCTACTTTTTTTGGTTTTTGGGCTTCTTTATCGTGAGTCTCTCCAACAAATACATGAAGATTTCCAAATAATTTTTTTCCTAACTTATTTTTAGGCAACATTCCTTTTACTGCTTTTTCAACTAATCTTTCTGGGAACTTTTTTAATAACGAAGCTGCAGTCATTGATCTTTGTCCACCTGGGTATCCAGTATGTCTAATGTATTCCTTATTCTCCCATTTATTTCCGGATAAGGTTACTTTTTCAGCATTAATTACAATTACATTATCTCCACAATCTACATGTGGTGTATAATCAACTTTGTGCTTTCCTCTTATAAATTTGGCTATTTTACTAGACAAACGACCTAATGGCTGTCCCTCAGCGTCTATCAATAACCATTGCTTGCTTACAGTTTCACTGTTAGCAGATATTGTTTTATAACTTAAATGACTCACGTTTATAATCTTATTAGTTTATTGGGCTGCAAAGATATGATATAATTTCCATACTAACAATCGACTTGTCAACTTTTTAAGTTGGTTTATTAAATCACATTTAATTCTTTACCCACTTTAATGAAAGCATTCACTGCTTTGTCTAAATGAGCTAGAGTGTGTGCTGCCGATATTTGAGTCCTAATTCTGGCTTTGCCTTTTGGCACTACTGGATAAAAGAATCCAACAGCATAAACACCTTCTTCAAGTAGTAAATTAGCAAATTTTTGAGAAAGAGAGGCATCGTACAACATTATTGGAACTATAGGAGAATCACCATCTTTAACTTCAAATCCAGCGGCAATTATTTTACTTTTAAAATATTTTGTATTTTTTTCTAATCGATCTCTTAACTCTGTATTATCACTAATTATTTCAAAAACTTTATTTGCAGCTCCAACAATTGAAGGTGCTAAAGAATTAGAAAATAAATATGGTCTTGATTTTTGCCTTAACATTTCGATAACTTCTTTTTTACCAGTGGTATAACCTCCCATAGCTCCACCCAAGGCCTTACCTAATGTCCCGGTTATAATATCAACTCTGTCCATTACACTATGATATTCTGGAACTCCCCTGCCAGTTTTGCCAATAAATCCTGCAGAGTGGCATTCATCTGTCATTACCATAGCATTATACTTGTCGGCTAAATCACATATTTGGTCCATTTTGGCAATATCTCCATCCATAGAAAAAACACCATCAGTTACTATAATTTTATTTCTTAATTCCTGAGCATTTTTAAGTTGAGTTTCCAAATCACTCATATCGCTATGTTTATAACGAAACCTTTTGGCTTTACACAATCTAACTCCATCAATTATGGAGGCGTGATTTAACTCATCGGAAATAATTGCATCTTCAGGCCCAAATAATGGTTCAAATAATCCTCCGTTAGCATCAAATGCTGCTGCATATAATATTGTATCTTCTGTTTTATAAAAATCAGCAATTCTCTTTTCTAGCTCTTTATGAATATCTTGAGTACCACAAATAAACCTAACAGATGACATTCCAAATCCGTGGGTTTCTAAAGCTGATTTTGCAGCATTTACCACTTCTATATTATTAGACAGGCCTAAATAGTTGTTAGCGCACATAACTACAACTTCACCACCTCCTTCAACATGCACACTTGCACCTTGAGAAGTTGTGATAACTCTTTCATTTTTAAACAATCCAGAAGATTCAATTTCTGAAAGCTCTTTAGTAAGTTGATCTTTGATTAATCCGTACATTTTAAACCATTCCTTGATCAATCATTGCATCTGCAACTTTTACAAAACCTGCAATATTAGCACCCTTTACATAATCTATATAGCCATCACTTTGTTTGCCATATTTCACACATTGTTGGTGAATTTCAAGCATTATATTATGCAGTTTAGAGTCAACTTCTTCTCTAGTCCAATTATATCTAAGTGAGTTTTGCGACATTTCTAAACCAGAGGTTGCAACTCCACCCGCATTTGATGCTTTTCCAGGTGAAAAAAGTATTTTATTCTCTGTAAAAACTGAAATTGCTTCGGGCGTACAAGGCATATTTGCGCCTTCAACGATAGCTATACATCCATTTTTCACAAGTAATTCAGCGTGCTCTTCATTTAATTCGTTTTGTGTTGCACATGGCAAAGCCAAATCAACTGAAACATCCCATGGCTTTTCACCTTCATGAAAAGTAGCATTCGGATACTTTTTAGTGTATTGAGAAATTCTTCCTCTTTCTACATTTTTTAAATTCATTATCCACGATAACTTTTCTTGATCAATACCTTCTGAATCATAAATATAACCTTTAGAGTCACTTAGAGTAACAACTTTAGCACCAAGTTGAATACATTTTTCACATGAAAACTGAGCTACATTTCCAGAACCAGAAATGGCAACTTTTTTATTTTTAAAATCATCTCCATTGGTTTTCAACATTTTTTCTGCAAAATAAACTACGCCATAACCCGTAGCTTCAGGTCTAATTAATGATCCACCCCAATTAATTCCCTTGCCAGTTAAAACTCCTGTAAATTCATTTCTCAATCTTTTGTATTGGCCAAACATATATCCTATTTCACGGCCACCAACTCCAATATCTCCTGCTGGAACATCTGTATTAGGCCCTATATGTCTTGATAATTCCGTCATGAATGATTGGCAAAATTTCATGACTTCATTATCCGATTTTCCTTTAGGATTAAAATCAGCGCCACCTTTACCACCCCCCATTGGAAGAGTAGTCAAAGAGTTTTTAAAAATTTGCTCAAAACCTAAGAATTTTAGTATCGAAAGATTAACAGAGGGATGAAATCTCAATCCTCCTTTGTATGGGCCAATAGCCGAATTAAACTCAACTCTATATCCTCTATTTACTTGCGGCTCTCCAGAATCATCAACCCAAGGCACTCTAAACTGAATTACTCTTTCTGGTTCTACAATTCTTTCTAAAATCTTTGTGTTATGATATTTTGAATTATTTTCTATAAAAGGTATTATAGTTTCTACAACCTCTTCCACAGCTTGAATAAACTCTGGTTCATGACCATCTTTTGTCATTAATTCCTCAATAAAAGAATCAATTTTATTTTGATATTGGGACATAATAATATTGTATTTTATAATTTATAAGTAAATGTATGCAATTTTATTTTCTGTTTTTGTGGATGTGAATCAATTTATTGTGTGATTTACGTAAAACAAAGTAGATTCTTCTTAAATAGATAATTAAATTTGTGATATGAAAACATCTTTTACAGACACTTCTTCAAGATTAAAACTTAAAGAAGATAATTATTATTTTTCTGAAGATGGATTGGTTGTTTTTACTGAAAAGTATCACAAAAAAAGAGGTTATTGTTGTGAAAACAAATGTAAACACTGTCCCTATGGATTTAATAAATAATTAAAATGTCTGGCTTTAAAAACTCAATTATTCAAGGTATTCCTGATAATCTACCTAAGTTTAAACAAAGACTAAACGATATTAGTCATGCTCCTAACAGAAGAGATTTGCTCTCAAAAAATGAAAAAGCATTAGCTCTTAAAAATGCACTTCGTTATTTTCCAGTTAAACATCATGAAATATTAGGTTCAGAATTTAATGATGAATTAAATCTTTATGGCAGAATATATATGTACAGGTTTCAGCCAGATTACGAAATGTTTGCAAGGCCAATTACAGATTATCCAGGTAAGTCTACTCAGGCTAAGTCAATAATGTTAATGATTCAAAATAACTTGGATCCAGCTGTAGCTCAGCATCCTCAGGAATTAATTACATATGGAGGAAATGGATCTGTTTTTCAAAACTGGGCGCAATATTTGCTTACGATGCAATATTTATCTCAAATGGAAGATGATCAAACTCTTGCTATGTACAGTGGTCATCCAATGGGACTTTTTCCTTCTCATAAAAATGCTCCAAGAGTTGTAGTTACCAATGGAATGATGATTCCAAATTATTCAACTCCAAATGATTTAGAGAAGTTCAATGCTTTAGGAGTTACACAATATGGTCAAATGACTGCAGGATCTTACATGTACATTGGCCCTCAAGGAATTGTGCACGGAACTACCATTACTTTACTTAATGCTTGCAGAAAAATTGATGAAAATGGCCCAGAAGGTAAGTTGTTTGTTACTGCTGGATTAGGAGGTATGAGTGGTGCTCAGCCTAAAGCTGGAAATATTGCAGGCGTTATTTCTGTAACTGCAGAAATTAATCCAAAAGCCAGTTATAAAAGACATGAACAAGGTTGGGTAGATGAAGTAATTGACAATCTTGATAAACTTTGTTCTAGAGTTAAAGAAGCTAAGAAAAATAAAGAGATAGTTTCCATTGCTTATAGTGGAAACATTGTAGATGTATGGAAAAAGTTTGATGAAGAAAATATATTTATTGAGCTTGGATCAGATCAAACCTCATTACATAATCCTTGGGCAGGTGGTTACTACCCATCTGGAATAAGCTTTGAGGAATCAAATGAATTAATGACTAAAAATCCAGAGCTTTTTAAGAAAAAAGTTAAAGAAACTCTTATAAAGCATGCTTCAGCTGTTAAAAAACATACCCAAAAAGGTACTTACTTTTTTGACTACGGAAACGCATTTCTATTGGAGGCTTCTAGAGCAGGTGCTGATGTTATGAAAAGTGATGGGATTAATTTTAAATATCCATCGTACGTGCAAGATATTATGGGTCCAATGTGTTTTGACTATGGGTTTGGTCCATTTAGATGGGTTTGTTCTTCTGGAGATTCCACTGATTTAAAAAAGAGTGATGAAATTGCTTGTGCTGTTTTGGAAGCTTTAATTTTAAAAGCTCCAGTTGAGATAAAGCAACAAATGAGAGATAATATTCAATGGATTAAAGGTGCCCAGGAAAATAATTTGGTAGTGGGCTCTCAAGCTAGAATTCTTTATGCCGACTCTGAAGGTAGAATTGAAATTGCCAAAGCATTTAACAAAGCCATTAAAAAAGGAGAAATATCTGCCCCAATTATTTTGGGAAGAGATCACCACGATGTTTCTGGAACAGATTCTCCATACAGAGAAACATCTAATATTTATGATGGATCAGCCTTTACAGCAGATATGGCAATTCAAAATGTAATTGGAGATTCTTTTAGAGGTGCTACTTGGGTAAGCATTCACAATGGTGGCGGAGTTGGCTGGGGTGAAGTAATTAATGGTGGATTTGGACTAACAATTGATGGATCTAAAGATTCTGAAGAAAAGATATCTAACATGTTGTTTTGGGATGTAAATAATGGAATTGCTAGACGAAACTGGGCTAGAAATAAAGAAGCAATTTTTGCTATTAAAAGAGAAATGCAAAGAAATCCAAAACTTAAAGTAACACTTCCCAATATAGCAGATGAAGATTTGATTAATAAATTATCGAAATAATTAATTTCATATTATTTACAACAAGTTTTAACACAACAAATCCCTTTAAAAAGTAAATTATTTTTACAGTAGGTGAACTTACCTATTAAAACCTATTATATTTTGAATAGTATTTGCTTTTTTCTTAAATTGACAGTTATAAAACTTACAAAATGAAGAAATTATTATTCTTATTGATGTTTCCAATTATTGGTATTGGACAAAATACAATAGTATCTAACAGTTTTGATAATTCAAGTGACTGGATTATTGGAGCTCCAAATTTACAAGGACAATGGCAAGTACAAGCTACTACTCCGGCAGATGTAACACAATATATGGGAGCTATGGCTTCAGCAAGTGCATCAAACGGATTTGGTGTTTTTAATGCTATTCAATACTTAATAAATGGACCTGTTAATGATCAAGACGCAACATTAGAATTGAATAACACAATTGATTTAACTAATTATCCTGCAGTTTTAATAGAATTTGAACAGCGTTATAAAAAGTTTAATTATGATGAAACTTTTATTGAATTTTCTACTGATAATGGTACAACTTGGCCATCATCTTTAGCAATACCGCTTAATACTCAAGCTGTTACTAACAATCCAGCTGTTCAAGAATTAGTTGCAATCAATATCTCTTCTTACGTAGGGGGTCAATCTAGTGTCAGAGTGAGGTTTAGATGGAAAAGTATCTCAAGTGCATCAGCTAACCCTAATGGTTTTGGTTCAGGTTATGGGTGGATGGTAGATGACTTGAAAGTAACAGTTCCTAATTCAAATGATCTTCAGAACCTATCTTCTTGGATATTTGGTGAATTAAGCAGCGGTGCAGAATATGGAAGAACTCCAATTGCTCAAGTAGAACCAAATTATTATGTAGGTGCTTCGGTTTACAATTTTGGTTCAACAGCTCAGTTTAATGTTGTGGTTAGCGGAGATTTTAATGGCCCAACTAATTTCACTACTACAGCTTCTATTGCATCAATATTAACTGATTCCACAAAAAGAATTGAAAGTTTACTTCCCTTAAATTTTGGTGTAGGTGTTTATAATGGAACTTTTACCGTAACATCAGATTCAGACCAAGTTGGTGGACCAAATTTTGGAGATAATATCCAGTTAAGAAATTTTGAAATTACAAATAATATCTATTCTTTAGACGGAATTGGAAACCACCCAGTTGGAACAGAAATACTTGGTTCTATAGGGACTACTTCATTTACTGGTGCAGAAGATGGATTAATTTGTGCAACAATGTTTCCTTTTTATGCAAATGATACTATAAATTCTGTAAAATTTTTAATTGATAGCAGCAATTCTAATGCAGGTGCAGAGATAATATTAAGAATTATAGATTCAACAAGTTTTAGAGATCAATTATTTAATAATGCAATATTTAGTTCTAACATATATGTTGTAACAGCAAGTGATATTTCACAAGGATTTATTGAAATTCCTGTTGGTAATATTAGTTCAAACGGTCTGTTATTTGAAAGTTTACCTATATCAGCTGGGAACTATTATATTGCCATAGAAATGTTCAGTTTTACAAACGTGTATGACATTGCAATTATTGACGACAAAACGGTTGGACAGCCAGCCTGGTCAAGTGCTATTTTTATTCCAAATGATCAGAACTATACTAATGGAACTGCTTTTGCTATAAGGTTAAATCTTGGGGATAGTTCATATTCCACTTGCTCAAACACTTTTTCTACAGATAATAAAAATGTATGTGGAAGTTTCACTTGGATTAATGGAAACACTTACACTTCTAGTAATAATACTGCTACCTATACCTTGACAAATGCTGCAGGTTGTGATAGTATTATCTCTCTTAATTTAACTATTCTCCCCAACCAGTTTGGTACAGACTTCGCGGCTTCTCAGTTGCTATTTACGTCCCTGCCTTTTGTAGCACAATTTACCAATAACACCCCCAATCCTTCAAATTATAACTTTACTTGGGATTTTGGAGACGGCACAATTTTACAAAGTAATAATACCAATGTGTTTCATGATTTTCTTTACGATGGTTTGTATTCTGTAAGTCTTATTGCTCAAGACATCAATACCGGTTGTGCAGATACTATGTATAAACAAGATTATATATATACCACTGGAGGAAATACAAATTGTAATAATACTGGAACTGACATACAAAATACATGTGGAAGTTTTACTTGGATTGACGGAAATACTTACAACGCCTCTAACAATACAGCTACCTTTACTTTAACCAACGCTGCAGGGTGTGACAGTGTTGTTACTCTTAATTTGACAATAAATCAAACATCTTCTAGTATTGACAATCAAATACTTTGTGATGGTAACACTCTTAACTGGATAGATGGGAATACTTATACTTCTTCAAACAATACTGCAACTTACACTTTAACCAACACCGATGGATGTGATAGTATAGTTAGCTTAAACTTAACAGTAAGCTCATTTACTTCTACTTTACTTACAATTTCCTCTTGTGGAAGTTATATTTTTAATGGGCAGTCTTTAAGCACTACTGGAATGTATGTTGATACTAACTTAAATGCTGCAGGTTGTCCACAAATAGATTCTTTAGATTTAACTATTACTACTGTTGGTACTACAACTGTACAATCTTCTTGTGACAGTTTTTTATGGAATGGTACAGTTTATAACACAAGTGGAACGTATACTTCTAGTTCAGGTGGTAATTGTGTAGATTCTCTTGTTTTAACAATTTCTGAATTTCTTACTAACTTCACAGCTTCCCCTACACTCATTACTTCTCCTCCTTTTAATGTGACTTTTAACAATACAACTCCCAATATATCTAATTACAACTTTACATGGGATTTAGGAGATGGTACAATTGGACAAACCAATATTCCTTCATTTGTTCACCAGTATATGTCCAATGGAATATATGATGTTTCATTAATCGCTGAAGATATCACCAATAATTGTGGATATGATACTTTGAAAATTGATAATTTAATATCGTGCTCAGGTGGCTCTGGGACATCTATTAATGAGAAACAAAAACTTGTAAATATTTACCCAAACCCAACAAATGAAAACATTAAAATTAGCATAGAAAACTTTAATGGAAACATCCAAACTGAGGTTTATGATTTAATTGGAAATAGGCTTCAAACTACTAGCGAAACTACTATTAGCTTAAGTGATTATGCTAGAGGAATTTACTTACTTAAAGTAGCTTATGGTGATAGAGTCGAGGAAGTGAAAGTGATAAAGCAGTAAAGTTATTTCTGAATCCATCCATTTGGTTTAAACTCATGACTACCAAAACGTTTTACGTATCTTTGCAGAAGTTATGATTAACTTCAATCAAAAAACAGTTTGGATATCCGGTGCGTCTTCTGGAATTGGGAAAGCATTAGCTGTAAAATTTGCTTCCTTAGGAGCTAATTTGGTTATTTCATCTAGAAATGAAGAATTACTTAAAGAGTTGGCAAATTCTTGCAATTCAAATACATTTATTTTGCCCTTAGATTTAGAAAAATCTTCAGAATTTCCTGAAAAAGTAGAACAAGTATTATCAAAATTCAAAACCATAGATCTTTTAATTAATAACGGTGGAACTAGTCAAAGATTAGAAGCTTTTAAAACAGCTATTGAACTAGACAGGAAAATTATGGAGATAAATTATTTTGGAACCATTGCTTTAACTAAAGCTGTCCTACCTATAATGCAACAACAAAAAAAAGGGCATATTGCTACGGTAAGTAGTAGTTCTGGAAAGTTTGGTTTTTTTCAAAGGTCAGCCTATTCTGCATCAAAATTTGCTCAAGTTGGTTTTTTTGAATCATTAAGATTTGAGGAAGAAAAAAATAATATTAAAATAAGCTTAGTTTTTCCATTTTTAGTCAATACTAATATTGCTGAAAATGCTTTTTCAGAAAATGGAGATAGGTGGGGTAAAAGTGATCCACTAATAACAAATGGTATTTCACCAGAAAAATGTGCTCAAGATATTTTAGATGGAATTATAGACAGTAAAAAAGAAATTTATTCTGGTGGGAAAGGTTCTTGGATTCTAAATTTAAAAAGGTTTTTTCCTGAACTTTTTTATAAAATAATGAGAAAACAATTCTCTAACTAAATTTTAACCCTAGTAAATTTTAAAGCTTTTAGCATCCAGCTAGGTAACGGCTTAGATGGTTTTCTTTTTTCTACATTAAGAAATAATCCTAGTTTTTCAATAATAGGAATTTTATATACCTCTATCATTTCAATTAATGTTCCATCAGGGTCTTCACAATATGTGCAGTGTACTTTTGTATTTTCTCCCATACTTAAAATATCTTTGGTATCACAAGTAAATCCATACCCTTCCGAGGATAGTTTCTCTCCAAGAGCCTGCATATTTCTAACATCAAAACCCAAGTGAACAAAACCAATGTCCCCCCATAACCTATCTTGATATATTTTATTTGGTTTTCTTTTAGAAAGATCTTGAACCAATTCTATATAACTTTTACCTGCTAATTGAGAAAACCCTCCACCAGATGGATTTTTTTGTGAAAGTAGAACTCTTCTAAATTCATTATTTCCACCATTAATATTTTCCCAATCTGGAAAAACTCCGCTGTTATCAGCAATAATTTCATCGTAGCCTAATAAATTATAGAAAGAAATTGAGTTATTCATGTCTTTAACTCCAATTGAACAACCTGATGTTCCGCCAGTGACATGATTGTGGTTAGTATAAAAATCATTTGCGGGTACTATTTGCCAAACTAAATCATTTAAATCTTTTACGTAAAAAGTATCCCATCCATAAGGAGATTTTACTAATTCCGAAATTAAATTTGCTTTATTTGATTTAAAAAAATGAAAAGCTTTTTCAATATTAGGTGTTTTTATCAATCCAGTAAATATTCCTAAATCACCTAACTGAAAACTTGTTTTAGAATGAGTTGCTTTAAAAGTTGTAGGGGAAACAACTTCCATACCGCATCCACCCTTAATATTTAAAACCATTGCAGCTCTTTTGGAAATTACTTTTCCCTTTGTATAAATGGTCATCAATGGTGCCTCAGCTTCATCATTAAATAACGGAATATTCATTCCAAAAAATTTAATGTACCAATCCCAAGCTTTTTTATGATCTGGCACACCTACTCCTAAATGTTGAATTCCGTGAATTGTATAACTCATATCTTGACTCTTTCTACATACATACTTTTCTGAATATCAACTTTTATCATGTCTCCATTATTAATAAATAACGGAACTTTAACTTCGGCTCCAGTATCAATAGTAGCTGGCTTCATTGCATTAGTGGCTGTATCGCCCTTAACTCCAGGTTCGGTGTAAGTGACCTCAGCCTGAAGAAATTGAGGCTGCTCAACTAACAATGGCAATTCTTCTTCTGCATGGAAAATCACAGTACAAATTATACCTTCTTTTAAAAAGTCTGGCTTATCGATCATATGAGATTCTAAAAAAATTTGTTCAAAATTTTGAGTGTTCATAAAATGATAGCCATCATCTTGCTTATATAAATATTGATAGGATCTGTTTTCAATCCTAACAATCTCAATTTTATGTCCAGATGGAAAAGTATGGTCTAAAACTCTGCCATCCTCAATACCTTTCATTTTAGTTCTCACAAATGCTGGACCTTTTCCTGGCTTCACATGTTGAAATTCTATGACTTGCATTAATTTATGATTATGCTTAATACACAATCCATTTTTTATTTCAGAAGTTGATGCCATATATAATTTTTGAAAACAAATATAGGAAATGTTCAAATAGTGATTAACTAATATTACTCCAATTTGGTTTTAATTTTATTTGACGGATTAATTCTCTTTTTATAGATGCATTTTCCGGACTTGAAATATTTACATCTTCTTTAAGTATTTGATCTACATCAATTTTCGATAATTGAACAATTTGGCCATCTCTAGCAAGATCTGCAAGCTTAAAATCCAAAACACCACTTTGCTGTGTGCCCATAATATCACCAGGCCCTCTAATTTTTAAATCTTGTTCTGATATTTCAAATCCATCTGTGGTTCTAACCATCGTTTCAAGTCTAATTTTTGCTTCTTTAGAGAGCTTATAACCACTCATTAATATACAATATGATTTTTCTGCTCCTCTTCCTACCCGTCCTCTTAACTGGTGAAGTTGAGACAACCCAAATTTTTCTGCACTTTCTATAATCATCAGTGAAGCATTAGGGACGTCTACCCCAACTTCAATAACAGTTGTTGCAACCATAATTTGTGTTTTGCCACTTACAAACTGATTCATTTCATATTCTTTAGCTTCAGGCTTCATCTTTCCATGAACAATACTTACTTGGTAATTTGGCAATGGAAATCTTCTTACAATACTCTCATATCCATCCATTAAATCTTTATAATCTAACTTTTCAGATTCTTCAATAAGAGGATAAACAATATATACTTGATGTCCCTTTTTTATTTCATCTTCGATAAACTGAAAAACTTTAAGCCTACTTGAGTCAAATTTATGGATTGTATTAATTGGTTTTCTTCCAGGTGGTAATTCATCTATAACAGAAACATCTAAGTCACCATAAAAAGTCATCGCTAGTGTTCTTGGAATTGGTGTCGCTGTCATCACTAAAACATGAGGAGGTTGGGTGTTTTTTTTCCAGAGTTTAGCTCTTTGTGCTACACCAAATCTATGTTGCTCATCGATAACAGCTAGACCTAGATTTTTAAACTTCACTTTATCTTCTAATAGTGCATGAGTTCCAACAAGTACATTTAAGGATCCATTTTCTAAAGACTCGTGAATAATTTTACGATCGGATTTTTTTACTGAGCCAGTTAATAAAGATACTTTTATGCCCAATGGACCTAGGAAATTTACTATTGACTTATAATGCTGATTTGCTAAAATCTCTGTAGGTGCCATTAAACAAGACTGAAATCCGTTATCAATAGAGAGTAAAATAGTTAAAACTGCAACAAGTGTTTTTCCGCTACCAACGTCTCCCTGAAGCAGTCTATTCATATGTACACCTGCCCCTAAGTCTTTACGAATTTCTTTTACAACCCTTTTTTGGGCACCAGTTAGTTCAAATGGTAAGTGTTTTTTAAAAAAGTCATTAAAATTATCTCCAACATATTTGAAAATAAACCCTTTTAATTTATTTCTAGTGTTTATTTTTTGCCTTGTCATACTAAGTTGCAGAAAAAATAGTTCTTCATATTTTAACCTGAGGATTGATTTTTGAAGAAATAATTTTTCTTTTGGAAAATGAATATTTTCATAGGCTTGATTAATAGAGGGAAAGTGATTTTTTTGCTCTATTTTGTTTGATAAAGTTTGAGGAATATATTTTAAAACCTGGGGCATTAAATTCCTCATTAAATTTTCCATTCCTTTGGAATGCAGGCCAAATGCAGTAAGTTTTTCTGTCGAATGATATACAGGCTGAAGATTGCCAATTTTAGACTTGTTTTTTTCTTCTAGCTCCATTTCTGGATGATTAAAATTAAAAGAACCACCATATGATGTTGGCTTACCAAAAACAACATACTGATGACCAATTTTAATAGTTGGTTTTATCCACTTAATGCCCTTAAACCAAACCAATTGAACAGTTCCAGAATTGTCATAAGCAGAAACTAAAAGTCGCTTTTTTCTTGGTTGCCCAAGTTCTTTAACATCCTTTATGGTAACAGAAATTTGAACACTTCCTTGAGATTCTAAGATATTTTTTACGGGTACAGTTTTTGAACGGTCTACGTACCTAAATGGGAAGTGATCAAGTAAATCTCTAAAAGTGTATATGGCCAACTCACTTTTCAAAATGTCAGCTCTTTTAGGGCCTACTCCTTTAAGAAACTCAATCGGAGTATTTAATACATCGTTATTCAATGACAAACCATATTAGTTTCATCTATGAAATATAATAAATAAATAGGTATTAAGAACTAAATTGAATCCTTGCCAAGTAATAAAACTGGATTTTCTAGATAGTTTTTAAAAGTATTTAAAAATGATGATCCAACTGCTCCATCTACGACTCTATGATCACAGCTTAGTGTAACTTTCATAGTATTACCAGGAACAATTTCTCCATTTTTTACTACAGGTACCTGCTGAATTCCACCAATTGCTAAAATGCAGGCATCTGGAGTGTTAATTATTGCTGTAAATTCATCAATACCAAACATTCCAAGATTTGAAATTGTAAAAGTATTACCCTCCCATTCTTCTGGTTGGAGCTTTTTATCTTTAGCTTTTTGGGCAAGTAGTTTAACTTCCTCTCCAATTTGAGTCAATGATTTTTCGTTGGCAAATCTTACAACGGGGACTAAGAGACCATCGTCTACTGCAACAGCTACACCAATATGTACGTGTTTATTGTACCTTATAAAATCGCCATACCAAGAAGCATTTACCTTGGGATGATCAATCAAAGAAGCTGCAACTGCTTTCACAACAAAATCATTAAAAGAAATTTTTGATGGGCTTATTGAACTATTAATTGATTTTCTTGCCTGAATGGCATTATCCATATCAATTGAAACTGTTAAATAAAAATGAGGAGCAGTAAATTTACTTTCAGCTAATCTTTGGGCAATAACCTTTCTCATTTGGGATACTGGTTCATCTTGAAAAGATTCCTGTCCACTTACAATTGATTTTCCCTGAAAATTATCAATGTCTCTTTTTATTATTCGGCCTTCAGTACCAGTTCCATTTACAAATTTCAAATTAATTCCTTTTTCATCAGCAAGTTTTTTTGCTAAAGGCGATGCTTTAACATCTATGTCACTATTTGATTCTGCAGAAGGGAAATTATTATTAGCAATCACTTTATTAGAAGCTGGTTGGGATGCAGGTATAGATGGCTGAACAAAATTATCTTTAGGTGCTACGGCTTTTATTTCTGTAGGTTTTTCAATTTCTTTTTCATCTACTTTGGTATTAGTACTTTTTTCTTCTTCAAGTAACTTTCCTATATCTTCCCCTTTTTCACCAAGAATTGCTAAAATAGAGTCAACTGGAGCAGTATCTCCTTTTTGCACACCAATATGCAATAAAACTCCCTCTTGAAAGGATTCAAATTCCATGGTAGCTTTATCAGTTTCAATTTCAGCTAATAATTCGCCACTTTCAATATTATCACCTACTTTTTTGTGCCACTCTGCAACCACTCCCTCGGTCATGGTATCACTCAGTTTGGGCATCCTAACAATCTCAGCCATAAAATTTAGTCTTTAATAAATGGATAATCTTTTTGCATATACACATCTTCATATAGTTCATGTGGTTCTAATTCTGGAGATTCTTCTGCAAATTTAATTGATTCGTCTACTAGATCTTTAACGTCCTGTTGAATTTTCTTAATGTCTGATTCTGATGCTAGTTTATTACTAATGATAGTATCTAGTACTTGAGATACTGGATCTTTATCTTTAAAATCTTCAACCTCATCTTTAGTTCTATACTTTTGTGGATCAGACATTGAATGTCCTTTGTATCGGTAAGTTCTTATGTCCAATAAAGTTGGACCTTCTCCATCCCTTGCACTTTGAGATGCTTCCTCAATTGCATTATGTACAGCTTCAACCGACATTCCATCAACAACAAAAGACGGCATATGATAAGATTTACCAATCTCACTCATGTCTTCAACATTTGTAGTTCTTTTTACAGATGTTCCCATGGCATAATTATTATTTTCAATTATAAACACTACCGGTAATTTCCACATCATTGCCATATTAAATGTTTCATGCAAAGCGCCTTGTCTAGCAGCACCATCTCCAAAAGAACAGTAAGTAACCCCTTTATTTCCTTTATACTGATCTGCAAAAGCAATTCCTGCACCCATTGGAATTTGCGCTCCAACTATTCCGTGGCCACCCATTAAATTAACTTCTTTATTAAACATGTGCATGGAACCACCTTTCCCTTTAGACATTCCCGTTTTCTTGCCATATAATTCAGCTACCATATATTTAGGGTGAACACCTAAAGCAATTGGATGAGCATGATCTCTATAGGCTGTAATATGTTTATCTTCTTTAGCACAGCCGGAAGCAGTTCCGGCAACAACAGCCTCTTGTCCAATATATAAATGACAAAAACCACCAAATTTTTGTTGAATGTATAGATGCCCTATTCGCTCTTCTATTTTACGCATAAGAAGCATGTCTTTATACCATTTTAAATATTGTTTTTTAGAAAATTTCAAGGCTTTTTTAGCTTGATTTTTTAATGGTTTTTCTATGGTTGTTGTAGGCATATCAAAATATTTATAACAAATATAGTATATATGAAAAGAAATTTAAGTTTTCGAATGAATTTTAATAACGTTTTAGAACATCAGTCTGAAAACCTAATGGAAGTAAGTCTGTAATACTGTCTATTTCATATACATTTCCTACCTCACCTTTAAGTAGTATTTTAATCTTTTTATCTTGATTATTCTCATACTCAAACATTACTTGTCTGCACGCTCCGCATGGGGAAATTGGTTCGTCAATTATTTTCTCAACTGCTTTAACAGAGATTGCTACTTTTTCAATAATATAATTTGGGAAATTTGACTTACAATAATAAAAAAGAACTCTTTCTGCACACATTGATGAAGGGTATGCAATGTTTTCTTGATTATTTGCACAAACTATATCTCCATTACTTAGTAATGCTGCAGCACCAACACTAAAGCCCGAATAAACAGAATAAGATTTTTCAAGAATTTGCTCAGCTGATTTTAATAATTTTTGATCCTTTGAATTAAGTTCGTTTATAGATTCATATGAATTATAAGAGAAATCTAATTTCTTGATCATTCTTCTGATTTAGCAGATGAACCCATATTTAACTTTATAGAAAACCTAATGGTATTTGCTAAAGGACTCTGTTGAGTAAGTGCTAATATATAAGACAAATCTAATTCTAAAACATTATATTTCACACCTGCTCCAAAGGATAAAAATCTTCTATTACCTTTAGTTGGATGCTCGTAAAAATAGCCTGCCCTCAACGCAAAGACTTCGCTATATAAAAACTCGGCTCCAAATGATAAGTTAATTTCATTGAGTTCTTCTTTAAGTATAGATCCTTTTTCTACATAATAATTTCCATTATCATCCAACAAAACATTTCCAGGGGCATCATTAAATGAACCAAATATTCCAGTAGCTGGCCCTACATTATTATCTCTACCTGAAACAATTGTTGTAGTACCAGGTTCCGTTTCCGGATTAGTTGGAACAAGTAATTTATTAGCATCAATAGAAAAAGAAAACTTATTAAATTCGTCTAATTCCATATTAAGAGTAGTTCCTAGTCTTAAATTAGTTGGAATGAAGTCTGAATTAGCTGCTTCAGTATAACTAATTTTAGCTCCAATATTTGAAATGTTTGTTCCAAAAGCAATACTAGAAGGTTTATCAGCTAATCTAAAAGAGTTAGTGATATAATAAAGTGATAAATCAGTAGCAATACTTTGGCCAGGCTTAGTATCTGCGCCACCACTAGTAACGCCACCTGTTAAATTAGAATAAATATATCTAGCGGATAACCCTGCTGAAAAATTATCACTTAACTTTCTAGAATAGACAACATCAAGGGAAAGTTCATTTGGTTTAAAATCTCTGATTGTAGTTCCAAAATCATCTGTAAAAGTTATATTTCCAAGAGAAAAGTATCTTAAAGAAGCTCCTAAAGTAGAAAACCTATCAATTCTTTTGTATCCAGATAAGTATACTAAGTTTATATCGTTTACAAGTGCTCTTAACCATGGAGAATAAGATAAAGAAAAACCTACATCATCCATTGGATCTATAAATACTAATTTAGCTGGATTCCAATGAATAGAATTAGCATCTGGACTAATAGCAACTCCCGCATCCCCCATAGCACCAGACCTAGAATCTGGAGATATTAGTAGAAATGGGACAGCTGTAGTTATGGTATTAATTTCACTTCCTCCTAACTGTTGGGTAGATATTTGGGAAAATGTTAAATTACTAAAGATTAAAACAGCTAAACTCATTAAAGCTAATTTCAATATTTTTACTTTTTTTAATCTCATTTATTTAAATTACGATAGTGTCAACGACAAATATATATAAATAGTATTTAGATATTAATTATTTTAGAAGGAACATAGTTTGTGTTTTATCTGCTTTCATTCCTTGTTCATTAGTTATACTAAGGTTATATAGATAAACTCCCTTAGCTAATGTTTCGTTGAAATCATCTTTTCCATCCCAAAAAACACCTTCCGATCTAAAACCCTCATTGTGAATTCTTCTATTAATTCTTTTAACTACTCTACCTGTCACAGAGTAAATTATTATACTTAGGTCTAAAAAATCGCAGTTTTGATTATGTTCGAAAAAAAATGCAGTTTTAGTAGTGAAAGGATTTGGATAATTAAGAACGTGAGATAATTTTATTTCAGTTTCTTCAACTACAACGAAAGTTAGCTCTCTTGACGATGAATTGTTGTAATTATCCCAAACCTTAATTTTTAAGGTATGCTCTCCCGGGGATAACTCATTAAGTTCAAATTTTATTTTACCACTTTTATAGGTATCTAAATCGGATTCATAGTAATCATTTAAAATAATTGATTTGTTATAGTTGTTATCAATAACTAACTCAATATCATGACCTATTCCATTGCCAACTGTATTAATTCCATTTTCATCAAAAACCGAAACCATTAAAAGTGGATCACTATTAGAAATACCCCCCGAAACAAAATTCTTATCATTTAAAAATATTTCAAGTTGGGGACCCTGTTCATCAATTGTTGGATTATTTTCAATTCCTCCAATGATAAGCGATTCGTTATATCCATTAGCATCAATAGACCCATCTTCTGCATATAAACTCATTCTTGAAAACCCGTATTCATAGCTAATATCTTTAGGTACTTTAAAAGTAAAACTGAAGTTACCATTTGTTGCAGTAGATTTACCTTTATAAATAATATTTTTCCATGTTTCAAAAGACAACTTATCAGATCCAGAGTTAGTTCCAAGAGTTGATAAAGATGATTTTTTATCATAAAAAGTAAGATATACTTTACCATTAAAATTTGTCAGTTGATTCCCCAAGTTATCATCTAAATGACCGTATAGACCAACTTCGCTTAATGCATTAATAGTATCAGTATTAAAAGAGTCAATTTGAACCTTAAATTCAGGCAAGGCAAACTTAATTGCTGGATCTCCTAAAAGTGCAAATTTTCTATAATTTTTATCAGCACTAAATTGAGCAAATTTATTTTTTGTTCCCACATAAATATCTCCAAGCCTTTGTGGTTTATTATTTACAAAATCAAAAACTGTGTCATAAAAGAATCTATTAAGCCATTCGTTAGGTGTTGCATAAACTAATCTTGTTGTAGTAAATAACCCTATGCCACCACCGTTTTTATTTAGGAGGATATATTCTCCTGCGGAAACTCGGTCGTGGTCATCAAATCTACCAAACTCACAAGTAGCAGTCATAAATACTGGCATTGCTTTATTATTGTCCCAGTCTTTAATGGTAGGGACTGTTAAGATTTGTTCTTGAGCCCATCCTGTTTCACCTCCGTGACCAATATAGTTTACTAAAATTGCTCCGTTATTTACTTTCTGATTAATTGCATCTGCTGCATCTGGAATTCTTTCACCAACTGTTGTAGATTGCTGGGCATATGCATCTGAATGAATTTTTGAGATATTAACCGAAGGTTTGGTTGTAGAGATTTTTGAAGACATGATTTCTATATCATTAAAATATGCGTTATTGTCCTCATCATCACTTACTAAAACTACTTTATTTCTCCAGTCTCCATAAATACTATTTGCTAAGTTGTTATTACAAGTTAAATTATTTGAAGAATTTTGATTTTCGGTAGTATAATTTCTGATTTTTTGAACCATTTCATTAGCCTCTAATAAATTGTTTACTATCAATCTTCCTACACCTATATTTAAAAAATCTGTGTTTTGCATTGATGCTCCATCTGATAAAATTGCAAAATAATCATCTGAAGCATAAGTATTAACAACACTTATAGATTCGCTAGATTCAAAAATTGGTAATAAGTTTTTATTATGGCCCAAAATATTTCTATTGTCATATGTTCCATCACCAAAAAGCAAGCAATATTTGGGAATTGTATTTGGATTTCCATTTTCTCTGGCATAAAACATTCTTAAAAATTGTTTAATAGCTGAAGCATCTGGTAATCCTCCAGAAAATTCATTGTAAATTTCCTCATCAGTAACTAAAACAACTTCTAAACCTTCATTTTGATGTAATAATTTTAAATCTTGTGCTGCTGATAAAAACTCAGCAGGCGAAACGATTATCATATCTGTTCTTCCAAATCCATGTAAATTTTGATTTAATACTCGTTTTATAAACTTTGGAACTGGAAAGTTTGTTCCAGAAACAGCAATAAAATGCCTGAGCGTGTCTATTTTTGAAAGAAAGAACAATTGTGAGCTGTTTTTTAAAAATGATAAATTTTTAATGTCAGAATTATTAGAAATATCCCAAACCATATCAACAGAGTTTGAATTTTCTAAAATTATTTTGGAATAACTATTTGATGTTCCAAAATTTGGAATTCTGAAATTGAATTGTTGATTATCAATAAAAAGCGATCTATCACAATTAATTTCAACGTAATCTAAATAACCTTTGGAAGAAGGTGCGTTGTTATTAAAATACTCCAAATTGAGTATGTATGGAACATTTGGATTATTTAAAACATCAAACTCATCTACAACAATTTTTCCTACATCAGCATAATATGATGGACCTGAAGATGGGATTGGGACTGTTCTTGTTAAAGAAAATATAGTAGGATAAAAATAAGCTATTGAATAGTTCGATTTACTCATTAACTTTAACTTTATGTGAGATGAGTCCAAACAATTATTAAATGGGAAAGCGTAATTATAAGTGTTTGTTAAATCAAAAACATCGCCAAACCATTGAGATCCAGATTTTAATAAATTCAATTTATCATTATTTAAGTATTTAAAATCCTTAAATTTTGTAATCGTTTGATTAAAATTTTGACTAAGATTATTAGTACTGTCTAATCTATTTGACACTTTTTTATCATCAATGTTCAAAAAACAATATGCACTATCTGAATAAATATGATTAGTATGGGAAAAGTTTTGACCATCCCAATCAACTCTATTAGAGCCATTTAGATAAAATAAAATATAATCTCCTTGTGAGAATATATCATCGCCGCCGTCGTAGACGTAAACTGATTGTTGATTTAAATCGTCTGGCCTAGAATCATCATTAACTGTATTTAAAAGACCATAATTATTAGAAAATATATGGATGCTATTGGATGAAATATTTGCATCTATAATTGAATTATTTATTAAAAAGTTATAATCAATTTTATAAATTCCAGGTTCAAAATTCCCAAGTTTAAACCAGTTAGAACCGTCGTTTAGAACTGATTGATTTGAAAACGTTGATTTCTTTGGAGTCGTAGTATTTGATGATTTTTCTAAATTGATTTGAAATTCAGTAATTAAAAATAGTTGATTATTAACTTTTCTTATACAATTTAATAATAAAAGACTGTTTTTTTGTTTTGAGTTTTGTTCCTGTTTCCGAAAGTAAATGTTATAATTATTAGTAATTTTCGCGTCATCATAAGAACTTATTTCACTCTGTGTCAGGGCTCTTTCACTAAAATCAAAACTTTTAACTTCATAATCTGCAAAACTTAATTTGTATTGAAATACGGGTTGCAAAGAAAGCTGATCAAAATAGCCTTTAATAGGTGATATTAATTTTGTATCTGCATCATGAGTCCATTTAACTATTTCATATTTAATTTTACTTTCAATTCTAAATTCTTTTTGAGAAAAAGATCGAACAGTAATAAAAATGAAGAAAATTAAAATTGCTTTACAATAATTCACAATAAGTTTTGTTGGTTAATAACTCAAAATTAAAAGTAATATTGTACTTAAGTATATTGATTAATGATTTTATTATTTTCATTTTATTATTAGAATGGTAAATTTATTAAAGACATATTATAATATCATGAATTATTTAAGCGTAATAATAATTATAATATGTTTATGTTTAAATATTAAGAGTCAAGACGCAGAATTTACTCAGTTTTATTCCAATCCAATTTATCTTAACCCAGCATTTGCTGGCACTAATATTTGTCCTAGAATGAGGATAAATCATAGGTCTCAATGGACTGGAATTCCAAGTGTTTTTAATACAACATCCTTTTCTTATGATCAAAATTTCGAGAAATTTAAAGGAGGTTTAGGAGTTCTAATATTATCAGATAGATTGACAAATTCAATTCAAAATAATAAGATTAGTGGAATATACTCATATGAGTTAAAAATATCTAAAAAAATCACTCTAAGAACAGGGTTTGAGGCAAGTTTATGGCAGAATAAATTTGACCAAACTCAATTAACTTACATAGACATGATAGATCCATTAAGAGGATTTGTTTTACCAACATCTAATTCTTTATTAAACAACTCTATAAACGGAGTAGATTTTAGTGCTGGGATTTTAGCCTACAGAGAAAATATTTTTTTGGGTTTTTCCACTCATCACTTATCTGAGCCTGAACAAAGTTTTTTTTCAAATAATTCAAAACTAGAAAGAAAATACACACTTAATTTTGGTTGTCATGTACCAATTACTAAAAAAACTTCATTAAACGATGAAAAATTAGTACTGTCTCCTAACTTAATTTGGAAATCACAAGGTTATAATGAGCAATTGAATATGGGTCTTTATGCAGAAAAGGGGCCCTATGTGATTGGATTTTGGTTTAGAGATAATAATAATTATGCTTTTTTAGTTGGAACCAAAGTTGGATTAATTAAAATTGGATACAGTTATGATATAAATCTATCTCGTTTATATATAGCTTCCTCTGGATCACATGAGATTTCTATACAGTTTAATTTCCAATGCGAAAATAAAAATAATATTAAGCAAGCATTAAGTTGTCCATCTTTCTAAAAAAAAGCATAAATTTGAAACTTATCGTAATAGTTTTACGTTAATTGCGAACATAAACCTTTATAAAATGAGAAATAATTTTAATTATTTATTGTGTATTCTATCATTATTTTGTCTGATTTTCAGTTGTAAAAGTGAATATGAACAATCAAGTATTACAGGTTGGGACTACAATAATCCTAAGAACGGTGGATTTCAAAAATCATCTTTTACTGATCAAGAAACAGGCCCAGGTCTAATAATGATTGAGGGAGGAACATTTACAATGGGTAAAGTTGAACAAGATGTAACTTATGAAAATCACAATATCCCAAGAAGAGTTTCAGTATCTTCATTTTACCTAGATGAAACTGAAATATCTAATTACCACTGGTGTGAATATATGTACTGGATAAGTAGAACATATACTGATTATCCTATGATTCTAAAAAAATCTTTACCTGACACTTTATCTTGGAGAGAAAAATTAGGTTTCAATGAAAAATATGTGGAGTACTACTTAAGGCACCCTGCTTACAGAGATTACCCTGTTGTTGGTGTATCATGGAAACAAGCAAGTGAGTTTTGTAGATGGAGAACTGATAGGGTAAATGAATATATTTTAATAAGAGAAGGAGTTTTATTAATGAATCCTAACCAACAAAACGAGCCATTTACAACTGATGCTTACTTGGCTGGTCAGTATCAACAAGGTTTAAATCCTCAAGGTCAAATAGCGAATTTAGATCCTTCTAAGGGAGGATATGATCCTTCTACCGGAAAGCTTAAAGTTAAAAATTTAGCTACAAGGGATGTTAGAATGGAAGATGGAATTTTACTTCCTAGATACAGACTCCCAACTGAAGCTGAATGGGAATTTGCTGCTTACGGCTTAATTGGAAATACAGTTGATGAAAGGATTATTGAAAAAAGAGTTTATCCTTGGGATGGTCATTGGGTTAGAAATCCTCAAGAAAATTTTCAAGGGGATATGCTTGCAAATTTTGTAAGAGGAAGAGGTGATTATATGGGTGTCTCTGGTCATTTAAATGATAATGCAGATATTACAGCTCCAATATATTCTTATTGGCCTAATGACTATGGATTATACAATATGGCTGGTAATGTTAGTGAATGGGTTCTTGATGTTTACAGACCACTAACATCTCAAGATGCCAGCGAGTTTAGACCATTTAGAGGAAATGTTTTCAAAACTAAAGTACTAAATGCTTCAGGTTCTGTTGATGAGAAATACAATGTAGCTACCTACGACATTGATGGATTAGAACAATATATAGCAGAATTTAAAGCAGAAAGAGAAGACAAAGTTGAAAAAGGTTCAAGAACATATGGATATGTTACAAAAGTAAGATTAGATTCAGTTGAAAAAGAGCTTTTAAACGTCATATCTGAACAAATAAAACAAGCAAAAGCATTAGTTAAAAACAGACAAATTATTGAAGCATCTGGAAAAATACAAGAAGTTTTTGATCGAATTTTTGAAGATTTTGATTTGCAAGTTCAACAAGATCCTGATCTAGCTGGTTACTCTATACAAATAAGCCCTATGTTAAGAGCTGGAATGTCTGATTATATTCTAAACACACCTGGTAATGTACAAATGAGAGACGTAACTGCAGAAGAGAACATGAAAAGAAGTAATTACAGGATAGCAGATAATATAGATTATTTAGATGGTGACTTAAAGTCATCCATAGCTCATCCCGGTGATCCTGATTACAATCAACAGAAAATTGATGATTTCAATAGCGGGGCTATGAACGAAGATTTCGCAATGTACCAAAGAGGCAAAGAAAAAAAGTATAATGGTACACCAGCAGCTTCACTAACTACTCTTATTTCTGATAAATCTAGAGTTTATAAAGGAGCATCATGGAAAGACAGAGCATATTATTTAAATCCTGGAACAAGAAGATTTTTGGAAGAAGATCGTTCAACCTCAGCCATAGGGTTTCGATGTGCAATGGATAGAATTGGAAGCCCAAGCGGTATCAATGCCTGGCAGTAAAATTAAATTTAAACGACTAATATAGAAATTTAATTTTTTTATTTAATCGTGTTTCTAGCTATTACAATTCTTTGAATTTCTGAAGTACCTTCGTAGATTTGTGTAATCTTGGCATCTCTCATTAGTCTCTCAACGTGGTATTCTTTAACGTATCCATATCCACCGTGGATTTGAACTGCTTCAATAGTAGTTCTCATCGCAACTTCAGAAGCATGCAATTTTGCAACAGCACCAGATAAATTGTAATCCATATTTTGATCTTTATGCCAAGCGGCTTTATAGACTAAGTTTCTAGCATTTTCAATATCTACATACATGTCAGCTAATTTAAATTGAATGGCTTGATGCTTATGGATTGGTTTTCCAAAAGTTTCTCTTTCTTTGGAATAAGCAAGTGAAAGTTCGTAAGCACCAGCTGCAATACCTAGTGCTTGAGCGGCAATACCTATTCTACCACCAGCAAGAGTTTTCATGGCAAATTTAAATCCAAAACCATTATCACCTACTCTATTTTCTTTAGGAACTTTTACGTCATTAAATACTAATGTATGAGTATCACTCCCCCTAATCCCTAGTTTATCTTCTTTTGCACTAATTTCAAATCCCTGCATTCCCTTTTCAACAATAAAAACATTAATTCCTTTATGACCTTTATCTACATCAGTTTGAGCAATAACTAAATATGTTGAAGCTGTACTTCCATTAGTTATCCAATTTTTGGTGCCATTAAGAAGGTAATGATCGCCCATATCCAAAGCTGTAGTTCTTTGAGAGGTTGCATCAGAACCAGCTTCAGGCTCTGAAAGACAAAATGCACCAATTTTCTCACCTTTAGCTAAAGGAACTAAATACTTCTGTTTCTGATCTTCACTTGCGAAATTTTCCAAACCCCAACATACTAAACTATTATTTACGGACATAGCAACAGAAATAGAGGCGTCAATTTTAGAGATTTCTTCTATAGCTAGAACATAACTCAAAGTATCCATACCACTTCCGCCATATTTCGGATCTACCATCATTCCCATAAAGCCTAATTCTCCTAATTTTTTTAATTGGTCAAAACCAACTTTTTGATTTGTATCTCTATCAATAACCCCTGCTTTACAATCGTTTACAGCAAAATTTTTAGCAGCTTCTCTAACAGCTATATGTTCTTCGGTAAGGTCAAAATTCATATTCTTAATTTGGTGTTAAATCTATAAAATAAATACTATATTGTAGTAATACGATTTACTTAAAACTTATGAACAAATATAATGTTATTGGAGTTATGTCAGGAACATCATTAGATGGAATAGATGTTGTATACACAAAATTAAGTTTTAAAAAAAAGTGGTTTTATAAAATTTTAGCTTGTGAAACATTTCAATATTCTGAAATATGGATAAATAAACTTATTAAGGCTCACACTACAAAAGCAAGAGAATTTATTCAACTCGATCATCAATACGGCAATTATATTGGTGAAATCATAAACAAATTTTTAAAAAAAAATAAAATTAAAAAAAGTGATGTAGATTTAATTTCCTCTCATGGTCATACAATTTTTCATGAACCAAAAAATATGTTTACTTACCAAATTGGCAATGGCAACCAAATTTGCGCTGTAACTAATATTAAAACTATTACTGATTTTAGAAGTCTTGATGTAGCTTTTGGAGGTCAAGGTGCTCCTTTAGTCCCAATAGGTGATGAATTATTATTTAAAAAATATGCAGGTTGTCTAAATTTAGGTGGAATTGCTAATATTTCTTTCAACTCAAATAATCAAAGATTCGCTGGTGATCTAAATTTTGCGAATATGATTAGTAATTATTTATCAAAAAAAATTGGTCATCTCTACGATAAAGATGGAAATCTTGCTCAAAAGGGAAAATTAGATGAGAGTTTAATCGCTAAACTAGAAAATTTAAGTTTTTACAAGAAAATTTTTCCAAAATCTTTATCTATAGAGGATTTTAATAATTGGTATAAGCCCATATATAAAAATAGTGATTCAAATGTATATGATCAACTTTATACAGCTGGAGTTCATCTATCAAGAACCATTAAAAATATTTTTGAGATTAAAAAGAATAGTGAACTTTTTATAACTGGCGGAGGTGCCTACAATAAATTCTGGATTCAAAAGATTAATGAACTAAATATAAAAACAGTTGTTCCAGAAGAAAACATGATTAAATTTAAAGAAGCACTAATCTTTTCATTACTTGGAGTTTTAAAAATTAGAAACGAGAATAACGTATTATCATCAGTAACAGGCGCTTCAAAAGATTTGTCAGCTGGTGTTTTGTTTGTTCCATGAAAAATTGTTTGAAAAGAGTTACTACTAAACTCTACAATACCTACTTTCTTTTTACATTTGAACTTTTATAACTAATTTGAAAGATTTACTTAAAAAATTTGAGAACAAAATTCCTGAAATTGTTTTCCAATGGCAAGATCAATTATCTGAAGCTAAAGGATGGGTTGTAATTAACTCTCTAAGAGGAGGTGCTGCTGGAGGTGGAACTAGAATGAGAATTGGACTTGACCAGCATGAGGTAACTTCACTTGCAAAGACAATGGAAGTAAAATTCACTGTTTCTGGTCCTCCAATAGGAGGAGCAAAATCCGGAATAAATTTTGACCCTAATGACCCTAGAAAAAAAGAAGTTTTAAAAAGATGGTATGCAGCTGTAACCCCTCTTTTAAAACATTATTACGGCACTGGTGGAGATCTTAATATTGACGAAATACATGAAGTAATTCCAATTACTGAAGACTGTGGAGTATGGCATCCTCAAGAAGGTGTTTTCAATGGGCATTTTCAACCAAGAGAATCTCAAAAAATAAATAGAATTGGACAACTGCGCCAAGGAGTTTTAAAAACAATTCAAAGTAAAAAATACTCTCCTAGTTTAGACAGAAAATTTGCAGTCGCAGATATGATTACAGGATATGGGGTTTCAGAATCTGTAAAACATTATTACAGTATTTATGGAGGTGAATTACAAAACAAAAGAGTAATTATTCAAGGCTGGGGAAATGTGGGTTCTGCAGCAGCATACTACATTGCCCAAGAGGGAGCTAAAATTGTTGGAATTGTAGATAAAGATGGTGGGTTGATCCATAAAGATGGTTTTTCTTTTCAAGAAATTAAAAATTTGTTTCTCAATAAGAATGGGAATTCCATAAGTGCAAAAGATTTACGTCCATTTGAGGAAATAAATAATGCAATTTGGGATTTAGAAGCCGAAATATTTTTGCCTTGCGCAGCTTCAAGATTGATTACAAAAAATCAAGTTGACAGAATGATTAAATCTGGAATCGAAGTAATTGCACCTGGTGCTAATGTACCATTTGCAGATAAAGAAATATTTTTTGGTCCAATTTCTGACTATACTGATCAAAACACAAGTCTTATTCCTGATTTTATTTCAAATTGTGGAATGGCTAGAGTTTTTGCGTATCTAATGGGCAATGATATTGATAAAATCAAAGATGAGAATATATTTAAAGATACCTCTGAGACCATAAGAAAAGCGTTGAAAAATGTCTTTGAAAAAAGCACAAGTATTAAAAATATTTCTAAAACTGCATTTGAAATTGCATTAAAACAATTAATTTAATTTATAATTATGGAAATTGCAATCGTATTAATTTTTGTATTTGGGTATTTAGCAATTACACTAGAACATTCTATTAAAATTGACAAGTTAGTTCCCGCATTATTAATGATGGCTTTGTCATGGGCATTAATAGCTTTTGGATTAGATGATTTTGTTAACTGGTTTAATTCTGACAAACACGAGATGGTAAACGGATTTGCATCATTACCACATCATTCTCATAACCATGGAGCTTCGAAAATGTTGTTACTTGAGAGTACACTACTTCATCATTTTGGAAAAACTTGCGAGATTCTAGTTTTCTTAATTGGAGCTATGACGATAGTAGAAATTATTGACCACTTTAATGGTTTTGCAACAATTAAAAGATTTATCAAAACCAAAAAGAAAACTTACCTCCTATGGATAATGTGCATATTAGCATTTATTTTATCTGCTATTATTGACAACTTGACTGCCACGATTGTATTAATTACAATTCTTAGAAAACTAATTAAAGAAAACAAGGATAGAGCTTGGTTTGCTGGTCTAATTATAATTGCTGCAAATGCTGGTGGTGCCTGGTCTCCTATTGGTGATGTAACTACAACTATGCTTTGGATGGGAGAAAAAGTTTCATCATTAGAATTGGTAAAATTACTATTTATTCCTTCCCTAATATGTATGTTAGTTCCTACAATAATAGCTAGCTTTTTAAAACCTTTTAGATCTAATTTTGAACCACCAAATGAAGAAGTAAATGAAATTAAGCATGGCTCAACAATGTTAACACTAGGTTTATCAGCTATAATATTTGTTCCAATATTTAAAACTGTTACCCATTTACCACCTTACGTAGGTATGATGTTATCTTTAGCAATAGTAACATTATTTGGAGAAGTTTTCAGTTCTAGAAAATTTAGTTTAAATACCCTTGACGATAAATCTACAATAGATGAAAGCAGCCACTCCTCAAGTCCAATATTTAAGGCATTGTCTAGAATAGAAATGCCTTCAATACTATTTTTTCTGGGTATTTTAATGACAGTTGCAGCTCTAGAGTCTCTTGGAATAGTTTTTAATTTAGGTAAAAGTGTTCAAGAAGCAATTCCAATAAATTATTTTGTGATTTTACTAGGGTTTGGATCTGCTGTTATTGACAATGTTCCATTAGTTGCTGCAAGTATGGGTATGTTTAATTTGCCTACAGATGACTTAGTATGGCATTTTATAGCTTATTCTGCTGGAACTGGTGGTAGTATGCTTATTATTGGATCTGCCGCTGGAGTTGTAGCAATGGGAATGGAAAAAATATCATTTTTCTGGTATTTAAAGAACATTGCATGGCTTGCTGCAATTGGTTACTTAACGGGTGCCTGTTCATTTCTATTGTTCCATAGCCTTTAATAGCTTTTAAAAAGCTGTAATTTTATTAAAAACCTTATTAAATGAATTTCAATTTACCTCCTATGTTTTTTAGCATTCAAGAAAATATTTCTACAATCTTAGACGAAGCTCCCTCGATTATAGAAACTGAACAAATATCTATGTGGCAATTAATTTGGGGTTACGATTCAATTAGTGGAGAGTATAGCTTAACTAGTTTAATTGTAATGTCCCTATTATTTATTTTTTCTTTTGTAGCTGTTTATGTATTTATAGAGCGATTTATGACGATTCAAAAAGCCTTAAAAGGAGAAAAAGATTTTATGCAAAAAATTAATGACTTTGTTTTAAAAGGTGATTTAAATAACGCTATTAAACATTGTGGATCTAGCAATAATCCTATTGCAAGAATGATTGAAAAAGGGTTAAGTAGAATTGGAAAACCAATGAAAGATATTTCAATATCCATAGAAAATATTGGTAAACTTGAAATAAGTAAATTAGAAAGAAGGCTTTCTATGCTCGCTACAATTTCAGGAGTTGCTCCAATGCTTGGTTTTTTAGGTACCGTGTTAGGAATGGTAAAAGTATTTCAGAACATGTCCAAAGAAAAAACATTTGAAATTGCAAGTTTATCTGGCGGTATTATGGAAGCTATGATTACTACAGTTGGTGGACTAATTGTAGGTATTGTTGCTTATGTTGCTTACAATTATTTAGTAAGTAAAGTCGAAAAAGTAATTCATAATATGGAGGGTGCGTCCATTGAATTTTTAGATATTCTAGAAGCTCCTGGAAAATAAGAATGAATTTTAAATCGGGAAATAAAATTAAGATTGAAGGGGGAATGTCATCTATGACAGACCTAGTTTTTTTATTGCTTATTTTTTTTATTGTTATATCCACAATGATAACAGCTGGAGTAAATATCGATGTTCCTAAAAACGGAGGCTCGAGCAACGATAAGAAAATTTTAAGTGTTAATATTAATGATAAGAATGAGTATTTTATAAATTCTGAAAAAACACCAATCTCAAGTTCCAAAATTAAAAATGAAATCTTAACAAACTTAGGTAAAGACAGTATTATCTCTTTATACGGAAGCAATGAAAGTTCTTGGGAATCATCAGTTTATATAATAGATATTGCTAAGCAAAATAATATTAAAATTTCTTTAAACGGAAATAAAAAGTGAAAGCAGGGAACAGAATAAAAATTGATGGTGGAATGTCATCTATGACAGACTTAGTTTTTTTGCTGTTAATATTTTTTATTATTATTTCATCATTAGTAAATACTTCTCATCAAATTAAACTTCCCGAAGGAACTGGAGATCCATCATTAACCTCACCCGTTAAAGTTTACATAGATTCTGCAAATAATTTTTACTTAAATAGTAATTCTTTACCTATAAATATTAGTTCAATAGAATCACAATTAAAGAAAGAAATAGGAGAAAATAAAGCGATTGAATTATTGGCAGATAAGGATGCAAATAGGGCTTCGGCTTATGAAATAATCCGTATTGCAAAACAAAATGCTCTAAAAGTTGTTATAAAAACTAAAGGAAGTAAGTAAGTTGGAATTATTTCAAAAAAACAACAGACTAGGAATAATAATAAGTGTAGTATTTCATATATCAATATTATGTATGATTTTTTTTAGCAAAGGTTGTATGGAACTCCAAAATCCACCACAATTTACCTTAGAGGAAGTGATTACACTTGACTTTAGTGATGCTGGTGGCGGAAACCCGGGAGCGTCTTCTCCTGCAGAGCCAACAGTTAATGAAGCAATTAAAGCAAAAAATGAAGTAACCCAAGAAGAATCTCCAGTAAGTACTAATAAAAGTAACTCAACTCCAAAAGATAAAAAACCAGCACCCAAAGAAGAAATCATAAAAGAACCTAAACCTAAGAATGATTTTAGCACATTATTTGGAAAGGGAACTGGAAACGAAGAATCGGGTAATGGAGAAGGGCAAGGCACAGGAATAGGAACTGGTAAAGGTCCAAATACTGGCGGTGGCTTTGGCTCCGGTAAAGGAAGACAAGTCGTTGGAAATCCAGAACTCGATAATCCAAAAAATTGGCTAGGATATGTTATGGTACAGTTTATAATTGATACTGATGGAAATGTTTTAGAAGCTAAAGTTCTTTATCCTCATCCTAAGACTACAATTACTTTATCAAGTAGAGATCAAAAATTTATAGCTAACGACTGTAAGGTTAAATTTAAGTTTACCGCAACCACATCTGGTATACAAAAAGACAGACTGGTTAAAAGAATTAAATATATTGAAAAATAATGAGCACCTACAAAGAAGTTGTAGCGTACTTATTTAATCAGTATCCATCCTATCAAAAAAAAGGAAAAGATGCTTACAAAGGCGATTTAAGTAATATTAAAAGTCTTTGTAAATTAGTGAAAAACCCAGAAAAAGATATAAAAACCATTCATGTTGCTGGTACAAATGGAAAGGGATCAGTTTGTAATATACTTTACAACATTTTTAAAAAATCGGGGTATAAAGTAGGAATTTTCACTTCTCCACATTTAATAGATTTTAGAGAACGTATTGAAGTTGATGATGATTGGATAACTAAAGATTACGTTGTTAATTTTTACGAAAAAAATTTAGAACTATTTAGCGATGTTAAACCTTCCTTTTTTGAGTGGAGTACTGCCCTAGCATTTTCTTTTTTTAAAGATTCTAATACTGATATTAATATAATTGAGACGGGATTGGGAGGTAGGTTAGATTCTACCAACATAATAAACCCAGAACTATCCATTATAACCAGTATTGGAATTGATCACGAATCTATATTAGGAAATACTTTAGATAAAATTGCTTTTGAAAAAGCGGGAATAATTAAAGCGAACACCCCTACCCTTTTAGGCTCTGGCATTAGCTCAGAAAATGTTTTTTCAAAAATTTGTAAAGATAGAAACGCTCCACTTTACAAAGCCGAAGAAAAACATGAGTTTTTAAAAGGAAGTCTACCAGATTATCAAATTAAAAACTGGAGTACTGCTAAAAAAGCTGTGGAAATTTTAAAAACTAATTATAGCTTACTAAATATAAATGATGAGCCTACATCTTACATAACTATAAAAGGAAGATGGCAGATTGTTTCCAAAAGTCCAAGAATAATATTGGATATAGGACATAATAAACTGTGTGTTGAAGAGTTAAAAAAAGAATTAGAAAATGAAAAATTTAATAAGCTTCATTTAATAATTGGGTTTTCAAATGATAAAAATCTAGAAGCCATTATTAGCACTTTACCTAATGCTAATTTATGTTATTTAACAAAGTCCGATAATTCTAGAAGCGTTGACCCAGAACTAATAAAACAACAAATAAAAAGTAATAACTCCGTTGTATTTCAAGATTATAAAGCCGCATTTTTAAAAGCGAAAGCAAATGCAAATGAAGACGATTTAATTCTTGTTACAGGGAGTGCATTCCTAATCGGGGATATACTTAAGGAATTTTATTAGATTAGTAATGGAAGAATAAAAAATTAAATATATTTGCATTCCTTAATTAGGGCGATTAGCTCAGTTGGTTCAGAGCACCTCGTTTACACCGAGGGGGTCGGGGGTTCGAATCCCTCATCGCCCACCAAGTCTCAATAGAGACTTTTTTATTTTATGGGCAATTAGCTCAGTTGGTTTAGAGCGCTTGCTTGACAGGCAAGAGGTCACAAGTTCGAATCTTGTATTGCCCACCTCTATTATTTAGTGTTTTATTCATGATACTTCAAAATGAAATTGCACACTAATTGCACACTTTTAAACTAATTATTTACTTTTTTATTGATTTTTAATTTTATGGAAACTATGGAAATTTATTCCATCCGTGGAAACCGTGGAAGTCGTGGAAGTCGTGGAAATTTCTAGATTTTTCTTACTTTAATAAATAGGTTAATTCACCTAATTTCAATTACTATACTTGTTTTGAAATCTAGCTTTTATTAACTTGATGGTTTAAAACTTATGAAATGAAGAGATTTTTAATTGTGGTCTTTCTCTTTATTTCCAATTAGTTACAAATTAAAAAATCCGGAGGTCAAACATAGGTCAAACATTTGACTATTATTACTACTAAATTTTAAAACTAAAAGCCCTTCTCTATCTGTAAAATATAGTCGTTTTCCTCAAAAAAAAACACTAAGTGGACCCAAAGGGACAGATCTCGAACATTTTTTTAAATGATTTGAGGAAATTCAATCTTTCAAAATAATTAAAATTCATTTTATTTAATTTATATATTTATAATTATATATGTTAAACTATGAAAACTAAATTATTATTTCTAATCTTAATTTTTTCAATTAAATTATCTTTTAGTCAGGATAATAAATACTTTGTCACAGAAATAAATACCGAAATATTTTGTGACCATTGCTTAGAATGTGAATCTTGTGATGATAATATTTTTTCAAAAATAAAAGACAATAATAAGGGGATCTCATATGTGAAAATTGATCCAGAAAAAAACATCATAAGAGTAAAATATAATTCTGAGAAAACAAATTTAATTGCGATTGAAAAAGCAATTGCACTTTCTGGTTATAAAGCAAATGATCTTGAGCCTATAAATGAGGCATACGAAAGTCTTGATTATTGCTGTAAAAAAAAATAACTAATTATTTAACAAATTTTTTACTGCTAAGCCTTTTTATAATTTATTTCTTTATGGACTCAAAGGGACAGATCTCGAACTCTTTTAGATCTGATTTGAAAAGACTTATTCGTTTTATTTTTAAATTTAAAGAAGATAAATAAACTTCCTCGTTCTCTCTCATTAAATCAACAATCGTAAAATAAAAGATGAATTATGTCAATTTATTGTAAATACATCTTCTAATGATAGAGTTTACTGCTTAATCACTTTTACTTCTTCTACTCTATCTCCGTAAGCTACTTTTAGAAGGTATATTCCTCTTGCATAGTCTCTTAAACTAATCGTAGTTTCATTTGTTGTTTGAAGTCTATGCCCAATTAAATCATAAACTTCCGTTTGTATATTTCCATTGAAATTTTCTATAATAATTGTAATGTTCTCATTAGTAGGGTTTGGAAAGACATTAATATTATTAGAAAATTCAATTATAGAAAGATTAGGCCCACCTGCACAATAAATTAAATCTTCTTTTTTTAAGGTGTCAAAACCACATCCATTAGTTATATCTTCTGCAATTAGTGTTACGTCGTATAAACCGTTATACATATACTCATGAAATACAGAAGCATTATTATTCTGTTCAATTGTACTGTCTCCAAAATACCAAGTAAAATTATAGTTAGTTAAGTTTGGAGTATTATTGGTAAACTGAACAACAAAAGGCGGACCTGTAAATAATGCTGAGGACTCTGAAAAGTCAGTTAGAAACTCATAGATAGTTAGATCAAGTGTAACTACACTATCACAACCAGCCGCATTGATTAAAGTATAAGTAGCTGTATTATTACTGGCTGTATATGTCGTCCCATCTATCCAAGTCAGGCTATCACATGCTGTAATTATATCTGTTCCTAAGCTAGAGTTGTTAATTGTTAAATCTAGAGTAACTACACTATCACAACCAGCCGCATTGATTAAAGTATAAGTAGCTGTATTATTACTGGCTGTATATGTCGTCCCATCTATCCAAGTCAGGCTATCACATGCTGTAATTATATCTGTTCCTAAGCTAGAGTTGTTAATTGTTAAATCTAGTGTTACTACACTATCACAGCCTGCTGAATTAACTAAAACGTGTGTAGCTGTATTATTACTACTTGTGTAAGTCACTCCATCTATCCAAGTATATGAATTACACGCAACTTGAGTATCCGTTGCAAATGAATTATTATTTATTGTTAAGTCTAGTGTTACTACACTATCACAGCCTGCTGAATTAACTAAAACGTGTGTAGCTGTATTATTACTACTTGTGTAAGTCACTCCATCTATCCAAGTATATGAATTACATGCAATGATTTGAAAAATAGATGATGTTGAAGGACAAAATAGTTCATATATTCTAGCATGACCTGAATTTGAACCATTACCATCATTAGCTTCTGCACCGCCAATAATCCTGTCACCAATATTATTAAACGCAACACTACCTCCCCAAATATCTCCAAGTATATTGGCGGCAAAGATTGGTAATCCTATACTATTCTCACCATCTATATTTTGACCTAACTGAACCCAGTTAATACCATTCCATTCATAAGTTATTATTCTACCTGTATAATTATTATACCCTCTAATTCCGACTGACAATCTATTTCCATTTCCATTTAGAGATAAAGAAGAACCATACTGATCGTTAACATTATTTCCATTTAAGATTTGACCTTTCTGATTCCAAATAGTACCATTCCATTCATAAATTTTCACTTGACCTATAGAATTTGAAATGTAAGGATCGCCAATCGCTATTATATCCCCTGTATTATTTAAAGACACAGATCCTCGAGAACCAAATGAAGAATTTGTAGAGCCACCTGTACTAGAAATAGTTTGACCCTTTTGAATCCAAATAGAGCCATTCCATTCAAATAATTTAACAGATCCTCCTGGGGATAATGGCTCAGGAGATCCAATTGCTATAATATCACCTGTTTCATCCATAGACAATCCCTGTCCAAACGCATCTCCAGGATTAATACCATCTAAATCATTACCTAGTTGATTCCAAATAAAACCATCCCATTGATAAACTCTAACTAATCCAGTACCAAAACCATTGCTAGTTAGACCATAATTTGGTGCAGAAATAACTATTCTATTTCCTGATTTATTAATTCCTGCACTAAGACCAAAAAGACTAAATGTTGATGGTCCATTAATATCTACTCCCATTTGAACCCAATTTGTTCCATTCCATTCAAATATTCTCATATGTCCTGTATAATTGTTATACTGATGGGCACCAACTAACAATCGATTTCCTGATGAATCTAAAGAACAATGATAAGTGTTGACATTGGAAGCGACTCCATCAATATCTTGACCTAATTGGATCCAATTAATACCATTCCATTCAAATACCCTTACATGACCTGAATATAAACCATTATCAGAATTTCCAATAGCAGAAATAGCAACACGATTACCAGAGTAATTAATTGAAACTTTAAATCCTGATCTATCTTCAGCTGCTTCACCATCAATATCTTGTCCTAATTGATTCCATTGTTGAGAAATAATAATAAAAGGATTTAATGTTAATAATAATAAACAGAAAAAATATTTCATTTCCTTTTTGACTTTTCAGTTAATATCATATCAATGTATTTGTCAAGACCTTTTTCATTTTGAAGATTAGGCATTTCAATATACTTATTAATCTTTAAAATAGTTGATTGACCTAACTTATAGTCTTTCATTATTTGAGTCAAAATATCATTTGTAATTTTCTTTCCGTCATACTTCTTGTCTGCCATTACATCATCTTTAAATATGCGTTTAAGAGGCTTCTGACGAACTCTAATGATATTAAAACCCTCAGCTTCTAATTCTTCAGTCTTAAGCTTGTCAAGAGCTCTTTTATCCTTGTGCCAATAACTCCCATCAAATTCAATTCCAAGTTTAAGATCTGGAATGTAAATATCAATAGATCTTAATTTTCCTTTAACTCTAGTTTTAAAACCTTTAGGATTAATTCCTTTAAAAATGGTGATTAATTCATGGGTAATAATTAATTCTTCTTTGGATTGAGGTGTCAGTGTACAATAAGGACAACCTAATCCTCTAGTACGACTTGAAATAAGACTTCTCCATACATGATGTGTATTAACATGACAAGTCCACCAAATCTTTTTATTCGATTTAGCCAAAACTTCTTGTGGAGATAAATTATTATTTTTTGTTGGATGCCATTGTTTTGCTAAATCTGGATATGTTGTGGCTAAACAATTAGATTTAACCACTTTTTTACTTGCACATACAGGACATCCTCTTCCTCTTGTTCTATCGTTACAAGATGTTTTCCATTCATGATCAATTCCCTTACCACATTTCCACCAAATGCTTTTATTAGAACCAGCAGTAAAATGAAAAGGAGTTAATTTCCCATTTTTTGTTGGGTGCCACTCTTTTGATATTTCAGGATGGGTATTATTTATACAATTTGAAATTACAACCTTCCTACCTGAACAAATTGTACATCCATGTTTGTTTTTAGTTCTATTAACAATTTTTTCTTCCCATTCATGATCATCTCCTTTTGCGCATTTCCACCAAACTTTTTTACCTGAACCTTTAGTAAAATTAGTAGGTAATAAACCATTATTTTTTACAGGATGCCACTCTTTAACTAATTCTGGGTGAGTTGTAGCTAAACTAATAGATTTAATAACTTTATTTCCAGAACATATAGGACATTTTCTACCATTATTCCGGTTAGAAATTGTTGCTATCCACTCATGTTCATCCCCTTTATCACACTTCCACCAAACTTTTTTGCCTGAACCAGCTACAAAATTAAAAGGAGTTAACTTCCCATTTTTTGTAGGATGCCATTGTTTTGCTAAATCTGGATTTGTTGTAGCTAAACTGTTAGATTTTACAACCTTTCTATTGTGACATACTGCGCATCCATTTCCATTTGATCTGTCACTAACTGAAGCTAACCACTCATGGTCATCTCCTTTGTCACACTTCCACCATACTTTTTTGTGAGAATATTGTAGGACATTTATAGGTTTTAATACCCCATTTTTTGTTGGATGCCACTCTTTTGATAAATCTGGATTTGTTGTAGCTAAACTATTAGACTTAACTACAATTTTACCAGCACAAATTGGACAACCTCTTCCATTAGACCTATTACCAATTGAAGCTATCCATTCGTGATCTTCGCCTTTATGACACTTCCACCATACCTTTTTGTCACTTCCTTTACTAAAATCAAATGGATTTAAATTACCATTTTTTGTAGGATGCCATTGTTTTGCAATTTCTGGAAATAAATCCCCAAAAGACTCTCCTGGTTTCGGCTTTCTTGCTGGCATTCATCAAATATATAAATCATATTTTGAAATATTTATAAACTAACCTCCACTCGCTTCAATTAACTAAGTCAACTTTTTATCGTTCATTCGTCTAGAAATAATGGTAAGTCAATGGGGTTAATACCATCGCCACCATGTTCAAAGTATATTCTTTTCTTTACAGCTTCTGGTAAATCCTCCTCACCAACATCTGTAATGAATCCTACATCTTTCCACGGCTTTGATTCAACAGTCATGTCTATAGTTGGTTTAGAATAAAAGAAAGACATGGCCTTCATTCTAACATCAAACTTCTTGTAGGCATCTAGTGTTAGAAAATCTCTTTTCATTTCTTCTACATTATACAGTAGTTCTTGAAGCTCCATTTTGTCAACATCTGTAGACTTGTTTTTACTTCCAGCTGGCCTTCCTTTACTTAACTTATTTCCTTTTTGAAATGGCATATTAAAATGGTAATAAGGGGTTAGATTTCTTTTCTGGTTTATCATCTTCATATACCAACTCATATCCTAAAGACTTAGCCTCTAAAAGATTCTCTTCGGTAATATCTTCCCTATGATAATTTTGTGTTGCTATAAATGGACCAGATGGGGTTTCTCTAGTTACCCAAGTCGGTGTTATAATTAATTTCTTTTTTTTCATATTAGTTGTGTAAATAGTTTGTTTTAAAATCATAGCCACAAAGAATAATTCTTTCGTATTCTCGTAGCCACCAACTTTGAATCCTTTGAACTTGACTTTTAGGATATAGCTCTGAATCTTCCATTGATTCTATAATGACTCTGTACTCGTTTAGTTCTTTTTCACTTTGGATTTTCATGTTATTTATATATTATTTTAACATTAAAAGCAACTACTAAATAAACCTATACCAGTATGTAGGACAACACTATCCACGTACTGACATTTTATAAAGCTCGTACTTAGCTAAAAACTCTTTTTGCTTTCTTTTGATTCTTTGTTTTGGAGTTTCTATTTCTTCCTTAACTCCTTTGAAGTATATTCTATTTCTCATGTTCGTTAATTATGTGTTTTGTAATTACAGATCTAACCATTGTAGCCATAGGCAACCTTTTATCTTTTGCTATGGTCTTTAATTTGTCTGCATCCTCCTTATTCATTCGCACTCCTATTGTTGTATTTAATTCTAACATTTTGAGTTTTTAATTATGTTCTTATATATAATAGTCCGAAAAAAATATCAATTGATAACCATGTTTTTCAATGAGTAACATTATTAATAAAACTTAGTATTTTATGATAATAACTTTTTTTTAGATTAGGCGAATATATTTTTGCTGTTCATGGCTAAAAGTGTAATTGCTTAAATAATAGTCAGCAATATCATCACCATGTCTTAAATAACTTTTCTCAGCATATATTTCTGGCTCTCTGCTTATTTTAAAATTAGCATAAGGATAAAAAGAACTCAATCTTTCCATACTCTCAGACCATTCATTATACCACCCAATATCAGGGAATAAATGCACGTCTCTACCGTTAAAATATCTGAATTTATCTGTTCTAAGACCATTAGATCCACCACAGGCCATCCAAGTATAACAAGGCATAAATATTGACATTAAAACGGCTGTTTTTTCAGCTTCTACAATAGCAATTTTCTTTTCAGATTGATCTAGTAAATGCAAGCCAAATAAACATGGCCTATATCTATGTTTTACGCTGTTGTCCCAATGAATAAAGTTCTTTATACTTCGGCCACTTTCAGGATTATAATTCATGGTCTTTAGTCCAATTATATTTCCATTTATATCAATATGAGGAAATATTACAGCTCCACTTTCTCCCGTTCCTAAAAGATATTTTTCTATTACTAATTTTGCATCATATATACCTAATCTACGTTCTAAGAAATTGACAAAATTGTTTCTGTCATTATCATAAGTAAATAGTAATTTTTGATAATAAGCTCTGTCAAAATACTCTTTTGGAGGATCTGGCTTTTTCTTTATAAACTGCCTATCAATAAGTTTTGTTTCTGGCTTTATTGTTTTATCACAACTATGGCAATATCCATATTTGTCATAACCTTTAAATGGCACAAACTTTCCATCTGCATTGCTTTTTCCACAAGGGCAATGCTTTACTTTCTTTCTGTTAATACTGTCTAGTTTAATCATGATTTGTCAATTTTTAATTGTTTTCCATGGCTTCCATCGTTTCCATCATTTCCATGGATGGAAGATTTTTCCATTGTTTCCACGGCTTCATAATCCTTAATTACATTATAAATTTTTGATTTCTTGTAAGGGACGTGTTGCTCTATTTCAGAAGGTTTCATTCCATCATTATGGCAATTAATTACTTTCTGATCTACCTCATCAGCATCAATTTTTCGAAGATGGTTTTGTTCGTCCTCTTGCTTCAAGTATTTAAGTTTAACCATAACACTTTTCTCAATTTCAACAGATATAACATTATCACCACTAAACATATATTTTCCATCTCTCATTTTGACTTCCTTTAAATATTTGGTAGTGTTATCGTTTGCAGAATTTCCCATTGCTACACATGTATCAAGCTGGATGGATAAGTGGCTAGATCCTTGAAGATCTGCCAATACCATTTCTTTATAATGATGTTGTTTAGGGGTGTGTCCCACAATCATTAATGAAACCTTGTGTTTATGTTTAATATTGACCAGTTGATCCATTAGGGGTTTTGCTTCTTTTGAAACTTCAATCCCTTCTTTCAATGTGCTTAAATTGTCAATTATTACAACTTCAATGTTATGACTTTTAATAGCGTTTTCAATTTCTGGTATTATTAGATCTCCAATTGATTGGCCATCTGTTAAGACTGCCTCTCTATTAATGTACATTCTATATAAATTCTCAGAAAAATCAATATGGTTTTTGTATTCGTTTGAATATCTATTTTCAAACTGTTTAAGAGATAACTCAGCATCATAGTATAAAACTTTTTTTGCTTTGCATTGATTCTCTAAAATCACATTTCCATCATTGTCAGATAGTATGTTTTTACCTTCTGATATTGCCATAGCAATTTGAAAGGCAAATACAGTTTTTCCAGTTCCAGTAAAGGCAAATAAAATAAATAATTCACCTTCTTTCCAGAAGTTGCCAACCAACGGTTTGGGATTTGGCAATAGTTTTGCTTTGTTAATACTTTCGTTTGCAGTTTCAATTACAAATAATTTTGTCTTTGAAAGATTCTTTGAAGTTCCTACTACTTTGTTGAAACTCTCAAGAATACCATTGTCTTGATGTTTCATTATTTAACATCAAAGAATTTTTCTCCTTCTAGTCCTAACTCTTTGACTGTTTTAACTCTTCCAGTCTTTATGTATTCTACAATTTCAGATTTGAAGAAATACAACCTTCCACGATCTCCAGTAGTTTGGTGATAAGGAACTAATCTGTCGGCAGTCCAACGGTTTAAAGTTGAAGAACTAACCTCTAAAAATTCGGCTGCTTCTTTTGTCCCTATTGGTTTTTCTGGTGATGTTGCATTCTCGAATGAATTTTCGATTTTATTTAGTATTTGTGGCAAAACTCTTGATACTATTTCGTCCACTAACTGGCTTGAATTATCCATATTAATTGTTGTTTTATATTAATTATGGAGCAATTTTTTTAGGATTTTCCCTAACAAAAACTATCTTTGAAATGCTTGGTTATCGAAAGATAGCTTTTGGTTAGGGGGTAAATCGGTAACGGCTTACTCCTTTTCCGTTTTTAAACTTATGTAATTCCTTTTATTTGGTTGTTTTTTTGTTAATACTTATTTAAAACTTATTTCTCAAGTATCTCAATTTATCCCCTCTCTACTTATTAATCTGTAAAAATCCTGTTTTGATATACTTTTTTTAATACTTTTTTTCAACTTTTAATATTTAACAGAGGAAATTATTTTTTAAAATTCATCGTCATAAACGTTTTGAATTTCAGATAAATCGTCATAACCTTTCCAATAATTTTTAAAACTACGTTCATCTGTATGACCTAAAGTATCAGAAATTTTACGCCTATCAACCCCCTTTCTTGCCATCCATGTTGAATAAGCAGTTCTTGCCCAACCATGACTTATTTTTTCATTAACTCCAATCTTCTTTGCAATAGATTTTAATTTATCATTGTTCACACTATTTACACTCTGTTTTTTTGCAATTCTTTCTTCATAAGACATTTTTACATTGAAAAAAGGGAAAACATAATACTTGCCAGTATTCCAATATTCAATAATTTCTTTTATTTCTTTTCTAATTTTTAGAGACACTTCGTTTTGAACTTCGTCTTTAAAAGTTTTGTTTCTTGTGAAGAATATATAATCTCCTTTTATATCCTCATTTCTAATTGACATTATATTTAGAACATTAATACCAAAACCGTAAAAGGAAAACTTAAAAAAATCTAAAGCTCTCTTTTCAGTAGAATTTATTGGCTTATAATCCAAAATCAATTTAATTTCTTCATGAGTTAAAATCTTGTGAGTTTTTTTACTATTTACAGACTTAATTTTAAACCCCTTTCTGTTTTCTTTTTTATTGTAAAATGGATAATCTTTTACAGTTATCGGACTGGTATTGTCGCTAATTGCATTAGTGAAAATTTCTCTTATTGGTTTAATGTAGTTTTTTATAGAATTTTTATGTAGCTTTTTTTCTGTGGTTAAATAAGTTTCAAACTTTTCTAAAAATGCTACAGTAATATCATAGAAAGTGATGTTTTCATTTTTAAGCTCCTTTAGATACTTCCAAGACAATTCAGTATGTGACTTAGTTGTGACTTGATCCTTTGTTAAATTTTCTAACCTATTATTAAAAGCATCTTTTAAATTAGTAGAAGATGTTTTATTGTCGAGCTCTCCAAAAAACTCAGATAATGTAGCACAGACCTTATAGTCATTAATTGATTCGGCATTAGACAATTTGTTTCTTAAGTACGAAATGATCTCGTAATTTTTTCCCGAAGGTTTTTTATTAAGATCGGTTACACTTTTAAAAACACTTTCAGAACACGTTACACCCAAGGATTTAATTTTAGCTTTCTTCTCAACTCTTGAATAAACTCTAAGTTTTACAACTCCAGCACCAGCATCGAGCTTTAAAAATGGTCTATTATCAAAGTATAATGTGATTTCAAAAGGTTTTTTTACTTTGTACATGTTGCCAAGTTAATAAATTGCACACAATTTGCACACAATAAACGATAAAAATTAACAACAAATAAGTATTAAAAACATACTTGCACTACTTTAACAGAGTAATTAAGTAATTAAAAATAATTAGTGAAAATTAGTGAATTAAGTGACTTCGTACTTGACAGGCAAGAGGTCACCGGTTCGAATCCAGTATTGCCCACTACTCTATTAATTACTCCAAAAATATCCTATTTTTTAATGCGCTAAAAATACTTAACTCATACTTTTTACTTTTTTAAGTCATGGACAGAGTGTCCATTTTTAGATTTGTAGACAGTGTGGACAGTTTCAATTAACGTAATAATACCTATTATTTTAAAATAGGATTTGATTTTTCTTAAATTAATGTTTTAAAACTTACAAAATGAAGAAACTTGCTTACATATCAGGTACTTTATTTCTCTCACTGACATTACTCTCAGTTGTCTTTAAGATACTTCATCTTCAAGGTGCGACACTCTTATTGTCAGTTGGATTAATTGGAATCTCGCTAATTTTTTTCCCTGCATTTGCAAAATATAAATACGACCAATAATGATACTTACACTCTTATTTGACAGAGTTCGAAGAAGTAAAAGTTGTTAAAGACTAACCTCCATTTGCTTTCTTAACTAAGTCAATTAACCTAGTAACGCCTAATATTTATAAATAGAATTAGCTTTTTTAGATTACTGATTTAGTTCTCAACCAGCATTAAATAGATATAGAAAACGTAAGCAAGACAAAGAGAGATAAAATTAATGCACTAATTATTAGTAATGGAAATATACTTGCAAGTCTAATTATATATTTTATTTTTTTATCTGAAAGATTTCTTAATTTTTTATTATTCTTCTTTAAATACTTTTTTATTTTAATTGTATAAATAAAAGTTAATATTGACATGACCAAAGTCATAACTAGACTAATCCAAAATAATATTGATAAAGAAAATACATTAGTCAAAAATCTCATTGTAAGTAAACTTGATAATATAGAATAAAGAGAATAAAGACTAAATTTCTTAGTTTTATTAAAAAGTTCTAAAAATTCTTCGTTTTCAATTAAAGTTGAATCTTTAGATTTTAAAACGCTATCAATTCTTGTCAATTTTTGATGAAGTTTATTTTCATTTGAAATCACTTTTATTTCTGAAATTCCAGCATCTGCAATAAATTCTTCTTTAGGTTTTAAATCATTGTAATTAAAGGTGTCTTTTACTTCTCTGCTAATGGACTTTGAGTGTTTAGGAGTCTTTTTTTCATTTAAAGCGATTTCAATATCATTATTAGGTAAGGACGGCTTAACATAAATCTTTTTAGCTCATTTATTAAAGTTTGAGGTCAGTTGAGTTTGTTTACATGAAAACATTACTACAAAAACACATAACAGGCACAAAATTTTTTTAACCATATACCAAACTACAATATTTACAATAATTAAAATTATATAACCATATCTATTTAGTTAAAATATTTGACTTTCTAATTTTTGTATTTTTAACTAATTGAAAATAAACAGGTTATAGGAAAGGTTCAAAACCCTCCTGCTCCACTTAGTGATTTTTAGAGGAAAACGACTTTAGTTTACAGAAGGAGTAGAGCTTTTATTTCTAAAGTTCATTAATAAAAATGGTCTAATATTTGACATCCTATGATAGATATTTGATCAACGGTTTAGCTAAAAATAAGCGTTAGCGACCCGTAGGGTTGTCTTAAGGTTTTGTTAGCGGCTGTTAAAATTTCCGTGACAAGCTGAACGCCATTCCTGTATTGTTGTCTTCTGTCGGAAAGCTGTAAATGTTCCATGTCATTAATTTGTCTTTTGGTTTGCGGTTAGTAATTAAATTCCATGCACTCAAAATCATTGTTGTTGTCCCAAGTCCAATGTTAACCATTGAAAGTGTCTTTTGACTTTCGTTTGTATAGGTCGTCCCCCAACTATTGATTTCTTTCGGAAACATTGCAGAGCCAAGTACAATTTGACCTGCACCTGTTATTAGTCCCATAATTGGAACTGTTTTATTAGTTGTGTCTTTACCAATTTGAATACCGATTATAGTATTGAGTGAAAGATTTAGTCCGCCAATAATTGAAGATGAAATACCGTATGACGGTGTAATGTGATTGTAAGTATGAACGGGTGTTGGTCCATAAGTCGGCTGTATCATTGCACATTCTTCTTTTGTAAGTCCGCTTGTCAAAACCCAATTGTCAACCGTTGAGTTATTCATTGCTAAAAGTTCATCGTATTTATGTTTACTATTTATGTCGTCTGCTACATGTCTGCTTGTGGTTTGCTCTACCAAATAACCAACAGCACAAATAGTTCCATCTTTGTCAATGAAGCAAGGTTTTCTTTGTTCAGCATAGTCGTGATTTTTAGGAAAAACTCCGTTTGTCCAATAGTTGTGGAGTAGGTCTAAAAGATGATTACGTTTTTTTATCAATTCAGCCGAAAGATTAGAAACATCTTTATTCCTGAGTATGTTTTCAACATACTCAAGATGAGTTCTAACTCTAAGATTATTGTCAGTTTTCGCGTCTGGTTTGTATCCAAACTTGCTTTCATAGCTGATATCGCCAAGAATCGGATTTACCATTTGACTTGTGTCAACCGATGATTTATTGCAGGCAAAAAATATTGTCGCAACAATTAGTATAGAGATGATTGTTAGATTTTTCATTTTGTTAAATTATATTTTATTGTTAATATTTCTGTCTATATAGTCGTCTGCACTAATAGCCGCTAACGTATGTATCTAAGAATAGTAACGAAATTAAAAACAAAATATTATGAATATAGAATACAGTAAAATAACAGACAATCCAGAAGTGATAGAACTTTTGAAGCAAAGAATAGATTTAGAAAACAAGATAAAAGCCATTGACGAAACTGCATTAATAAAGCACGAAATTGAGTTATTATCTTTACCCCCTCAATAAAATATACAAATAGATAAATAGAGTTGAAGAAGCACATTTTTAAACCTAGGATAGCGCTGATTGAGATTGGATGAATTCGCTTTCCACTCTTCTCTATTATCTTTTACAATTCCATTTAAGTCATTTGCAACTTAAAGAAATTGTGCGTCTTTTTCGTAATTTCTTCTAGGTATTCTTACAACTTTTTTCAGACCTTATTTTTATCTTTTATCTTCTCTTGGGCCACGCTTATGAATAATTAATCCATTCAAGAAATTTCTAAGAATCTGATCTTGACACTCCATATATTTAGGATGGTCTTCACTTCTAAAAAAAGCTCCTAACTCGCTCTTTGTTATTTCAAAATCAACCAATGACAATACTTTAACAATATCATCGTCTCTCATCTTTAACGCAACACGAAGTTTTTTAAAAATGTCGTTATTTGTTAAACTCATATAATACTATTTTGCAATAAGTTACATCAATTAAAATCCAAAACTAAAGAATAGAATTAGCTTTTTTAGATTCCACCTTCTACCAACATTATCCCGACAATAAGAAATAAAATTAATGCACTAATTATTAAAAATGAAAATATACTTGCAATTCTAATAATCAATCTAATTTTTTTATCTGAAAGATTTCTTAATTTTTTATTATTCTTCTTTAAATACTTTTTTATTTTAATTGTATAAATAAAAGTTAATATTGGCATGACCAAACTCATGATCAAACTAATTCCTAGTACATAAGCTCCAAATCCGACTATTGCCCAGTAAATTGTAAGTAAACTTGATAATATAGAATAAAGAGAATAAAGACTAAATTTCTTAGTTTTATTAAAAAGTTCTAAAAATTCTTCGTTTTCAATTAAAGTTGAATCTTTAGATTTTAAAACGCTATCAATTCTTGTCAATTTTTGATGAAGTTTATTTTCATTTGAAATCACTTTTATTTCTGAAATTCCAGCATCTGCAATAAATTCTTCTTTAGGTTTTAAATCATTGTAATTAAAGGTGTCTTTTACTTCTCTGCTAATGGACTTTGAGTGTTTAGGAGTCTTTTTTTCATTTAAAGCGATTTCAATATCATTATTAGGTAAGGACGGCTTAACATAAATCTTTTTAGCTCATTTATTAAAGTTTGAGGTCAGTTGAGTTTGTTTACATGAAAACATTACTACAAAAACACATAACAGGCACAAAATTTTTTTAACCATATACCAAACTACAATATTTACAATAATTAAAATTATATAACCATATCTATTTAGTTAAAATATTTGACTTTCTAATTTTTGTATTTTTAACTAATTGAAAATAAACAGGTTATAGGAAAGGTTCAAAACCCTCCTGCTCCACAGTAATTAACCTCCCTTTGCTTTCTTAACTAATAAATAGGTTAACTCACCTAATTAACATTTGTTAAATAGAAATTACTAAGTTTTTTGTATATTGATATTTAAATTTAAAATAATTCCGTTTTATTAAAAAGATGCCATGAAAAAAATATTTGTTCTTCTAATAATTGTCTTTTCAAATTTTCAAATATTTGCTACCCATCTTATGGGTGGTGAGATTGTTGTTCAGCATGATCAAGGTTCAAACTATGAAGTTCTGTTGACCTTGTATAGAGATACCCTTGGCATCTCAATGCAGACCAATCAAGATTTTATAATTTATGATGTAAATGGAAATCAAGTCTTAATTGCGAATTCCGTATTAGACCCAATGTCTTTTCATCCTGTTTTTGGTTTACAAAACGGCTCAGTTTTACCAATGTTTCCATATGGGGTAGAGGTTTATCATTTTTCTTCTATTGTTTCTTTACCTAACCCAGGTAATTACACAGTAAGTTGGAGTCAGTGTTGTAGAAATAGTGCCATTCAAAACTTAGGCAATCCTAGTACAAATTCATTGCAGTTGTTTACAGAGTTTACTGTTTTTGGGAGTAGTAATATCCCTTCCGGAAATAATGGGAATTCTTCTCCTTACTTCTTAGTTAAACCAGTAGTTTTCTTACCTGTAAACACTCCTTGGCAGTACAATCCTTTACCTTTTGACCCTGATGGAGATTCTTTATCTTGGTCTTTAGATGTTCCTCACGATGAGAGTATAGGTAACCCAACTGGTATCCCAATTCCAAGTTATACTAATCCACCGTCTGCAACTGGAACAACATTTTCAATTGATCCAAATACAGGAACTATTTCATGGACGGCAAGTATTTTGGGGAATTTTGTATATGCAGTAACATGTGAAGAATTTAGAAATGGTATTAAGATTGGTGAAATAAGAAGAGACATGCAGTTTATTGTTTTACCTCAGGGTCCCATTCCTCAATTATTGCCTGCTAATAATTTTACTTCTTCATTTAATGGTGTTCCTCTAGCTTTTGGAATGGCTGATTACCCATTCACCCTAAATTTATTTGCTGTAGATTCTAGTGTCTCAACAATTTTAGCTGAAGCTTTTGGTGAGCCATTTGTTTTGGATAATCCTATGACTTATACACAAGGTTTAAGTAATGATCCATTCATAACAAAATTATCGCTAATGTGGTCACCTACAGTTGATGAAATAAGAGAAAATCCATATTTAATTGTTATTAGGTTGATGAATGGAACTTTTTCAATGGACAATTCTATATACGTTAAAATTGCTGAAAATAATGTTGGAATACATAAAATTGAAAGCAATGTTGGTAAAGTATTTCCTAATCCTGCGATTTCAATTGTAACTATTCCTATATTTTTAAATAACAGTCAAAATGTGAAAGTTAATGTTTTTGATAACTCTGGAAAAATAGTTAAATCTATTGATGAAACGCTGACTTTAGGCAATCATTATCTAATGATTCAAAATAATTTTAAGTGTGGGAATTATATTTTTGAAACGTTATTTGATGATGGAACTAGAAGTGTTCAACATGTAATGGTTACTAAATAGTTGTTTTTTCAAAATTTTATTAATCGATGTAATCCTCTAAAAATCATCTGCCCAGAAAGAGGAGTACATTTCATGTGAAGTTCAGGATTTAGATAATCTAAAACTAACTAACCTCCCTTTGCTTTCTTAACTAAGTCGATTAACTTAATAACACGAATTATCTTAAAATAGTATTTGCTTTTTTCTTAAATTGATGGTTTAAAATTAACATAATGAAGAAATTAATTTTAGTAATTAGTTTAATATTTATAATACTATTTGGAAATTCCCAAAGTGGTTTAATTTATAACTTCACTTTTAGAGTTGATAATCACCTAATCACTCAAATAAAGACACAAAACAAGAATAATAAAATTTTAAATTTATCTACAGTTGAGGATTTACCTAAAGAGTTATCGGAAAACGTTTTAAAATTAAGTGAACATAAAATAGGAGAATATTTAAAAATTAATTTATCAAGTTTTAAACCTGTAGATAAATTAATAATGGGCGCTTTGCCAGAACACTTAATGTATCTTCCGGCAAACACTTTTAAAAAACCATCAAAAAATATGATACAACTAATTTTTTTATTGATATAAAATGCCATATTGAAGCATCAGGTGGTAAGAAAATAATTCTTAGTAACAAATCATTTTCAAATGTTAATCCAAAAATTAGTCTAAAAATTAGAGTCTTAAATAGTGATAAAGTATTAGTAGAAAAAAAAGAATCTATATTAAAAAATTTTGAAAAGTTGAGGTCAAAAACATTTGAAAAAACTTATGGCATTAAAAGTTTAGCTAAAAATACTGATTTGGTAACTATTTCAGAAACAATTAATTCAGATGATATTTTAAGAATGTATCTTCTTTCAATAGAAGAAGCCTTAAATTAGTTGATATTTTTTTTAGTCTATTAAACAAATAATATTTATTTAAAATTGCATTTGTATTATTTTAAAGGTTTAAAACTTACAAAATGAAGAAACTCTACTTCATCCTTTTATTATTTCCATTTTTTGGATTTTCCCAAAATGCTTGCAAAAAATGCTCAAATTTTTCAACAAATAATAATTGGTCTAAACTTATTCTGTGTATTTCAGATGAAATTAAAAAAACAGAAAATATTAACGATTATATGTGCAGAGTTCAATGTTTTGGAGCTATTTTTCAAAAGACAGATTCCATTATCTTAAGCCTTGATAGTAGCAAAAAGTATTACTCAAAAAAAGATATTTTAATCTTGACAGTAAATGATTTAAATGTAATTATTCAAAAAGATTCTTTATTTGCTAATGGCTTACCATTTAAGCAACTACAACACATAGAAAAATTATTAAATGAATACTAACCTCCCATAGAATTATTAACTACCCAACCCTTTTAAAGATGGTTTAAAATCAACTGTAAAGTCGATATTAGGTTTAAAATAGATATAGCTTTTAATCTGTAATTATGTATTCTAATATCTAAGTTTAAATTATTAAGATTTATCTTCGTAATATGTTTGAAATAGGAAAATACATCACATTAAAGATTTTAAGAGATACAGATCCCGGATTGTACTTGGGAAAAGATACTAAATCTGAAGAAGTAGTATTGCTTCCCAATAAATATAAACCCAAAACGTTCAAGGTTGGGGATGAAATTCGTGTTTTTATTTATTTAGATTATGAAGAGCGTCCTATAGCTACAACCTTAAAACCATTTTTAAATTTAAATGAGTTTGGATATTTACGTTGTGTAGACGTTACAAAACATGGGGCATACATGGAATGGGGATTAGAGAAAAATCTTTTTGTGCCTTTTAACGAGCAAGCTCGTCCAATGAAGGTTGACAATTGGTATATAATATATTTATATCTAGATGAACAAACAAATAGGTTAGCAGGTTCTAGCAAAACAAATCAGTTTTTACAAAATGATGATTTATCTATTAAAGTCTATGATGAAATAGATATTTTAATAACACATTTAACGGACGCAGGAGCCAATGTAATTATTAATGGACTTCATAAAGGGCTTATATATTTAGAAGATATTTTTGAAGATATTCGCACAGGAGACTTTTTAAAAGCATTTGTAAAGAATATTAGAGAAGATAATAAAATAGATGTTGTTATTCAAAAACCAGGGTATAAAAGTATTGAACCTAATGCCCAATATATACTAGATGAATTAAAATCTTCTGGGGGATTTATACCATTACACGACAAGTCTTCCCCAGAAACTATAAAAGATATTTTGGGGTTGAGCAAAAAAAGTTTTAAAAAAGCAATTGGCAAACTTTATAAAGACAAGCAAATAACAATTAAAGAAGATGGAATATTCTATTACAATTAGTGACTTTTTTAAACTAATTATTAAATAACATTGTTTTTTATTAGCCTAACTTCTTGACCAAAAAGATTGATAGTTTTAATACCCTTTCTTTTAAAGTACAAGCTCTGGGTATTTATACTCGTATTAATTGACCCAATATATTTAGTGAAAAAGAATTAACATTATAGTTATCACCATGAATTTCTAAAATTGGAGAGGGATTATAATTTCAAGAACCATTTGATAATCTATTTGTAAAAAATAGTTCCAGCAAAAGGTGCTTAAGCAATTAATAAAAGTCAACTTAAGTTTTCTAGACTAAAATTAGGTGAATTCGCTTATTATCAAGCATTTATAATTAGGATTTCTCCTTTAAATTTTGTAATATATAAATCTGTTTCAAACCTAATTCAAGTTATGATAAACTTTACTCCAAAATTTATAAAAAAAAATAAAAAAAAAATAATCCATGAAACAGCTTTTGATTATATGACTTCTAAAGTCATTACTTTTAAAGCTGAGCAAGATATAAGAGAGGTTATAGAAACCATAATCAAAAGAAAAATTTCAGGTGGCCCTGTTATTAATGACAATGGAGAAATAATAGGAATTATTACAGAAAAAGATTGTCTAAGGTTAATATATGATGAGAAGTATCATAATTTACCACCCAACAAGGGGAAAACAATCAATTATATGTCTAAAAAAGTAATTACCGTAGATTTTAAAATTAGAATTGATGAATTAGCTAATAAGTTTATGAACTCCAACTTTAGAAGATACCCAGTACTTAAAAATGGTAAAATGGTTGGTATTATTAGTAGGAGAGATATTTTAAAAGCCTGCAGAAAAATTAAAAAAACTACCTGGGATTTATAAAAGTTTACATAATGAAATTGGAGTTTTAGTAAAGCTTTCCTTTTTAGATACGATATGAAAAATTTTAATTATTGTCAATAATTAGTTTATGAATAAAGTAACAACACCTAACATATTTTGAATTTAAAAATTGATTTATTAATTTTAATTAAAAAAACTAAATATGTATTTAATTGAACATTTATTACACATTAACGCACCACTAAACAAAGTTTATGAAGCTATTAAAGAAGTAGAAAATATTAAGCAGTGGTATACCAATGATGTTGTAGAAAACTCGGACAAAACCAAAACCTTTAAATGGGGTGAAATGTTTCTTAATGCAAAATGTAATGAAATTGAAAATGAGAAAATTACTTGGGAATTTATAGAATCATCAATGCCTATAGAATCACTTTATATGACTTATGAGCTTAGCGAAAATGAAGGTAAAACTCGTGTAAGATTTTCATACGGTTCTTTTACTGAAAAGTCCGATTTTTATGCCAACCAAAATTTTAGTTCTGCAAAATATTTAGAAAGTTTAAGACAATTTTGCCAAACTGGAAATGGAGAAGCATTTGGGTCTGATTCATACAGATCTTAAATAAGTCAACTTTTGCTTAACTTAGTGGTTGTATAAAATACAAAATGAAGAAACTTATAGTCTTGTTAATGATACCAGTATTCTGCTTTGGGCAAAGTATAAAAACAAGTCCAAATCTTGGAATAATGTTGACAAAATCACCTTCAACATCATCTGATTTAAAAAACAGTACTAATTACTTTTTTAATGGGCTTGAAAATTACAATTTAAAAGACAACAAAAAAGCTATTGAAATAAATCCAAATATCACTAAGGCTTATTATAATAGTGGTATTTCAATGGAATATTTGAAAGATTACGAAACTACAAAGGAGCTATTGAAAACTTTTATAGAGCTATTGAATTAACCCTTATTTGCTTTCTTAAACAATTAAATTAACCTAACAACACTTAATATTTTTAATTAGAGTTCACTTTTATTAATTTAATTCAATATGAAAAAATTATTTTTATTCCTTTTGGCTGCTTTTTTATTTAATGCTATTAATTGTCAAAATAATATTAGTATTAAAAATATCATTGAAGAGAATAACTATTCAAAAGATTCATTTTTTGTTGGGGCAACCTTTAATCATTTTCAACTTAATACTGAAATTGAAGAATTATTTCTTAAAGAATTTAATTATCTAACGCCAGCTAATTCTTTTAAGCAAACTGTAATTCATCCAAAGCCAAATGTTTGGAGATGGGAGAGATATAATGATTTTATAAACTTTGCAAATGAAAATGATTTAATATTAAGAGTTCATGGTCCAATTAGTCCCCAAGCCTCTAAATGGGTAAAGGATGATATAAGAACTAAAGATGAACTATCTATTATTTTAGACGAATTCTTTATTGAACTTTGTAAAAAAGTAAATAAAGAAAGTGCTGTTAGGTGGATGGATGTTGTGAATGAAACTGTTCTTAGAAATGGAGAATGGTTTAAAGAAAAACCAGGAAATAATAAATGGGAAAACCCTTGGACACAAATTGGAATTAATGACGATGGATTTCCGAAATATATTGTTCGGTCATTTGAAATAGCTAAGGAATATGCACCAAACATTAAATTAGTTTATAACCATAACGGAGGGATGGAGAAAGTAATGTGGGAAAAGATAATGGAAACAATTACTTATTTAAAATCAAATGGACTTAGAGTTGATGCTATTGGTTGGCAAGCTCATCTTAGAATAAATAGTCTTTCTAATGAAGACCTTAAGCACCTAGATTATTTGATTGACTGGGCCCATAGTAATAACTTAGAATTTCATATTACGGAACTTAACCTATGGGTTAAGGAAGAAATTTTAAATTTAGATTCAATACAAAATATTCAAGCAGAACTTTATGAGAAAATTATTAATAAATTAATATCAAAAAAGAAAAATGGAGTTGTTGCATTAAATTTTTGGGGATTAAATGATAGAAAAGGAGGACAAAAAAATAACAAGACTATTTTAAGTATTTACAACCAGAGCCTTGTCCCTAACCCTGCATTAAATATTATTAAAACTCGATTAATCACTAAATAAATAGTTTTTACATTAGCCACAAATCTTAATATAATAGCAACTATTTTATAACAATTTGTTTCTTAATTTTTATAAAAAAATCTTATATTGGATATCTTAAATTATACTTACAATTAAAATTTTAACTTATCAAAAATCCATTAATAAAATGAAAAAATTAATTCTTTTAGTAGCAGTTGCAATAATGACTTTTTCTTGTAATTACAAACAAGACTTATCAGTTTACAATACAAATTTAGAAATAGCTAAAAAATATCTCAGTTCGTATGAAGCTCCAACTGACTTTGAATTCTTTAAATCTATAACTGATGAAAATATTGAACACCAATCTCCAATGTATGGAGCTGGCAAAGTAGGTTATGAAGAAGTTTTAGATCAAGGTAAATTTTATATGGAAAATTTTGAAAATGTAGTTTTTAAAGCTGAAGCATGGCTGCCTGGAGTTGATGAAGAAACATTAGAAATTGATGGAAGTGTTAGAGTTTATGGCAATTGGTCAGGAAATAACATTGCTTCAGGAAAGAAATTTTCTGTAGATGCATATCATTACCTTATGGTAGAGAATGGAAAAATTACTGCTTCAGGAGATTATTTCGATGCAACCGGAATGGTTATGGCTGTTCAGCCAGAACCTGTTGCTGAAAGTGTGGAGTCAGATTCAATAAATTAAAACAAAAATATTTAATATTTGATTAAAGCTCTCTTCATCGAGGGCTTTTTAAATTATTTGACATCATAAATTTTAATTGCTTGGCCTCTTGAATTTTCGTTGGTTGTAATTTGGATTTTTTATCTTTGATTGATTTATAATCATGAAAAAATTTCTGAATTTACTTTTTATACTCATTCAAGTTTCTGTTTTTTCACAAGAAGAATTTAAATATAACTCTCATATTGATACTCTGCCAAACTGGGTACAAATAATGTATTCAGAAAATGCAGATAAGGGAGAAGTAATTGAAGCTTACACAAAATTTTATAAATCAAATAAATTCACCAAAAATAAGCATACGCAATATTATAAAAGATGGATTAGAGCCATAAGTAGAACTACTTCCTCCACAAAAAAAAAATCAAGAAGCACCAATAATTGGCAGTGTGTAGGGCCATGGGATTTTGATAAAGATGCCAACAGTAGGTCCTATGCGCCAGGTTCTGTTCATCTATACACAGTTGAACAGTCAATAAGTAATCCTAATATTCTTTATGCTGGATCAGCAACTGCAGGTTTATGGAAAACTATTGACAAGGGTGACAATTGGAGCTTAATAACAGATGAAATTGCATTAAATAATGTATACTCATTAGAAGTAGACTTTATAAACCCAGAAATTGTTTATTTCAGTGGGAATGGAGGAATTTATAAATCGTATAACGGAGGGCTAAATAGTACTTTAATTGGCAATACTGCTTTCACAAACCTTTCTCATTCAATAAAAGATATCAAGTTAAAACCAACCAATAATCAAGAGTTATTTATAGCATCCAACCAGGGTTTATATCATTCACAAGATGGTGGTGTAAACTTTAATTTAATTATGTCGGGTGAGTTTTTAGAAATTGAGTTTCATCCAATATCCCCAGATACTATTTATTTTGTAAAGAAAACTGGTGACAGAACGCTCTTTTACAGATCTGATGATGGTGGGTCATCAATTATTAATTTTTCAAATGGTTGGCCCAATCCCATGAACGGAGATGAGCAAAAAAGAACAGAAATTGCAGTGAGTCCAGCTGAACCAAATAAAATTGTTGCATTAGCAACTGGTGATGCTAATGGAGGAAGTGGTCTTTATGGAATATATATAAGTTATGACAAAGGTGAAAACTGGACTTTTCAATGTTGCGGTCCACAACCTGGTGGTCCTCCAGATTCTTTAAATATAAATATGATGGGCTGGCAACCAGATGGTTCAGACGACGGTGGTCAATATTATTATGATTTAGCATTAGCAGTAAATCCCACAAATGCAAATATAATTCATGTTGGAGGTGTTAATCATTGGGTTTCCATAGATAACGGATTAACTTTTAATTGCCCTGCAAAATGGAGTCAGCCTCATAAAAAAGGATATGTTCATGCTGACATACATGACATAAATTATTTTGGAAGTGATTTATGGATTGCATCTGACGGAGGAATTTTTTATTCCAATAATTCTGGAGACAGTATTTATAAAAAACAATATGGAATAGCCGGAACCGATTTTTGGGGATTTGGTGCTGGGTTTAAAGATGGGGATATAATGTTAGGTGGGGCTTATCACAATGGTACTCTGTTAAAAGATGGAAATACTTACTTAAATGATTGGATTTGTACAGATGGAGGAGATGGAATTAGAGGGTTTGTTAATTTTGGAAATCCAAGAATGGCTTACAGCGATTATGGTGGGAAAATTCTATCTGGTGATAGGACAATTGACATTTCAAGTTTCTCATTGGAAAAAAAACCAAATGCTTCTTATATAATTGGTGAATCATCACAAATGGAGTTTGACCCTAGATGTTTTAATTGGAATTATATTGGTAAGGACACCACTCTATGGTTATCTAAAAATAATGGAGCAAGTTATACTGCTATTCATCATTTTGATGATAAAGTAACTTCTGTAGAAGTGGCCTGGAGTAACCCAGATGTAATATATGTGGCAACATGGGAAAGTTGGTGGGGAACTAAACGGATTTTTAGAACTTCTAATGCTGGAATTAATTGGGTAGAAATAACTCCAACAAATATAAATGGTCAGCTATGGATCCCATATGACATCACAATAAGTAGTTATGATGAAAATACACTTTGGATAGCAAGATGTAGTATGTATGGAGGCGTTCAAGATGCACGAGGATATGAAGTCTTTAAGTCCACTAATGGTGGTCAAAATTGGATAAATTGGACTACTCCAACTCTTGATGATATTAACGTGACTAATATTGAACATCAAAGAGGCAGTAACGGAGGAGTTTACATTGGGACTAGAGACGCTGTTTATTATAGAAATAATAATATGAACGATTGGGATATCTATGATAATAACCTTCCAAAAAGCACAACATCAGTTCAATTAGTCCCTTTTTATAAAGAAGGAGTATTAATTAATGGGACAAATCGAAGCGCCTACAAAATTAACTTTTATGAAAACTCTCCTCCTTCTGCGCAAATTGCAGCAGATAGACTAAAAATAAATTGTAGAAATGATACTGTTAAATTTATTGATCATTCTGCTTTAAGAATAAATAGCGCACAATGGCAATGGTCTTTTCCAGGAGGTAATCCAAGCACTTCTATACTTGAAAATCCAGTTGTTACCTATTCAAGTGCTGGGACATATGATGTTAGTTTAACTGTTTTAGACGCATTTGGGACAAGTACCCAGACTTACCCTGATTTTATTTCATACTCAGACTCTATATCTTCAATAACAAACTCTAGTAATTTTATTCAAGATTTTGAAAGTTCAGAATTTCCACCTAATGGTTGGGAATTAAAATCACCCCATTTTAGTTGGCTCAAAACATCGGTTGATAATGATATAAATTGTAATCCTAGTACTGTTGCCTACGCAAACCATTATTTAATTCAACAAAATGGAAAAGAAGCCTACTTAATTAGTAATAAAATTTCCTTAGCAAATGGTCTAAATGCTGAAAATTGGTTATTTTACGACTACGCCTACTCTGGGTATTCAAGTGGTTATGATGATGGATTTAGAATTGATATTTCTACTAATTGTGGAAACTCTTGGGATTCTATTTATGGAGCTTTTGGTCCGAACTTACAAACTATTCCTTATTTTGGAAATGCATGGTCACCTACTTGCGGAAGTTGGATAAGAGATAGTATAGACTTAACAAGTTTTGGGTTGAATGGAGATACAATTATGGTTCGTTTTGTTGCTATAAATGATTATGGAAATAATTTTTATCTTGATAATATAAATATAAATGGGAAAAATATATTATCAAACATAACTCAAGATGGGTTTAATGCAGATATATATCCTAATCCTAATAAAGGGATTTTTAATATTAAAACTAGTGCTAAGAAGTTGCTAGTTGAGATTTATTCAACTATTGGAGCATTAGTAGCTGATGAAATTATTAATGATGGAAATAAACAAATCAATCTTAGTCATCAGCCAAAAGGAATATATTTTGTAAAAATGATAAATAATAGAAATATAGAACTTAGAAAGTTAATTATTCATTAATAAAAAAAGTTAATTTCCGTATTGAAGCGAATTATTTATCATACTATTATTATAAGTTTGAATAAAAGCTTTAATCTTTTGCTTATAAATTTTTAGACTGTCAATATTTGAAAAACTAACAATATTTTTAGTGAATAGAGGGTCTTTTTCAAGATCATAAATATTTGTTATTTCGTCATTTAATTCACTATATATTATATTTCTATTATCCATAACTAATTGGAAGTTATTATTGTAGTTTATAGCAAAATTATTCTTGCTTTTATCAAAAATATTTGAGCCAAATGACTTAAATGAATTTGGATAATTTATATAAGACAGTATTGAGGGCATTATATCAATATGTTGAATGATTTCTCTAGATTTCTTTGCTAATAATGGACTTGATGGATCATAGAAAATAATAGGTACTCTAAATATTCCTAAGGAAGTATGATATTTCTCATTAAAAGAGACATTGGTATGGTCTGCTGTAATTACAAATAATGTGTTTTTAAACCATTCTGTTTTTTTAATTTTATTAAAGAAAAGTTTAAGAGAATAGTCTGTATACTGAACACATTTGTGCATAGGGTGTTTCCCTTCAATAAATTTATTGTTAAATTCCTTAGGTATTTTGAACGGATGGTGAGAAGAACAACTAAAAATACCAGTTAGAAAAGGTTCTTGTATAGTATTAATTTTATCAGCGAAATAATTGAAAAACTTATCGTCCCAAATGCCCCATAACCCATCGAAATCGTCGTCATTATCATAGTCATCCATTCCAAAGTATTCTTTTAAACCACATAATGAGGCCATTGACTGAAAACCCATAGATCCATTAGGTGCGCCATGAAAAAAAGAAGTAGAATAACCTTCTTTCATTAATAAAGTACCGATCCCCTCCATATTATTTGTACAATATTTAGAAAGGGCGAAATGTAAAGTAGTATTTGGAATACTTGCAAAAACTGACGGCATAACGTCTATAGATTTTCTGCCATTTGAGAATGAATTGTAGGAGCTGTAACTAACATTAATTAAAGAGTCTAGAAATGGGGTGTAAGAATAATTTTCATTGTATGCTCCGTAATATTCTGTAGCCATACTTTCCAAAATAATAACGACAATATTTTTTTTAGAAAAATTCGAATTATTTGGGTAATAATTGGTATTGTATATATTTAAAATTTCATCTTCATTAAAATATTCCTTTCTCTTAAGATCTTTTTTATTTATGGTGCGAATTAAAGAAAAAGGGGTGTTAATTATTAAAGCAATTTCGTTTGGACTATTGGCATATTTCCCAGCATTACTTATTGTAATAGGTCTATTTTTATAAACAAAAGAACCTCTACATACAAAAATAGAAAAGGTGAAAAATAATAATCCAACGCTACTAGCTAATAAAACACTTTTTAAATTATGGCGGCTTTTACTTTCGTGTATTAAAGTTGATTTAAAAATATAATTAAGAACTAATATTAAAACAATACCAATTGGTATCACAAACCAATAGTCTAGGGCAATTTCCAAAACAAAAGACAATGGGTTTTTTTCGTTTGAGAATTCTTTTATTGAAGACATTGTAACTCTATTCTTACTAAAAGGATAATATAACGTATCGAAAATATTAACTATTAAACCAATAAAATTACAAAGGATAAAAATGAATTTTAATATCTTTTTGTAAACATCTTTTGTCCTATAGTTTGAAGGAAATAGACTTAAAAGAATTAATAATAAATTGGTATAAATTATTGCTGAAGCATCAAATTTCAAGCTTCCAATAAATATATTATTTATATAAGAGATAAGATTAACAGATGTGAAATAGTCGATATTATAAAAATAATAAAATAGTCTAGAGATTTGATAGAGAGCCATTATAGCCATTAATCTTACGATTAATAATCCTAGATTTTTAAGAATTAGCTTTTTCATTTCTATATTAGAATAATTTCAAATTCTGCTTCAAATAAACAATACAAAACAAGATATTTAATAGATGAGTTATTTATTAATTTATAGTTGTTTCTTATGTAGAGAATTTTAGTCAAATAATGAGTAGATAATGATTTTTAATATTTAATTAATTTAAAGGACTTTAAAGAGCTCTCTAATTTAATGTTTACAATATAAATTCCATTTTTCCATTCTATATTATCAATTTTAAAAATTTTAGAAGAACTATAAATTTCTCTTCCGTAGAGATCAAAAACTGTAACCAACTCAATATTTTCACCTTCAATATTTAAATTGTTGTTAAATGGGTTTGGAAATACTTTAACTGGTTTATATTCATGAAAATTATCATTTGTAAAGTTTTGTCCACAAGAATTACTAAATATAGAATTATAGTTAAATCTATCTTTTGAGGGAATGCTAGATGAGCTTGCCAAGTTTGGAAATCCTATACTTCCCCATTGATCAAACGGGATAAAATTAGGTAAACTATTATAAAAATAAGATGCCATAGAAATAGAATCGGATCCTAGAGAATCAATATTTCCAAGAATATTATTTCCGTAAAGAATATGGTTAGTTCCTAGAACATTAAAAATAAAATTATTATAAGGTGGAGGTAAAGATGCATTTGTTATTTCGTTGGCTATAAAATGTTGTCCCGGTGATTCTGTATCACTAAAAAAAATACCGTAACCTCTAGCTCTATTTCTAAAAAAAGTATTGTTAGGGCCATTGGAAGCATGAGAATTATCAACGACTATATTTTCCACATCATTTCCTTCAAATAAGTTGGCATAAGGCCAATTTCCGTGGAGTACCATTTCACCTGAAGAATTGGAGGGAACAAAAAATACTCCAGTCCAGTATGGGTCTTTAGAAAAATTATAAGAAAAAATATTTCCGTTCGCTCCTGCTTGAAGGATCATAGAATGTCTTAAATGATTAAAAATATTATCCTCAACCAGACACTCGTTAGTTGTGAAATTAAGCATGATTCCATAGGCCTTTCCCCCACTTCCATAATTGTGAGCGTCATGGAAATAACTTTTAGAAAATGATAAATTAGAGCTATACTCTGCATCTATATGAGCAAAATTACATTTGTCTGATTCTATTCCGGAAACCCAACAATTTGAAGCTCTACTAAACTTAATATTACTAACCTGGTCAGTAGATATATCTTCTCGAACAATCTTAAGACATTCTAAACCTACATTTTGTTTCATCAAGATTTTTTTAATATATGGCTTAGCATTTATCTTATAATTCATCCTAATATTAGAGCTTAATAAAATTCTATTATTAATTACTTGATTAATTTTTACAATTTGACCCACTGTGTTTAGGGCCCAACTGTTATTAATTAAATCACTGTCATCTTGAATTATTCTAATCCAATCTCCTGGAATAAAAAGAGAGGGGTCATTTACAATTATAGAATTACTGTCTTTATAAATATTCTGAATAATAGAAGTAGTATCATTACTTGGTAATCCAAAAACTTTTATGGCATGACCACTACCATTTAAGTTGAATTTCAAAATTGTGCTATCTGCACCCCTGCCTCTCAAAACAATGTTCTCAGGTAAGTTTAATGACTGATTAAATAAAAAAATACCTGAAGGAAAATTTAATATTACACCGGCAGCACCAGCGCTTGAGAAAATATCGATAACACTAGATAACAAACTATCATTGGAAATTATGCCATTGGAATATAGTCCGTAATTTGATAGTTCAATAGGATTGAAATTTACAGTAGAAGTATCATTTAATCCGAAAGAATTCCAATTATAATTTCTTTCATTTGGTATAATTTGAGAAAATGTAGAAATAAATGAAAGTAAAATTATAGAAGAGCTGAAAGCTTTTAAAAACATATATTAAATATTCCTATTATTTAGATAGTATCTTCTTGAAATTTCTTAGCTCATTATTAGCTTCTATTTTAGAATAATATTTATTAGATAATTTAGTTCCGGTTCTTTTATTTTTTAATACATAAAAGGAAGTGTCGCTATTAGAACTTTTAGAAACTATCCAATAGTTTGGATTATTTTCCAGTTTAAACTTAGAGATCTTTTTCTTAACTTTTTTTGTTACAACAGGATTTGGCTTATTGATTTGAACTGTATCAATTTTTAAAATAGAATCAGTATTTAATATGGAATCGCTTAATATCAAAGTGTCATCTTGAATTGTATCAGAGAATGAATTTATTTCAATTGTCTCTTTTGTTGATTTTGATTTGTTTTTACTTAATAATACTGCTGCGATTATACATATCCCAATTAAAACAACTAATTTAATTATGTTGCTTTTATTAGACTTGTGTTTTAATTCCGGAGTTAATTCTTTTTTTTCTTCTGACATAATAATAAATATCCGCTAAATTCTTAAGAAAAATTAATTATTGATCTTCTTGTTTTCAACGTGTCGTTGTGCATCTCTTGATGTTTTTTTTGCAATGTTTTTAATGATTGCCTCTTCTAAATCTATTCCAGTCTGATTAGCCAAACAAATTAAAACAAAAATTACATCTGCTAATTCATCTGCTAAATCTAGATTTTCATCAGATTTTTTATTGCTTTGTTCTCCAAATTTCCTTGCTATAATTCTTGCTACTTCTCCAACTTCTTCAGTTAGTATAGCCATGTTAGTCAATTCATTAAAATATCTTACACCAACAGTTTGAATCCAATCATCGACCATTTTTTGTGCTTTTTTTATAGTGATTTCTTCCATTTTATTCTTTTTTCTTACTGTCAATAGTGATTGTAAGTGGACCATCATTGATTAATTCCACATCCATCAATTCTCCAAAAACTCCACATTTTATTTTCTTTTCTAAAGATTTTTCTAGCTCTTTTATAGTTGTTTTATATAATTTATTTGCTTCATTTGGATTAAGAGAATTGATAAAAGAAGGCCTATTTCCTTTTTTGGTAGAAGCATGTAAAGTAAATTGACTTACCAGTAAAATATCACCATCTGTATCTTTTAAAGATAGATTCATTTTATTGTTGTGATCATTAAATATTCTAAGATTAGTGATTTTATTTACCAACCAACTTATATCTTCAATTCCATCGTCTAACTCGTATCCAACAAGAATCATTAATCCATATTTTATTTCGCTAATAATTTTATTGTTGACTGTAACCGATGCCCTTTTTACTTTTTGAATAACGACTCTCATTGATAATTATTTTTTCTGTAACTAGAATCTTCATCTTCCAAAAACATAGCTAAGTAACTTTGGTATCTTGAAACGGAGAAAATATTTTTATTTAATTGCTCTAGAACTGCACATCCTGGTTCTTTAATGTGTTTACAATTATGAAATTTACAATTCTTTAAGACCTTTAACATCTCTGGAAAAAATCTGGATAATTCGTTTTTATTTAAATCTACTAATCCAAAACCTTTTATTCCGGGTGTGTCAATTATTTGAGTTTTATCATCATAATCAAACATTTCAGCAAAAGTTGTTGTGTGTTTACCAGTATTATGAATTGAGGAAATTTCTCCAATTTTTAAGTCTAATTCAGGGATTATCTTATTTATTAAGGTAGACTTCCCTGCACCACTATTTCCTGAAATTAAAACAGTTTTATTTTTTATTTTTCTTTCAAATTCTTGGATTCCAATATTTTCTAAGACTGACATTCTTAAAGTGTCATAACCAGCATTACTATACGATTTTTCAAAAGTTTCTAGTTTTATTAATGCCTTAGAATCATAAACTTCAATTTTATTAAAAACAATAACAAGAGGTATTTTATAAGCCTCTGCCGTTACAGTAAATCTATCGATAAACCCAGGTGAGGTAAGAGGATTTATAACTGTAACAACTAAAACAGCTAAATCTAGATTAGAGGCAATAATATGTGCTTCTTTTGAAAGGTTTACTGATTTTCTTATTATATAATTTTTTCTAGGATAAATATTTTTTATTACCACTTCATCATTGGAGTTTAATAATAAATCAACCTCATCTCCTACGGATATAGGATTGGTTGTTTTGATTGACAAGTTTCTAAACTTACCCTGAATTCGTGCCTTAACAAAGTTTCCTGAATCTAATTTCACATCATACCAACTGCCTGTAGATCTATATACTTTTCCTTTTTGCATTGCATAAATTTACAATAGAATGATTTCCCTTTCATAAAATTTAGATTTTTATCTAGTTAAGGAGTATTTTAGCAACATATTTTGTGTAAAATGAGTATAGAAGTTCAAAAATTAAGTAAAAAATATCAAGATCAACTTGCTATTGATGAAATTAGTTTTAAAGTTAACTCAGGTGAAATAGTAGGTTTTCTGGGGCCTAATGGGGCCGGGAAGTCTACGACAATGAAAATAATTTCTTGTTTTATTAAACCAACAAGTGGAGATGTCCTTGTAGATGGGGTTTCTATTGATAAAGATGAACTTAGCGTGAAAAGTAAAATTGGTTATTTGCCAGAGCACAATCCATTATACGAAGATATGTACGTAAGAGAATCTATTTCGTTTATCGCTCAAATGCACAAGATAAAAAACATTAAAGTTGCAGTTCAAGGGGTAATAGAAAAAGTAGGTTTAGTCAAAGAAGCCCATAAAAAAATTGGACAACTTTCTAAAGGTTATAAGCAAAGAGTAGGAATTGCTCAAGCAATAGTTCATGACCCTAAAGTTTTAATTTTAGATGAACCAACAAGTGGATTAGACCCTAACCAATTAGAAGATATAAGAGCTTTAATAAAAGAACTTGGAAAAAACAAAACAGTAATTCTTTCTACTCATATTATGCAAGAAGTAGAGTCTATATGTGATAGAATTGTAGTAATTAAAAATGGAAGTATAGTAGCAGATAAATATCTTGAGCAAAACTCTAATACTCTAAATAATATAAAAGAGCAAATTGTCTCTGTTGAGTTTGAAAATGAAATTTCTATTACTAAATTAAAAAAAGGTTTACCTAAAATAAAAATTGAAAGAAAAGAAAACAAATTTTTATTTTATTATAATGGTAACGAAGATTTAAGGAAATTAATTTCTTCCTTTGCCCAAAAAAATGAATTGTTGATACTAGAAATCAAAAAACATTCGGATAAGCTAGAGGACCTTTTCAAAAAATTAACTAAATAAACTAATTTCAAAATAGTTTTTTTACATTTACAAAGTAACACTTTGTAGAGCGCGATAATTAAAAAATCTATTGAATTTATACTGAAAAATAATATTTAAAAATGGCATATTTATTTACTTCCGAATCTGTATCCGAAGGACACCCTGACAAAGTAGCTGACCAAATATCAGACGCTTTAATTGATAATTTTTTAGCTTTTGATGCGTCTTCAAAAGTTGCTTGTGAAACCTTAGTTACTACAGGTCAAGTTATTTTAGCTGGCGAAGTAAAGTCTAAAGCCTATTTAGATGTTCAAAAAATAGCCAGAGATGTAATCAACAAAATAGGATATACTAAAAGCGAATATATGTTTGACGGCAATTCCTGTGGTGTAATGTCGGCCATACATGAACAATCACCAGATATAAATCAAGGTGTAGAAAGGTCTAAAGACGAAGATCAAGGCGCTGGAGATCAAGGAATGATGTTTGGTTATGCAACTAATGAAACTGAAAGTTTCATGCCACTTCCCTTGGAAATTTCCCATATACTTTTAAAGGAATTAGCCGCTTTAAGAAAAGAGGGTATTCAAATGAGTTATTTAAGACCAGATTCTAAATCTCAAGTAACAATAGAGTATGATGATGACAATATTCCCTTTAAAATTGACGCTATTGTTGTTTCAACTCAACATGACGATTTTGATACAGAACCAAAGATGTTAGCCAAGATAAAAGATGATGTTATTAATATTTTAATTCCTAGAGTTAAAAAATTATTACCATCTAATATTCAAAAGCTATTTAATGAAAATATTAATTACCATGTTAATCCTACTGGGATTTTCGTAATTGGGGGCCCTCATGGAGATACTGGACTTACAGGTAGAAAAATTATTGTAGATACATATGGTGGTAAAGGAGCACATGGAGGAGGTGCTTTTTCTGGAAAAGACCCTAGTAAAGTTGATAGATCAGCTGCTTATGCAACTAGGCATATTGCTAAAAATCTTGTAGCTGCCGGAGTAGCGGATGAAATCCTAGTTCAGGTTGCTTATGCTATTGGAGTAGCTGACCCAGTTGGACTTTATGTAAATACCTATGACACCTCTAATGTAAATATTAGTGATGGTGAAATCGCAAGTATAATAAGTGAGATTTTTGATATGAGGCCTCATGCAATTGAAAAAAGATTCAATTTAAGAAGTCCAATTTATTCTGAGACTGCTGCTTATGGTCATATGGGAAGAAATCCAGAAAAAATTACTAAAAAGTTTACTTCTGCAGATGGTAATAAAATAAATATTGAAGTGGAGTTATTTCCTTGGGAGAAATTAGATTATATCGAAAAAGTGAAAGCTAGTTTCAATATCTAATTTTTTACTTCTTTTTAAAAACAATTCTTATTGGAACTCCTTTTAGATTAAATGATTTTCTGAGTTGATTCTCCAAATATCTTTTATAAGGATCTTTAATATATTGAGGTAAATTACAAAAGAAGGCAAATACTGGTGAATATATTGGTAGCTGAGTAATATATTTAATTTTAACATATTTCCCTTTAATAGTCGGCGGTGGATTTTTTTCAATTGCTGCTAACATCACTTCGTTTAATTTTGATGTAGATATTTTTTGCTTTCTATTTTCAAAGACCTCCATTGCGGATTCTAATGCTTTGTGTATTCTTTGTTTATTAAGTGCAGAAATAAATAGAATTGGTAAATCTGTAAAAGGAGCAATTTTAGAAATTATCTCATCTTCATATTCTTTTAGGGTAGCAGTTTCTTTTTCAACAGTATCCCATTTATTAATTAATAAAACTACACCTTTCTTATTTCTTTCAATAACGGAAAATATACTTAAGTCTTGTTTTTGAATTCCATGATTTGCATCAATCATAAATAAACAAACATCACAGTCCTCGATAGCTCTTATAGCCCTCATAACTGAGTAAAACTCAATATCCTCGTGAACCTTGCTTTTTTTTCTAATTCCAGCTGTATCTACAAGTGTTAAATCAAAACCAAAAGCATTGAAATGAGTATCGACTGCGTCTCTTGTTGTTCCTGAAATATCGGTAACAATATTTCTATCCTCGCCAAGTAAAGCGTTTGTTAATGATGATTTACCAACATTTGGTTTGCCAACAATAGCTATTCTAGGAATTTCTGTTGGTTTGGGTTCTTTTTCATCATAGAGTAGTTCAGCTAAGTGATCAAGCATTTCACCAGTACCAGAGCCGTTTATAGCACTTAAACCAAAAATATGTTCTAAACCAAATTGATAAAATTCAAATGTACTATTGATTCTTTCATTATTGTCAACTTTATTTACAACTACAATAATAGGTTTTTTAGAATTTCTTAAAACTTTAGCAACTGACTCATCTAAATCGGTAATCCCTGTCTCAACATCAACTACAAAAATAATTACTGTAGCCTCATCAATTGCAATTTTAACTTGCCTTCTGATTTCGCCTTCAAATATATCATCTGATCCAGAAACATATCCTCCAGTATCAATAACTGAAAATTGCTTTCCGTTCCATTCTGATTTTCCATAATGTCGATCTCTTGTAACACCACTAACTTCTTTGACTATTGCCCTTCTTCCTCCAATTAATTTGTTAAATAATGTCGATTTTCCAACATTGGGTCTTCCTACAATTGCTACTATATTACTCAATACCCATATTTTTTAAGTTTCCCTTCTTTATCTCTCCAGTCTTTATCTACTTTAACAAACAAATCCAAATATACTTTTTTAGAAATAAAGGATTCAATGTCAATTCTAGCTTCAGTACCTAATTTTTTAATTTTATTACCCTGATGACCAATTACTATAGACTTCTGACTAGTTCTAGAAACCATGATATTTGCTCTAATCTTTACAATCTTTTCTTCATCTTTATATTCCTCAACAACTACTTCACAAGAATAAGGAACTTCTTTTTGGTAAATCAACAGTATTTTCTCTCTAATAATTTCTGAGACAAAAAACCTCATGCTTTTATTTGTTAACTGGTCCTTATCAAAATAAGGAGGGTTTTCGGGAAGCCATTCTAAAATTTTTGGCAAAATGAAATTAATACTCATTTTATGGAGCGCAGATATGGGAAGGATTTGTGCGTTTGGTAATTTTAATTTCCACTGTCTAACGATCCCCTCTAATGCTTTTTGGTTAGACAAATCTATTTTATTTAAAAGCAATAAAGTAGGAACTTTTATATTATTAATTTGCACTAACCTTTCTTCCATTTTATTAGGATCTTCATAAATATCTGTTACCATCAAAATTACATCCGCATCTTTTAATGCTTCAGAAACAAACTTCATCATATTCTGGTGCAATCTATATGCGGGATTTATTATTCCCGGAGTGTCAGAAAATACTATTTGATAATCGTCTTCATTGACCATTCCCATTATTCTATGACGAGTGGTTTGCATTTTCGAAGTTATGATAGACAGTTTTTCACCTACTAATTGATTCATTAGGGTTGATTTTCCAACATTTGGACTACCTATTATATTAACAAAACCAGATTTATGCGACATTTTACAGATATTAATTTGCAATAATAGAAAAAAAATTAACTTTGTCCTGCGGGGTGGAGCAGTTGGTAGCTCGTTGGGCTCATAACCCAAAGGTCGTAGGTTCGAGTCCTACCCCCGCAACTACTTAAAGACGCTTTTTTTAAAGCGTCTTTTTTTTATTAATACTTTTTTATTAAGTATAGTGCAGATACAGGAATTCTCTTCTCAACACCCATTATAAAACAGTCAGAAAAGCCTACATCTTTAATAATTTTATTAACGATTTTAACATCTGATAGATTCTTATACCTACCAAGCATATATAAGTCATAATTTAATCTTTTGTCCTTTATAATATGGAATTCGTTCCCATAATTATTATTTATAAACTCTAAAGTTTCATCATTCATAACTTCTCTAAATGCACCTACTTGAACTGTATAATAATGAGTTAACTTCCTAGCCTCGTTCTTAGTTAGAGAAGCGACTCGATTTGTATCAATAGCAATTAAAGAATTCATAATCATCTGCTTAGCATTGTCATTTTTATTACTTAGCTTTTTACTGTTAACATTCGCTACAACCTTCTTTTTAACCCCTTGTTCTAAAATATTAATTTCCATAAAATCGAATTCTGTTCCCTCAGGCATATTTTCAAGCTTATAAAAATACTCACCTGATGTAGGTATATAGTTAAATTCAAACCCATCAGAAGTTTTTTCAGCAGTTGACAAAACATTTCCATCTTCATCAACGATCACAAGATTAGCTAAATCAGCTTCAGCAGTAGATAGCTTTTTAAAATTAAAAACATAGTCTTTGTCTTCAACATCAGCTTTAATTTTCTTTTGAATTCCATCTTGACCAACAATATTAATTTCCATGAAATCAAAGTCTGTTCCTTCTGGCATGTTTTCAAGCTTATAAGAATATTCACCTGATGTTGGTATATAGCTAAAAGAAAAGCCATCATTAGTTTTTTTCGCAGTTGACAAAACGTTTCCATTTTCATCAACAATTACTAAACTTACCATCTCAGATTCTTCACTAGACAGTTTTTCAAAACTAAAAACATAGTCCTTTACTTCTTGTTCAAAGGTCAATGAAAGATCATCAAAATCGTCATTTTCAAAATGAGGGGTATATTTGTAAATATTATTAATCCTGTGATAAACAGTTCTAATAGTTTGTTCTTGGTCTTCAAAATCATAAGCAACTTCAAAACTTTCGTCTGATAATGTGGAATCTCCATTTACTAGACTATAATGGTATTCATGATCGTCAGGTATATGTTTAAAAACATATACTCCATCTTTTGGAACGCCAACTGAAAGCACTTGATTTTCATTATTTATAATTAGTAATTTAGCCTCATTATCATTGACTGAATTTAACCTTGTAAACATATAGAACTCTTTATTTTTAGATAAATGAGCTAAGATCATTTTCTTTTTATCGTCCTGTAAAAATGATACCTCTAAATATTCTGCATTGACTCCTTCAGGCAAGTTTTCGATCTTAAAAAAATAATTTCCTGTGGGAGGCAAATAGTTGAAAATGAATCCATTTTTATCTTTCATAGCTTGATAAACTACATTTCCATACTCATCTACAAGAAATAATTTTACTAGATCTTTTTCCTGATCACTAATTTGTTGAAAATTGAATGTCATAGAATCAGCTAGAACTAATGTGTCTGGTTTAGCATTTCTCAGAGCTAGTAATGGAGCCCAATACTCTAATGGACAGCCACTATATTTTTTAGGACCATATAATTCAGGACAAGTATCTTTTTTATTGATAACTCCATCTATATCGTTATCTACAAATTCTTTTGATGGGTGTAAGGGAAATCGATAGCCAACAGTGATTTCATTATTATTTCCAACAAATCCAGAAAGTGCTGAAATATTTACCTCGTGACTATATAGTAAATAAAATTTATTGTATTGTATACCTCCAATAACAGAAAGAGCAGTTTGGTTTCTATAAGTAAAGCCTAATGTATAAGAACTTTTATAATTTGCTAATAAAGATAAATCTAGTTGCGATTGATTACTTGATGTTAACTTCCTGTAAACAATTAATGGTTCAACATGTAATAAATCATTAATTGTAAAATCATACTGCGCAATAAATCTTAATTCTCTAGCTAATTTATTGTAGGCACCATTTTGGGATTCTTCAGAAACCTTGCTTTCTCTAATATTATTTATAGAAATCCCTGTTTTAAATCTTTTAAGAAAATACTTTATTCCTATTGTTCCATCAAGAGCAGATTTTCCAACATTACCAGTATTTAATGCAGGATCATTAGCTTGAAAAACATTTACAGAGCTGAAATCTGTGGTAAATTGGTTAAAGATTAACCCTGCACCTAATGTGAAATGTGCCCATTGAGAAAAGTGAAAGTCGTGAGAATAATTAAGTTGCCCAACAGTTTGACTAAAAGCCCCACCTTGGGAAAGACTATAAATACTTCCTGCTAAATTACTAGAAGCATCTAAAATATAATAGCCACTTGCAGAAAAAAACTGAGGACTGTTTTTGAAATCTGCCCACTGTCTTCTATAGCTCATGTAAAATGGATTATAATTTTTCCCACCTGTAAAAGCAGGATTTATTAAATATTCTTGAATAAAATAATGGTTCCTAACTGCTGTTTGTTGAGACCATGCAGATGAAAATATTAAAGTAAATACTAAAGCAATTAAGCTATGATATATAATAGTTATTTTCAATTAGTAAGTAATAATTAAAGCACCTGTCAGTGGTGAGACATTTAAATTATTGGGGTCTAATATTATATGATAATAGTAATCTGATGCTGGGAGGGCTTGTCCATCACTAAATGTAGCTGGCCAAGGTTGAAAATCACCATCATTAATAGTGTTATGTTCAAAAATTATTTGTCCTTGAATATTGAATACTTTAATTGAAGCATTAGGATAATTATTAATTCCCAAAATATCCCAAGTATCATTAATTCCATCTGCATTTGGAGTCACAGCATCAGGAATAAAAATTTGAAAATCACCTTTGACGGTAATAGTTGATGTATCGCTACATGATAAACTGTCATAAATAGTTAAAAAATAGTTTCCAGAACTTAAGTAAAATTGATGAAGTTGATCATCAACATCTCCAAGACCATCTATATCCCAATCGTATAAGTAAGGTTCTTGACAAGGTTCTAAACCGCCACAGTCTTCCCATGGTGTTCCTCCAGAAATATAAACCATTATAGTAGCATCATTTCCATAAATTACTGACGTAGTTGTGTAAGAAATAACAGGGTTTTCAGTGACTTCTATATATGTTGTATCAAAATTCCTACATCCATTAGAATCAATTCCAGTTAATATATAAAATGAAGAATAGTCAGGTGATAATAATTCGCCATTAAAGTAACCATTGTCCCATAAATATGTTTGGGCACCAGATCCAAATAATTGAATTTCTTCTCCTAAACACAAGGTAGTATCTTCTGGTGCTTTAATATTAGGCAAATCAAATAGATCAATAATAGTTGTGTCATTTCTAACGCAACCATTAGAATCAGAAACTGTAAGTATGTACTCAGATGATATATTTGGATAAAAAGGTACACCGTCTAAAACGCCTGAGGACCACGTTGGATTGAGACCTATACCATTAAGAATTGCCGAATCTCCAGTACATAAAACTTGATTCCCACCAGCATCTACTGAAAGAATAATTAAGTCTATTTTAATAGTATCATAGTTAATACATGAATTTAAGTTAGTCCCGGAAACAACATATTTGTTAGATACGCTTGGAACAAATGGAATTCCATCTATCACATTACTAGTCCAATTATAAGAAAGGGCATTCCCAGTTGCAGAAAGTGTAATTGAATCAAACAAACAAATTGAGGTGTCATTTCCAGCATTTATAATTGGAGCATCATAAACTTGAGCGAAAACCGAATCAGTTTTTTCACATTGATTACCATTGATAACACTTACAATATACCACTGGCTTGAGTCTGGAATAATATTAGAATTATTATTAAACCCTCCAGTCCAATTATAGATAACTCCTCCTTGAGCATTTAGTGTAATTGCTTCTCCATAACATACAGTTGAGATACTATCAATACTAATATTTGGAAGACTATTAACAGTAATTATAATACTATCATTACTAGAACAGCCGTTAGAATCAAACCCATTTAAATAAAAAGTAGAAGTTTGATTTAATGATAAATATATGCTGTCATATATGTTTAAAACAGGATGAAACCAATTCAAACTATCAGCTCCAAAGCCAATTAATTGGATAGAATCTTCTAGACAAATATCTTGATTTAACCCTGCATCTATGTTTGGTAAACTAAAAACAGTTATTAAAGTAGTGTCAATACTTATACAGCCAAAGTTGTTTGTCAGTTGAGCAATGTATGTGTTTGTAGAATCAGCTGTGAATGATTGCCCGTCTGTAACTCCATTATTCCATGTTACACTACCAGTACCTAACGCATTTAAAGTTATTGATTCTCCATAACAAATGGTGGTATTAGATCCTGCAGACAACGGAGAACTGAAATTAATAGTTAAATCCAAGGTAGCTATACTATCGCATCCAGCTGTTGTTTGCAAAGTATCTACATAAATTCCTGTAGAATTAAAAGTAATTCCATTCCAAGCATATTCATTACATGCAACTTGACTTTCATTCGAAATCTTACTACTATTTATTGTTAGATATAGAGAAACTACACTATCACAGCCATTAATAGATTGTAAAGTGTCTAAATAAACCCCACTTGAATTGTAAATATTTCCGTTCCATACTATACTATCACAAGCAGAATTTATTTCAGAGTTAAATGTTGAATTATAAATGGTTATATCCATTGTTACAATACTATCTGCACCATTTATTGTAGCTAAAGTATCGATGAAAGTACCTGAATTGGTATAAATATTTCCATTCCAATCAGCGCTATCGCACTCAAATAGACTATCGGCAGAAAATACAGTATAGAATATTGTCAAATCAAGAGATACAATGCTATCACAGCCATTATTATTTTGAAGAGTGTCTATAAAGGAACCTGAAGAGTCATATAAATTTCCATTCCAAGTTAATACGTCATACGCTGTTAATGTGTCAAAACTAAAATTACTACTATTAATTGTAAGTTTCATGGTAACTATACTGTCGCAGCCATTATTGGATGATAATGTATCTGTGTATGTTCCAGTTGCTGTATATATGTTTCCATTCCACTCAGCACTATCACAGACAACCAAACTATCATTAGTAAATACGTTGTAATTTACCGTCAAATCCATTATTAGAATACTATCACAGCCGCTTATAGTTTGAAGACTATCTACGTAAATTCCACTCGAAGTATATACATTGCCATTCCACTCTGCGCTATCACATGAAACTAAGTTATAATTATTTACTACAGAATTATTAATTGTTAAATTCAAAGTAACTATGCTGTCACAGCCGGTAAAAGTTTGTAAAGTATCTATATATGACCCTGTTAATGTATATATATTTCCATTCCACTCAGCGCTATCACAAGAAGTTAGAAAATCAGAACTTGTGGTGCTGTAGCTAATTGTTATGTCCATTGACACCACACTGTCGCAACCACTTAGTGTCTGAAGAGTATCTACTATAATTCCACTTGTGTAAAATATATTTCCATTCCACTCAGCACTATCGCACGCAAATAAACTGTCTATTCCAGTTGCGCTATAGTAAATTGTCATATCCATGGTAACTATACTATCGCAGCCGTTTATAGTTTGTAATGTATCTATATATATTCCTGTTGTGGTGTATAAATTTCCATTCCACTCAGCACTATCGCACGCAAATAAACTATCTAGTCCAGTTGCGCTATAGTAAATTGTCATATCCATGGTAACTATACTATCGCAGCCGTTTATGGTAGATAATGTATCTATATATATTCCTGTAGATGTGTATATATTTCCATTCCACTCTGCGCTATCGCACGCAAATAAACTATCTATTCCACTTGCGCTATAGTAAATGGTCATATCCATGGTAACTATACTATCGCAGCCATTGTTGGTAGACAAGGTATCTACATATATTCCTGTAGATGTGTATATATTTCCATTCCACTCAGCACTATCGCACGCAAATAAACTATCTAGTCCAGTTACACTATAGTAAATTGTCATATCCATGGTAACTATACTATCGCAGCCGTTTATGGTAGATAATGTATCTATATATATTCCTGTAGATGTGTATATATTTCCATTCCACTCTGCGCTATCGCACGCAAATAAACTATCTATTCCAGTTGCGCTATAGTAAATTGTCATATCCATGGTAACTATACTATCGCAGCCATTGTTGGTAGACAAGGTATCTACATATATTCCTGTAGATGTGTATATATTTCCATTCCACTCAGCACTATCGCACGCAAATAAACTGTCTATTCCAGTTGCGCTATAGTAAATTGTCATATCCATGGTAACTATACTATCGCAGCCGTTTATAGTTTGTAATGTATCTATATATATTCCTGTTGTAGTGTATAAATTTCCATTCCACTCAGCACTGTCACATTCTATCAAGCTATCTGTTGTTGCAATAGAATTGTGAATAGTTAAATTCAAAGTAACTATACTGTCACAGCCCATTAAATTAGAAAGTGTATCTATGTAAGTTCCATTAGTTGTAATATTATTTCCTGCAAAGAACATACTGTCACAAACAACAGTGTCTAGCGCTAAAGCAGAAGTTGGCAATACAGTTACAGTTATACTATCTTGACAAGAACTAATTCCGTTATTTGCTGTAACATAGTAAGTAGTCGTTTGCGTTGGGGCTACATTTATAGTTTCGGTTGTTTCTCCGTTAGACCAAGTGTAATTTCTTGGAAGGGATTGATACATATTTAAAACTTCTTGATTTGTTAAAGGCCTAGTCCATGCAGAAAACTCTGAAATATCTCCAAAAAATGGATAAATATTAACTTGGTTCCCACCAAATCGACGAATGCCAATTGCATTATCAAATCGATTATTTGATAAATTTCTAACATTATGTTGAGAGAAACTTAACCAACCAGTTGGTACGTTATAAATTGAATAATTAGTTTCTTTTACACCATTAATATAGATTTCAACCGTTCCATTATTTCCGGTAATAACAACATCATTCCATTGATTAACTAACAAACTATTTGTTGAAGTTTGAACCTCCTGATGATATCCACCAGATCCAAAATTATTGGTGTCATTGGGAAAGTTAAAATAAAAATTTAACTGATTATTAATCGTTGTATTTATATGAACTTCCTGCCACGTATCGTGTTTCCACCAAATTGACATTGTATCTGCTTGGCTATATTTAAAAATAGATCTGAAAGAAAAGTTTTTAGTATTTATTCCATTTGCAAACTCATTTTCAATAATTATGTATTCATTGGTATTACCATTAAACTCGAATGCAGAATTTGAAGAGCCATTTGGACCAGAGGTAGTTATTGGACCTGTTACAATTCCATTATTTCCATTACCACTTTCGTCATTGGCATTTCCGTTGAATGGATAGTAAGCTACTAATTCGGCAGAACCATTTGAAATTGAAATTACACTTAATTCAATACTATCACCCTCGCAAATACTAGTGTCATTTTGGACAATATTTACATCTAATATCTCTACATAAATGCTGTCGGTAGTGCTACAAGAGTTTTGATTATTACAAGTAAATATTGGAGCATCTGTAGAAATTACTGCTCCTTCAATTACGCCATTATTTACATAAGCAGTAGCATCGTTGGCATTATTTCCTAATTCCCAATATCCTAATAGGCCCATTGCATTCATTGATGGTGGGCAGTTCATATGGTTTTGAACATCTGTTGCATTTAAGACTCTATCCCAAATACTTACTTGAGCTACTTTTCCACCAAAATATTCATCATTTCTAGTAGTAGTGTTAGAACCAATTACAAGAGGATAACTATTATCTGTGTTTAAATTAGTTCCTAATAAAGTAGAGTCTGTTAATGCTCCATCAATATACATTTTAAGTTCATTATTAGCGTAAGTAACGGTAACAAAATGCCACTGATTTAAAGTTACTGAACGATAAAAGTGATCGTTACTTTCTCCTATAAACTGTACACCACCATTACTCATCAATAATGAAAACCTTCTACTTCCTACAGTTCCGTCTCCATAAGCTAGTATGTTACCAAATCCAGATTCTGGATAGAACCAAGCACTTACAGATCGGGTACTATTTCCGTCAGGTAAGTTATTGCTAGTAATTACTACTCTATCGTCTGTACCATCAAAACTTAATGAATTATTTACGTTGTGTAATTGACCGTCTCCAATTGTTACACTGTAAATTCCCGAGTTACTAGCATAAATAGTTTGATTGGTATCTCCAGTATTCCAAAGATAATTGGCATACCCAGTTCCTGCATCTAATAGCACACTATCACCACCACAAGCTCCAATGGTATCTTGAGAAAAGCTAAAAAATGGGGAAGGATTAATCGTTAAATCTAACATGTATACACTGTCACAACCAGCAATCGTTTGCAATGAATCGTAATATATACCACTTTGTGTATAGGTAGTTCCATTAACTGCCCATGACATGCTATCGCAAGCAGAAATGCTTTGGTCAGCATAGAAACTGTAGTTAATGGTTAAGTCCATCGTTACTACACTATCACATCCGTTGACGGTTTGTAAGGTGTCAACATATATTCCGGTTGTGTTATATACATTTCCATTCCAAACTGCACTGTCACAACCTACTTCGCTATCGTTCGTTGAAATTGAATTATGAATGGTTAAATTCAGTGTAACTACACTATCACAGCCTACAGCATTGGTTAGTGTATCGTAATATAATCCACTTGCGGTAATATTATTTCCAGCAAATAACATACTGTCGCAAACAACCGTATCTATAGTAAAAGTAGAAGTTGGAAGAACGTTTAACCTAACACTGTCTTGACAAGAGTTGATTCCATTATTTAACGTTACATAATAAGTAGTAGAAACTGTTGGTGTTGGGCTAATACTAGGAGAAGTTTCACCCGTAGACCAAGCATAAGTTACATCGCCAGTAGTATTATTTAAAAGTGGAGAACTAAAGTTTATCACAGGCCCTTGAGGAGCATAGCCATAACCCATATCCATTCTAGTTCCGTCAGGATCTTGATCTTCAGGATCGTTTTGCCATAATATTCCATTACCATTTAAGTCTGGGTTACCAGCATCAATACCTGGTGAACCTGGAACTAATCTATAATCTCGGTTAGCGGAGTCTACGAATTGAGGAGCCAAGCTTATATTATTATTTCCATTATTAAGCTGACCATAAGAATTATTTAAAATTAAATTATCATTTTGATCAATTATAGAATAATCAATTATTAAATCACTATAGCTTGATGGATTATTGTTCCAAAATTCAATAACATTAGTATTATTAAAAAATATTGAGTTTATAAATATATTACCCAAAGAATTAGTTAATTCTATAGATCGGTCATTATTAATAAAAGTATTGTTGGAAGCTATCAAAGAATCAACACTAAAAATTTTGATAGCACATTCATTATTATTAAATATATTTCCTGTTATTTTAGAACCATTATTAGCTTGAAATCCAGATGGGAAATTATTATAAAATTCACATCCTGAAATATTTCCAAATTGTACTCCTCCACAATAATCAGATGCGTAATTATTTCTAATAATACAATCAGTTATTTGAGTATTATTATTAGAGCGAATACCACCACCACGAGAATTTAAATTACTTGGCAAATTATTATTTTGAATTATACAGTTTATAATAGTATCAAATGAATTTGAATTTATATATATACCCCCTCCAAAGATATCACCAGCTAATGTGCCAGTTCCATTTTGAATGGAAAAGCCATTTATTACAGAATTTCCATTCATGGTAACTACACTACCGCTTTGATTACCATCTATTATGGTGGTTTCTCTATTTTCACCAAATATGTAAAGGCTTTTACTGTTGTAATTAATGTTTTCAAGATAAATCCCGCTACTCACATAAATGGTATCACCATTAGTTGCTGCATCAATTGCTAATTGTATAGTCGAATACTCACTTGGTACCAAGTGCATACTTTGTGTAATATTAAATGCTGGAATATTACTTGTAGCATCTAGTGTTATAGATGCTCCCAAGCAAATGCTGGTATCGTTTTGGACAATGTCTACATTTAGAATGTCTACTACAACGTCATCAGAAGCAGTACATCCATTGGCATCGGTTACAGAAACAGAATATGTTCCGCTATTAACAGCATAAATTTGTTGGGTGTTTTGTCCATTACTCCAAGCATAGGAGTTGTATCCCGATCCTGCGTCAAGTAAAATACTATCTACATTGCAAGCAGTTAAGGTATCTTGATTTAAAGTGAATATCGGAAGGTCATTTACAGAAATTTTAACAGTGTCTTTATTAAAACAACCAAACTGATTTAAAGCAGTTATTTCATAATCCTTTGTAGTTAAAGGAGCGAAACTAACACCATTGGTTACTCCTTGGTTCCATGAGTAAGTATCATTTCCTAAAATATTTAAAGTTGTAGAATCTCCAATACAAATATTTTTATCAACTCCAGCATCTACAGTTGGTAATGGTAATACATATATTTGAATTGAATCTGAACTAATACATTCGTTAGAGTCTGTAACGGTAAGAGTATATAAAGTATTAACATTCGCATTCACTGTTGGGGCATGTACGGAATCTGATGACAATCCATTTGATGGAAACCATTTAAATGAATAATTAGGGTTAGATGAATTAAATCCTAAAGAAGGGTAAATGGATGTGCTTTGGCCCAAGCAAACAGAATCTTGAGTAGATGTATTAGCTAAGCTAAAACTTGGTGAATTATTAATGGTTAAAAATAGAGTAATAATACTATCGCAACCGTTTGCAGAAGTTAGTATATGGGTAGCTGTATTGTTACTTGATGTGTAAGTATTTCCATCTATCCAGGTGAAAGTATCACATTCTTTTTGATTATCAGTTGCAGTTATTTCAGCAGGTTCACTAATAAAAATATTATTTCCAGTTTCGATGCAATTATTATAATCCGTTATAATTACATCATAAGTTCCTGGTTGTAAGTTGGTAGAAGTCTGTGTGGTTTGTCCATCGCTCCATAAATACGAATATGGAAAATTACCTCCAGTTACTGTTACAGTTGCTGTTCCATCACTTCCACCATTACAAGAAACTGAATTTAAAATTGAAGCCGAAACCGATAATTCACTTGGTTCATTAACTGTAATATTTCCATTTTCGGTGCAATTGTTATCATCCGTTATAGTTACAGAATAAGTTCCAGCTGGTAAATTAGTAGCAGTTGCTGTGGTTTGCACATTTGCATCATTCCATAAATATCTATAATTTGGTGTTCCTCCAGTTACTGTAACCATTGCATTTCCATCATTTTCCCCATTACAAATAACACTATCAGAATCAAAATTTAAGACAAGTGGCGAAGATATGGTAACCGATATAGTATCACTATTTTCACAACCATTACTATCTGTAATAGTTACACTGTATTCTCCAGTTGTACTAGCTGTTAATGTTTGATTCATTGTTGCATCGCTCCACAAGTAAGTAAATCCGTTTCCTGCATCTAAATTTAATGTTGTGTTGGCACAAATTGTGATATCGTTACCTAAGTCTACAATTGGAGAATTATTAATTGTTAAGTTTAAAGTAACTGTACTGTCACAACCTCCCATTGTAGGTAGCACATAGGTGGCAGTATTATTACTGGCCGAATAAGTAATACCATCTATCCAAGTAAAAGTGTCACAAGCTACTTGAACATCTGTTGAAGCATTATTGTAATTAAGTGTTAAATCTAATGTAACAATACTATCACAGCCATTATTGGCAGTTAAAGTGTGAGTTGCTGTGCTGTCACTAGCAGTGTAAGTAACTCCATCTATCCAGGTGAATAAGTCACATGAAAACTGAACATCTTTCCCAACAATTACGCTTGGTTCTGTTATTGTAGATAAATCTGAAGCTGTACATCCGTTAGAATCTGTAATAGTAACTGTATAAGTTCCAGGTGATAAATTAATGGCAGTATCTGTTGTTTGTGACAAAGCATCGTTCCATAAATAGTTGTAAGGAAGCGTACCCCCTGCTCCAGTAACATAAGTTTGTCCATTACTTCCACCATTACAAGTAACACTTAGAATATTAGCAGCGCTTTTGTCTAGTTGCATTGTAAATCCAACTGAATAACTTGAGTTATGGTCATTCCAGGTATGATTTCCGCCAGTAAAATGTCCATAATTTTCTGGATCGCTAGTTCCAAAGAAGTTATTTGGTTCATTTGCGCCCCAGTTGGTATAGTTAGCAGGTGTTCCATCTACCCATTTCCAACCACCAGAAGGTTCAGAATAATTAGGGTCATTTACATCTTGATAAAGACCAATCCAACTGTTAGATTGTAATATGCTACCATAAAAAGCTTGTTCCACAGCATTGTGGATTACCAATAAATCTCCACCATTTGATATACATTTTTGTCTGGCATCTAGCCAATTAAGACCTACATTATGGTAATAGATATAATTATTTTGGTATTCTCCTATATAAATAAAATCTGTAAACTGTGGAGGCTGTTGAGTAGTTGCAGAAAGTAAAGCTGGTTCGCTAATGGTTACAGTTCCTGTAGATTGGCAATTGTTATTTTCAGTAACAGTAACCGTGTAGTTTCCAGGCGATAAATTAGTGGCAGTTGCTGTAGTTTGGCCATCACTCCATAAATAACTATTTGTAGAATTCCCACCTGTAACACTAGCTGTTCCATTATTAAGTCCGTTACATATTACATTAGTTCCAGAAACTGAAACTGTTAATGAAGGGGCTATGGTTACATTTATATTATCTGTTGAAGAACATCCGCTAGTGTTGGTTACAGTTACATCATAATTTCCTGTTGTAGTTGCTGTTAAAGTTTGGTTGGTAGAATTATCGCTCCATAGGAAAGTGTCTCCACTACCAGCATTTAATACTATGGAACCGTTGTTACATATTGTAGTATCGTTTCCTAAATCTATTACTGGTAGGGCATCAACAGTTACTGTTACAATATCTTGGCAAGTCGTAGTTCCGCTAGTTACATCTAAAGTATAGGTAGTTGTAGTAGTTGGTGATACTTTTATTGAAGAAGTAGTCTGGTTAGTTGGTGACCAATTGTAAGAGTAATTTGGTGAACTTGAATAAAGATTAGAAATTTCTTGAGTATTTAAAGCTCTATTCCAATAACCCAATTCGTCCATGTATCCGCTAAATAAATACCAGTGACCATTGCCCATATGAAGTTCACCAAAAGTAAGATCAGATGTTGAGCTATTCATTTGAATATTAAGTACTTGTTCTCCAACTTTTTCTCCGTCTATAAAATGTCTTAGCGTAGTTCCATCATAGGAAACTACAACATGTTTCCACTCATTGTAATTAATTGAAACAGAAGCAAAAATATTTGAATTGCTTCCTTGAAGCAAATTAGTACTAAGAGTTCCATCATAATCAATCTGATGTCTAAAAACAGAGGTTCCATTTCCGTTCCATCTTCCCATAATAGTATGTGGTCTATTAGCAAAAGAACCAGGCTTGGTTTCTAAATACACCCAACTAGACATGGTAAAAGCATTGTTATTTCCAATAGATGGGTTAGAAACCACTATTCTGTCTTGTGCACTTCCCCAACCTCCGCTAGAACTTACTTGGAATTGGTAAGCACTATTGTTATTTCCTAGTCTGTCTTGTGCTAACGAAGCTCCATAAACGGTTCCGTTATTTCCATTGCCACTTTGGTCGTTAGCATTTCCATCAAAAGACCAGAATCCTACTTTGCCATTTTCTAAATCTACAGTGCTTAATATTAAGCTATCTCCTTCACAAATAGTTGTATCGTTTTGGGTAATATCTACTGACAAGGTTTCCACTACTAAAGTATCACTCGCTTCACAGCCCAATGCGTCTTGTACCGTTACATGATAAGTGTCCGCTGTAGTAATGTCTATCGTTTGGGTAGTTGCTCCAGTAGACCAAAGATAAGAAGCATGCGACCCAGCATCTAATGTTTGAGAAGCTCCGTTACAAAGAACAATGTCTGCACCTAAGTCTACCATTGGTAGTGGCTGAACAGTAATAGTTACATCACTTTGGCAAGTGGTGGTTCCACTAGTGACATCTACTGAGTAAGTAGTAGTAGCACTTGGCTTGGCAGTAATAGAAGATGTTGTTTCGCCACCTGGGGACCAATTGTAAGTGTAATTAGGTGTACCAGAATATAATTGTTGTATTTCTTGTGTTGTTAATGCTCTATCCCACGTGCCAAAATCGTCTATATCACCTTTAAAATAATCTACAATTCCGCTACCAACATGAAATGCACCAAAATAATTAGTAGCGTAAGAAGGTTGATTACCTCCACCAACCCAGGAAAAGTCTAGATTGGAAAATGATAAAGATTCTGTTGCTAATAACTGACCATCTAAATAAAGTTTTAATGCCGAATTTTCAAAAGTTACTACAACAGTATGCCATTGATTTAATTGTACAGAATTTTCTGTAGAAGAGATTCCAAAATATGTATTTGAGGAAGTCCCGCCAAACCTTACTTTACCATCACTGTATATAGTAATATATTTGTGCCTCCAATAACTTTGTTGTCCAGAAATAAATGATTGAGAACTTGGAAGCTCTGATGCTTTGAAAGTGGTTAAATATGAAAAAGTATTAACACTAGAGGAACCATTAAAAAAGTGATTATTTAGTGAAATATAATCATCATTGCCGTCAAAACTATAAGCACTATTATTATTTCCAAATCTGTCGTTCGTTAAAGTTGCTCCGTTATTAGTTCCATTATTTCCATTACCACTTTCATCGTTTGCATTGCCATTAAATGGCCAGTAACCTACCAAGCCATTATTTAAAGTTCCATTTAATTGACTATTTCCACTTTGAGAACTTCCTCCATTAACACTAATGCTCAACACCAAACTATCACCCTCACAAATTGTAGTATCGTTTTGGGTAATATCTACTGTGAGTACGTCTATTACCATACTATCACTGACCGTACATCCATTGGCATCAGTTCCAGTAACCGTATATGTTCCAGCAGTGGTGGCCGATAAGGTTTGATTGGTAGAACCATCGCTCCACAAGTAAGAAGCAAAGCCCGTTCCAGCATCTAATGTTTCACTAGTTCCCGCACATATTAAAGTGGTGTCGGCGCCAAGATCTAGGCTAGGTGAATTATTTATTGTAAGATCTAATTGATAAACACTATCGCAATTATTGCTAGTTAATGTGGAATCATAATAAGTTCCACTTGTAAAGTAAGTAACTCCATTTTTATCCCAACTTAAACTATCGCATTCTGTTAAAGTTTCTAGATTATAAAAACTATTATTTATTGTTAAGTTCAATACCACTACACTATCACAGCCAGCTATATTGGTCAAGGTATGGGTTGCTGTACTGTTATCAGCAGTATAAGTATTTCCGTCTATCCATGTTAAGCTATCGCATGCTACTTGCGTATCTATACTTAAAGATGTTTGATTAATAGTTAAGTTCATTGTTACAATACTATCACAACCAGCTATATTTTGTAATGTATCGTAATAAGTACCCGATGTGGAGACTGTAGCCCCTTTCCACTGAATACTGTTACAAGCCGTAGAATCTATGCTCACCAAATCTCTTTGGTTAACCGAAATAGTTACATCACTTTGGCAAGTGGTGGTCCCACTAGTAACATCTACTGTGTATGTGGTGGTGGTAGTTGGTTGAACAGTTATTGATGAAGTGGTTTCGCCGCTAGGGGACCAATTAAATGTTTTGTTATTTTGAATAGAATTTAAAGTCCTCATACAACGTACCGATTTTCCTGACATTACATGACCATCAGCTTTTTGAAGCATTCCCCTGTCATAATAAAGTCTTATTTCAAATGCACTGTATTGACCGCCCATACCCCCTTGGGTGGAACTCCACCATATGCCATAATCTCCTAGTCCGCTGTAATTATAACTATGATCACCAAGGATACTATAACTGTAAGTATCTCTTCTCCATCCTCCTGGATGAGCTGCAAAACCAATTGAATCTGATGCAAGTGTATTGGGTGAATTCCATAATCCATTTTGATTATTTGAAATACCTGTACTCTTTAAAATTCCACCTGCATTTAAACTTTGATAACCAGCAGTAACTGTCGTGTCTGAAAATGGATCAAGAAACTTAACAAGTCTATGCCAATCGCTTATGGTTGGAACTTTCCAACCTTCAGGACAAACATTTCTTGAATCTGTGACTGCATAAAAATTATATAATTTTCCGTAAAGGGCGTTATATGATGTACTATCGTTATTATACCAATTGTAAGCCCCGTTACCAATTTGTCCATTTGGAACATTTTCTGTTTCAATTGGAATTATGTCTCCATTTGAATAATGACTTGTAGACAAATTTTGTTGAAACCATTGCTGATATCCAATATTAATTGATGTGTAAAGGTTTCCATCAAAATCAAATATACTTTCCGAATTATTAAGATTTGTAGCCAAAACCAAACTATCGCCTTCACAAATCGTAGTATCGTTTTGGGTAATGTCTACTGTGAGAACATCAATTACCATACTATCGCTAGCATTACATCCATTGGCATCGGTTCCAGTAACACTGTAAGTTCCAGCATTGGTGGCCAATAAGGTTTGAGCAGTAGAACCATCGCTCCATGAGTAAGAAGTAAAGCCTGTTCCAACATCTAAGGTTTCAATAGTACCAGCACAAATTAAAGTAGTGTCGGCGCCAAGGTCAATAGTTGGAAGTGGATTCACCGTTACAACAATATCGTCTGTTGCAGTACAATTATTAGCATATTGCACTGGTGCATCTGTGCTCCATGTAGCTCCATTGATGGTTCCATTATTTCCATTACCACTTAGGTCTGTAACCGTATTACCACTGCCTTCATTAAAGTTCCAATAACCGACCAGTCCAGTTTCATTACCACTTGGTGGTGAAGACATGTAAGACTGAATTTCGGATTGGGTAAGGGCAGTATTCCAATTAGAATAATTACTAATTGAACCATTCCAATTAAAACCTGTTCCATTCTCTTGAGCACCTATTAATAAATTTCCAGTTGTTGCATTCAAAGAAAACTGACCAGCAAAAGAAGTACTAATAAGTGTTCCGTTTTTATAAAATAAAATATTGTCTCCATCCCAAATTACAGAAACATGGGTCCATTCATTGGCTTGAAAGTTGAATCCATTGGAAGAAATTTGGTTATAAGTAAGGTCAGATGCCCTCATTGTAATATAAAATTCATTTGGACTAGAACTTAATCTTCCTACAGCCCACTGTGTGTTAGAACCATTTAGCCATTTAGTCGCTATAGCTTGATTGGTAGATAAATCGTTACATTTTACCCAAGCCATCCAAGATGCATTATTAGATAATATATCTACATTATCTGCCTGTCCAGCATCAACATAATCATCCACGCCATCAAAACTCAAACTATTATTATCACTAGCTATCGTTCCATTACCCACTGTTACATTATAAGTTCCAGCAGTATCTGCAAAGATGGTTTGAGTAGTTTCACCTGTATTCCATAAATAGTTGGTATGGCCAGAACCAGCATCTAGTAAAGTACTATCCCCTTGGCATATAGCTACATCGTTTCCTAAGTTTACTGTTGGAGTTGCTATTACAGTCACGCTTTGTGTTGCAGTATCGGCACAGGCGTTAGGAGTAATATAAGTAACAGTGTATGTTTCTGGCGTAGAAGCATCTAAATCTACTTGACCAGTTGAAGAATTAATTGATAATCCAGCTGTTGCACTAAATATTCCACCCGCAGTTCCAGTAACCGTTGGAATTGGATTAACTGGATTAGGGTCCGAATCGTCCGCACAATAACTACTAGCTGAATAAGCAAAAGTAGCGTAGTCTTGAGGGTTTACAGTTACTACAATATCGTCTGTAGCAGTACAATTATTAGCACTAGTACCAGTTACTGTGTAAGTATTTGTTGTTGTTGGTATAAAGGCAACGCCGTCTGAAACTCCATTATTCCAAGTATAACTATTGTTTCCACTGTTCAAGACCCATTGAACTTCGAGATATAATCTTTTCCTTGTACCAACACAAGGGTCTCCAAAAACACCATTACTAGCTGAAATAGTTACATTATTTTGACCTATTAATAATCCCTCAGCTACTGATTGAGAAGTATTAGAATGGCAAGATCCTACAGAAAAGTTTCCACAACTTCCAGTGGGCAATCCATAACTTGCAAAAACTACATTAGTAAATACCGCTCCCAATGGGGCAGTTAAAGTGGCTGGATTATCTCTTTCATCGGCAGTAGCGCAAATTGTACCATGTGAATTAGCTCCATTTAAAGTTATAGAAGTACCCTCACAAATAATTTGATCAAATCCTGCAGATACATCAACAGTTTCCTGTGAAATATTTATTTGATCGTCGGCTGTACAATTATTACCATCGGTTATAGTAACCGAATAAATTCCAAAAGTTGATACATCTAAAATTTGATTGGTAGAATTATCGCTCCATAAATAGCTATAACCGCTACCTGCGTCTAAAGTTTGAGTTGTCCCCTGGCAAACAGTGAGGTCAGCTCCTAGGTCTACAGTTGGAGATGGATTTACCATAACTACAATTTCATCTGTTGCAGTACAACCATTAGCACCAATTCCTGTAACAGTATAAGTTTTAGCAAAGCTTAGTTGTGAGATTTTGACATTTGATAAACCATTCCAACTGGCATTATCAAAAAGTTGAATGCCAACTAATCCCGTATTTAAATTTCTAAACTCCCATTTATTGATACCAGAAGTTGTTAAACATTCTATATAGTATTGTTTTGAAGTATTAGCAATATTCATAAAAGCTGCTGAATGATTACCTACAGCATAATTCGCAGTTGTAAAAGTTGAGGTTTGAGGATTCCAAAGTCGCATTCCTCCATTTCCCCAAAATCTAAATTCATCTACAGTACCATCATCATAGGTGAACTTCACATATCCATATCCATTAGGGTTAACATCAGCATGGTTAATTATTAATGAAACTAGTTCAGAAGAATTAACATCAATATTCTTTGTGGTATTATTTACAGTTATGGGGCCCCAGGGCAAATCTGAAGCTCCACTATTCATCGATGGTATAAAAGCTACTCCGTCTGTTACACCATTGTCCCATGAATAACTATTTGCTCCAGAACCACTTAAGGTCACATTACTTCCTTGACATACTGTTTGATCATTGCCAGCAGAAACTGTTGGTGAGTTTACAGTAATTGTAACATTATCTGTCGCTTGACATCCGTTTGATGCAGTTCCTGTTAGTGTATAAGTTGTTGTGGAATTAGGTTGTGTAGTTATTGAAGATGTTGTTTCACCTGCAGGTGACCAAATATAATTAACAGGTGTTGCACCATTATAAATTGCTTGTATTTCTTGATTTGTTAAAGCTCTATTCCAGATACCTATATCATCTAATTTGCCCTTAAACCATTCATTACTATATCTTGAGCCAATACAAAGATTACCAGTTGAGGCTAAATTGAAGGAACCAATAGTAGAATTAGCATCTAAAACTCCATTTATATAAATACTCATCTGATTATTATCAATGATGCAAACGAAATGATCCCACTGATTTGAAATAAAGCTATTTGACCAAAGTTCACGATAGCCTCCACCTTTAGCTACAGCCCAATCATATTTATTATTTTGATTCTCTTGCAACAAAAACCCTTCATTAGAACTTGGTTGATTAGTAATTATTCCGTTCCATTCTCCAGTATTATTATCATTTTTAACCCATATAGAAACCGAAACAGAAGTATTTATACTAGATATAGCAGATGCTAAGATATTATCATTGATTCCATCAAAATAATAAGCAGAGTTTGCATTATTAAATCTGTCTGTAGTTAAAACTGAACCACTTACAGTGCCATTGTTGGTATTGCCGCTATTATCATTTGCATTACCATTGAATGGGTAATAGACTAGAAGTCCATTATTTAGATTAGAATTTGTCCCTAAAGTAACTTGGTCTCCAGGACATACTGTTTGATCATTGCCAGCAGAAACAGTTGGTGAGTCATTTACTGTAATATATCCAGTTTTAGTTTCAGTATTACTATTTCCAGAAGCAGTTATAGTTAGGCTTACATTATAAGTTCCAGCAGAAGTGTAAGTATGGGTTGGGTTTTGAAAAGTAGAAGAACTTCCATCGCCAAAATCCCAACTCCAAGCAGTAGCCGTGGATGTAGACCCATCTGTAAAGCTTATTAATATTCCCTCACATACTGTAGTAACATTAGATGTAAATTCGGCGTCTAAGTTACAATCGTTACTAAATGAAGTTTGAGCATCTATATTACCATTTGCAGTAGTCCAATTCGTAGTTGCCCAATTAGCATCATCTACAGAAATACAAATTAGGTTTGGATTATTATAGGCTTTAAATATGGACATGGAGGTATTGTTTCCAGTTCTAACATCTAAATTTGAAAGTTGATTATTTTGACAAAAAAGTTCATTAAGATTAGGCATGTTACTAACTGTCAAAGAGTTAAGTTGATTTGTTGCAGCTGAAAGCCTAATTAGTCCATTATTATTGCTTAAATCTAAAGCTGATAATTGGTTGTTATCACAATAAAAATAATTTAATGATGTATTATTTGTTAAATCTAAAGAAGTAAGTTGATTGCTTTCGCAACGAAGAAACGTTAAGTTAACGTTTTGGGTTAAATCTAAACTACTAATTTGATTATTGTAACATGTAAGTGTTGCCAAAGACGAAATCGCTGAAACATCTATTGAACTCAACTGATTACCATGACAATTTAAAAGTGTAAGTGACGAAAAATCTTCGATTCCAGTTAAATCTGCAATATTTAAATTTTGAAGGTTTATTCTAATTACCCCACTTATATTGGCTGTAGTTACGTAATCGTTATTGGCAATTCCATCGCCCATAGAGTTGGTATCTCCTACACTTACTACAGCACCAGCAGCAGTATGTGTTTCTAAATATGCCTCAAAATTATCATCTGGAACGTAAGTTTTTGGCAGGCTATATCCTGTCCAAGAAATATCATCAATAATAATTGGTTTATAAATGTTTGTAATTTCTATAACTATGTCACCAGAAATATTTATACCTGAAACTGTAAATACATGTTCGTTGTAATCATCAAAAATAGTTGATGTTCCTTTTGAAACTCCATTTACAAATAATTCTACTTGTCTGTTACCAGAGGATTGTTTTCCTTTGTACAACTTAATTGAAAAATCACCTAATCCACCGGAAATTGTCGAAGAAGTAATCTTTCGTGGATTGGTAGGATCACCATAATTTAACATCAATGCAGGAAGAGAAATTCCAGAATTATTAGCATCGCCACGGGCATCGCTTGACTGCGAATAGGTCCATGTTATTGAAGAATTACCAATGAAACTACCATCATTAAAACTATTTATAGCATTTGAATTGGTAAAATCTTCAAACCCACCTGGGCAATCGTTACTAAAACTCATGTGGGAACTAATACTACTATTCGCAGTTGTCCAATTGTTGGTGGCCCAAGAAGCGCTATCAACGGAAATACAATTTAGATTAGGATTAGAGTAAACTTGAAAATTTGTAAAACTAGTGTTATTTGTATTTCTAGCATCTAATGATTGTAATTGGTTATTGTAAGCTCTTAAATCTGAAAGACTAGTACAGGTAGAAATATCTAAGGCAGATAATTGGTTATCACTACAATCTAAAATTGTTAAAGCAGTATTCCAAGTTAAATCTAAAGTTGTTATTTGATTATTTTGGCAGTCTAACCTTACTAGTGAAGTGTTTTGGATAACATTTAAACTAGTTAGTTGGTTATTATAACATCTAAGTGTAGTCAAAAAAGAAATTGCTGAAACGTCTAATGTTGTTAATTGATTGTCATAACAATTTAAAAGTGTAAGTGATGAAAAATCATCTATTCCAGTTAAATCTGCAATATTTTGATTAGACACATTTAAGTTAGTCACCCCACTTATATTGGCTGTAGTTACCAAATTATTATTGGCAATACCATCGCCCATAGAATTGGCATCTCCCACACTTACTACATTTCCACTAGCATCGTGTGTTTCTAAATATACCTCAAAATTATTATCTGGAACAGTTGTTGTTGGCGGGCTATATCCTGTCCAAGAAATATCATCAATAATAACTTGTTTAGATGTAATATTAACAATCTCAATAATAATATCACCAGAAACATTTATCCCTGAAACTGTAAATACATGTTCGCTAAAGTCATCAAAAGGAGTTGAAGTACCTTTTGAAACTCCATTTATAAACACTTCTACTTGTCTATTTCCACCGCCCGTAAATCCTTTATAAAGTTTAATAGAAAAATCGCTCACTCCACCAGTAATTGTCGAAGAAGTAATTTTACTACCATCAGCCGACCTTCTTAACATAAGAGCTGGTAAAGAAATCCCAGAATTATTAGCATCACCATTCGCATTTCTTGAAGCAATATAAGTCCAAGAAATTGAAGAATTTCCAACGAAAACTCTATTAGTGTAACTAGCTGTAGCATTTGAATTGGTGAAATCCTCTAGACCTGGAGGAGACTGAGAATAAAGATTCAATCCTAAAAAAAGGAAAATATATAATAATATGTAATTAGAAAATTTACTCAAAATTAACTTTTGAAAATTTATAATATATAGTTAACATATAAATATACTACTAACAGAGAAATATCGTTACATTTTTTGGCAATAAAAAGCCCTAAAGTTGACTAAAGCATACTTTTTATTGATAAATGCAGGTTTTAGATAGACGAAAAAAGGGAATTAAAACAAGTTTCAAAGTAAAATTCAAATAAAATAAACATATAAATAAATAGTTAATTTTATAAAATACTTAAATGAACTATTTTTTTAAAATACTGCTATTTTTAATTTTTTGGAGCGCTTATGCATATCCATTATTTTCACAAATTCCAGTGTTCTCTAACCCAATAATAAAAGGAGGATATTCCAACCCTTCTATTTGTAAAGTTGGGGATGATTTCTACATTGTAAATTCTTCTTTTGAATATTATCCTTCGTTACCTATTCACCATAGTAAAGACTTTGCAAATTGGAATTTAATAAGCCATGGAATTAATAAAAAAGAACAGTTTTCAGGAAAAATAAACTTACTAAATAGCAATTTAAATAGTGGCATTCAAAACCCAACCATGCGCTACCATAATGGGAAATTTTACATTGTAGCTAACTCCAAAAAAACAGGCGAAAAAAAACTAACATCCCAAAATATAAACTTTGTAATTAGCGCCAAAAGTCCAAAAGGCCCTTGGTCAAACCCTATAATTATAGAAGATTTAAAAGCAGATAAAATAGATTTGTTTTTTGATAATAATAAGGTATTTGTTTCATATTCTGAAGGTGAAAAATCAAGCAATATAAGTAGCCTTTGGCTGCAGGAACTGGACTCTACAACCTTTCAATTCATTGGTGAAAGAAATTTATTATGGACAAATTATTCTTTTAAAAATTATGTAGAAAATTCACATATTTATAAAAAAGACAGTGGCTATCTATTATTAATAAATTTTATAGACTCTAGCAACTATAGAACTTCAAAAATTTACAATTGCAAAAATCTTAATGATCCATTTAAAAATAATATAGAAATATATAATTCTAATAATCCTTTAAAAAAATGGATGAGTGACTTTAGAAATACCGATATGGTAGAAATTTCCAATAATCGCTTAGTTTTTGTTGGTGACGGAATACGAAATAAAGATTATAACCCTTCAAATATAGGAAAAGAAACTTTTATTGCCTCATTAGAAAATGACACTACACAAAACTCGAATAATCTAACTTTTGAAATTCAAAAAAAACAAGCTTACTTTTTACCAATTAATGATTTAGAATACGAGCCCCCTACTTTAAGTTATGAATTTTACGATAATAAACTAGATATAAACTGGGTTCATAGAAAAGAAAAACTAGAGAATAGTTATGATTTAATTACTGAAAACGGATTTGTTAAAATGAATTGCCTATCTCCTGTTATTAATAAAAATACTGGATATAATTTTATTGGGCTTAAACAAAAAGAAAACAACTTTGAAGTATCTACCACTATGATTTTTAATCCTACTCAAAACGGTGAAGAAGCAGGACTTTGTATGATTCAAAAAGATGACAATTACATACTTTTTGATGTGAAACGAGAAGACAATGAAAATGTTTTACAATTAGTAATAAACCCAAAAAATAAAAATGCCATTTTAAAAAAAGATTTAGTAATGAAAAAATTTAAAAACCATATCGAGCTAAAGATTAGTTCCGATAACGGAATTCAACAATATTATTACAGATTCCAATCCAACGAATTATGGAAGCTTTTTGAAACTTCTTCAAGTGAAATTGTACTATCAGAGGGAAATACAGCTTCATGTTTTGGGTTGTACGCTACTTCTAACGGAACTAAAAGTAGTAACTTTGCAAAGTTTGATTTGTTTAAAATTATTTACCTTAACAGTCCCATTCTACTAAAAAAACATGAGTGAAATATTTCACCAAATTTTATAAAACTTTAGAACTTTATAATATCATTAATGACAAACAAAACTGAAATAAAACGAATATTTAACTTGCAGTCAAAAGCAAGTAATGTTTTAAGTTTAAGAAATTCTTCTTATAAAGAAAGGGTAGAAAAAATTAAAAGCATTAGAACCTTTATTTCAAAAGATGCCAATCTTAAAAAAATAGCAAACGCACTTTACAAAGACCTTAAAAAATCGAAAGAAGAGGTAATAAGTACGGAAATCACCCCTACCCTTTTAAATATTAAACAGGTTTTAAAAAATCTAAAACAATGGATGAAAGACGAACATGTTCCTTCCCCACTAACTATGGTAGGCACGTCTTCTTTTATCAAATATGAGTCTAAGGGAAATATTCTTTTAATTTCACCATGGAATTATCCAATATTTTTATCATTATACCCACTAATCTATGCAATTGCTTCTGGAAACTCGGTAATTTTAAAACCTTCTGAAATTTCTACACATTCTTCCAAAGTGATTAAAAATATTATTCAAACACTCTTTAAAGAAAATGAAGTAGCTGTAATAGAAGGTTCTGTAGAAGAATCTACAGAGTTACTAAAGCTACCATTTAACCATATTCATTTTACAGGAAGTCCTAGAGTAGGAAAAATAGTAATGGAAGCTGCTGCAAAAAACTTGTCTGGCATTACTCTAGAATTAGGTGGCAAATCTCCTGTAATAGTGGATGGAACTGGAAATATTAAAAATATTGCTCAAAAAATAGCCTGGGCCAAAACTCTAAATTGTGGCCAAACTTGTATTGCTCCCGACTTCGCATTATTAAAAAAAGAAAATCTACAAGATTTTATCACCCATTTTAAAAATTCAGTAGCACAGTTCTATAATGTAAATAATCAAGGAATTGAGAAATCTAGCGACTACGGAAGAATAGTAGATGATATTAATTTTAAGAGAATTGATGGGATTTTAAAAGATGCCGTTAAAAAAGGAGCAAAAATAGAAACTGGCGGAGAAATCAATAGTAAGGAAAAATTTATGTCCCCTACTTTATTGTCTAATGTAACTCAAGATATGCTGGTAATGCAAGAGGAAATATTTGGCCCAATTTTACCAGTCATTACTTTTGAAAACAATAGTGATGTCATTGAACTATTTCAGAAAATGCCCTCTCCACTTGCAATTTATATTATGAGCAGTAATAAGAAAAATATTAAATACTTTATGGACAATACTGTTTCTGGTGGAGTGTGTATAAACGAGTTAATGCTAACTGTAGTAAACCCAAATCTGCCCTTTGGCGGTGTTAATAATAGCGGAATTGGGAAGTCTGGAGGCAAGCATAGTTTTAATGATTTTTCAAACGAAAAAGGAGTAGTTAAAAAGAATTTTGGAAACTTTCTTAAGTTGGTGTATCCCCCATTTAAAAAAAGTATTTTTAAATACTTTAAATATATTGTAAAAATATAATGTTTCAGAATTATAAATTCTACTCGCTCATTGGAATAATTTCAATTTTTTTCTTTTTTTCCAAATGTCAAGAAAAAAACAATGTTAAAACATTTGTAAACCCATGTCATTGTAATGACTTAATCTACGATGAACTTTACAATCACTTTTTTATTGAGGAAAGAACCAATCCTTATACTGGTAAATGTCAAGAATATTTTAAAAATGGAAAAGTAAGTCTTGAAAAAGAATTTGTCGATGGTAAATTAGACGGTAAAATGATCACCTACCGAAAAAGTGGGAAAGTAATATCAATTGTAGAGTTAAAATTAAATTTTATCGACGGGAAAACTATTTTTTACAACAAAATGGGAAATGATAGTCTTGTACAACAATACAAAAGAGGGGAGCTAATTGCCGATGGACATTAATGCCTCAAAATTTTGCTCAATCTCTGTTTTTATTTTTTTGATCTCCGCTTGAAGCTCTTTCAATTTTTCAGAATCATTAGTTTCATAAAGCTTAAACTCTAAGCTAGTTTGTTTCTCTTCCAAAGATGTAATTTTCCTTTCTAAAGATTTTTGCTGATTCTGGTTTTTTTTATTTTTTTTAACTGGTTTTTCAACTTGTTTTTTTAACTCTTTTACTTCGTTAGCTATGCCTCCATAATAGCTGTTTATAAACTGTGTAACTGGTTCGTGATATACTTTAATAGTTTTATCTTTAATGAAATAAACCCTGTCTGTGAGGCCGTCCAAAAAACCTCTATCATGAGATACTAATAATAATGTCCCTTGGTAACTGGCCAATGCATCTTTTAATATTTCTTTAGAAAACATATCTAAATGGTTAGTGGGTTCATCCAGTACTAAAAAATTATTTGGCTGTAAAAGAAGTTTACAAAGAGACAATCTAGTTTTTTCACCACCTGAAAGTACTTGTACTTTTTTCTCTGTGTCATCACCAGAAAATAAAAAAGAACCCAATATTTGGCGAATGTTTTTTCGTACCTCACCAACAGCTACATCATCTATAGTTTGAAAAACTGTTTTTTTAGGATCTAATTTATGAGCCTCATCTTGAGCAAAGTAACCCATCATTACCTTATGACCTAAGTCTATACTGCCTTTAAAATCAATATCTTTAACTATACTTTTAATAAAAGTGGATTTACCCATTCCATTTTTACCAATTAAGGCTATTTTCTCTCCTCTTGAAATTGATATATCTACACTAGAAAAAATTTGTTTATCTCCATAATCTTTTTGTAAACCTGAAATTTTTAGCGTCTCTTTTCCTGAGTGAGATGGTTCTGGGAATTGAAATTTAATGCTATCTTTCTCTAACTGATCAATCTCTATATCTTCAATTTTATCTAGTTTTTTAATTAATGATTGAGCAAAAGCAGCCTTGTTTTTTTTTGCTCTAAACTTATTAATTAGCTCCTGAGTGTGCTTCACCATCTTTTCTTGATTCTTCTTTGCTGCAATTTGAGTTATAATTTCTTCCTCTCTTAATTCTAAATATTTTGAGTAGTTAGATTTATAATCATAAAGTTTACTATTAGCCAACTCAATAGTTCTGTTGGTAATATTATCTAAAAAAGTCTTGTCGTGAGAGATTAATAGTATAATACCTACATAATTTTTTAAGTAACTTTCTAGCCATTGAATGGACTCAATATCTAAATGATTAGTGGGCTCATCTAGTAATATAACATTAGGTTTTTGTATTAAGAGCTTAGCAAGTTCTACTCTCATTTTCCATCCCCCAGAAAAACTTGAATAAGCTTGAGCGAGTTCCTTTTGTTCAAAACCTAAACCTTTTAAAATTAATTCTGCATCCTTTAATTGGTTGTCTCCATCTAGCAGTGACAACTGTTCATTAAGATCAGAAAGTTCTGTTAAAAGCTTTAAATAGCTTTCTGATTCATAATCTGTTCTTGTTGTAATTTCTAAATTTATTTTATCAAGCCTATGATTAATAGATAATAGTTGCTTATTAGCCATAAGAACCTCATTCAAAATTTCCTCATTCGAGTTTACATTTATTTCTTGAGGTAAATAACCAATACTTAGCGAGTTGGTAGTGTTGATAGTTCCAGAATTTGGCTTTTGTTCTCCAGTAATTAGTTTGAGCATGGTTGATTTACCAGCACCATTTTTTCCAACAACCCCAATTTTATCCTTTGGATTGATTTGAAAAGAAATGTTTTTATACAAATCTCTTCCTCCAAAACTAACTGTAATATTTGTTAAATTAAGCATAAAAAAAGCCCTTAAAAAGGGCTCAAATATATTAAATATTAGGACTTAGAAATGCCACAAGTCGTGCTCAAAAGTGAAAATTTCATTTCTTATTTTTTCAGATTGTAACAATGCATCAAGGCCATCCCAATTAGGTGAAACTGCTCTATCATATACATTGCTCTCTTTTTTAACAAATGAAGAAAACTGTCTTTTCCAAAATAAATCGTCAAAACTCATTCTCTGTGCATCATTAGCATCATTATAAACAAAGAAGTTTTGGAAAACATATCTACACTCTGGAAAATATAACCAAAATAGATTTTTAAGTCCATCAACTTCGGTTGTTACTGGATTTCTAGAGTAAACTACGGGTGAAATACCAATAATACGTACATCAAGCATAGACCTTTGTTTGTCAAAAAACCAATCTTCTTTAAGATCATATCTAATAATATCTCTACTTGTATATGGTTCAACTACATCAATTTTAATTACTTCACCATCAGCATCTACTGCTGGCTCTTGATTTCCTAACTCATCAGTTTCAATTGAATCTCTAGTAGTTTCAGTACCAAACATAATTTCTAACTCCTTTTTAAATTTTGGATCTTCAAGGTTTCCATTTTCAGGCTTTAATGGAAATCTAAATTTATCATCTAAATCAATTCCATGTAAATCATAAAGTGTTAAAGAACCTTGGTTTGCGCCATATTTAATAACATCAAATAATGAAATTCTATCATTTTGAGGTTCTAAAGGATAATACAATTTATGATTCATTTTTTCTCTTAAATCAATTACTCTCCAAATACGCTTTGACCACATAACGTCAGCTTCTCTTAAATGAATATAAGAAACTACTCTTTTAGTAGGTATATGTTCTTGAATATAAACTCCATCCAAAACACTAGACTCTAAGCTTATACCAGAACCTGGTAACTGGCCAAAAGATGTTGAAGCAATTGAGAAAAATATAAATATGTATATAAATTTTTTCATGATTATATAAGTTTAATTACGATACCACCATCAAGTTGGGATACTTTACCTCCTGGCCCCTTAACTTTTACCATTGTAAAGGTTAAATTTCCTCCTTTAGGGATTTTTTTTATGGCAGCTTTCATAAGACCTGTTAGTCTATTATTAGTTGATTTGTAGGTAATAGGTGATCCATTTTTAGTAGTATACATTGAAAAGCTAACTACCTGATAAGGTACATCAAGTGGGCTTTCACCAAGTTTTGCTGTTATAGAAGAATAACTAGTTGCATTAACTTTTTTAAGTCTTCCACCAGATTTATTTGCAAAATAAGCAGTTGGTTTAGGTAAGGGGAATATTCTAAATATCTCATTAGCTAATTCAACATTCTTCCCATTATCATCAATTGCAGAAACAATAAGTTTTGCTGTTTTTGCTTTGGTACCCGAAACTTTTGCAATATAAAAACCTTTACTATCGGGACCACTAACAGAACATCCTCTTCCAGAAAGTCTAATAGCTTCGGGCTTATATCCAGAAGCAGAAACTTTAATTTTATTACTCCAATTCATATATAAAACCTGTAAATCTGCAGCAGAAATAGCTGCGTTTGGTGCACCAACAGAATAATTGAATTTCCAAGGTTTCCACTTTTTAACGCCTTTTTCTTTTACAGCAATGAATCCTGTTAATTCATGATCCCCGACAGAACCAGAAATTTTGACACTTTGGCCCGCTTTACCTTTAAAGGTTTGCATTGATTGAATATCTTGATTAGATTCAGATTTTGTCATTTGAGTAGAATCATCAACCCAATATTTCAATTCCATTGCTTCAGAAGAATCATAAGCAGCTATCATAACCCTTAAACCCAGTGAATCTCCCTGGTTTATATAACTGGTCGCAGAAAATGCCAAAGGATCAATCTTATTAAAATTAAACGATTGTACCTTTACTCTTGAAGCTACTAATTGAGAAGCTAGAGTTTGAACTTGTAATATATCTGATCTAACAGATGTCATTACTGCAGTTGCAGCAACAATAGGAGCATGATCGAATTGACCAAAAATCCAAGGATATTCTTCATCGTGATTCAAAACTTTTTTAGGGATTGTCATTCTAACATAAATATTTTTAACTGTTTCTGCGTCTTTTGGATCTAATTTATTCTCTTCTAATTCAAATTCTATAATAGAATCCACAACCTTTTCAAAAGCTTTTCGATCACCTTCACTAATTAAAAAATCTGGATCTTCTATTAAGGTTGTATCAAATTTATAATTATAAACTACGTTACCTTCTAGGGTGTCACTAGGGTGATTGGCAATTAAAGCAATCAAACCATTCCTAAAGTGGTGTAAATTATCCATAAGATGAATCCCCTCAGGAGCTATTTCATCAAAACTTTTACCAGCTAATAATCTAGTTGGTGTATCGTAATCATCTTTTTTCATGTAGTTAGATAAATCACGAATATGAATGTAACCTTCATCATCAATATGAAATAAAGGATTATGATATTCGTCATGATCTGTATTTAAACCATGTAACTCATGATGCTCATTAACATCAATAATTCCAAGATTATTGACTTTTTCAACAAGAGTTTTAAGCTTTAATTTTGCATCAGCATCATCACTAATAATAGCATTTTCAATATCATCAAATTCTGAAAACTGAGTATTTTTATCACCAGCTGATATTAATAAATATAGATTTCTCTTTACTACATCATTACAAATGTGTCTTGTCAATTCAACAATTTCATCATTGGTACCTTTATGAAATTCTACCCTTTTAAGCTCGTCAGGTGGTGCTCCGGTTGCTTTTAAAGTAGCTAATTTAGTATCGATTTCTCCAGAAAGATTTACATTAAATGTTTCTACTTGCTCAATACTACTCTCTAATTTATTATTTAAAGTAATGAAAGCATTAATAATTTCTTTAGATACATTCATAGCTAAAAGAGCCATGAGCACTAAGTACATTAATCCAATCATTTTTTGTCTTGGCGTTTCCTTACCTCCACCCATAATTTAATTTTTTGTATTAATTAATAATAAATTATTTATTCATATTCATAGCTGAAAGCATATTTCCGTATACGGAATTTAAAGCAGCTAAGTTTGAGGTTAAGTCAGACATAGTTTCTTTGTATTTTTTAGTGTCATCAACGGAAGATTGTAAATTACTCACAATATTTGTTATACCTGTTGACATTTCTTCACTAGCTTTTGAAAGTGCTGAAACACCTTCTAATTGCATTTCATAAAGATTATTAAGTTGAGTAAGATTTCCTGAAACTTTATCTAACTGGTCTCCAAAGTTCGAATTACCAGATGATGTAGCTGTGATTTCAGTTATTGAAACAGCAGCCTTTTCGTAAGCATTAGATAATTCATCAACTTTATTAGTAGCCCCTTTTAAATTGTCAATGTAATCATTGGTAGCGTCAGAAGCAGAACCAATGTCGCTTAATTTATTTGCATTGTCGCTAAGACTCCTCATTCCAGAACCTAAACTTTCGATTAATTCTGGTTCAATTTTAGCCTTAGCAAGCATATTATCAAGTTGTTCAACTACAGACTCGTTTGAAGCTTCTGGCAAATTATTAACAGAATTACTATCCGAGTGGCCAAGAGCTAACTCTGGATAAGCAATAGTCCAATCTATTTCTTCATGTAACGGTTCGTGAGCAGATAACATAAATATTACAGCTTCAACTCCTAATCCAGCAATAAGCATTATCCCAGCACCAGGCCAGTGTTGTATTTTAAACATCGCACCAATAATAACAATTGCACCACCGTAACCGTAAACATATTTCATCCCAGTTTTAAACTTGGTACTTTCAAAAAAACTCTCTCCTGAACTCATAATTTTATATTTTATTTATTTATATACTTTTAATGAAATTAATAATTAAAAATCCCCTTCTCTGTTTGGGCCACCTCTGCCTAGGTAGTTCATAACACTTCTGAAACCAATGTAACTTTTAGCTGTGTCTTGATATTCATAAGTTCTTGTGCCATTTTGAAGGTAATACCCTATATCTTTCCAAGAACCTCCTCTAACTACCTTTCTTTTCATTGATGGTGGATCATGATCAAGAGCATTATAAGTATATTCAGTATTCATATCGTGACCAAAATCATAAGAAGATGCATCATAAGCAGTTCTACACCATTCAGCGACATTACCAGCCATACAATACAGACCAAAATCATTTGGGTGGTAAGAACTTACTTTTACAGTGTTAAAGCCACCATCTTCCATATATCTTCCTCTTATTGGTTTAAAGTTACCCAAGAAACATCCTCTAGAATTTCTTGCGTAAGGACCTCCCCACGGATATGGATTGTTATCCATTCCTCCTCTAGCTGAATATTCCCACTCTGTTTCACTAGGTAATCTAAAGTCTTGAACAAAAGCTTCATATGAAGAAACTCTATATGAATTCAATAGCTGTGTTCTCCAAACGTTAAATGCATTACATTGTTGCCATGTGACACCAACAACTGGGTAATCGTCATACGCAGGATGCCAAAAATACATATTAGTCATGTACTCGTTATTGGAATAGGTAAAATCATGAATCCAACATAAAGTATCAGGATAAACATTTATAATTTCTTTTATAATAAATCTTGAACGATCCTCATGACCTCTAATAGCATTATTTTGACCTTTACTATTTCTGAATCCTAAATCTCTATCTCTTCCACTAGGCTGGCCAGGATCAACAGGAAAAGCAACGTCAGGATTCTTCATTTTAATTCTATGGTCTGTAGCTACTTGGGCTGCAGAATTTGAAAGTCTTTTAATTAATGGTCTGCCTTTTTTAGCTGCTTCTTGCAAATCTATCCAATAATATTCAAACATCAATTCTCTTGTATCAATTTCTTTTCTATTGTAGAATCTTTCGCTTTGACTTAAAAACATTTGAGCTAATGGAACTGCATATTCCTCATTTTGTCCTTTTCCGGGGTTAAATGAATTGTAGCTAAATCTTTCATTCCAATTAAGAGCCCACTCAGATTGATCTCTTTCTGATAAATCGTCATCATAGGTTGGAATTAGAAATAAATCTGGGAATTCCTCACCTAAAATTCTTCTAGCGATAGAATCTTTCACCCAATTTACAAACTGACGATATTCATTATTAGATATTTCTGTTTGGTCCATATAAAAGGCAGCAACGGAAACAGTTTTAGTTTCATTATTATGATTATTTGGAACATCTTGATCACTTGGACCCATGTTAAATGCACCTGCAGGAACATATAACATTCCATAAGGATCAGTTTGAAACCACATAGGTCTGTTTGAGGCACCAATAAGCTGACCATTACTAGATTGTGTAGTACAGCTAGAGACTAGCATAACGATTAAAAGGAAATTTAATATATTTTTCATTGCAAAAATTTTTTTATTCAATCTTCCAGATTAATATGAAATCAGAACATCTATAACGTTAAAAGTTTTAAATAGTTTCATGTTTTATAAAAATCGAGGGTTTTTCGATTTCTCAACATTCATAGGTTTAGCTATTCTAAAACAATAATTTAACATCAAATCGTGTGAACCATTACTATATTTTCCAATAACACTAGTTGTAATTCCGTAGGCGTATCCAACCTTAAGCATACTACCATCTGAAAATGGATGTTGGTAACCAAACATTGGAGCAATTTCATCACCAAATCTGTAAGAAAGTCCTCCCCATAACATATTTTTGTAAAGAGCATTAATATTAATATCCATAATTGAAGATGAGCCATCAGACTTAATCAAAATACTTGGCCTTAACTCAATATCTGCGTTCAAATCGTAATTAAATCCTGATGTAATCCAATAATGATGAACATTTTGAACGTTTAAGTTTTCTAAATTAAAACTTCCCAAGTGAGTTGCAGATAAACCAAAATAAAGCAATTTGGTTTTGTAAAACAATCCTAAATTGATATCCGGAACTGTACCATTGGCACCATCTTCTGGAATAGTTTTATCATAATCAGAAGTATGATTTGTACCTTGATCAGGGGTAATCCAATCAGCCTTAAAACTTTTCTGAAAAACCCCTACGCTTGCTCCTATGCCTAAACGACCTGAACCAATAGGTAAGTGATAAGAATAACTTAAACGAGCAATATTGTTTTTTTCAAAACCTAATTGATCAGAAATATAAGTAAGGCCCAATCCACCACGTACAATTTCTACCGGTGACTGAACATTTATTAAAGCTGTTTGGGGACTCCCCGTGAATCCAGACCACTGTTGCCTACCTATCATAGTAATACAAATATCGTTATGCATACCTGCAGATCCAGGGTTAAATGATAAATTATCAAACATATAATGTGTTATTTGATAATCTTGCTGAGCAATTGAATTACCACAGAAGGTAAAAGCAATAAGATATATTATAAATTTCTTCATTTATTTATTTGACTATCAATTAATTAACATTTTAAAATTGAAGTATTTTATTAATTGTTAAACACGAAAATACAAAAATTAGTGTGTAAATATAATAAATTATTAACTAATTTAACTTCCTGTAAGTCTTCCACCACAAATCAGGTATTATTCCATTTTGAGCAATCACGTAATCATTGCGGTTACATGGAATTAAATGATGGCGTTCAAATTTAAAATCTTTTGTAGGTGGATATGGAACCTCTAACCACCATCTATTTGATTTTGTACTCTTATGAAATATTAGATTATGGTTGGTGTCTTCGTGATAAACTGAGTACTTAATTAAATCTTTCTTGGATCCAATTGGATAATCTTTCTTTCTTTCTGAAAACCCAAGAATTAAAAAAAATACCAGCTGAGCAACTAATTCACTATCTACATTTTTTAATTCCCCGGTTTTTAAATTATAAAAGCCAACACTAGAAATTTTATCACTTAAACCAGCATATTTAATCATTTGACACATCTCGTTTCCGAAAAACCCATTAGGATGCTTACTTTGAGTGCTACTAAATTCTGAATTTCTTAAAGAAGATAAATCAACACTTAGAATGTCAGTATTTCTTAAAATGGGCTCAGATTTTTCAATTGAACCTTGAAGCTCTCCTAACCTTATATAATCAAAAAAAAGATCATCAAAAAATCTTAAATCATCCGAGCTAATATAAAATTGCTGACATCCTAAAATTGAAAAATTAAATAGTAAATTGGACTTATGAAGTAATAAATGGTTTATAAAATTATCGGATGAAATTTCTGACTCTTCGTTGAGAATAATATCAAAACGATTATCAATACAAGTTAAATTAACTGGTAATTCTAATTTTTCATATCCTGAATAATTAGGAAAAGTTAAATCCTGAGAACCACCTAAAATAATTAACAGTTTTCCTTTTTTTTGAACTTCAAAAGTAATTTCTTTAATAGCTGCATAGGTGTCTTTTAATTCAGCACCTGATTCGAGAATTCCAAGGTCAGAAATCTTTAGAGAGCCTTCCCAATTAAAATTATAAAGCTTTTTTCTAATATTAAAATGGTCAAAGTCTTCATTTCTGATTATTGAAGACCCTTTATTTTCATTAATAGACAAAAACACTATATCTGAATTTTCCCAGTCTGGAAAATCGTTGATATAACAATCAATTACAGATCCGATTGTGTTTTTAGAAACCTCGATTTTTTGAGTTGGTTTGAAATAAATTTCAAGATCCATCTATTTGGTTTTTAGAAAGTTTTTTGCTTCTTCCAAAGTAATTTTAGAAGGATCTTTGGAGGCTGCTAGCTGTTTTTTCTTTTTGCCAGAAACAACAAAGAATTTTCCCCACCTACCTTTTTGGATAGAAACACCATCATTTTCCCAGTTCTGTATTACTTTTTCAATTTCTTTTTTCTTTTTTTCTTCAATTAATTGTGAGATGTCTTCAAATGTAAGATTGTCAAAATCATACTTTTTATTTACATTAATAAATAACTCATTCCATTTTATAAACGGACCAAACCTACCCGTTCCTTTAGATACTGGAAGATTTTCATATTCTGCTACAGGTGCATTGGCCTTTCTTTTATCATCTATTAGCGAAATGGCACTATTTAGCAAAACTTCATCGGGCTCAATCCCTTTTGGAATAGAAACGTTTTCAGTGCCAAACTGAATGTAGGGTCCAAACCTTCCAACTTTAATAGACACATCCAAATCTTCATGCTGACCAAGTAATTTAGGATAATCAAATAATTTCAAAGCTTCTTCTAGGCTTATAGTTTTAATGTGTTGCCCTTCTTTTAGACTTGCAAATTTTGGTTTTTTAGTTTCATCTGCTGTGTCTCCTATTTGAGCAATCGGACCGTATTTCCCAAGCTTTACAAACAGTGGCTCACCACTTGCAGGGTCTTTGCCTAAAAGCCTTTCTCCGTTGGCTCTTTCTGCATTCTCTTTAGTATACTCTATAGTTTTATGGAAAGGGGAATAGAAACTAGATAACATATCTGTCCACAATAATTCGCCTTTGGCAACTGAGTCCAATTCTTTTTCAATATCAGCAGTGAAATTATAATCCATTATATTTTTAAAATGCTCCACTAAAAATTCATTAACAACTTCACCCGTGGTGGTTGGAAATAATTTTTTCCTATCTGCTCCGAAATTTTCATTTAAATCAATTTCATCAATAGAATTTTTAATTAAAGTCAATTTTTTAATTAGTCTAGTTTTTCCGTCTAAATCTTTATTTTCAACATATCCTCTGTCTTGAATTGTCTTTATTGTTGGCGCATAAGTTGATGGCCTGCCGATACCCAATTCTTCTAACTTTTTAACTAATGAAGCCTCTGTATATCTTGCTGGGGGTCTTGAAAATTTCTGAGTAGCTGATATTTCATTACAGTCTAATTTTTCACCTTTAGAAACATCCGGAAGCTCATCACTCTTATCATCGGAATTTTGTAGTTTATATAGTTTTAAAAACCCATCAAATTTTATTACTTCTCCAATGGTATTAAAGTTATGTTTTTGCTCCTGATAACCTATTTCTATAGTTGTACGTTCAATCTCTGCATCACTCATCTGAGAAGCCATTGTTTTTTTCCAAATCAAAGAATATAATTTATCTTCTGGAGATCCATCACCAATAGAGCTAATTGAAAAATTAGATGGTCTAATAGCCTCATGTGCTTCTTGAGCAGATTTGTTTTTGTTTTGATATTTTCTTGGGTTACAGTAATTAGAACCGTAGTCTTTTTCAATTTGTTTTTGGATTGAAGTCATCGCGTCCATAGATAGACTTACAGAATCTGTTCTCATATAAGTTATTTTTCCAGATTCATATAATCTTTGAGCTACAGACATTGTTCTAGAGACATTAAAACCCAAAACTCTACTAGCTTCTTGCTGAAGAGTTGAAGTAATAAATGGAGCTGAAGGTGTTCTTTTACCGGGTTTTTGAGAAATCTTATTAACCAAAAATTCTTTATTCTTTGATGATTCTAAAAAACTTTTTGCGTCTAGAAAAGATGAAAAATTAGATGGTAATTCTGCTTTAAAAGCAACTCCTTTAGATTCAAACTCTGCAACAACTTTGAATGTACCTGTGGGCTGGTGATTTATAATTTTATTTTCTCTTTCTACAATTAATTTTACCGTAACAGATTGAACTCTACCAGCAGAAAGGCTAGGTCTAATTTTTCTCCATAAAACTGGAGATAATTCAAAACCAACAATTCTGTCAAGAATTCTTCTAGCTTGTTGTGAATTGACTAAATCTTCATTAATCACTCTTGGTGATTCAACAGCTTTAAGAACTGCTTTTTTGGTGATTTCATTGAACGTTATTCTTTTTGTATTTTTAACATCTAAATTTAGTGCGTGGAGCAAATGCCATGATATAGCCTCCCCTTCTCGATCCTCATCTGTTGCTAACCAAACTGTTTTACACTTTTTAGCAATACTTAAAAGTTCATTTACAACCTTTTTCTTTTCTTGAGGGACAACATATGTTGGCGCAAAGTTATTTTCAATGTCAATGGGATCTCCCTTCCTGGGCAGTTCTCTAATATGCCCGTAACAAGATTTTACTACAAAATCACTTCCTAAAAAACCTTCAATAGTTTTTGCTTTAGCGGGGGACTCTACAATTACAAGATTATTCATATAAAAACTTATTTGTTAAGCTAAAAAGTGTTACAAAGAAATAAAAATATAATTGACTGAACAATTTGGTTAAAGAAATGATTTATAAATTTTCACAATTATTTTTTTTAATATTATTTAACACTGTCATAATGGCAGTTAGTAGATTTGAATTATCTTTGTGAGATATTTACACGAAATATGGATGAAATCATTTTAGAAAAAAGACAAGTTAAACCTATATTAAAATCTAATTTGAGTTTAAATACTAAAAAACTTTA